>ERZ808258.45-NODE-45-length-83125-cov-48.219526_pt1 | contig 83125 bp, 106 predicted proteins | sample MGYA00521280_ERZ808258 | MGnify/ENA primary metagenome ERZ808258 (study PRJEB31516, sample SAMN03275585) | gut metagenome | biome: mammalia-associated habitat; material: feces | host: Papio cynocephalus | place: Kenya | collected 2012-07-19 ...
TTGTTGGTCTGCACCTGGGCATCGTCGGCGTACTTGACCCAATTGGTCCCGTTGTACGTCTGGAGGACGCCCTCGAACTCGACGACCTGTCCCTTGAAGGGGGTCGCGGGCAGAGCGGTCACGATCTCGAATTTGACGTTCTTGATCGTGTTCTTCTTCATGTCGATATCGGCATAATACTCTTGGGTTCCCATTTTTACCCTCGTTCGTATCATGCTCGATGGACTTTTTAAACACGATGGATGGGGGGTCCGCCCCGAAGAGCGGGAAATGGTTTCAGATTATGTAGAGCTCGCCGTCTATCGCCGAGTTGGTATAGACGGTGATGACATTATCGGTACAGGACAGCTCGGTCATGGCCATCCCTTCGGAAGTATAGACCTGTGCTCCGACCAATCTGCCCTTGTTATGCTGGTAGGATATCTTGTACCTGCCGTTCTCCTGCTTCATATCGGCAGCCTTCCAGCTCTTGGACGCGGTCGCCTTGAACATGGCGACGGTACCTGCCCAAGGGCTGCTAGATCCGATATGCACATTCCCATCGGTCTGGATGATATCCAGCCTGGACTGCCCCTCGCCGTCCCTGAAGCACTGCACAAGGTATCTGTCGCCCGATGCGATCGGGATGTCCAAAGATGTTCCGTTGTACTCCTTCACGATATCCGACTCTGCAAGGAAGAGCTTTCCCGCCGTCGCTTCGCCGAAATCTATGGTGACAGGAGAATACTCCGTAGCGCTGTCCTGGATGACATCGCCTTCCGCTTCGACTCCTTCCGTGTTGTACGCCTTCACGTACAGAGGCTTGCCCGTGTCGTTGTAGACCTGCCACTCCCTGTCGGGGGTTGCGAACTCGATGACCGCGGGATAGCTCTTGACGCCCGACGGCGTGACCGTCCTCGCCTTCACCATGTTGACGATGAGGGCGTTGTTGCCCGGAGGCGACGGGAGCTGGACGCGCATGGTGCTCAGCGTCGGCGCGGACACCATCGTGGGGTAGACGAACTGGTAGCTGCCGTCGTTCCTCATGAAGCTGAAGACGATGTTGCGCGTGTTCATCCTATGCTCTATCGTGTAGACGGTGTCGGAGGTGTTCCCGAACACGCCGATGTATGTGGCAGGCGTGATTCCGACGACCTGTGTGGTCGTGGCTCCGCGCACGACGGACCAGCAGGTCTCGTCGTCCGGGTGATGGTCGTTGTTATCGACGCGGGAGATGTAGAGCGCGTTGTCGTAGACGACGACATCGCCTGTATTGTACAGATACAGGCCGTCCTGGGTGATTCCCTTCCAGACGCTGACTCCCTCGCCGATGTTGGCCTTCTTGTCCAGCTCGCGTGCGATGACCCTGTTCTGGACGGGATTCTTGGACGAATAGGACATCGCGTCGTCCACGGTGGTCGGAGGGACGGTGGCGTCTATCCTGCCGTTCTCGATCTTGATATTCGTCCCTGCCGTGAGCTTCGGCTGGAGCTTGTCCAGCTCTGCGACCAGCACCCTGTTCTGGACGGGATTGGTCGAGGTGGCGGACATCTTGGAATCCACATCGATGTTCGGGCCGACGTAGGAGATGACGTTGGTGTCGCTGATGGCGATGTTGCTGCCGGGGATGAGCCTGTCCTGCTTCGCTCCGACCGCGGTCGCAAGGTCCTGCGAGGATGCCTTCAGCGCCAGCTCCGCCCTGATGGCGGTGGTCTCGGAATCGATGCGGGCGATGTCCCTGTCGTGCTTCTCGATGATGCCGCCCTCCCCGCTGTCGCCGTTGAGCTGCGTCTCGATGACTCCCACCCTGGCCTCCACGGCCTCGACGTCCGCGGACACGTCCTGCTTGGCGCTGGCGATGGCCGCCGCGGTCGCATCGGACACGGGCATGTTGGCAGGAGACAGGTTCTCCACGTTGCCCAGGCCGACCTGCGCCTTGGTGACGCGGTGCGGGTTCTGCACGTCGTCCTTGTGGGCCGCGAGGTCCAGCTCGTCGTCCTTTATGCGGGCGAGGAAGGACGAGGACAGGGAGATGGTGTGGATGGTCGGATTCTCGGCATCGCCGGACGCCACCAGCTCGATGGTGATGTTCTCATCGCCGGGCCTGAACGTGTCCACGAGATCGTGGACGGGGACGACGATGGGCTCCTCGGCTCCGTCCACTTCGAAGATGAGGGACTTCTTGGACGCGTCGTAGTACGCCTTGGATATCATGCTCTCCAGCGGAAGGTCCACATGGCATATCTCCTGGCCGTTGCCGTCGAGAAGGCGCAGATAGTGGGCGCCGGCCTCTCCGTCCAGCCTCTTGACGTACTCCATCCTCTGACCCATCGCGGAGGCCTGCACGAGCGATGCGGGAGCGGCGAGGGCCGCGCCTGCGGTGGCGGAGACCTTCTTGGCGACGAAGCCCTGCTTGGCGCCGTCATAGACGATGGCATCGCCGTTCCCGACCATGCTCTTGAGCAGCGGGATGCTATCGACGCCGTTGCCCGTCGGGAGCTGGGATGCCTTGAGCTTCCCGTCGTCGGACAGGGTCGGGACGTTCAGCCACATCTGCTGGAATTCGCCGGAGATGGACTTGAAGTACAGGTCCAGCCCCTGCTCCTCTCCATAGGGGTTGATGTGGGCCTCCTTGGCGACGGGACGGATGACCGCCAGCGACTTCAGGGCCTCCAGAGCCCCTATCACGGTAGGAGCCGTTGCAGGAGTGTACGGCGGCGCCTTGCATCCGCATCCGGGCTTGGGAGGCTTTATGCAGGACGCGCGGAACGCCACGCCGTCCGTCGCGCTGAGGAGGTACTCGGTCACGAGAAGGCCGTCGGGGGTTCCGTTGAAGTTGTCCGCGACCTCCGCCTTGACGAACCAAAGGTTGTACTCCACACGCAGGGACGAGGCCCTGGAGGTTATCTCGTAGGGGATGGGGAAGTCGAATCCGGAGAACACGGGCGAGGAATCGGGGCCGTAGACGTAGGGATTCCCGACCTCGTCGTATACCGCGAACACGATGTACGGCACATACCCGTCCGCCTTGAAGTCCCAATCCTCCCCTCCGTCCTGGATCTTGAAGTGGATGCGGGTGCTCCCGGAATCGTAGGTCTGTCCCGCGTATCCTTTGCGGTCGCTCGTTATCGAGCGGGTCATCCTGTCGAATGTACGATACAGTTCCATGAGCTTCCATCGTCCGAGGAGTTTATAAAAAGGACGCAATCGCTTATTTCTTCGAGTGCATCTCCTTCGCCCTCTCCCTGCGATAGCATCCGCATGAGCGGGTGTATCCGAAGATGAGGTTGAATGTCTGCACCGTGGTCTCGTTCCCGCAGTCGCAGATGCAGTTCCAGCATACCTTGCGCCCCTGATGGGGCGCCTTCCCCAGGACGAGGAGGCGCCCGTAGCGCTGGCCGACGAGGTCTATGGGGTGGCGGGTCATTCTTCCCTCGAAGCATCGTCCACCAGATTGAGTGTCTTGATTTCGACCTGTTCTGCCCCCACATCCGCTTTGCGGATGAACCCTGAAGAGGGGATACCTCCGACACGGATTGTAGATTGGGCCCTCTGCCATTTCGTAGTGCTTTTGGCCCATGCCTTCCATCTGTTCAGTTGATATTCCGACAGCATAGATGCATTATCTACTCCAAAATACTCCTTCACAATTATATTCCGGTTTATTCTGGCGCCTTTGAACGAATACATGGGCATCGAATCCAGCCACTCATCGATGGCTTCTGCACCAGGATCTATCTCTGTGGCACTCATCTGAACGATACGCGCCAATTTATCAATACGGGATGCTTTCGGAAGTGCGCCTTTTTTGAAAAGATGCAACGCTTCAGCCCATATCTGCTCCACCTCATATTGAAGCTTCGGGATTCTTCTCCTTACCGGGACTTCTTTAGTACATACGTCTGGATCGCAAATCACAGGATAGAAACGTCTTGAGCCTGTAGGATCCACGAAAACCTCTCCATCATTGGATGTCGCAGCAAGTATGAAATGACGCGGGTAGACCTCCTCACGACGCGCGTAGGGCTTGCGGATCCTATCAGTATCCTGAGAAATGAATGCCTTGAGGTCATCCTGTGTGGAACGATTGCGAATCTGTTTGGATTCTCCCATCTCGACGATGACAGCCCCACGTACAGATTCCAGGAATATATTAGGGCGGGATACGTCCGCAGTAGTAGCGGCATACCAATCATCGGAACCCGCTAGGAATCTCAATACGGTTCCTTTGCCTATCCCTTGCTCTCCGATGAATACGGGAACCACTTCGTGCTTGGCAGGACCATACATGCGTGCGATGGCTCCGAGGAACCAAGCTTCGCATAGACCCTCCAGATATTCGTCCTCCTTCTCCGACCTGCACCCTGCATTCTCCCTCAGCGAGGGGGCGGCAGCGCCCAGATAGTCGATGAATACACGTTTCAGACGCTCTTTCCCATCCCAGTCGTGCGACTCCACCCATTCGCGGAACATATTGCGACGGGTACGCCCGATCATAACTGCCAATGCCTCATCCATGACTTGGACTGAAGGAAATCTCTTCCCTACATAGCCCAGTTCCCTCAACCTCTCCTGCAATCTGAGATGATATTCCGAGACTATGCTATCGCACAGCGGGACTACGCCTCTGTCTGGTTCTCCCAAGAAGGCCATGTCCATCATCTCGCATTCCTTCAACTCATCATAGTACAGCCTGTTCCCCCAATCAGGAAACAGAGTCTCAAACTCATCAACCAGATCTATCAGGGTGAGGGGGATCTCTCTCCCGACCACGATTTGATCGGACAGTCCTGTCACCAGGTTGATTCCGAGGATGCGCAACTTCCTACCTGAATCAAATTCCAGACTCAGAAAATGCGGAGACGAATTGAGTATTATCGATGAGATGTCTTCCAATGATACTTCGGTATCTCCGGAAATCACGACATCTCCATTCAGTCTCCCGAATGAATACCCGTCATATGTCAAGGTTCCGTCGGGTTCGACGTGCAGTCCTGCCGATTCGAGCAAGGTTATGTATGATGCGTCCTGCATATTTCATCAGAGTCAACATAGACTGCCTCCATATTAATATTTTGCAATGGAGCTGCAAGACACATATTTATAGTGTCATTGCATTTTGGATTCTAGGACGTCGGAGTTCAGGCATATTTCATCATTTTCCGACGTCCGGTAGATTTTCATATACCTTCACTCTCGAAAATCAGAGGATTCCGAGCGCCTTCTTCGACCTGCCCGAAGAGGCTCTGCAACTAGGATGTAATGAATTTCATTACTTTCATCACACAGGTTTTTTTCATGAATTGGGCCTCCTCTGATGTCATGGAGGTGACAAAGAAGATGATTTTGTAATGAAAGTTGAACCTTTGTAATTATGGTGTAATAAGGAAAATATTGCAATAATTTACACAAAGTTTTAAATAATATCATCTTTAGTATATATACTAATATACTACTATAATGTATTGTAATAAATGTAATATTGTATTGTAAATTAAAAGAAATTTATTATGTATCTACGAAATTCGTAGATCAAATATAATTTATAGGGAAACGGGTTATATTTCCTTACATTCTCACACCCCGCCCGTTGCCATCTCTCTTCCTATCCTTCATCCATATCTTTTTCCCATTCCGATTCGCCCCCTGACGTCAGGCGGTCCTGAACGCCCCTCTTGGGAAAGCATTATATAGGCTCGATGCCATGTCCTATCCGGCAGGGATGAGTTCGTATTACTCATGGTATCGACCCTGCCAGTATTCCTTGTCCGGCGCCGCCCGCCTTCTCCGAAAACCATTCATATCCCCTCCGCCATCCTTGTTCCGGACACGGGGCTTTAGGGTGTTTCACTCCGTGTCCCGCCTGTTGCAGGAAACCGTTTAAGTCCCGCATCCTTTCCGGTACACGGGCGCCGGGCCATTCGAGCATTCCCATCAACGCCGGCGCCCCCTGTCCCCTGCCTTGATATACCTCCGCATCCATCCTCATCCGACCCGCGCATGCTCCCGGCTCCGCACCCATGAGGTCCCTAAGCGTCCGGGAGCCTCTGCAGCACTCCGAAGCGCAACCTATATATCTTCGACCTGCGATGGAGGTTCTGCGGTCATATCTCCGCCGCATCCGGCGGGAGGGTCTTTGTCCTATTCGCCCTCCCGCCCCACCAATATATACCTCCAAGCGCATCCTCTTCTCATGCAGCTCAGACATATCGCATTGCTCGCATCCCTTCTCGCCCTCGTGCTGGCGACGGTACCGGTTATGGCGGAGGATGGGGATGCGGCGGAGGAGGACTCGGTGCAGTTGAAATTCTATGTGAATGACAGCATCGTCTATTGCTTGTCTCTCGCAGAAGGACAGGCCGTTACAGCAGACTCATTCTTCTATGAGATGACTGATGTGAACGGATTCGCAGGATGGCAGCTCCGCGACGGGGATTTCTATGAAGGCACATCGATCATTGGACAGGATTTCACAGAATATGCCGAAATCGGGATCCGCTTGTTGAAATTCGACGCCGTGTTCGAGACCGCGCCTCCCGCAGGCGGGGACGGAGAGGGGATCGAGCTTTCGCTCGAAGGCATCCTGGCCCCTGCCCTCATCGCGTTCGGCGCCGTCCTCATCGGATGCGCGGCCGTGTACCTGCTCGCCAGGCGCGTTCACTGATTGCCCAGATTGGACATTATCCTGCTGGTGTTCGATGACAGGTCCATCGACGCCAGCACACCCCAGGTGTATTCGGTGGTGCATTCCGGGTACGAGCGCTCGTACGTCTTCAGAGCGAGCTTCTGATTCTTCGGACTGCCCGTTATCTCGGAATCGCTGTCCACATACAGCTCGTTCACGCCGTCGCTGAAGCTCAGGGCGACCGATGCGGGCTCGAAGTACGGCGCCCACATCCCCATCGACCCCGAATCGTGCAGCTCGCGCATCTTGAATATCACGGTCTGCTGAGGCTCGGACACGTAGTCGAGATAGTTCCTGGCGAATCTGCCCGCCTGATCGAACCATACCGTCTCTCCGTCGGGAACCTCCGGCGTCTCGCCCGTCCCTTCTCCTTCCCCTGTTCCTTCTCCTTCCCCTGTTCCTTCTCCTTCCCCTGTTCCTTCTCCGGTCTTTTCGCCTTTCCATTGGATGTCGTCCGAGTCGGAACTCTGCTTCAGGGAGGTCAATGTGAACGACCCTCCATCCTTTTCCCCGTAAAGGCCCTTGCTAGCCTCATCAACGAACGTTTGTTCATAAGAGGTATAGACTATCGAACCACTGTTGTTCTTCTCATAACGGCCGTCTTTGACGCTAGGAATGGAACATCTTATCTTCACAACGTTAGCAACCGTATCCGTCCCCTCGTCTCCGAGGTCCACATCCCCGACCACTGCGGCCCCGTATTTCGACGACGAGGACGGGTAGAGGTCGATGTCCTCCGGATGGAGCAGGCTCGACGACCTGCGGTAATCGACGACGTACGCCTTGTCGTTGGCGAAGAACACCCTCGCTCCGCATATCATCGCCGCGACCTGGAGGATGAACCAGACATTGGTTCCGGCAGGGAATGCCAGATCCATCTCCTCATCCACATATTCCGTTTCGCCCTTCTTTCCCGAAGGAATGCTGAAATCGCTTACGAGCGAATCGCCTTTGAATACCTGGCAGAACTCTCCTGAAGTCAGAATCCTCGAGATCCATCTATCTGCCGTATCGCCTGCGCTGTCCTGCAGCACGGCCCCTCTGATGCGCTCCGCGTCGCAGTAGGCGGTGAGCGTCAGGGTGTTCTTGGAGAGCTTGACCTTCGTCAGCGTCATCGTCGAGGTGCCTGCGAGCGAGATTATGAGCTTGTTCCTGCCCGCCTTGAGCCTGCACTCCTTCTCGCTCAGCAGGGACGGGTATGCGCGGGAGAACGCCTTCCTGGGGATGGTTATCTGCGCATACTCGAACGGAGCCTCCGGGCCCGCCGTGATGGTGCATGAATCGACCAGATTGATATCGCTGCCTTCGCCGTCGCCCATGCGCATCAGGAGGACGCTGTTGGAGCCGTTCTCGTCGCTGATGGTGATGGAGAAGTCCTTCCTGCTGTAGCCCTCCGTATCGGGCGTTCCGGACCGGATATACATGGAGCCGACATGGAACTCGAAGCTCCCCTGAAGGGACTCGGGACGGCCCTTGACCGCCCTGATGCTCAGATTCTTGATGTATCCCGTTTCGGACGAGCTCCCGTCCCTGCCCCTCAGCGGGGCGATGTAGGGGTTGTCGGACGCGGGGACGTAGCTGAGGCGGTATCCGTCCGTCCTTGCCTGCCAGCGGTCCAGCGACTCCATCAGCGCCTCCGTCCAATCGGCGTTGGACCAGCGCGCGGTATCATGCGAGGACGAGCTGGGGGACGAGGGCTGCTTGCGGGTGAAGGATACGGTTATCGTCTTGTACGTCCTCGATTCCAGCGGGAACGCGGCCTGCTTCGGCTTCGTCACTATCGGCGTTACCGAGCAGCTCTTCTGGAACTGCTCGGAGATGTTCGTCACCGTGCCGAAGTCGAACGTATATCCTGTGGACGGGTCCTCAAGGCGCAGCCTGCCTGCCTCGTCGGTCATCCGCTCACCTTGAAGAACGCGAGGATGACCGCCCCGTCGCCGCCATAGCCTGCTCTTTCCTTATCGACCAGATACGACTCTGCACGGCCCGAACCGCCTCCTCCACCGACCTTTCCGCTGTATGCGCGAACCTGCGGGTCTGCTTCATCGGCACCGTCTCCGCCGATCGATTCGTAATATCCCGATGCAGGGTAGCGCGTGCCGTCCTCTGCGATGAACGCATAGCGGAATGCGGCGGCTCCGCCCCCTCCGCCCCCGTATCTCAACACATTCGCAAGACCCGAAGGGGATGAAGCCGTGCCTCTGGTTCCCTTCTTGCCTCTATTCTCCTTCACATTGGGCGCTTCGTATCCTCCGTCCTGCTCGTACGAGCCTCCTGCGACATACTCCTCTCCGCCTTTTCCTGCGCTGCCCATATTCTTCGTGCCTCCGCCTCCGGAACCGCCCTCGGCGGTGCAGATGTTGTATCTGCATTTCACGACGGTCTTCCCGCCGTTCTTCCCATCCCCTCCGTCTCCTGCGCTGAGTGCTCCGCGGCTCGCTCCGCATTCGCCTCCTGCACCGATGGTCACGGATATGACGTCGCCTGCCGATACCCCCCACGATGCAGTGGAGGTCTGTCCGGCTCCGCCTGCCCCGCCCGGAGCCATCACGTATTCCTGATTTCCGAGTTCGATGAAGCGTGCGCTTCCGCCTGCCCCTCCTCCGCCTCCGACTGCGTAGACGGATACGTGATCGACTCCTGACGGAACCGTCACCGTCTCATCGGATGTGATGTACTGTACGCTCGATGCCTTCCTCCATCTCGCCGTGAGGGTCATCTCGGTCTGATATGTGTATGTCGAGCCTACAGGGACGTATGCGCCGTTCGAGACCTCCCATCCTATGAATACTGCGCCGCCCATGATGTCCGCCCATTCATCGGGCAGAGGTACCGACTGCGGGTATCCCTTCAGCACCGACACGGTCGTCGTTTCGGTCTTCTTATCGAAGGTCTCCGTCACCAGCGTGAGCGTCACCCTCTCCGCCTCGGAGCTCGTCATCTTCATGTTGCCGAATTGGAGCGGAAGGCTGAAGGTCATCTTCTGCACCGAGTAGCTCACTCCCAGCGCGCCCACGAGGAACACGTTGCCCGATATGGGCGCCATGAGCGACGCATCGGCAGGAGTGAACACCATCGTGCATCCTCCCGTCTGCTCCCCTTTGCTGTCCAATCCGAAGTTCTGCCATCTGTCGAAGAGGTCCTCCAGATGCCTGTACCACTTGCCGTTGGACCAATCATCAGGATCCGACGACATGTCGCTGTAGGGGAAAGGATTCACCCTCTCGCACTTGAATGTCACCTTCTCCGTCGCGCCCAGGTCCATGCAGAAGTTGTTCCTGCACCCGTAGATGATGGTCCCCATCTCGGTGAGATTGACATTCACGTTCCTCTCGATATCGACCACGAGAGGCATCCTCAGCGTCTCCTTCACCGCAGCCAGTCCCGCACGCGCAGGATAGTTGAACGACAGCATCAGGTCTCCGACGCCCTCCATCGGAACGACCCCCTGATGCGCGACTGGGACACCTGCTCGTTGACCGTATCCCTGATGATGGTCTTCAGCTCCGAATCGGTGTATCCGTACACATTGATCGTCGTGCTCCCTCCGACGCTCCCCATCCTGTCCTCGGGGATGACGTATTCGCCTTTCCCGCCTTCTCCGAGCACTCTGAGCGAGCCTCCGGCCTTGGCGGGCACATATCCCCCGTCGGCCATTCCCAGCCCTGTCAGAGTGCCGTACGATGTGGCGCCCGCAGCCAATGCGGCAATGGCCGCGACGGCGACCATCGTGCCCGCCCCCAGGTCCTTGAATATGCCCATCGCGTTTATCGCCATCTCCGCGGCCTTCATCGCTATCCATAGCGATATGAACTCCTTCAGATGGCTCAGGATGACGGTGGTGGCGGTGAGGATGGTGTTCAGCACGCCTATCGCGGGCCCCTCGATGAATGCGCCTATTGTCTGGAGCATCGTGCCGATGCCCCCCACGAGGCCGCCCTGGTCTTCGAGGAGCTCGCCGATGTTCGTGAAGTATTCTCCGAAGAGTTTGACGCCGTAGTCGATAGCGTATGCGAACATCTCGCCCAGCGTCTTCCCCTCGAACGCATCCCACATGTCCACGACCTTGTCCAGAAGGTCCACCGTGGCAGGGATGAGGACTTCGGCCAGCTTGTTGCCCAGAGGCATGAAGAACAGGGTCATGGCGAGGTTGAACAGCTGCTCGATGGTCTGAAGGAGAGGCGATGCCGACTTCAGCCTGCCGTAGATGTCCTCGACGATGCCGAATCCCTTGGTAAGAGAGGCGGAAACGGCCTTCTCGGCCTGGTTCACGCCCTTGGTTATGAGCTTCTTCTGGTTGTTCTCATCCTTGATGTAGTCCTTGAACTGGTCACGCAGGCTCTCGCGGGCCTCGTTGGCCTCTCTCTCGGTCTGCTTGTTGTCGGCATACTTTCCTGGCGTATAGGGCTTCCCGCCCGAAATGATATCGAAAGGCTCGCTGATGACCTGCTCCAGCGCCTTCCTCAGCTTCTCCAGGTCTTCGGGGGACAGCTCGAATCCCAGTCTGATCTTGATTCCTTCTTCAGCCATTTCAATCATCCCTGGCGAACAGCCTCGATAGGACGGCGTCGGCTTCGAGTCCCGCGCTGTACCTGCGCAGGCCCATCTCGGTGGATATCAGGATCTGGATGTCGGAGTAGTTCAGCTCCATGAAGCTGTCGATGCTCCCGCCCTGACGGAGGTGGAGACCATAGGCGAAGAGGAGGGCCATCTCGCCCTCCAGCTCGCCCTTCTTGATCGCATCCTCGTACAGGGTCAGGCCGAGCTCCCTGTCTGAGAAGCCGGTGCAAAGACTTCCAAAGGGTCGTTCTCGCCCTCCATGATGTGTTCCGCGGCCGCGGACAGGTCTTTCCAGAACCTCTCTGCGGAGCCTCTGCACGCATCATCCATCCTGTCGCAGTACGCATAGAATCCCGACAAGTCCTCCAGATCGAGGGGGAACGGGGCGGAGTCCACGAACATGAGGGTCACGATGGTCTGCACGTCGCCCGCGCTGGTCTTGGAGAGGTCTATCTCCTTGTTGACTCCGATGCCCGAGATGCGTCCGATGGCGTTCTCAGCCATCCTGCGCCTCGTCAGCCTCGGTTCGCGGACCGTGACGATCCCGTTCATTCCGTACTCGGCCATATCGATCCTTATCGATCCATCCACGCTCATGCCGTTACCTCTCATCACACGGTGCGTCCGGTACCCAGATCCTCCTGTCCGTTGATTATCTCAAGGGTCAGCTTCCCGCATTTCGACGAGCTCATCTGGTCGATGAGCCTGGACCCGTCTCCCTTCTGCCTTGTGAACGAGTTCATGATGACATTCTCGACTATAAAGGCGACGCTGCGGTCGGACTTGCCGATCGCGCTCTCGAACGTCTCGCCCTCGTCGCGGCATTCGGTGAACGATGCCACGGTCATCAGCGGCATGGGCCTCTTGCCCTTGCACATGAATCTGTAGACGTTCGAGGATATCTCGGTGGTCTTCGACCCTCCGCCCATGACCAGCGCCCTGTAGCGCAGGAAGTCGTTGGCGTATGCGGTCATCCCCAGCTGGATATCCGCCTTCCCTCCGTAGTATCCGACGGAGGTGCTTCTGCATGTGGTGTATCTGGGATTGGTTCCGATATCCAGCCCGATGGTGATGGATTCGACGTTCGCCATGTAGTTGGCGCTCTCCGCCTCTCCCTTGAACAGGCAGGAGAACTCCACGAGATGGCCGTCGTAGTCCTCGTAGAACGTGCCGTAGTCGCCCAGCTCCGTCTTCTCGTCGGAATAGAATCCCGATATGGTGACGGTCGTCCTCGCCGCACCCGAGGAGCGGGAGAATCTGATGGACTTGGCCACGCATCCCACGAGGGTGAACCTCTCGTCCTGTCCTCCGTTGACGGTGATGCCATTGAGCGTCACCCCCTTGATGACGAAGGACGGCACCAGCGCATTGTTCCTGAGGGAGAACGTGTGCTTCCACTTCCCCGCTCCTGCGGATGCCGTGGTCACGGTATCGAATATCATCTGATACAGTGCCAGATTCTCATAGTCCATTGCGAACGACATCTCGAAGGAGCCGGAGAACTGACCGTAATCCACGGTCTCGTAGAATTTCGACCCTGCGCCGTACAGCTCCGTGGTCGATACGGTCGGCGTCGCCTGCGCGAAGAAGTTGGGCGGAAGGTGGAACCAGCCGTCGTCGTCGGGCTCCCCGGATGCGAAGGAGGTCTCCTTCGCAACCATGAATGATTGGCGGACCCCCGTCATTCAAGGGCCTCCGTGTATCTCGTCATACCCGTCATATCCTCTGGAGGGTTTAAAAACACCGCTACCGAGGATGGGAACGTGGTATCCTGTGAGCTTGATGTCGTAGGTGTACGTGTACCAGCCGTCCGCCGAGTTGTCGGGGCGCTCGTTCGTCACCTCCAGGTACGTGTAGGGGCTGACCGCCCTCATCGCCCTGCGACGGGACTGGAGGATGGACTCGATGATCCTGGCCCATCTGAACATCAGCTCCCTCGACCTGCACGAGAGCTTGATCGCCAGCCTGGGCATCCTGTCGGCCGTGCGGAAATCGGTATCGGACACCATCCTCTGGGACGAGATGAGGTACACGAACACGCTGCCGTACCTGGAATCCATCATGAGCTTCTCGCGCTCGTAGACGAACTGCGGCCTCGGCTCCCCGGGCGTGTCGGGCCAGTCCTCCGCGAGGATGTCGCACAGGAGCTTCGCGTCGTCGCCGACGTATATCGCCGGCCGCGCCTCCGTGTCCATGACGTGGTCCATCATGCGCTCACCCGTACATGGAGAACACGGCGGAGGGCCTCTGGTATGCGCCCCAGATGTAGTTGGATTCCTCCGTCCACGTCTTTATCATGTCCTGCCTCACCATGCCGAGGTCCCCGCCCTGTCCGACCTTGATGAAGAACGGCTGGGTCTGGAGTATCTGTATCATCGTGAGAAGGACGCACAGCCTTCTGATGGCCTCGGGCGCAGGCTCCTCGCTTCCCCATCTGTAGGTCAGCCTGAGCGTGTTGTAGCGGGGCTGGAAGATATTGGCGCGGTAGAAGAGCCTCCCGCGCTCAGGGTCCACCCAGAACCTGCATTGGTTCTCCGAAGGGTCCGCATCGCTGCCCTCGAATGCGCTGACGTCGCGCCACTGGCCGGAGAAGGAGCGCACCTCCACCTTGTCCCCCTTCGCAGGGTCCAGGGGGCGCAGGTCGCGTTCGAGCTGGACGAAGTTGCCTCCGCGGAGCCAGTATTCCGTGCGCCACGTGTTCTCGTCATGCTCGTAGACGTCGATGGATACCACCCTGTCCTTGACGCGGTTCTCGCGCCAGGAACGCCTCAGACGCCTGTCTATCATCTCGCTGTTGGAGCGTATCATGCGCTCCACCTGCTCGAAGGACGGATGGCTCATATCGTCGAATGCCATCGTTTTGAAGGGGTCGTCCGGACTGGGAAGGTCCATCGCCATCGCCACGTCATCCGGCGTGCAATAGACATCCGTACCGCTTGAATCGATCATGCTTTGCAGAATGTATATCTGATTTATAAAGGATAAATGGTTTGGAAAGCCCCTCGATATATGCGCGAGGCCTCGTTCAGAGCTTCGCCCATCTTCTCGACGAGCTCTTTGAAAGCATGCTCCGTGAACATGACCTCCACCTGCTTGCGCCCTATCTCGAAACCCAGCGAATAGGTCTTGACGGCAGGGTCCGCTCTGTCCAGATGGACGCCGATGGTGATGTCCTTCGGGTTCTCACGACTCTTCTTCCACATGTCCCATTCCTCCTATGCTCAATCCATGCTCTTCCGCCATGCGCTCCATCTCGTCCAGTATCGGGTCCAGCTCGTCCAGCAGGGCCATCGCATCCTCGACGGAGCGGGGCAGGGCGTAGACGCCCCCTGCAGCCCTTATCTCCTTCATGCGGCGCTTCTGGATGGGCCTCATGCTCCCGGCGGCGGTCTTGACCTCCATGCCGATGAACAGACCCCTGTAGCAGACGACCATGTCGGGGTCGCCCGGCTTTCCGAAGCTTCCCTGCGCCACGGGTGCGAAGTATGCGCCTCTCTCGGCGAGAGCCTTCTTGATATCGGACTTGATGATGCTCTCAGGCTGCCTCATGCTGCACCTTGCGTACCGAGATGTTCAGCATCTTCCCTTTCAGATCGTACGTGTCATACAGGCTCTTCGGGACGTATATGCACTGGGAGCCGCCGCGGTTGGCGACCGTCTTCCTGCCGATCTGCAGCACCTCGTCGCTGTCGCGGACTATCAGGATCACATCGACCAGGTCTCCCTCATCCATGTCCCACAGCTTGGGGATGGACAGATACGGAGTTCCGTTCGTGGCGAGGTGCAGACAGTTGGTCAGAAGATACTCATTGGTCATCCTATCACACCGTTGGAGGGGCCGAAGCCCCTCGGTTTCACTCGGAGGCCTCCTCCGAAGGCTCCTCGGCACCCGAGACGTCCTCTTCGGTAGGCTCGTAGAACTGCTCGATGTCGGCGAAGCTCTCCACGATGTCTCTGGGGACGGGCTCGTACTTCCAGATCTTGGCTCTGGTCTTGTCGTTGTAGGTCTCCAGCTTGACGTCCGCGAGGACGACTCCTCCGACTATGCTCTCGGGATTGGGGATGCCGATATTGGTTCCGCTGAGGGCCTTTCCGAGGGATGCCACGACCCCCATCTGCTTCACGTTGGTGAGCTTCGGCGGGAAGGAATCGTCGTCCTTCGCGCTGAAGAAGTACATCTGGGAGAAGTCCGCGTTGTTGGAGAGGGACGTGAATCCGATCTTGTATCTCGCGTTGTTCTCGTCGTAGGATGCGGAGGTGATCTTGAGGTACTGGTATCCCTCCTCGGGCGGGATGTAGTCCCCCGCGACGGATACGTTGATTCCGCTGAGCGCCCATGTCTTGTTCTCGAATGCCATTTCATTCACTCCTTGTGTTCTTTTTCATCGGTAAAGGGTTTTCAGTCTCTCCTCTTGAGCCTGAATGTGCTCACGGATGTGACCTTCATGTATTTGTCCACATCGATTCCCGCTTCCTTGAGAAGACCCTTGTCCAGAGTCTTCCTCTCGGATACGGAGAGCGAAGCGGTGCATCCCTCTCCTGCGAGAGAGGACACCTTGTGGTATCCCATCCAGTCCTTGAGCTGGGCCTGCAGGGATTCCTTCGCGGCCGTCAGGTCCGCGTGCTCCAGCTCGGCCACGGCCAGCTTCCTGTCGATGTCTGCCAGCTCCTCCAGACGGGCGCGGGTCTCATCGATGGATTCGACCAGTCCCGCCAGATGCTCGTAGAGCTCCCTGTCGCCGTCGTTGGACGGGTCGTAGGGAGGAGTGACGTTGCCGAGCACGTATTCGGCGTACCATGCCCTCACGCGCTCCATCCCTTCCGCCACCTGCTCCCTGTCGATGGGCATCTCGAACAGCGCCGACGTCTGCGTGCTGGGCACCCAGCACTGCGGGTTGGCGTATGCGTTCCTATCGACCAGTCCGAGTCCGACGAAGGCCTTGTCCTTCTGCGTCAGGAACTCGTTGTACAGTGCGACCTGCCAGTAGTAGTACTCCGGCACTCCCGCATGCTCCTTGCCCGTCCATGCTCCGACGTTCCCGGACGTCTTGATCTCGAGGATGTACTCGTCGGAGGAGCCGTCCTCCGCCTTGCGCATCACGATGCCGTCCACGTGTCCTGCGAAGACATCGTCCTCGAAGTCGGACTCCCACGAGTCGTGGTCGCCCTCGCGCTTCTCGAAGACCTTCTCCGCAGGCAGGAACAGGCCCTGCTCGGGATACGTTCTGCCCAGGTAGTCGATTATCACAGGTTCGAGGGCCTTTCCCGTCTCGATGGCGGGCTTCCCATCCAGGTCCTCTCTTCCCAGCCCCAGCATGGAGCAGGCCGCCTGGAACGGCGTGGACCACGGAGACAGTCCCAGAACCGCGGCCATGGCGGTTCCAGTGACCTTGTTGTGCACGGATCCGTCGGTGCGGATGACTCCGTTCTCGACGGTGTATGCGCACTTGGGCGCACTGTACCTGCGGGCCATCACGCCACCTTCTCGAAGTCGGCGATGAAGTCCACTGCATCGGACTGCGTGGATATGGACGCCCTCGCCTCGGACATGGCGTTGTACCTCTCGGCGCCGACCTTGCCCTCGCGGGCCGCCTCCGCCCAGCTGTCGCAGATCTTCTTCATGGTCGCTTCCTGGATGAGCGTCGGCTTCTTCCCATCCGCCTTCGCTTTCGGCGCAGGAGCGGCCGCCTTGGGGGCCTCTGGAGCCTTCGGAGCCTTCACAGCGGGCTTGACGCCCCCGTCCAGCACCTTGGACTTCATCTCGACGGCCTCTGTGAGCGTAGGCCTTGCAGGGAAGCCGTCCGAGGACTCGTCGCTCTCGGTCATATTGGGGTCGAACCCCTCTCCGAGCATGAACGTTCCGGACAGCCAGCCCTTCAGAGCATAGGTTCCCGCCTTGGACAGGGCCTTGTCGCCCGAATCCCCGGCCTCTCCGGGGACGCGGTACCTGATGTATGCTCCCGTGTCGATATCCACGACATCGATGACCAGCATCAGGGTGACATGCTGGCTCATGTTCCCGATGGCTCCGCGGAACGCGATATCCTCGTAGCAGGGAACGACCTCCAGTCCGGCCTTGGCGAAGGCAGGGTTCAGGAGGGACTTCATCCTGTCCACGGACAGGTACGGGTACCATTTGCTCCTGTCGGAGCCGATCTTCATGACCTTGTCGGGGGTCCAGTCCATGGTAAGGGTCATTCCCCTTATCTGGTTGAGCTTCCTGAGCACTCCGACGGGATACGGGCCGCTCTCGGCGGGCGTCTCCTCGACGCATTCCTCGATGGCCTCTTCGATATTCTCCATATTCTCTTCAGTCTGTGCTTCTTCTTCGATTTTCTTCGCTTTCTTCTTCGCAATCGCTTCTTCAGGCATCTTTCTCACCTCGCTTCTTGCAAATCCTTGTATGCACACTGTGTATATATACATTTCTACAATGTATTCATCACGAACCCAGAGAATACTCTCTGAGCATCTCTGCAGTGACGTCCACGCCGTTCAGAACGCTCTTCCAGACCTTGTCCTCGACCGTTCCCGGCGTCGTCAGGCACAGATATCTGCATTTCTCGGTCTGTCCCTTTCTGTATATGCGCGCACGGGACTGCGCCAGCTCCAATGAGCTCAGAGTCGGCTCGTACATGACCATCGTATGGCTTGCGAACAGGTCCAGACCTGCTCCTCCTGCCAGATACTGGGCCACGATGACCGTCGCATCGCCTTTCTGGAACTTCACGGACGTGTCTTCGGTGCGTCTTCCGTCGAAAATGACCGTTTTGCGGCCGATCTTGCGTGCGATCTCGGCGCATCTGTCCACAGAAGGCGTATATCTGCAGAAGATGACCACTTTATCGTCGGTTCCGAGCAGGATGTCCTCCAGAGCCTCGTCCTTGGACGTCTTGAGCTGCAGGATGCGGCCGTCATCGTCCCTCAGATGGCCCGAACAGACCTGAAGGAGCTTCCCGAAGGTCGAACCTCCCGTCTGAGGGTCTATATTGTAGGCATCGAGGCACATCTCGCGCACATCCTTGTACACCTTCTTCTCCGCAAGAGGGCAGGCGATGTCCGTATCGGTGAATCCGGGCATGTCCACGCAGTCTTCGAGCCTTGCGAAGATGCCGTGGGCCTGTATGAGCTCCTCGCAGGCCCTCTCGTTGTACGAATCGGGCTTGAACCACTTGTCCAGAGAGGCCACGTACCGCCCGCAGAAAGCCGTCCAGCTCGGCCAGATGTCCGGTTCGAGGAATCTCATCTGTCCGTAGAGCTTCTGCCAGTCCTTCCCCCCGCCTTTGGCCGAGCCGGAGACGGGAGTTCCAGTCAGAATGTACCTGTAACGCGCTTTTCTGGCCAATTCGAGGCATACCTGCGTCTGTCCGCTCGAATGTCCGCCCAGGAAATGGGCCTCATCGAGGATTATCGCGTCCCATTCGCGGTCGAATTCGGCCTTCGGATGGTATATCGTGCTCTTGCATTCGCGTCCGCCGCGCTTGAATACGCGCACTTCGCGGTCTCCGAGGGTCCTGCGGTACGAGACTATGGTCGTGCGGGCCTTCAGAGCCTCCACATCGGCCTCCGTGACGCCCTCGAAGCGCATCATTCCGTCGATGGAGGACGCCCAGTTGTTCGTGAGCGATGCAGGACAGACGATGAGGGCGTTCCCCACCCTTCCGTCGCGCATCGCCGATATCAGCCATGTCAGCGCGATGGCGGTCTTCCCCGTTCCGGCCTCGTAGTAGATGGCCAGATGGTCCATCGCGCCCATGCACCCCAGCGCATAGCGCTGATGCTTCATCAGTTCGAGCTTCTCCGCCATGTCCTCTCCGAGATAGGATGCAAGATAGATATATATAGGTACTCTCGGATGATGCACCATGGATGCGAAACGCCTCAGAATAGGAATGGTGGATGTCGATCTGATGTCCAGCGGGACCAGATTCCCCAATCTGGCCCAGATGAAGATGAGCGCATACTGCAGAAGCAGAGGCTGCGACGTCGTATCGCTCTACAAAGCCGCCGATCTCGACGATCTGGATACGTTCGATGCCGTGCTGGTGTCGAAGGTCTTCACATTCTCCGAGGTCCCCGAGAAGCTTGCGAAGGCGATGGGGACGGACCTAAGGGCGCTGAATCTGGATATCTGCGAGGTCGTCGATGCGCTGCCGTCGGAGAAGACGGTGTACGCCATCGGAGGGACGGGATTCTTCGAGGACGGCGGAAGGCGCCTGTGCGACGAGATAGAGCACATCATGCCCGACTATCATCTGTACGATGCGTATGTGGCGGATATGCAGGCGCAGGGGAAGAGCAGGGCGCTCACGCTGTGCTACACCGATTTCTCCATAGGGTTCACCTCCAGAGGATGCTTCAGAGGATGCGACTTCTGCGTGAACAGGTTCCACGACCGTCGCGCAGTCAGGCATTCGCCCGTGTCGGAGTTCCTCGACCCGAGCAGGAAGTACATCACCTGCCAGGATGACAACATCCTCGGATGCAAGGACTGGGAGGCGGTCATGGACGAGCTGGAAGCCACCGGGAAGCCGTTCCATTTCAAGCAGGGCATGGACATCCGCCTGATGTCCGATAAGAAGGCATCCCGTCTGGCATCGTGCAAGTACTACGGAGACTATACGTTCGCATTCGACCGCGTGGACGACTTCGAGCTGATATACAGGAAGCTGAAGCTCTGGAGATCGCATACGGACAGGAGCACGAAGCTCTACCTGATATGCGCATTCGACCCTGTGGACGAGACGCCTGCGAAGCCGGAGAGGCCCATGGGCGCCCACGTGATGGCGATGAGGAGCCTGCCCGACCGCAGGTCGAAGGACCAGCTGGATCTGGAGTTCCTGTTCGAGCGCATCCGCGTGTGCATGAGCTTGGAGTGCCTTCCGTATGTCATGAGGTTCGAGGCGTACAAGGACAGCGAGTACAGGGACCTGTACGTGCAGCTGGCCAGATGGTGCAACCAGCCCTCCATCTTCAAGAAGAAGTCGTTCAGAGAGTTCTGCATAGCCAACCAGGAGTATGCGAAATCCGACAAGCCGTGCGCCACGATGAAGGCAATGATGCACTTCGAAAGCGACCGCCCCGACCTCGCCGAGAGATACTTCGATATGAAGTTCGGAGAGCCGGAGACGCTGAGGAAAGGAGTTTGGGAGCTGGACCTCGGTCCAGCACCTTGACCTTGCAGCCCAGGCTCGTGACGGTGTTCTCCACCTCGGACGCATCGATGCCTTCAGGGACTATCACCAGGAGCCTGCACTCGTCGCAGGAGGCTTCGGAAGGAGCCTCGGAAACCTCTTCTCCTCCGTCTCCGTCCCATACGGGGATGTCCTCCATGTCGGGCAAGGGCTCGAAGCCGAAGTTCTCCCATTCCACATCGAGCTTGTCCATCTCTTCTCTGAGCTTGTCCTGATCCCACCAGCTCTGTTCATTTATTTTATTATCTATCAATCTGAACGCATCCGCCTGCTTCTTCGTCAGGTCCGATGCGCAGATGGTCGGAACCTCCTTCAGCCCGAGCTCCAGCGCCGCCTTGATGCGGGTATGCCCCGCGATGATGATTCCGTCGGAATCCACCACCACGGGGATGAGGAAGCCGAACTCCGAGATGGAGTTCATCAGATACGGCACGGTGTTGTCGTTCTCACGCGGGTTGTTCTCATAGGGCGTGAGCTTCCTCGGGTCCATATAGACTATCTTCAGCTTCGTCATCTCTTCGCTCCCATCGGCACCTTCTGTAATCCTTCGAGTATGTCGTAGAATCCGGGTATCTCGTCGCGGCTCTTGCCTGCAGCCAGCTGCTGGAGCACCTCGTACTTCTCATCCAGCAGCTCCATCGAATCCATGTCGTAGTACTTCGCATACATCCCGAACTTGTCGATATTCTTCAGGAATGTCATCGCCAGCTCCGTGCGGAATATGCGGTTCAGAGTCTCCATGACCCTGGGGGGGAGGCCGTCGCCTCCGTTCTTCATCTCTTCGTCGCCCATCATATCACATCCAATCGGCAGGATTCAGTCTGCTTGTAATCCTTCTATCCTCATCCGACATCGAGACATACCTATTCAACTTATCCGCATAGTCGTCCAGCGCTCTCGCCATCTCCGGCAGGTCTCTGTGGAGCTGCCTGAATATGTCGGGTGAAGTGACTGAGAGGGAGAAGTATTGAGCGATTATCTCTGCGGCTTTACGAGATGCATTCACTTCTTCGGAATTCCCGGAATAGTATCCCCATCCATGCCCGCTTGGAATTTTCCTTTCATCAAGCAGACGCCCACCGGATATCGCATCATATATGTCGGCATATTCGCCCCAATCTTCATATTTGGCTATGAACTCCTTATAGCCGCTTCTCTTATAGACTTCATTCATCTTCTCGGTTCTCTGAACGTCCAGCTCATACAGCGCATCCAATCTTCTATTCAATTCATCATCAAAATCAGAATCGGCGGCTCTTTTATATTCAAGCGCTATATAGAATTTAGCAGCCCTGTTCCTGATGGACCGGTTGTTGCGCAACCTGTAGATCAGTTTCTGAACATCTTTGCCGACCGCCTGCCGCACGAGCTTCTGATCTTCTTCGCTCCTATAACCTAGGAAGTATAACAGATCCTTCACTTGGGATGTGATTTCCGTACTGTCTTCTTTGTAAACGGCCGTCGCATCCGATATGATCTTTGCCCTCATATCTTTCGCCGTCCGGACGAAGTTCTTGAGCGCTTCCGAAACAGGCGTATCCTCGATCTTCGGGATGCTCTCGATGAACACTCTTCTGGCCTTTGCAACCTCCGAGTTCCGAGGAGCATTCACCCCGATCCAATCCATCCTGTGCCCAAGCTCATGGAATACAGTACTCATGCTGCCTGGAAGGTCCAGATCCTTGGGAATGAATACATCCCCTGATCTGGAATTCATATGCGGAGTTATCTCGTCGCCATAGCTCTCGCCTTCATAGCGGCTGTGCTCATCATAGTCTCCTATACGAGTTGTCCTGTCCACGCCTTCGAGCTTCGAGTCGTTGAACATCTTCAAGCCGTTCTGATAGATGCTCAGCGTCGTCCTGTCGGCATTAGGATGCGTCGCAACGTAGTCGGACATCTTGTCCAGAACCTTCTCGCCGTATTCCGTGGCCGCGAAGCCGATCTTGCCTCCAGATGGGTCTGCGAGAGAGTAGTTCTTCGGGTCGAAGAACCTGCTCTGCCCCTCCGGGATGCCCGCACCAGTCTCCTGAGAAGGCTCGTCCTCGCGGTATTCGGTTCCGAACACTGATGCGAGACCATATTTGTCCATGACGCGGTCTATCAGGGACTTCTGTTCGGCGGAAAGACCGATCGTTTTGTTTTGCAGGCCCAATTTCAAAGTCAGCTCATGATCATCCTTCTTATTGTCATATAAACTCGCCCTCAGCTCGGCCGCGACCTGCCTGAGCTTCCTGTCATCCGCAGGAGCCGCATCCGATGCCAGATATTCGAACAGATCCTTGGATACATCCCAATTCTTCATTCCATCCAGATATCCGGTATAGCGATGCAGTCCCCTTTGCGTATCGATGATCAGTTTCTTTACAGCAGGGTCGCTGGAGCCTGCGCCACCCTCTGCATCGGAACGGAGGCTGTCGTCGAATACCGGATCCAATCCGAACTTCAGCATGACTCTGTCCACCATCTGGCGGGTGTAATCGGGAAGGTCGGAGAAATCAGCTCTCAGCTTCCCTCTCTCGGAGTCTGCGAAGAACAGATTCCTGACATCCTCGACATGTTTCTTCATCTGCGCATCATCTGCAGACGCATCAACCTTATCCAGATAATCCAGAAGAGTATTTCCTGCACGGTCCCATGCTTCTCTCGGAGGGAGGTCGCGGAGATGATTCCATCTTCTGATGATATTTTCTTCAATCTCCGGGCGCTCTATCGGATCTGGATCCATCGGTGCTTCGAGCCAGGATTTGGGCGCCTCCAGATTCTCCCCCGCATCGTCTTGATATTCCGACTCGAATACAGGCTTCTGGCCGTATGCCTCCATGACTCTGTCCACCATATACCTCTTGTCCTCATCCACCTTGTCGCGCAGCTCGTCGTTCGGCACGAGTTGCCCGTCATCATCCGTCGTGTAGAAGTACCCTCTCAGGATAGGCATGATCCTGTCGTTCAACAGATTGCGATCCACGTCTTTCAGCCAGCTCAGGTCCGCATCGTCATCTTCAGGGTCGAGATGCACGAGTATCTTCTCCAAGGCATCCCACCTCTTACCGGGATCATTTGCCCCAGCTACCTCGCCCATCACGCCGATCATTCTGTCCTGATTCCACAGATCCTTTCCTGTTTCGGGAGCAGGCTCGGGTTCCGATTCCTCCTTCGCAGGCTTCGTGCCGAAGACGGGTTCGAGGCCGTACTTGGCCATGAGGTCATCCACCTTTCCCTTGTTGATATCGCCTTTCTCGCCTCTGAAAGCATTGAGCCTGTTCAGAGTTCTGTTGAGTCTGTATCCTCCCCCTTTAGTCGTCACATAGAACATGGATCTCAACGATTTCGCATAGTTCCTGGCATCTGTATCGTTCTTGTCCGCGGCGTCGAGCCAGCTTACCAGCCTCGCAGCCCCATTCCATTTGCTGTCGAGACCCTTGAGCTTGTCGAGAGTCTTCACCTCCTCTTCCGGATCGACAGGCTTGACGTTCTTATGGGCATTCTCACGGTTCGCTTCCCTCTCCGCGTTCTCGCGCCTTGTCTCCGCCTCGTTCTCATCCTTCTTCTTCGGCACGGCCCAAGGCTCCAGAAGACCCGAGTATGCGGTGTCCTTCAAGGCGTTCTCGACGGTGCTGTATGCGCCCAGGAGGGCATCTTTCTTGGCCTCGTCCTCCTGGGCGAGCCTGTCGGCGGTCTTGCGTTCATCCGTGCCTTCCCCATACTGCTTGGCGATGGCGGAATCTGTATTGAGTTGATAGAGCACGGAGTTGTATATGCCTCCGAGCTGCTCTTTGCCGAACAGATCCTTGACGCGGTTCAGAACGGCGATGGTCTCACCATGCGCCTTGGGGTCGATGAGCTTGCCGAATCTGTTCTTCTTGCCTTTCGGCAGAGTCTGCAGCTGTGCCGCGATGCTGTTGGAGAGCTCGGCGAGAGAGCTGTAGAACTCGGTCTTGCCGCTGTCGCGGTCCGCTCTGCCCTTGTCCCACGCATCCATCAGGTCTGCGATGGCGCGTCCCGTGGTCTGTTCCTCCGCAGAGATGGGCCATTCCTTGTTCTTGTCGCCATCCTTGCCTTTATCCTTCCTGTCCCTCTTGTTGCGACCCGTATTCGTCTCCATGTTCAGTGTCGCATAGAAGGATCCGGGCTGGAATTTGCTATCGTATTTGTTTATGATCGTATTCTGAAGCCGATTGGAAACATCATCGAGACCTTTGATCTGTCTCGCTTCATCATACAGCTTCTTGACCGCATTCCAATCTCCATAGTTCAGCTCATTGATTCTTTTATTGAATGCATCCTCGTCGAAATCGGAATCGGCCTCCTCCTCATCCTTCCTGTTCTGCTCCCTGCGGGTCTGCGTTTCATTCCACACATGCTCTCCGAGGGATTCCCCCAGCCTGTCCAGATTCGCCTTCTGCGCATCCTCCAGCCTATCTGGGTCGATGTTCAGGCTTCTCAGATGATTCTGGAGAGCCGCCTTGGCAAGGCCCTTGGCCGTTTCGGCATCCGCGGCATCGGCCGCATCTGCAACGGCGGCTCTGATTACATCGGTATTGCCGAGGCCCATGTTCTTCAATCCCTCTGCGATGCTGTCGGCATTGTCCAGATTCCAGCCGTTCAGGTCGTTCAGAGGCGAGGGGTCGAATGCAGGCGTCTCGGGAGGCACATCCGCATCCGTTTCAGGAGGCACGATATCATCCGTTCTCTTCGTCTTCCTGTACTCCTTGAGCACATTGCCGATCGCCTTCTTGAGAACGCTGTCCTTGATGTTCCCCATCCTTTTGCGGACGCTTCTGAGAACATCGTTCTGCATCGTGATCTCAAGGCCGCCCTTGCCATCGTCCACCAGGACGCCCAGATCCTTCAGCTCATCGACGATATTTTCGGCGGTCCTGCCATCCGACCTGTGGAAGAATTCGTTGGGTTCGATTGAATTTCCAGCATCCTCCCTCTTGCCATCGCCTTTCGACTTCTCGCCGAATTTACTCTTGTATTGTTTTTCCAGACCTGCAAGATATTCTTCTGAAAGCTCTCTCATCCGTCCTGTAGAGCTATCGTTCTTCAGATAATCATCTATCTTTTTTATCAAAGTATTCAAAGTGGCTTTAGACAGGATATCAGGGGTTTTCAAAGAATTGTCCCCATTGAATTTGAACCATCCGTTCCTGAACATGGTCTCGATCGCGGCTCTGTCTTCTTCATTCTGAAAATCATCTTCTCCAAGGATGGCAGACTGCACATTCTTCATCCGAGTCTGGTACTGCTGTTCTGCTCTGGTGAGCTTCTTGGCCTTCTCCTTCTCCGGAGGTACGGTCTCCCCTTCCGGCGGAACGTTCGTATCGTCCTGTCTGTCGCCTCCGCCCAGTCCTGCACCCTCGCCTTCGGGCTGCTCTGCCTCCCTCTCGGCATCATCGATGGGAGTCTCATCCTCGCCCCTGGGAGGGATATCTGCCGGAGGCGTCTCCCTCCTCTGCCTCTGACGTCCGGGATTAACCCGCCTTCCGTCCTGCCCGCCGGGCGGAGGGAGGGGCGCCCCGCCGCCGTCCTGCCCGTCCAGCACGCCCCTCACCGCGGCGCCTCTGTCGAGGAGCCTGTTGAAGTACTTGTATTCGTAGCGTCTCACGACGGAGTCGAATCTGGCGAGGGCCTCCTGCACCTTCGGGTCGTTGACATCGAACCTTGCGCCGGTGACATCGTCGCGTGTGCTCCTGAAGAGCACCTTGTGCAGGTCCTTGTACGCATCGCTGAGCACACCTTCGTCGATGTTCATATCCGATACGCCCTTCTGAAGGCCCTCGATGAGGCTGCGCTCCATGGCGATGCGGGCCTCGTACTTCGCCTTCTCTGCGGCCTGCTCCTGCGTGAGCGTTCCGTCGGCCGCCTGCTCCGCGAGCTCGTCCAGATGCGCCTGCGCGGCCTTCAGCTCCGCGACATGCCCGTTGATGGCTCTGTTCCGGTCGTTCAGGGAATAGGATGCGATGCGGTTGCCCAGCTTGCTCGAATTGACATACGAGTTGAGGGACGACAGGAACAGGTTCCCGACGTTCCTCGTCTCCTCGTCCCCCGAGGCGGCCATCTCTGCGAATCTCGCGGTGAGCGCTCTGAGGGTCACGCTGCCGTCGGAGGGCCATTCGCCCTTCTCGTACAGGTCCCTCAGCCTCTTCCCGTTGTCGTTGGCCAGCGCAGGGAATCTGGCGGCGAGGTCCTGCATGACGGAGCCGAAGTCGGACGCCTTGGTGCGGGCGCTGGTCTCGTCCCACCGCTCCTTCGTCGAATAGGCCTGCTTCAGGAGCCCGTGCAGATGCGCGATGTATGCGGCCTTCGTGTTCGGATCCATCGCCGCATCGGCCTCGATGCGCCCTATCATGCCTTCGATGGTCTTGGCGGCCGCATTCATCCCCTCCCTCGTCTTCGGCGCCCCGGTCTGAGGATCGATCTCGAGGTTGAACTTCGGCGACGCCTCATGGAGGACCAGGCTCCACGGGTTCGGGTCGCCCGAGGGGAGCGTGTCGTATGCGACCTTCCTCCTGTCGAGATCCTGCACCCTCGCGTACCTGTTCGCCTCGTTCTGCTGGGCCTGCAGCGACTTGGCCTGCCTGGCGATGCCCGTCATGTACGACTGGAGATGCTGGGCCTGCCCCATCAGAAGCCTCCTGTCCGACGGCTTCAGGTCGGGCTCCTGCAGTGCGGCGACCAGCCTGTCCTTCTCGCCCTGCATGTCGCGCATGTGCGCGGAGAGCTGGGACGGGGACATGTCCGCCATGTCGCCGCCGTTCCTGGCCAAAGAGTCGGAGATGGTCCTGAAGGTGTTGCCGACGACGTTCTCGCCCGCCTTCGCATCCCTCCTGTAGAGCCTGTATCTGAGCGTGTCCTTCACCAGCTCCGGGTCGGCATCCGCGGCCATGCCGTATCTGGCGGCCGCCTTGTCCGCGAAGTCGGATGCGGTCTGCAGTCCTGTCAGGGCGGTCCCGATGAGACGGGACGAGGACGACATGGCGGACGGGTGCGTCAGGGTCATCTTGACGATGTTCTGCGCCATGTCCCATCCTCTGGACACGCCCTCGCCCCAGTTCTCGACGGCGGTCTCCCCTGCGGCCTTGAGGAACTTCTCCGCATGGCGCCTGTAGATGTCCTGCGCCTTCGGATCCTGATACATCGAATCCTGCGGAGGCTGTTCCTGTCTCTGCTTGGGATCGGCGATGAGCGAGTCGGGCTGCACGTTCGGATTCCCTGCATCCTTCGTCTCGGGAGTGCCATCCGGATTCTCCGCATTCTGTTTTTCCGCCTCGTCCTGCTCTTCAGCCCATGTCTTCTCATTCGACAGCCGTCTCTGCTTCTCCGCATCTGCGGCGACCTGCTCGTTCTGCTTGAGCTGCTTCGCGGCGACCTCGTCCGCATTCTCGGGATCGGTTCTGTCGGCATAGACGTCGCCTGCGCCTGTATTCTTCACCGCCTCCTTGTTCGCCTCGCCCATCCGGCGGAGCTCCCTCATACGGGTCTCGTCGGAAGCCTCGGGATGCTCGTCCACGGGTCTGTCGGAATCGAACGTCATGCCGTCGGATGCGAGATCTTTCGACTCTTCATGAGTCTCGGCAGCATTCTCCTGCCCGGGTGCGCCCCCGACTTTCTCTCCGATCTTGCCCAGCGTATTCTTGACCTTCCCGCCGAAGCCCGCGCCGCTCTCCGGAGCGGCGTCTGCGCCCGTGCCTGCGCCTGTGCCCGCACCGGGCTGCTCCCCGTTCTTGTTCTTCCTCTCGAACAGGCCGAGGGCCTTCTCCATCGATCCCTCGCGGAGGAAATCATCGTAGGGCGAACCGTCATCTGTCATGACCGCCCCTAGGGTGCCCGGACTATATAAGAAGGGAGATGAAGAAGGATGCGCCCTCGCGGGCGCGAAGATGTTTCAGCCCAGACGGACGAGGGTGCACGGGCGCATGATGCGCGCAGGCCATGCATCCATGGCGTCGAGCAGAGCCATGACGAACGTCTCCTGCCCTGTGCCGTTCTCCGCCGACCAGACGGCCCATGCCCTGCGAACCGCCGCCTCGTCGGCCTCGACGAGCACCGTGCACGGGCGGCCGCTCCTCTGCTCGAACTGGATGAGCGTCGGGACGCAGTCGGGCGAGGGTGCGCCGACGGCCTCGACGAGCCTGTCGCGCATGGACCTCTCGGGCTCGGGCGCAGGCTCGGCCGTCTCAGGCTCAGAAGCCTCCGCCATCGGCACGGGCTCGGCCGTCTCGGGCTCCGTCTTCTCGGGCTCAGGCTCGGGGGCCTTCTCCGCGACGGGAGCGGACGGCTCCTCCATCGACGGATCCCATACGACGGGCTCCTGCTCCTGCGTCCTCTCCTCCGCCTTCGGCTTCGCCTTCCTCCTCGGAGCCGCCATCGCTCGCGCCCCCCTGCGAGATCGGCTATGCGGCCGAGCAGGCCCTTCGAGCCGGGCTCCTCGGATTCCTGCTGCGGAGCGGGCTCGAACGAGCGCCTCGAAGCGTCGCCCGCCGCGCCGTCCGCATCGGCGTTCAGGACATCGGCGGGCTCGGTCCCGCACGCCCTCATCGCGGGCCCCCACGAGTACCCGCGCTGCGAGAACGGAGGCGGGGACTGCGGCGGAGCCTCGGATTGGGCAGGAGCCTGCGGCGGAGCCTCGGCGGACGCCTTCAGCGACGCGATGGCATCGGCCACGCGGAAGGCCATGGAGACGCTCGCGCTCTCCCCGGACTCCATCATGCTCCTGATGTCTTCGAGCAGAGCGAGGATGTCGCTCATCGGCGCCCCTCCTGAACACATCGTATTCCGACGACAGCCTGTCCAGCACCGACCTCAGCGCATCCGCCCCCATGCCCTGCGCGTCCGGGGACCGCGCGAGCTCGACCAGGCGGCCGCGCATGCGCTCCGCCCCCGCCATCCCGGAGACCGAGTAGATGTCGGCGAAGTCCAGCACCGTCCTCCTGGCGTCCTTCGCGTCCCCCGCGGGCATGCGGGCCGTCAGAAGGCGGACGCTCCCGCCCTCCTCCAGCCTGCCGCCGTAGAGATCGGCGAAGGCTTCGAGCAGGCCCTTCTGGATGCACAGGCGGGACGCGGAGCTTCTCGGCCCCGAGTCCTTGACGACGCAGAACACCCATTCGGGCTCCTTCGCCTTCGGCATCTGACGAGCCTCCTGCTCGCTACGGTCCATGTGCCGTTGCACTGCTCCATCACGCCGACGGTGACGGCGCCGAGGCCGGAGCCGTCCAGGACGCCTCCGTCGGCCATCATCGAATCGGCGAACGCATCGGCCTCGCGGCGGGTGTCGAACGCCTCTTCGACCACCCTCGCTCCGCCGACCTGATCGACGACCACTCTGAAATCGCTCATTCCTTCTCCTCCTTCCTCATCGTTCCGTTCCTCACGCGCGTGTACATGGCATAGGGCGAGCAGCACTTCGGACATGTCCTCGGAAGATGCTTCGGATCCCTCGGCTTCCAGACGTGCCCGCACCTGATGCACTTCAGCTCCTTTATGGGGGAGCCGCATCTGGCGCAGATGCCGGAATAGGGCGACGGACTGGGGATGAACATCCCGCATCCCGCGCACCATACCACGCGCCGACCTTGATTCGCCATATCGCTCGGATGCCGATAGGGTCTGGACTATATATAGGGTTCGTACACGCCGAGATCGGGAGCGGACGGGGACGGAGGAGAGGATCGGAGGCGGAGGGGAGAAGAGGGGACCATGCATAGGGAAGAGGAGCGGAAAACGGAGGGAGGGGCTGTATGGGGGGAAGAGGAGAGAAGCAGGAAGCAGAGGAGAATATGCATAGGGAAGAGGAGCGGAAAACGGAGGAGAATATATATAGGGAAGAGGAGTAGAAATCTATCGAAACTCTACTGCCCCCCAAAAAACCGTCCAAAAATCCGTATCGCGGCGAAAAAAAAAAATTTTTTTTCTACGTAAAATACACAATGCAAATGTATATATACTAACGGAATGTATCTAGTCATTGTCGGGAACACAGGGGGTAACGCCCCAATACTAGCATATGTCGTGCATGTGTCCCTGATATGTGGGTACTTGAGGAGGTCCCTTAAGTGCGACGGTAGAGGTGGTTGTAAGTGTGTGAATGCGCGCACGTATGGGTTGCCAATCCAAGGGTTGGATTGGTCCATGGCGACGCGCCACAGCCAGCCACGGGCATAAGTGGCAATGGAGGTAGTGCAATGGATGCAGAACTGGATGCAAAAATCGCGGATTATATCCGCACGAGACGCCAGGCCGATGCTCTCAAGGACCGCATGGACGCCTTGAGGGCCGAGATTGTCGAAATGGGTGGGACTGGCGTAAAGTACGATTCTGGAAATTTCGTACTGACTGTTTCGACTGGCGTCGAAACCAAGCCCGACTACGAAAAAGCGCGCGCACTCTATCCCGAACGGGATTCCAGAATGCGCGAATGCCTGGCCGACGAACTGAAGCCGTCCTTAAAGGACTATTCCCAGTATTTCACTGGCGAGGAGATGGCCCAGTTCACGGCAAAAATCCCATGCGCCGTTAAAATAACGGTGAAAAAGAAGTGAAAAACCCCGCGGGGGGGTGTCCCCCGTATTTCAACTTGGAGGTTGATTGAAATGGTTGTTACTGTAGGTAAGATGCGTGAAATTGTAAACGATTTACTCGATTCGTTGTCCTATTTCGACGACGACGATACCGTCCTCGAAACGCGCAGTTCGGATTGGGGGATGGGCGATACAGTCATGTGGATCGGCAACGAGTGCCTGAACTACCGCACTCTATGTGAGGACTGGAACGCCGACGATGGGGATGATGATGATGATGAGTGAAACTCTGTGGACTATCCGCGGATGGAGATTCGTTACCCATCCCGACCTTCACAACACTGTTGAGCTCATCGGACCCGATAAGATAGGCCATGAAATGTGGGCTGAGGACGGGTTCCTTATCCACAATCTCATGTTCTATTATGTCCCTAAGGACGTAAGAGCGCGCGCAATCAGAACCGCGTGCAAACTGCTAGGAGCCGAATACTAAACCTTTTACACATCAATTGGAGGTAATGAAGATGATTACTGGATTGGCTACGGATTTGCAGACGATAGGCGCGACAATCGATATGCTGGCTGAACGCGATAGGGTGAGTGTATGCGGTATGCGCGTCCTAAAGGTCGGGTTTTCATCCGATTGTGAGCTGATAGCACTGGCTCAAGCGCGCCACGGCTACGTGATTGGCGTCGGGTTCGGTTTCTACTGGGATTCCAAGGCCGACGAGTACGTACCGTGCTGGTCGAACGGCCACTACGACTACACGCATGACGACGCGTACGATGCATACGCGGACATGGTTGTCGGGTCCGTGTGGGTCGATGAGGAGGGGAACTGAATGACTGTAAGGGTATCACCCAGCGCAACGAGGGGCATCAGGTTCAGAACCAAGCTATGGTTCACAGCCATCTATGACAACGACAGCGGAGATATCACCGTCTACGGGCCTTATTCGAGGACCGCGAACGACAGGCTCATGAAGGGCTACCCATGGCATCAATTCAACTCTGAGGACGTCGCCGAATGGGATTCTGGAATGCCGTCGGATATCTCGGACGCGGACATCCGCGAGTTGCTGAGAGAGGCCGAGCATGAGACGAGGCCCAGCGGATGGAGGTGCTGAAGATGAACACGGATTATACCCAGCCGATAGCAATCTACCGCATCTTTGCGGACATGGGCATCGAGATTCTAAAGATTGAATGCGGGATGAATGACCGCATCATCTACAGATACTCTGGGTGTGCATACATCCATAAGGCCAGAATCTACGAGACGGCCCGCGGACGTATGTACATCCGCACGCCGACAGGACGCATCCACTTGGATGAGTGCATGAGGTGCTGAATGATTGAACGGGGTCCGACGACGATGAGGGAACGCGGACCCCAATCTATAACCTACAACATCAAACAGTTTCGTAAAAAGAATAGGAGAGATTGAAATGAGTTTCAAAAATGCGCTGAGTACTGGAAACACGAAGATGAAGGCCACTATGGCAAAGCATCCCGATATACTGCTCAAGTCGTTCAGTATGCCCGCTGGCCTGACCTGCCCGAATGCAGGCGAGTGTAAAAAGGGCTGCTACGCGTGCAACGGCCGCATGAAGATGGCATCCAAGGGCCACATGGAGAACCTGGTCATGTACTTCAAGGGTACCCTATGGAAAATGCTGGATGGGGAATTGACGGCGATGGAGGCCCAGGCCGAGACGCTGGACTTGAAGCCCTATGTACGGATTCATGACAGCGGGGACTTCTTCAATCGGGCCTATCTGAAGGGCTGGATGGAGCTGGCCAGGAAACATCCTACCATCCAGTTCTACGCATACTCGAAAATGGTGAGGATGGTTCACGAGATGAGCGCGTCGTTCCCCCCGAACCTCACGATCGTCCTGAGCTACGGCGGACTCGAAGACCTTCTTATCGAGGACTCGGACCGCCAGGCCATCGTGGTCCCTAAGGACTTCGAGCTGCCTTCTGGCTGGGTGGACGGCTCAAAAGACGACTGGCACGCCAGCCAGCCGACGGTCAGGCGTATCGCTTTGAGATACCACGGGCCCAAATCCAAGGAGTTCCAGACCATCCTATGAATACCCCGCGGGGTGGAAACCCCGCAACACAACCCAAGGAGATAGCGACAATGAAGACGATAGCGCAGATGAGATACGAACAGGACATGGCCGAGCTGGCCGAGAGGGACAGGGAAGCCGCGGCCGCATGGGAATGGGACCGCGACACGCACGAGCGCGACGCGGACAGGCGGTACCACGACGCACGCGAATACTATGCCGAGCGCGACGCCGAGCAGGAGGATGATTGAGATGCAGACACTGACAAGCGAGCAGGCGATGGCGTGCATCGACGACATGGCCGCGAACGGTCCGCTGGTCCTATGCGGATTGATAGACGCGTGGGACGGTTTCCGGACCACGGGGATGCTGGTAGGCGACGCAGGCGGTTTCGAACAGGCCGTATGGACGGGCAGCGGGATAGACGACGTGGAGTATTTCCTGACGTCCAAGGGAACGCTGGGGGCCAAGTCATACCATCACGACGGTACGAACGTGTGGACCGTGCGCGCGGTATCCGCGGCCGGCAGGCGGTGGCTGGACGGGAAGATATGGAACGGCCATGTATCCAACCGCCTGGGATTCCATCTCGTGAACGTCAAGGCGTACACGAAGACGGCGAAGGCGCGCAGGCCCGAACAGGAGGAGGATTGAGATGCACGCGGACATTCCGGAGGAGCCGTTCGCAGCCTTCCATGTCGTCGCAGACCTGGGCATAGAAGCCATGGACCTGACCCCTGACCCGTATCCGCGCCTGTGGTACAGATACACGGACGATCGCGGCCGCATACTGAAGGCGAGGATATACGAGACGGCAGGAGGACGCTGGTATATCCGCACCCCGTTCGGACGCATCCATCTCGACGAGGCGATGAGGGCATGAAGGAGGATTCAAATACACGTACACGTTATAGGTGTATGTACTGCGGTGCCTGGTGGTCGTCGCAGTACTGTCGGGACTGTCGGGCATCGGATAGCGTGGTGCCCGTGCAAACCTCTTCAAGAAACAGATTCGAGAACAGCAGGAGATGAGCAGAATGGGAAACAGAGCAATCATAGTATCGACTGGAAACATGAGCGACGTCACCGCGGGCATCTATGTCCACTGGTTCGACAAGGGCACGCTGGAGAACGCGCTGGAGGAGATGAAGGCGCGGGGATACCGCGACCCCGCGGATGACGCGGAGTACGGCATGGCCCGCCTATGTCAGGTCCTGTGCGAGCAGAACCCCGACGGACTGAACATCGGGCTGACGACTGTTGACCTCGATGACCCGCGCTGCGGATTGGAGTTGATTGCCGCGGACTTCTGCGGCGTCTATCAGGCCGTATGGTCAGGCAACGGCTGGGAACTCGAAGAGTACACGGAAGAAGATGAGGATGAGGATGAGGAGGAGGATTGAGATGAGCAGGGATATCAAGGTGCATGGAGTGAAGCAGGCGGTCGGAGAGCTGATGCGGACGCCGAGAGGATTCCATCAGGAGGTATGGTCCAGCCGTGACGAGAAGGGCGAGATATGGGTGTGGACATCCCAGTATCTCGACCAGAACTCATGGACCATCAACCATCCGCCCGAGGAGAAGAGGGTGGATACGGTGGCCAATATGTACCGCTCATGCAATGAGAGGATGAGCATGACGGCCGCGCTGAAGCAGGCCGCCATTGACGTCTGGACAAGGCCGGAGATGCTGGACATCCTGCGAGGAGGGAGGACATGGCAGGCTGCGTCACATGGTGCGAGATACAGGATGTCGTCAACAGCATCTACAACCGCCAGACGGGATTCGACAGGCGTTCGCACGAGGACATCGAGGACGATGTAAGGCGCGAGATGGCATCCGAGGGCTGCTATCTCGAAACCGCCGAGCAGAGATACAGGCGGTAAGGCGGAGCGCGCGGTTCCCCCCGCGCGCAGGCGCGAATGGCCGGCCGGCGCAAGCCGACCGACCCGCGACCGAGCGATACACGGAAGGAGATGAGAACATGGATAGGACCATGGAGAATACAGGCGACAGATACATCGTGAAGGTTGTGGCGATGTGCGATCCGCCTGTGGTGCTGGCGACTGTGAACTGCACCAGGGACAGGATGGAGAGCTTCGTCGAGCAGGCGGAGGACCTCGGAGGCGCGCGCATCGTCAGCCCGTTCGAGGACGGGAGCGAGCGCACGGTATGGCTGGCGGTTCCCGAGGATACCGCATGGCGACGGGGACGGAGAGCATTAAATACACGAATGCGATATACCATAGGAGAATAGGATGTACGGAGACGTGACATACGACGCTCACGAGATAAGGTCCAAAGGCAGCCCGGGGCTGCCGTTGGATACGCGTGTCGAAGACGAGTACATGGTGTACGCGCAGTGCTACCACTACAACGGGCACAGGTACGCGCTGGAACGGCGTGTACCGCGCGAGGAATTCAGAGAAGCCATCCTCGTCGAAGGCGGATACCAGCGCATGAAGGAGCGGATGTACAGGGAATGCGAGCCGACGGTTCGGCTCATCCGCTGAAACCTCTTCCCCAAACCCCTTATCATATACAGGAGATGATTGCAATGGCGATAGAATACAGGATATTCTGCAGGTACTGCGACAGTGTGAGCGACGCGATGGTCCGCTATGCGGACGCGAGCGCGGAGGACAGGCGGAAGGTCGAGAAGGCCGCTCTCGAATGGGAGCGGAGGACGTCGGGCCTGAAGCTCATCGATATGGACGACAGGCTCACCGAGAGCAACGGCTGGGCGAGCTTCATCATATGCACGCTCACCAGCATGGGCATCCGCGCGACGGAGACCGAGGATGAAGGCTCTCCGCTTCTCGGAGCGGCGAAGGTGGACGACACGGCCGGGAAGATGGACAGGAGAACGCTCAGGGAGCTGATGGACATAGCGAGCGTGAACGCGTGCGAGGACGGGATGTTCGAGGTCATGCTGGACCTCGGATTGTCCCTCATGGTGCATACGGACGGATGCGCCGACGCGAACGCGGAGGACCTGAGAGATGAGGTGGCGGCGCACGCGACCGAGACGGAGGATGACAGCGGCATCGTCTACAGGGTCGTGGACGGCCTGCCGAGGAGGACGTACAGGCAGTATTTCAAGTACTGCGCGTATGCAAAGTTCGAAGCGGAGAGCGACGACGTCGCAAGATTCATCGGTCCGCTGATGTCACCGACGTCGATATTCTGGCGCGAATGCGACGGACCGCTGGACAGGCTGGACGACAACGGACGCTATGAGGAAACCATAGAGGAGGGCGAGTGAGATGGACAGGGGATTCTCGCTGGAGTGGTACAACGGCAACTGCGGAGACATCATGAGGTTCGACACCGCCGAGGAGGCCCTCGACCTTGCGGACCGCAGATGGAGCCGCATGACCGAAGCGAACCGCAGGCGGTACAGGGACAGGAGATGCGGAGGGGTGTACATGGTATGCGACCCCGAAGGAAGGTGCATCAAGGACTACACGGAGGAAGAGGAATGAATGAGAAGCTGAAGATGATAGAATTGTTCAGTGGAATCGGAGCGACCAGGCAGGCCATGTCCGAACTCGACCCGAATTGGGAATACATCTGCTGCGAAATCGATGACAAGGCGTACGCGTCGTACTGCGCCATCCACGGGCCGACGCCGAACCTCGGGGACATCACGAAGGTGGAGCGTCTGCCCGAGGCGGACCTCGTGACCTGGTCGTTCCCATGCCAGGATCTGAGCGGTGCATCGAGCGTCGCAAAAGGCATGGCCGAGGGGACCGGGACGAGGTCGGCATTGTGCTGGGAGGTCATCCGCCTCCTCCGCGAGGCGAAGGACGAGGAGACGCTCCCCCATGCGCTGCTGATGGAGAACGTGCCCGCCATCCTCAACAAGCGGAACATCGCGGAGTTCACGCGTCTGGTGGAGGAGCTGGACGCGATGGGCTACGAGTCCTCGTACCGCGTCCTCAACGCCAAGGACTACGGCGTTCCGCAGAACAGGAAGAGATGCTTCATGATATCCATCCTGAGATCCGAGGGAGGGCTCGGCTCGTTCCAATGGCCTGAGCCGTGCCCCGACGGACGCGTGCTGAAGGATGTGCTGGAGCCTGCGGACGATGTGCCCGAGAAGTACTACCTGTCCGAGTCGCGCCTCGAAGGGCTGATGAGGAGCACGGCCAAGCAGGCGGGGAAGGGCAACGGGTTCGCGTTCAAGCCGAAGGGAGCCGACGACATCGCCTTCTCCGTCACGACCTGCGCAGGCTCGCGCAAGACGGACAACTTCGTATGCGTGCAGACCGCGACCCTTGCGGGGAAGGGCCACGAGTGCATCCGTCGGATATACTCGCCCGAAGGACTGTCCCCGACCGTCGTCACCGCCGCAGGCGGAGGGCACATACCGAAGGTGGAGCTGCCGGGACAGGAGACGAGGTGCAGGAAGCTGACGCCTCTCGAATGCTTCCGCCTGATGGGCTTCTCCGACGAGGCCTTCCGCAGAGCGAAGGGCCTCGGCCTGTGCGACACCGACCTGTACAGGCAGGCGGGGAATTCGATAGCCGTGCCGTGCCTGAAGGCGATCTTCGGAGCGATGTTCGGGAGGGATGCGCGACGGCTGCTCCTGTGACCGCCGTGGTGAAGGAGCGCAGCCGCGTCCTCGGCCTCGGGACGAAGACATACGAGGTGACCATCATCAAGCCCCGGTCCGTCATCTCCGACGTCGCATACACGATGAAGACCTCCTGTCTCCCCGACGGACGGTACCTGCTCGACTATCAGTACAGGAGCGGGAACTCATTCGGCATGACGAGCAAGGGGACGATGTCCGGGCGCACATACTACCGCCGTCGCTCGGTGGCGGTCGATTCCATCGAGTGGCAGGACAAAGACGGCAACGTTCTGAAGGTCGACGGCCTCTGATGGCCTCCTCCCCCCCGTCGTCCGCGACGGGGGCAAACAGCTTCCATCGTTCTTCCATCATCCTCCCCCTCTCGGGGGAACGGCGTTCCCGAGGGAACGGCGCGCCGACGGGGTTCGGTCCTCCGTCGATCCCATCCCGTCATCCGCATCCTCTTCCTCCTGCGCATCGATCCCGGGAGCAGGCGGAGGGTGGGGTCCCCTCTCCCCCGGAGGTGGGGCATGCGGAGCGGAAGGCATCGCGGAGACGGTCCCGCCCCCGGGATCGGAGACAGAGGCGGAATAGAGGGGAGAATGAGAACGATACATTCGCCTGTTGTACGGAATAGAGAAAGTTAACAGGGGTTTAAATTGAAACTTGTATATAAAGCAAACGTCCAACGAGAGGTTGGATGAACATGGATGGATGCATGCTTCGAGCCCCTTTCGAGCCGAATCCGATGCATCCGCATGATGCATTCGAAAGCCTCGGGGACGACGGGGCCGGAGAAGTCGCGGTCGAAAAGGGTATGTGAGTTGATGCACGGAAATCGTATATCATCCAACTGCTTCGACCCCGAACCGGCCTCGGAGGGCCGTCCCGGAGCCCCTTCCCCCCGTCGGCGGGGCGGCAGCAGGCGAAACGCACGGAAACGCCCCTTCCTGCCACGAACGGGACGCAAGAGGATGTGGGATACCTTTGAGCCGAGAAAGTCCCGTAAAACGCCTGCAAAGGGGCAGGAAACGGAAATTCGCACCGAGCCGTCGGCGTCGAGTGCCGCAACGCACTCGCGCGCGTAGTAGGAACGCACGCCCATGTACGCGACTAAGAAAGGGGCGGCGGAGCCGGGGATATCATGGCGGGACGACCCTTCGGCCGCACCGACTCCGCGCTTATAGAGATGCGCGTGCGCGTATATAATCATGCGCAACGGGCGCGCGCGATAGATACGCAAGGCCGCCGGGATTCGGATACCGAAACAGTACGTGATGCAGGTTGATGCATGTGATGCATGTGAAATTCCGAAACTCTTCTCATGTGTGTGTATGTGTATACCTATATCTTTATATACTACTTCCCTCCCCTCCCCTTTAAAAGAAAAAAAGAACATACATCACATACATCACATACATCAATCCCCCCTTTTCCCTCCCTCCTCCCCCTCGTTTCGCCCCGTTTTTCCCCGTTTTTCCCTGTTTTTCCCTGTTTCCTTCCATTCCTCCTCTCCTTCCATCCCCTCCCCGCCTTCTTCCATCTCTCCTCCATCTCTCCTCCATCCCTTCCCCGCCCTCCTCCGATATCGCATGTGCCAGAGGCGGAGGATGCGCCTTCCTCTCCCCTTATTCCTTCTAGATCTCTCCGTCTTCTCCTCTTCGCTCCGCTCCTTCCTGTCCGCTCCCTCCTCCCCGCGTCCCGTCCCCTCCTCTGCGTCCCGTTTCCCCGGTTCCCCTCCGGTTCCCCTCCGCTTTCCTTCCGATTTCCCTCTCTTTTTTCTCCGCTTTCCTTCCGATTTCCCTCTGTTTTTCCCTCTGTTCTCCTCCTTTCATCCCCTTTCATCCCCTGTCATCCCCTCTCGTTCCCCCTCATCCCCCCTCGTTCCCCCATATGCACCCTTCCCTCTCCGTCCCATACATCACTCCATGCATTTCTACACTCCCTCAATGTATTTTTCCCCATCCATTTGCGCTTCTATATCTATCTTTCCCCCTCATCTCCGCCTGATATCACGAAAAGTATTTTATACGTGTTTCCCAAAAATCGATGTACAGAAACATTCATTTAACCCCTGTTAACTGTACAATTCTGTACATCGTTAAACGCCGTTAACACAATCCCCGAAAATCACATGCATCAAATCGCCCCTCTCGGTATCCTCCCTCGATGTATTTCTACCCCGAATCCCCCGCATCTGATGCATGTGCCCCTCGATGGCAGGATCTGCCCGTTTCTCCCGTTCCGCCTCCTCCCATCCCTCTTCCGGCACCCTCTTCACCCTCATTCCATCCCTCTCCCGGCGCTTCCTCGACGGCCTTCGGCCGCTTCCGTCCGCCCCTCTTCCGCCCCTCTTCCGTCCTTCTTCCGCCCCTGTTCCGTCCCTGTTCCGTCCTCCCTCATCCCCCCGCTTCCCTGTCTTCTCCCGCCCTCGCCCATCCTCGCCCGCCCTCGCCGCGACGGCAGACCATCCATCCAGCCCTCCGCCGCCTTCCGTCCCTCCTCCGGACGGCCCGGGGGCGGGGCAGGGGCGGATGGATGGGGATGGATGCACGGCAGTGCTTTATACGCGGGTCCGCCTATGGCGGAGCGGATATCATGACCGATTGTTCCGTGATGGATTCCGCTCTGCGCGAGATGCGCGGGAGATGCGGGAAGGTGGAGATGTGCCCGACGGGGACGAACTACGGCGAGCTGCCCGAGCCTGCTCCGGATCCCAGAGGGATGGTGGCGGCGGCGAAGGGCGGGGAGCTGAAGCCCGCCGACATCGGCATCGCCGAGTTCCTCCGCGACAGAGGCTACAGGTACGTCGGCGACGTCGTCATGCGGTTCGACGGGCGGTTCCTGCAGCCGTCATCGGAGAACGCCATGTATGCGGAGGTCGTCGAGGGGCTGAGGGATGTCGGCTGCAAGACCCTCCTGGCGCGGTCGCGGTTCTCGGACATCGTGTCGTACTGGCAGGTCATCGCCGATCCTTCGAGGGTCGCGTCGGATACCGCGACGGCGGAGCTCGAAGCGGATTACGGCGGATGGCTCATCCCGTTCGAGAACGGCCTGCTCAACGTCGGGCAGGCGCGCATGGTGCCGTTCATCCCCGATGTGGCGTTCGAGGGGCACATACATGCGCGGTACGATCCCGACATCGCGCTGGATCCCGGGGTCGAGGGGCGCATCAGGGGCGTGTGGCGCGGGATCCTGGGAAGCGACGAGATGGTCGATTTCATGCTGACCTGCATCGGCTACACGTTGTACTCCGAGGTCCTGTCGCCTCCCGCGCTGTTCGTCCTCATGGGCCCCGGGGGGACGGGCAAATCGGCGGTGCTCAATACGATAGAGAGGATGCTGGGGTCCGAGAGGGTGTCGAGCATGAGCCCCTCCAAGCTGAGCACGCAGTTCGGGCTGTCGAGGCTCAGGGGCATGGCCGCCAATCTGTGCGACGAGGCGGGCGATGCGTCGGGCGCGAGGGTGGACAGCGATCTCCTGAAGGCTCTGGCGGCGGGCAGGCCGTGGGACATGGAGCAGAAGTACAAGGACATCTCCAGGTTCGTCAACAAGGCCAAGCTCTGGTTCGCGGCCAACTCCATCCCCGATTTCGGCGACACGTCGAGCGGCATGATGAGGCGCATGGTCATATTCCCCTGCGTCACCCGCCAGGATCCCGCGGCGCGCATATACGACGCCCTCGGGTCGGAGGAGGGGCTGGCATGGCTGGCGTACCATTCTCTGAAGGCGTTCCTGGAGTTCCTGTGGAGCGGGGCGTGCGAGTTCGAGCCTCCGCAGTCGGTTCTGGACATGAGGTTCGACTTCTGCATGCAGGAGAGCCTGTGCGAGTTCCTGTCGGAGGCGGTGGGGAGCCTGGACCGCGAGGCCATCCGCAATTGGCTGGATGGCAGGACGATGGGCGAGGTGTACGACGCTTATGTAGAATCCATGGTGGAATCGGGCCGCGGGAGACCGATGCCCAGGACGCAGGTGCGGTCGAAGCTCTGCACCGAATACAACATGTGCATGAGGAGGACGACCCTGCGCTTCGATGCATCGCGCAAGACCGTCTACGTGTTCGCCTGCAAGACCGATGCCATCGCGCCGACGGCCGCAGAGCTGGCGGAGCCGAAGTCGCAGGAGGAGCTCGACGCGGATGCGCGGAAGCGCGCGGAGGGCAGGAAGGCCGCCGCGGACAGGCTCAGGAGCGAGAGGGAGGCGGAGCAGAGGTCGAAGGAGGAGGAGGAATACGCTCTGCAGCATCGTGCGCCTGCTCCGCCTTCCGCTCCGTCCCCTGCTCCGTCCTCCGCCGGGAACGGCAGGGATAAGAAGGATGACGGGGATGACGGTGCGGAGATGAAGGAATTGGACATCATCGACGATTTCACGGAGGAGGACCTGTGACGCTCTGCTCGCTATGCGGCCGCGAGGCGGGGGCGATGCCCTCGCTCGGAGAACCCGTATGCAGGGGTCCGGTGTGCAGATGGTGCTACGAATCGCGCGTCATGCCCGCGCTGCGCACGGCGGAGAAGAAGGTTGAAGGAGAGGACAGGAAGGAGGACGGCAGGGCCGCGGGAGGCGCATGGGTCGTCAGGACGCATGACGGCCTCACGGTGTCCGCATCGGCATGGTGGGTGGCGCACGAGCTGGCGTCGGCTCTGCATCCGGATGCGTCCGAGGAGGACGTGTGCGCGATGGCGGAGGATGCGGTGCGCGCCGAGCCTGCGAGAGGCTCCGCATGGGACGTCATGGGCGTCCGCGTGCCGTGGATGAGCCGTGTGCTCCTCCAGTCGCCTGCGCGCCTGGTGCCGTGCATCGATCCTTCGGATGTTCCGGCGTCGTCCTGAGCGCATCGGGGCGGAAACCTCTTCAAAACCGTTTTATACATTCTTTCGATATACTTCACCATACCCTCGAAGGGTAGGAGGATATCGATATGGCGGAAGACGCAAGGATACAAAGGCAATTGGACATATGGAAGAAGGAGTACGGCATCGCCGATCCCGTGACGTTCATGGGCTTCTCGGATCTCGGCAGAGGCGTTCTGGGGCGCTGCACGTCCTGGAAGGACAGGAGCGAGGTGAGGCTGTCGTCGGCATGGGAGGGCAGGAGCATGGGCTGGATGATGCGCTCCGTGCTGTGGCACGAGATGTGCCATGCCATCGACTATCAGGAGGACCATGACGGCGACGGCCACGGCGGGAGATGGCGCGAGCTCAGCAGGTCGAACATGTCGTACAGGATAGGCGATGTGTTCGCCAAGCTCATCGTCGGGCCGAGGTGCAGGCGATGACGCAGGCGGCGGAGGATGCGAAGGCCGTCGATATGAGGTTCGCGGTGCTGTGCGAGCCCGACGGCACGCCCGTCCCTCTCCGGCCCGTGTCCGACGGGACGGCCGAGGCCGAGGAGGAGGAGAAGCGTCGCGCGGCGTTCGAGAATGCGCTGATACCGTCATCGGCATACGGCAGGCGCGTCCGCGCGGTGCGCCTTCCCGCCAAGGGGCGGATGGAGGTCGCCCGCGTGCGTCTGGACGAGACGGAGGTGCAGAGGAGCGTGGGATGTCCGCCGAAGCTCGTCGAAGGCACGGCGAGGTCGGGGCAGAGGTGCATCATGATATCGGGCCCGAACGGCAGGCTCGTCGTGGGCGCGGGATGGCGTCCGGTGTCGCGCAGGACCGTGCGCATGATGCAGGCGTGCGTCAGGGCGGACGGAGGCAGGGAGGTGTCGATATGACCATCGAGGAGGCCCTCGGGGACGAGGTGTTCGATCCCTCGTCCGTCACGGAGGGCGTGCCGTTCGAGTCGCTGGATGCATCGCAGCGGGCGGAGCTGTCCGCATGGTGCGATTCGCGGATATCCGAGTGGAGCGAGGTCCGCGGCATGCTGATGGAATCGTGGCGCACGCAGGAGAGGCTGAACGATTCGCTGAAGCATATGGCGGATGCGGAGTCGTACAGGGTGCAGGCCATGGTGTGCGGCTCCGCATCGCTCTTCGCAGGCGCGTCCGACCTCATCGTCCGTCGCATCGCGGAGCTGAAGCGCCTGAAGAAGATGGCTGATGGGGACCTCCGATATCGGGATCATCGATGCTATGGCATCGTTTCAAACCTTTTTCTTTTATCTTTTCTTCAAATAATACACGCCGTTAATGTAAATCTTATATACGCGGTTCGCATACGATGTCTTGTCGGGGAGAACCCGGCAGGAGATGCGGACTATGCCGCAGGAGATAGGAAGAGAGAATGATATGACCCGCACGACGATCGTCGTGACCAGGAAGCCGGGTACGGGGCGCCCCATGGTCAATCTGACCAGGGAGCTGGAGCACCTGGGCGTCAGGCCCGGCGATGTCGTGGGCGTGACCATCAAGGCCATGCGTCGCGGGACGAGGGAGGAGGATGAGGATGGGGAATCCGAAGAGCAATGCTAAGGCGAAGGAGTTCGCAAGGGCGAGGCGCGACAGGTACAAGGCGCATCTGCTGGCCGAACTCGACATGTTCAAGCGGTTCGGGCATGATGGCCCCGATGCGGACATCCGCAGAGAGGAGCTGGCGTGCATAGAGTGGCTCGAATCGAGGGGCGACCCGCGCGAGCTGGACTCGGGAACGATGAGGGAATACAGGATGAGAGAGGAGGAATGAGGAATGAGTGATGAAGATAAGAGAGAACGGATCGAGAAATACATGTCGGAGCAGAACAGGATCATCGAGGCGATGAGCGACAGGAACACTCTGAGCCTGGATGATGCCTGGGAAGGTGCAGGCGTTCTGATGACCCTGAGGGAGGTCATCATCGTACCTTTCCGCATGACGCCGACCGTCATGACCATCGACAGCCTGCATAGGATGTATGAAGATGTGTGCAGGATATTCGCAGATGTCTACGAGGCCGATGTGGATTGGGAGGAGCTCTTCAATCCGCATGAGGACGGATTCGTCTATTTCGAGGCGGAGCTGTTCCCGTCTGGAGAATGTCTCCGCGAGCAGGGCAAACCTGTGTCCCCTTCACCTATGGCCGAATTCAGGAAGGCTCTCGAAGGATACCCCGGATTGGAACTCGACGAGCTCCTGTTCAGGAATGCCACTGCTGCGCGCCTTGCCAACGAATGCTCGGGCAAGGGCCTGGAATGGCTGGAGATGAAGAGGAGGAATGAGGAATGAGCGAAAAGAAAGATGGATTCAAAAAAGACGAATTCAGGATCACAGATGAGACCGCTCTGCCGAGGGGCTTCTTCCCCGGCTCCGGCTTCAAGGACCTGAGCGATAAAGACCTTGAGAGATTGAAGGATGCAGTGATGAGGCTGCAGAAGGATCAGGACAGATTGGAGAAGATACGCAGAGATGAGCCGTCCGATGAATTCAAGCAGATGTTTACCTGCAATTCGTATCTGAGCCTCAGCACCGATATTTTCGCCAACGTCAAGGAGCTCTGCGAACTGGACATGTCCGATGCGCTGGATATGGACAGGTGGAAGGCGCGGACAAAGGCGCTGTTCGATGCGGCATCGGAGATGATGATGTGCAATATCGACGTTATGAACCATATGAGGTCTCTGGATGTCTGGAAGCAGGGAAGAGTCGCAGAGAAGAAGGATGATGAAGAGGAGGAATGAGGAATGAAGACGGAGGCGTGGCACGATATGGACTGCAACGGCAACGAGCTGTGGGTCTATCCTGTGCTGGAATGCGACGGCAGGTACATCGAGATCAGGGCGATAATGGGCAACAGTCTCGCCACATTCCCTCTGACGCAGATGGAGCTGGAGGAGCTGCGCGGGATGCTGAATGCAGGCACGGAGCATGTGGGGGAGAAGGAATGATGGACACAAGGACTCTGCTCAAGAAGTTCATGAACAATGCGTTCGTGAATCTGGACAGGGAGATCGACGAGCTCGCCGAAGAAGTCGGAGACGATGTGCTGGAAGAAGCCATGAACGTGCATGAAGAAGGTGCGTGCTGGGTGAACATCTACCTCTGCGAGTTCGACATGATCCGCACTGCCCCTAAGGATTCGGATATCCGCTGGGTCTCCGGGCATGCCAGGAATCTGTTCAGCAGCATAAAGAGAACCGCGCTGGAGATGAAGGCGGATAAGGACAAGGAGGGAAAGGAATGATCGCATTCAAGCCCTGCCCCGTATGCGGGCGCGTGCTGACCCTCGATGACCTCGACCTATACGACGACGAGGGAGACACCCTCGAAGAGCTCAAGAGCGTCATGGCCCCCGACGGCACCTTCGACAGGAAGGCCCTCGGAGAGCTCGCCGAGAACCTCGACGATTACATGGCGGCGGTCGAATCGGTCATCATCGGATGCGACTGCGGGTTCGCATTCGCCGCAGGGGACATCGATGTCAGGAAGCCGGGATGGCTCAAGGAGTTCGCCGAGAAGGCCAACAGGAGGACGGGGGAATGACCTCTTACAGAATCACCCTCACCACGGGCGAGGTGCTGACGAAGGACGATCCGGAGGAAGACCCCCTTATCGACATCCACAAGGCCATGCGGGACAGAGATATGCTAAAGTGGTCGAAGTACAGGTCGGAATACCGCATCGATACAATCTGCATCAACACGGTCTACATCAACCCATATCACATCGTCAAGGTCGAGGAGGAGTGGCCATGAACGCCAAGGAGACCATGGAGGCCCTGCTCGCAGGGAAGACCGTGCGTCCGAAGAACTGTGCCCTCGTGATGCGCCTGAACCCCGAAGGGAACCTGATACAGAAACTCGATGGCCGTGTCAGATTCGTGCCCGACTCGACGAAGATCAATTGCGGATGCGAGGTCGAAGAGCCGAAGAGCATCCCGGAGGATATCCTGAAAGCACTGGCAGATGGCAGGAGGATACGCTCGGGCGATATGGTGTACTGGCTGGACGGGGGTCTGCTCCGCAGGCAGTGGAAGGACGAGGATACATATACGACCCTCATCGACCTGAGCGGATGCACGGTGGAGAAGGAGGATCGAAGATGCCGATGGGTGTCATATGCGACAGATGCGGCAGGGTGGAGCCCGGCGAGCCGTTCGCCAAGGTGCAGTTCCTGCCTGTATCTCTGAAGAGCAGACCGACCGCAGTGCTGTGCGTATCCTGCGCCAGAGCGCTGGAACGCTGGATCAACGAGGGGGAGGAGAGATGACGGACATCGATGTGCACAAGCGCAACGTCCTCACCGGCGCATCCCTGACGATGCGTGTGAGGAATGTCCACAGGCTCGAACCCGAGCTGCAGAGGATGTTCGCGGAGCTGGAGGATGCCTTCGAGCATCCGAAGCAGACCTCTATGGACGAGTGGAGGGAGATCGCATGAAGGTCGCGCTCATCCGCATGGACGGCTGGAATGCCGCCATGCTCGCCGCGTCCTGCTGCGTGTCCTCCGAGATGCCGACGGAGCCGAAGCGCGGAGGCCTCATGAGAGCGGTCGAGAGCGGGCACCTGTCCATCCTGGAGCATGTCGCCGTGACATTCACGATCGAGGGCATCTCCCGCGCCTGCTCGCACCAGCTGGTGAGGCATAGGCTGGCATCCTACTGCGTATCGGGAGATACCAGGATTCGTACATCATCTCAAAAAACCAATGATAGGACGATTCGTGAACTATATGATTTGACTCCGCAGTATTTCAACAATCTCGAATTGAGATGCGTGGACGAATCAAATGGCAATATCAGATATAATCGCCCTCTTGAGATTGTATATTCTGGCATCAAACCGACATACATTGTCAGAACAGTTCATGGGTATGAAATCCGCACTACCAAAGAACATGGATTCCTTACCGAAAATGGATGGAAAGCACTAGAGGATATCGAAGTTGGAGAGAGAGTCTACATCAATGGTCAGAATTCATATAAAGACAAAGATTGGCTCTATGAAATGTATCATGTGAGGAATATGACTCAGCAAGATATTGCTGACATATGCGGTGTATCAAAGGATTGTATCTGGAAGGGAGATGATATTACAGACGGTGGATTCCGTGCCAGAACCGCCCGCATAATGTATCCTAAAAGAACGAATGTGTGTGAACTATGCGGGTTCCATGGGGTTACGGAATTCCATCACATGAACAAGGATCTGACAGAATATGATACGAATCTGATCGAATTGTGCGTATCTTGCCATAAAGCAATTCATAGAAAGGAAATCACACAACGCATAGTTTTGTCGGAGATAACGTCGATCAACTATTACGGATATGAAGATACATATGATGTAATCATGCCAGATCCGTATCACAATTTCATAGCTGATGGATTCGTCGTACACAACAGCCAGCAGTCGCAACGCTATGTGAACATGGAGGACTTCGGCTACGTCATGCCCGAGACCATCAAGGAAGGCGATGTGTGGTTCACGAAGGAGGTACGTGGGGAGATCGTGGAGGCATCCGAAGACTTCGCCCACGAGTTCCGGGAATACATGTCCTATGCCCAGTCGCTGTATAGCGACATGGTGGAGGCAGGCATCCCTGAGGAGGATGCCCGCTATGTCCTTCCCAACGCATGCTGCACCAATCTGGTAGTGACGATGAATCTCCGCGAACTCAGCCATTTCCTGGGCCTGCGGAGATGCGCCCGCGCCCAGGATGAGATCCGCGCTCTCGCCGATGAGATGGCGAGGCAGGTGCTGGATGCCATGTTCGATGCTGGCATCCTCGTGAAGCCGTCCTCCGAGAAGGAGTGGGAACCGCAGGCGGCGTTCCTGAATCTGCTCATGCCTCAGTGCCATCGCCTCGGCTTCTGTCCCGAGAAGAACGGATGCGGGAAGTTCGGGAGGAAGGAGGCATGAAGTGCGCATTCTGCACCCGTCAGGCCGTCCACGTGTTCGACAACGCCCCTCCGCTGTGCGAGGCCTGCGGGCAGGCGTACCGCGAGGGGTTCGAGCACGGCAGGGTCTACGAATCGACCCGCAGGAGAGTCGTGCGTGCAGGAAACAAGGTTAAACATCTTGAAATCTCTTACTGAAATATAGGAGTGAAACAGACATGGAAGAAGACATATTGGTGATAATCGGAGAGCTGATCGGAGGGTTCCTGCCTCTCATATGCATCCTGATAGCCATCAAACTGGATCTGTCCTACTCGCAATCCTGGGCATTCGCAATCGGCGGGGTCGTATCAGCCTTCTGCCTTGCGGTTGTCATTCATCTGTTTATCGATGAAACCGTAGGAACGGGCATATCTGTCGGAGCCATGCTTTTCACATTCTCCGCCGGGCTTGCAACTCTGGTGCGCGGTGCTCGAATCTCTTACTGATATGAAGGTGAATAAGATGGATGAGAATTCAATGAATCTGATCGGACTGGCGCTCGGAGCGCTCATGACCATACTGCTGGGCCTCATCGGCGCCGTCATAGCAGTCGTTCTCGTGCTGGTGCTATGCGTCGCCATGAAGGACGACGGCATCGGCATGAGCCCCGCCGCATACTCCATTGCAGGAGCCGTGCTGGGCTTCATCGTGAACCTGCTGTTCATCGCGGCCCTGCTGGCCTGATGCGAGGTGGAAGACATGGACGGATACAGGAATCTGGTATCGGACGCGAAGGCGTGCCTATTCGAGAAGAACAGGGCGGACGAGGCGCAGGTGTACGCCATGCTGGCGGTTGCCGACCGCCTCGACAGACTGTGCGAGATAATGAGCAGAGGTGGAAGCAGATGAGCATCGCGCCCCGCGACCCTGATATCTTCATCAGGAAGTACGAGAGCAGGTTCGATGACGTCAACAGGAATTATATCGAGAAGCTCATCCGCGCCGGGCTGGAGGATGTCGTCGCAGGCGGCGACGGCAGGGACCTGCTCATCAGAGCCCGTGTTCCGGAGGATGCGGTGGACGGTCTGAAGAACGTCCTCGATGACGGGAGGGTCGTCTGGATGTCCCTGCGCCTGTCGAAGCTGTGCGAAGAGCACGGCATCGTGAAGTGGCAGGTGAACATCAGGACTCTGGACGACAACATGTGGCTAGACTTCGAGACCGAGAAGGAGGCCCGCGATAATCTGGCTCGTCTGATCGCAGGAGAGATCGTGACATACGTGGGCTGCGACGGAATCGAGAAGGTCGTGTTCCCCGCGCATGTCTCGAAGATAAGTCTGGAGAGGGTGAAGTTCCGGTGACCGTTTTCCCATATTGGATGTGAACCATCCGTTGAAAATCTCTTATCAAACCTCTTCCATTCTCTATATATACTCTTGATGTATGCTTCATCTGCCGAGCAGACGGCGGACGCGAGCCGCTCCCGCAATAGATATCCGGAATGGAGCGCGGTTCACAGGGGGCGCCCGCATGCCTCGGAGCAGTCGGATGTCTGCTCGGCGCTTCTTGAAAGAATACGACATGCGGATATGAAGAAAGGTGGTGGGCCCGACAGGATTCGAACCTGCAAGATGCTGGGTATGAGCCAGGTGTTTTGACCATTAGACTACGAGCCCTTGTGTCGCAGGCAGAGGCGGAGTCGAACGAATCTTTCATGTCTGCTGCTGTTCGACCATGTCTCTAGCGAAGGGTCGGTGCCTCGGCCCGCGACATCCTCCTCTATGCAGAGTGCCTATATATCGTTTGTCTTGAGTCGATGGAACATATTATATACATATTATGTAATGTACATCATGGGCGGAAGGAGGAACCCGCCGTGAACAGGAATGAGAAAGGAATGAACGGGAGCATCGTCTCGACCAAGCGTGTCGTCAAGCACGGCACGTCCCTCGGCCTGAATCTCACCCGGGAGCTGAAGCTCCTCGGAGCGGATTACGGAGACGAGGTGGTGGTGATGCTGAAGAGATGCGATGAAGGAGAATACGAATATGACAGGAGACTTGACGATTGACGTATCGACCGATGCGAATGAGACCATGCAGAAGAAGATCTGGGATTACGTGCTCGAACATCCGGGGTGCATCCGCAGGGATGTGATGGATGCGCTGGACATCAGCGCGGGAACTGCATACCAGAGCCTCATCAGATTGGAGAAGAACGGTGCGGCCAGACATGACAGGGTGCCCATGAAGCTCAGATACGAGCGCAAGGACGGCATCACGGAAGCGATTCAGCATGTCCAGATATGGTATGCCGTGCCTGATTTCGAATGGGTCGGATTCGTGAACGGCAGAGGCAGCTGGATGCAGGGAAGACAGCCCGTCATGACGTCCGAACAGGTGAGGAAGAGGCGCATAAGGAAGGAGATCCGTACCGCAGGCACCTGCTCCACCACGCATGGCGGAGCCTTCAGGAAGCAGATCGAGGAGAGGGAGCGGAACAAGAAGGCCGCGCTCGCCGTCCTGGAACAGGCTCACAAGCCTATGCTCTCGATCACCATCGAGAGGGAGGTGGGGGCACCCGTATCGGGCGCGCTCCGCGAGCTGGAGAAGGAGGGGAAGGTCAGAAGGTCGTATCCCCGGTCGCATTCCACTCCGTATTGGGCGGCGGTATGATGAGCAGCTCTGCGGTATCATGCACGGTGCTGTCGCGCGAGGCATGGAGGGAGGTGTGCGAGGAGGTGTCGTTCGTCTTCAAGGACGACATGCGCCTCTTCATAAGGATGTGCGCCCATGAGGGCGTGTGCATCATGGAAGGATTGGATGAGGCGAAGGAATGACCAAGATGCAGACGCAGATGGCGCTCGTGTCGCCGTACCGCGACGTGCTGGCGCTGCTGGATGCGCCTTCCGCGAGAGCGGAGGGCATGACGTGCGCCCAGATCCGCACCGCTCTGGACATGGACAACGAGGCCATGAAGTCGGTGATGATGAGGATGCGCAACGTCGGACTGGTGAGGCCCATCGGAATGACGAGGCCTCTGGTGTACGTCGCAACGGGCGTGCACAGGAAACTCGATGGAAGGAAGGAACGAATGGATACAGGAGGAGAATGAGATGAGCAACAAGAGCAGAAGGAAGCTGTACGAGAAGCTGCAGGAGGACGGATGGATGCCCGTGACGATGGAGCTGACCGATGGACGCGTGTTCATGTGCATCGAGCTGAGGGACGAGCAGGAGGAGATGATGTGCGAGCTGGAGCACGCTATCGAGAACGATGGTGTGTTCTTCATGCACCTTCTGCCGTGCGCATTCAAGGATGCGGGCAAAGCCGAGATCGCGGTTCCCGCCAAGGACGTCGTCGCGCTGACCGTGGAGGACTGGGAATGAGCGACAGGCGGACGGCCGTCCTCGGGTCCGTCATCCGGTGGAGGCTCGCACGATGGCGAAGAAGGCCGATGCGCTCCTCCTGAAGATGACGGAGGACAGGTGCATGGCGCTGAAGATGTCTGCGCCGTCCAAGGACAGAGGGATGTTCTGCCAGGAGATGGGCTGGGACGACCTCGCCGAGCTGTGGAGGGAGCAGGAAGGAGGGAAGAAGGCATGAAGGACGGGAGAGAGGTATGGAAGGCGGAAGGCATGATGGATGCGCTGAAGGCAGGGCATTCCCTCTGGCAGGACGGCACAGGCTGCCGTCTGCACGATGGGATGATGCAGACTGCAGAGGGATCACTCGGCGGAAGCTTCGCATGGGAGAACGCAGGCTGCTGCGAGCTCGACTGGAATGCGGCCGCGATCGTCGGACCCGACGAGCCGATGACGTTCGCGGAGGCGGTCGGCGATGCCCACAGGAACTGGATCGTCGTGTGCCTGAACACCGGCACCATGATGAAGCTGACCGACGAGGGCCTCATGAGCCGCGCGCGCGTGAGCGACGGCGGGTTCAGCCTAATGGACCCCGACGGCGACGAGGTCGGCGGAGCATGGTGCAGATACAGCTACGGGATGAAGGAGGAAGAGGAATGAGCGGAGAGAACGGATTCGAAGCGGCGAGCGCGTCCTGCACGGGGCCGGGCGTCGTGAGGATGCTCGTCGGAGTCGGCGAGAAGTGCTTCAGCGTGGAGCTGTCCGCGGATATGGCCAGAAGGCTGGCGACCAGGCTGAACGCCGAGGCGTATGTCGCGGACAATCTGGAGTATATCGGAGCGAAGGCGAAGGAGTGCAAGGGAGAGGTGACGGAGGAATGACGGCGACCACGATAGTGAGAGGGAAGGAATTCATACTCAATATACCGGAAGGCAGATACAGATATCTCAACCGTATGCATTTCTGTTCCAAGAAGACCTTGATGGCATGCGGACTGGGAGGGCTTGGCTGCGTGCCATACGAAACGCCTGCTCTCGCAAATTGGACGATCCAGATTCCAACCGATGAGGCCGAAATGAAGAAGCGCGAGGCAGAGATATGGGCATACTGCATAGAGTCGTGCTACCCTGTTCTTCCAAGGAGCGATATGCCTCCCGAGAGGCTAGGCAACCCAGGCATGAAATCGTACATGGAAGAAGAGCGTGAAATCGAAGAGGCGACGGAGGGATGGCGATGGATTTCGGAGATGCGGTAAGAGCTATGAAGGCGGACCCTTCCAGGACGTTCGCCAGGAGCGAATGGCTCTACATGGGAAAAATCATCGGACTTCAGAGGCCCGATGAGCACAGCGCGAATACGATGCCGTACATCTGGATCAGAACCGCCTATGGCGACCGTGAGCCGTGGGTTGCGACGCAGGCCGACATGCTGGCCGATGACTGGTACGAGAGAAAGGGGTCTGCATGCAACTACACGACGGACGGAGCCGTCTGCGAGAATAGGCGGAAGGTGAAGATATATGATGAGAACGAGAATCTCCGCAAGGCCATCTGGAATCTTGAGAAGAAGCACGATTCCGTGAACTCTCCATCGCACTACTGCAAGGGCGGGTTCGAGCTCGGCGAGGTCCTGTACGCATGGAATCTCCCGCACAGACGCGCCAGCGCGGTCGAGTATATCATGAGGGCGGGCGACAAGGACCCTGCCAAGGAGAGAGAGGACCTGCGCAAGGCTATCAGGAACCTTGAGATGGAGCTCGACTACATGGAGAGGTACGGCGATCATCATGCCGGGCGATCCCACCGTCAGGCTCTGCAACGGCCCGATGCAGTGGTTCCTCTCGTGTCTGGACGGCGTAAAGGCGCACGGAGGATACACCATACGGGAAGGGGAGCGGATGGATGCCATAAGAGCGGAATGCGTGGCTCTGATGGAGATATGCGGGACTCTTCCCGCTCCGCCCTCGGAGGTGCAGACCATCGTGAGGTCCGGAACCGAGCGATCGGGAAACCTCTTTCCAAACCTTTTCCTTCTTGTGCGGCTTTGCATAACTTTGCATTCCGATGCAAAGTGTAAAGTTGCATTCTTGTAGGACAAAGTTCTACAGAATCGCATATCTATATATACATTGCACGCATACATCATCCTGCAATGAACGGAAACAGAGTCTATTGCAAGGAGATAAGCCGGAACGGCAACTCGCTGGTCGTCGCGGTGACACGCGAAGCCAGGCGTATGAGGCTGAAGGAAGGGGACGAGGTGTTCATCACCGTGTCGCCTGCGGATGGATGGATGGAGAACCGCTTCGAAGGAGCGGCCGCCCTGTCCCTTATGGAGCAGGGCTATGTGCTCGCCTCGGACGGACGGTACTTCGCACTGGGCGACGGGAAGGGCGCTCTGGAGAAGGGTGTGCTGTACGTCGCCCTCGCCGAGCCGCAGATGGCAGGAGGGGAGAACGCATCCGAGCTCTTCCCGGACTCGCCCGTCGGCGATATGGAGTACTGCACGCTCCCCCGCGAGGTGTTCTACGGGACCGTTCTGACGTCTGTGCTCTATCACGAGGAGTTCGAGGTCACGGACTTGGACAGGAGCAGGATGGAGAGGAGCACCGAGGCATGGTTCGCCCTGCTGGAGGATGCGAAGGCGATCCTCGGAGGTCTGGGACGCGCATCGCGCAATGAATCCATGTTGCATGAGGCGTTCGCGCTGACCAACGTGCTCAACGACATCGACTGGGACTACGACGCAAGGAGCGGTCGCGGCGTGTACGACGCGGACAGGCTGAAGGGGACCGACCTGTACAAGCGCTTGAAGGCCGCGACGGAGAAGAAGCAATGAGTCCCCCGAAGGCGTTCGGACTGTACGAAACGGACCTTGCGACCGGCCGTACCCGCCTGGTCGGAACGTTCACTACGTTCAACTATGCGCAGAAGGCGCAAGGACGCATGGCCCGCGTGCATCCGTTCAGCAGAAGATATTCGATAAGGAAGGAGGAATGAGAAATGGTATTGACAGATGTGAGAGAGCTCGACTACATGCCTGACGACAACTATCGCGGTCCGCGCGAGTTCAACTCGTATACGCAGAGATACGTCGGCCGCCTTTTGGACTTCAAACGCAGAAGAGGCGAGGATGCGCTGCGTTGCGGAAAGTGCGGATCGAAAGAAGCACCGAACGGATACTACGACCCTGAATCGAAGAAAATCAGGGTGGAGTGTGCCTCATGCGGCTATGCCTGCGAAGGGATATGGAAGACTTGGGAAGGAATGCAGAATCTGATCTCGGATTGGACCCGCACACCCGAACAGGAAGGAGAGGTGCAGAGGCTGTTCAGAGAGTATCGTCCGAAATATTATACTCCGCAGATATTCGGCATATGGTGTCCCTCCTGCATGAGGCCCGATGCGGCCTATGCCATAGGCGCACCCGGCGCGGTCAGAATGATCTGCTACAGCTGCGGACACTTCTCGAAGCCATGCGAGACCGCCAAGGATGCGCTCATAGACTGGCTGGACCCGCATATATTCATACGCAAGGAGCGCGGAGGATCGATCATGACTCTTGATGAGCTGGATGAGCGGATGAAGAACGGAGAGGATGAAGAGAAGGAGGAATGAGAAATGAGAAGAAATGCAGCGGAAGAAATGTTCGGCATCCAGTGCAAGAACACCATGAGTCGCGTTGCAGACGCGTTTGAAGAGTTGAAAAAGAGAGAAGAGCAGATAAAAAAGATGAAGGAGAAGGGTTGGATAATAATAGAGGGAGAGAGGCAGGATACGGCAATGCAGTTCAAGTTCGTCAGCGATATCGCATCGAATGTCAACAAGCTCAACGTGGCACTTATCCAGAATCTGGAATATTGCGACGATGATCCGAAGATCTGCGGAAAGAATCTGGCTTTGGAAGATGCGACTGCTCAAAGTGTCTTGAACTGCTTCGAGGAGTATGCCCTTGCCGTACGCATGAATCTTATCAACGACTTGAATATCAGATTCATGCTGGAAGAGACTTTGGCCGATATGGTCGAGATGTGGAAGGAATATCTCTCCGAGCCCTCGCATCTACTCAACTTCAATAATCTCCTTTGGCTCCTAGAACGCCTTGAGGAATATGAGACGCTTGATGTCTTCGATGAGCAGAGGGCCCGTGCGAAGATGAGCAGAGCATCATACATGATGAAGCAGATAGGAAAGAAGAAGGAGGAATGAGGGATGAAGCTGGTAAGAATCGAAGATGATTCTAATGGGGGACTTGAAAAATTCCGTGGTTTTAAAGGCAAATCCAGAGATTGTCTGGTGTTCGACAACGGACTCATACTATGGGCCGGGCATCCGCAGGATTGCGGCGAGCTGGTGTTCGCGCATTTCGGAGGCATGCAGGCCATGGGCGTGCAGAATGGCAACAGCGTGGACTCGGAGGACCTGGATTTCTTCGACGATATCCTGAATTCCATCGTGCCTATCGCAGGATTGGGATTCTACATCGTCACGAAGCAGGGCATCTGCCTGCTGGTGCCGTGCTACAACTACCAGAACGGCTATTACAGCAGCAACATCGTCCTGTACTACGACGACAAGATGAGAGACCTGGGAGCATGCACGAAGTTCTTCAACGATGTGTATGTCGAGATTGACGAGATGAGAAGCATACTTGACAAAAAGATCTCGTCTTCTCACGACATTCCTATCGCGCAAGGGAGAGATTATCTTGAGCTGGTGCAGAGCGGCAGAGACCTCGGATCCGAATCCGACAGCGTACCCTGTGCGACCTGCGTACATGGTGCCGTATCCAGGAAGCAGGTGGAGCATGTCCTTTCTTTTTGGAATCCCCCCTGCAAGAATCAATACTTCGATGATTTCGATTGCTCATGCGATATCGGATACGACTGCAAGGTTGCGTCCGATCTCATGATGTCGGGCAATCTATGCAAAGGGTTCGAACGTTCTTCGGAGAAACAGGAAGAGGAGGAGGAATGAGAAATGAAGACCAAGAAAGGAGTGAAGATGCCTCGCAGGGCATGCGAGGGCGATGCAGGGTACGATTTCTTCGCACCCAAGGACATAGAGCTGAAGGCGGGCGAGTGGGTCGAGTTCGGGACGGGAGTGTTCCTGGACGGCACGGAGGCTCCCGTGACGTCGTTCACGAGGCACAACGCGGCCACAGGGTTCGACGAGACGTTCGAGCTGAGGATGGAGAACTGGATGCTCCTGCTCCTGCCCCGTTCGGGACTGGGGTTCAAGCACGCGGTCAGGCTGTCCAATACCGCCGGAGTCGTGGATGAGAGGTACAGGGACGAGATAAGGTGCAGGATGACCGCCGATGAGGATGTCGTCATCCCCAAGGGCAAGGCGTACATGCAGGGCATATTCGTACCGTTCCTCACCATGTCCTGCGAAATCAAGCCCGAGAAGGCCCGCAAGGGCGGATTCGGCTCCACCGACGGAGGGGCGGAATGAAGACCTCCGCCCAAACCTCTTCCAAAACCATTTCTGCCTCCAAGTGTCCCAGATGCGGATCTACGAAGGTGGAGTCCCGTGCGACGGCATACGATGATGTGGGCGTGATGAACAAGACCATGTGCAAGACATGCGGATTCTGGGTGTGCAACTGCGCATTCCAGGTGGATGGAGAGATACAGTACAGGGGATTCCTGTACGAGGGCGAGATACCCAAGGACGTCCCTCTGTGCATGAGAAGGGATGCACTGAGATGACCGGAATGGAATGGTATTCAATCCCTGCCGCCAAGGACAGGGAGTCGGAGGCCATCCGCTCCATCATGTTCGCGCATCGTCTTTTGAAAAGCTGCAAATCCTTCAAGAACGAGAACCTGGACCTCGCATATGTCCGCGCGGTCGAATGGATGGTCACTCTGGCCAGAACGTCCTCCGGCCTGATGGATGTGAGAGGCATGATAGACCTTCGTCCCGACATCAAGTTCATCCTCGACGAGAAGAGACGCGGCAGCTGGAAGGTCTGCGTGACCGTGGGGATGGAAGACGAGCATCGCACCGTTGTGACGAGCATCCGCCTGTCGAAGAACACGGCGACCATCTGCTTCGAGGGAGGGGAGTTCTCGTTCCGCTTCGGACTCGATCTGGAGAAGGAATATGCCGATTTCATGGCTTCGAACCCTGATGAGCCGTCCGAGGGCGTAAAATGGTTCTGCAGGGTGCCTGTGAGGGAGATAAAGTATGTTGTCCCTGCGCCCAAGCCTGTGGATCCTGCATGGAAGGAGATGAAGAGAGGTGAGGAATACGACCGCAGATACCGCTCCTGATAAAGGCCCCGGCTCCGACTGGTATCGTCTCAGGCAGATATGGAGGGGAGTGAAGAAACGTACCGAGAATCCTGCGTGCCACGACTATGCGCACTACGCTGGCAGAGGCGTGTATCTATGCGAGGAATGGCATGACTTCGAGAACTTCTACAGATGGGCTGTGACGCACGGATACAGGGACGGCCTGACCCTCGACAGGGTGAGGAACGGCAACGGCCCTTACGCGCCTTGGAACTGTGCCTGGCGCACCCGCAAGGAGCAGGCATACAACAGGTCCACGAATCGCCCTCTGAGGGCATCGGACGGTCGCGTCAGGACTGTGGTGCAGTGGTCCAAGATGACCGGCATTCCCGAATCCACCATCCGCAAGAGGCTGAAGCTCGGGTGGAGCGTGGATGAAGCCTTGGGTCTGAAGAAGAGATGAGATGCCCGGGAACCCGGGCGAGGAATGCACACGAAAACAAATATGAAGAGGGGGTCTCCCCCCTCGTTTATTCTGCCATCAGGCAACGTTGACGATACGTCCGCTTCCGATGAACTTGTTGATGCGAAGCTCCATCCTGGAGTGGATGACGGACTTCTCAAGAAGCTCGCGGGTGATAGCGATGTTGTCGGTGGTGTAGACACTGACCGGGGACAGAGTGGAGATCCACATGTGGTCCAGGTCGTAGAGGCCGATATCTCCGATGATGGAGGTGGAAGGCATCTCGGTCTCGAAATCCAGAGCTATGTTGGGGTCGGGAATCAGAGGGATGTTGTGGTATGCGTTGACGAGGAGACCTGCATCCCTTCCGGGAACGGTCTTGGTTCCGTTGAAGGACCTCTGGACGGCGACGGAGTCGAGGTAGAGGTTCCTGGCCCTGTACTGAGCGGAGATCTTCTGCTCGGCGAGATGGGAGACGGACCAGATCTTGTTGTTGGGGTCGGCCATGGTGTCCCATCCGCACATGCACTTGGTCCAGAGGCTGTCGAGGTGGTCGAGGTCGAGAGCGGCTCCCTCGGCATCGACGAGCTGACCGTCGAAGGGAGATTTCTTGGCGGACCTGAAGTCGTACAGGTCGGATTTGGTTCCGCCGTATGCGGAAACCATGTCGGCGGTGATTGCGACACCGCGGTTCTCCTTTCCGATCTCCTCGAATCCGGAAATGGCCCTGTTGATTCCCTGCAGCGAGGTCTCGACCTCCTTGAGGTCCTTGGTCTGAGTGGGCTGCTTGATGGAGATGGGCCTCAGAAGAGCGAGGTCGATGGCATTGGAGTAGGAGTTGGCGATGAGTTTGGCGTACTGCTTGTGGCTGGACACATCGTCCTTCCCCTCGACGGCCATCAGACCGAGTCCGTAGTCCCAGGGGTAGGGAACCTCCTTGTAGGGCTCCGCGACCTCAAGGACGGGGATGGCCTTGGAGGTTCCGATCTTTCCATCCTGAACGGTCTGGTATCCGATTCCCTTGAACTCGCCCTTCTCGTCCTTGCCGATGTCGGCCTGGGCGTATGCGATACGGGTACCGGCGTGGTCGTAGGGCCTCTGTCCAAGGGATCCGAAGATGTTCTTGCATCCGAACATTCCTGCCTGGATATCGGCGCCGAAGATGTTGTTGAAGTATCCGGTGTCGCCATAGACGGCGGCGCCCTCGGACCTCCTCAGGCCATTGGCGAAGATCTGCCAGCCTCCGTTGTACCAGTCGTTCATCATCGCTCCCATGGCTTCGGGAGTCGGCGAGTATGTGGAGCCGAGCTGGCTCCCATGCCTGTAGAACGTTCCTTTCTCGAACATAGATATTACCTATTGGCACTTTTATCGATAGTGTAGTTTATAAATGGTTTTGTCAGCAGGCTCCTCCATGCGCCCTCAGGCCATCTATGATGACCTGCATGGCCTTCTCGGACTCGTTCATCTCCGCTTCGGGAGCATCGCACATGGATTTGCAGATGTCATCGAGATCCTTCAGAACATCGTTCTGCTTGGCGGCGGATACGGCATCGTTCCTGAAGCCTCCCATCGCCGCGGCCGCTGGGGGCCTGGAGGATTTGACCACGCCTCCGTTCTTGAACTCGTTGATGATATCCATGATATCGACGTCTGCAGTCTGCTTGCAGGTCGGCATCTCGGATTTGTTGAGGAGTACAGGGCCGTCGAGAGGCGAGGCCTCGTCTCTCATGACCTCCGCCATGACCTTGATGCGCTCGGCCATATCGATGGACTTCTTCATCTCGGTCTCCTCGGAGCCTCCGCAGGACTTCTCGGCATCCTCGGATGCTTCGGCATCGCCTTCTCCGATATCGGAGATGGCTCCATCTACGGGGGCCTCGGCATCGGATTTCTTCAGGTCGTCCTTCTTCTCGTCATCCTTCTTCTCGTCGGAGTCGGATTCCTTCTTCTCGTCGCTCTTCTCGTCGCTCTCGGGCTTCTCGTCGCTTCCGCCTTCGTCGGATGCGGGGGCGGGGACGTCGGCAGGCTCTTCAGCAGGTGCGTCCTCGGGAGCGGGGATGTCGGCGGGAACCTCCGCAGATGCTTCCGCAGGCGCTTCGGCAGGTTCTTCGGAGGGGCCGGGTGCAGGCATGGAACCGCCCATGTATCCCTCCCACAGCTTCTTCACGCCGTCTAGGAATCCCGTGATGGCTGCGACCTTGGCGGTGTCGCCCGCATCGAGCGCGTCATGCGCTTCATCGGTCATGCTGGTGACGAAGTCCTGAAGCGCATCATCGGCGGTATATGCGAAATCGAGCGATTCGCCCCCCATCTCGGGTGCGGGCGCTCCCATCCCGGGTGCGGCCTCTTCGGGCATCGGAGGTTCGGCAGGCATGTCCGCAGGAGGTTCGGCAGGAGCCTCTTCGGGCATCGGGGGTTCGGGGGCAGGGACGCCGGGTGCAGGACCGGGCGTTGCGCCGGGTACGCCTGCATCTCCTTCGGAAGGCATGGCGGGGGCGATGTCGGGCATGGGTGCGCCGTCTCCGCCGAGGGGTGCGTCGGGTGCAGGGGGCATGGGTGCGCCCATGTCGTCGGTAGGGGGTGCGCCTGCGGCGGGGCCTCCTGCGGCCGCCTGCTCGTTGGCGGCGTCTATCGCGCCCTGGTCCCCTGCGAGCTGAGGGATGACGGTTTCTGCGGTACGGGAGGTGTCCACTCCGATCTCGGACAGAAGCTGGGCGAGAGTGTCCAGCTTGCCCGCGACGGTGGCACCGGATTTGACCATCGGATCGATACTATCCTGGAATGCGTTCCAGGCCTCTTCCTCGTTCATGCGTTTAAATATATAACGTGGTATAAAAAGAAGTTTCACAGGTCGGAGCTTTTCAGGGCTCCGACCCTTCAGCAGACGGCTCCGATGGATTGGAGCAGCTTGAGGGCCCTCATGATGAGCTCGGGATCGATCTCGACCTTCGCTTCGGGTTTCGCCATCAGAGCAGCCATATCGATGCGGGGCATGGCATCGGCGATGGGGGCGGGCTCGGAGGCAGGGTCCGCCTCGGGCTCATCGGAAGCCTCGTTCTTCTCCGCATCATCGGCCTTGTCGGGAACGGGGGTATCCTCGGGAGCGCCCTTCTTCTTCGCATCCCCGTCCTCGTCCCCGTCCTCGTCATCATCCTTCTCATCCTTGTCCCTGCTCTCCGATTTGGAGATGGCATTCGAGACATGGGTGAGTGCGGAAGCCATGCTCTTTATGGCGCGGTCGAAGGCATCGTCGAGCTTTCCGCTGGTGATGGCTTTGCAGGCATCGTCGATGTCTGCTTCCATGAGGTCGTACATGCCTCCTTTGCGAAGGAGGTCCATAGCGGACACCGCCGATTCGGCACGGCGGAAATCCTCTATGCCCATCTCCATCAGGGCATAGTACATGTCCTGCGGGGATGCGCCCGTTCCATCGGTCAGCGTCATAAGGGTGACGGGCGAGGGGACGTCCCTCGCTTCCCAATCTTTTCCTGCGATAGGATCCATGAGTCTTCATCCTCTATTCGATTCAAATAGTATTCGCAAAACGGAACCCGTTCTCATCCTTCGTCAGCAGCCCCAGATTCCACAGGTCGTCGAAGCGTTCCCTGGTGACGGCAGGGGTCAGATGGCCGTCGGCGAATATCTCGCCTCTGGAGAACGACTTCTTGAACTCGTCTTCCAGCACGCGGTCGAACGACGGGACGAGGATGCCTCCGTCCACAGGCTCCATGCGCATCCCTGCGGCCTTCGCAAGCGCATCGCACTCGGATGCGCTCACACCGGGAATGAACACGCCGTTCATGCGGGCATGGGCATCCACGCCCGATTTGCGGAGGGCGTTGCGCATCCTCATAATGGGACAGTCGTCCTCCGACCTGTGGATCATCACATCTCCCAGGTCGAGAGCGAGGACGGGACCTGCTTCGTCGGAATCGGATTTCGACAGCGCCGATTCGTTCTTCCAAATGAGTGTGGCATACTTGTTCACGGGATGCGGAGTGATGGCGATCTCCATCAGCTGCCTCATCTTCCTGCGGATGTAGCATCCGTGCTCGCTGTCGCAGGTCCTGTCCCTCGGCGCATCGCCTGCGATGGACAGTTTGTTCGCACCTCTGGCGAATGCCTTGCGGACTCCGTCGTACACCGGGCCGTCCCCCCTGAAGAGGTTGCCCCATACGGCTATTCCCGGCCCTTCCTCGGTATCGATGGGCTCCCAGCCCCAGACCGTTCCGACGATGTAGTTGGAGTGGTCGAAGCTCATGGGGCCCGCATGGGCGATGTAGTCGTCCATGAGGCTCTTCACCGATTGGAGGTCCACTATCTCCCTCTGGTTGTCCATCGCCTCCACCGTGGCCTTGGCACAGAACGAATAGGACGAGGGGGAATCCTTCACGCTGTACCACGCATTCCTGCGGGCGGCCAGCACATCCTGCTCGGAAGGGTCGTCCAGACCTCCGAGGGATTCGTTGTATTTGTTCATCCATGCGCGTGCATCATCGCTGTTCAGCGACGCTGTCACCTGCGACGGAATCTCCGACACATTCTGATACATCGTTATCACCTGCTCTGCGGCACATCATCTGCCTTTTAGAACCTTTCAGAATCACCTCATCGCCCATCCACGCGATGCACTTCAGCACGTCGGACTGCATCATCCCCGTATCGGAGGACAGGTCGCGTATGGACATCCAGCCCGAGGACGGCATGCAGGATTCCAGAAGATCGTATACGTCGTCGATGTGATAGCGCCATTTCATGAGGTGGCCCCATATGCGCTTGGCCTCCTCATCATCGGCGATTATCATTATCGACCTTCCCCACTCGGCGTGCTGGGATTCCATCTGTATTCCCGGTATCTGGGACAGGATGGCGGATATCTGCCTGGCGGACGCATCGGTCAGATAGGATATCTCGGCGACGCTTATCCACCTGTTGCGTGTTTCGAGAGCCGCGGCTCCGACCATGGCGCGGAGATTGTCGCGTCTCATGCCTTCGTCCTCCTTCCGCCCTGGAAATCGGAATCGTCCGACTGCCAGATGGTGCTGTCGGGCCTGTCGGGTGCGTCTGCGCCGTCGTCATAGGAGGCGGATATCGATGCGATGAGGGCGCCTGTGTCCGTGCGGGGGCCGTCGGGAGCCGCCCCCTCGATGTTGCGCCTTATCTGCTCCGCCAGCTCCTCCGCGACGCCCAGGATGGAACCGCTCTCGGCCAGCAGCTCGTTGAAGCGCTCTTCGACATCATGGATGGCAGGACGTATGAAGGGGTGGGGGGCCATCCCCTCCGACATCAGCTTCGTATGGACCTTCTTCGCCATGACGTACGGATCTATCTTGGTCGCATGGCGCGTGGCCCAGAGATAGATGTTCCAGAAGGATTCGGACACCTCCTCGAAGAACACCGTGCCGTCGGAGCGCGTGAATCTGTGCACCGATGTGGGGCCCTTGTTCTTCGCAGGCATGGTCCCGAATTCCAGAGACGCCGCATACGGCGCATCTATGGTGACCATGGCGGGCCGGATGGCTTCCAGCCCGCCGTTCGCGGCCGCATTCACCAGAGCCTCCAGCGAGGAGGTGTCCAGATTCATCGTCAGGTCGGCCATGCTCATATCTCCGGCGCATCCGCCGCTTCGCGCTGGACCTGCTCCTCCTCGTTCTTGGTCTCATCCACGTCGGGGTCCTCCCTGCGGAGAGTCCCCTTCTCGGGAGGCCCCTCTCCATCGCCGGGGAGCATGCCGTCCTCGGGCTGGATGGGATTGGCATCGGAGTTCGGGCTGATGGCGTCGTTGTCCAGTCTGAGCAGTCCCTGTCTGCGCAGCTCCGCTTCCTGCATTATCTGCTCGATGGGTATCTCTCCGAAACGGAAGTCTCCGTCCAGGAATCCGTAGGGGATTCCGAGAGACCTCATGCCCTGTGCGATCTGGATGCTGTCGATCAGCTTCTTGTTGTCGGTGAACGCCTTCGAGGGCCTTCCGAGGACCAGCTTCCAATCCGTCACCTTGGTGGAAATCTTGTTCTGGATCCATTTCAAGGCCTTGTCCACCCTGTTGTAGCGCCCCAGGATGTACCTGTCGAATATCGTGATCTGCTGGCTCTCGTTGTTCATTCCTCCCGATGCCTCCACATCTCCCGCCAGCAGGTTCGGCAGGCAGCCATGGGCGCAGAGCTTGTTCGTTATGTCGTTCCTGACGGCCATGAGGTCCTGCGAGGACTCCACGCCCAGGTCCAGCACCTGTGCATCCATCTGCGGGACGCCGGGAGCGGGCATGGGTGTGCAGACGATTGGGATGGAGTTGGTGTTCTTGCTCAGGACGTCCGCGATACCCTGCGAGATTATCGCCCCTTCGGACTCGTTGAATCCGGGCAGGATGAGGATCTTCCTGACGAAGCCGAACTTGTACTTGGTCAGGTTGTGCTTGTTCTGGTAGAAGTACGTGAGAAGCTCGTCCTGCATATCCAGCCAGGACGGGCGCCCGTATATCAGCGAAGGCTGGTCCCAGTGGTCGTGGAACAGCTCTCCTGCGCCGTACACCATGTACTGTCCTGTGCCTCCGAACTGGGAGCCTATCTGCCACAGAGCGGGCACGAGCGCCTTGCCCTCGCGGCTCACGTCGTTGACGGCTTCGGGGTTCTGGTCGAGGTCGAGCAGGGTGTCGCGGGCGTCGTATGTGAAGGCATACCTCCTGCCCGGCGTGCCTGTATCGTCATAGAGATAGCGGACGTATTTGGGGTCCTGGGCGATGAATTCCAGAGGGACCTGCTTCTTCATGTCCCCATTCTCATCGAGTATGTCTCCCGTGACGCAGAGGAGATATCCCTCGTTGTACAGAAGCTCGGATTCCGCGAAGGACCACAGGACGTCGAGAAGGGATTGGCCGTTGAAATTGGCTTCATCGACGAAGCTCACCCTCTCGCCTGCGTGGTTGTAGTGGTAGAAGTATTCCTTCTGGGACTCATCAGGACGGCGGAGGCGGACGCTTCCGCATCTGGAGCATTTCTTGACGAAGTATTGGATCTCGTGTCCGCATTCCTCGCATTTGTATGCGAACCTGGGCTCGATGGTGATGTCGTATCTGAAGAGCTCCATGCACGTCCTTTTGACGATGGTTGCGAGAAGCGGGACGTTGGTCCTGTACCAATCCATCAGCGTATACATGTTCCAGAACTGGGTTTCGTTCTGGACCTCGTACAGCTGATTCACCGGACGGTTCGCACCGTATATCCCGCGTTCCAGGGGTGCGCTTCCGGTGAAGGATTCGCTCAGCGGCGTGGGAGGGATGCTCGCCTCGACCTCTGCCTTGGCAAGGGCCCTCTGCTTTATGACTTCCATGTAGTCGGGCGGGTCGGATGCCGCCTTGAACTCCTTCGTCGATGTTCTTATCATCTTTCCGCCTCTTTCTGCGACGCCTGATTGAACAGACTCAGCGGTATGCCATCGTTCGTGGTCGGGCCGCTCAACAGCCTGCTCTCGTCATCATACGTCGAATACACTCTGCTACATGGTTGTAGCCTTTTTATAGTGTGAGGTTCTGTGGATGTGATGACGGGCGATTCTCCGGTCTCGATGACCAGACCCTTGCCTTTGCCCATCAGCTTGCTTTTCGCATACCTTAGACTGTCCATGCAATTCGATACCAATATACCATTGGCGAAGAAATCATGCGCTTCATCGACTGTAAGGTCATATACATATTCGACTCTTCCTGCAGGTATTGCCGACATCACGCAATCCCGTCCACCGCCTACGATTCTTATCATCGAACCTGCGCTGTGTCCCAATGGCAGAACATCCTCATGGCATGGATGATCTGGATTTCTTGGGAGGGGGTGGTCGAAGGTTCCTTCCAATATATTTCCGCCTTCAGTCTCAATCCTCCATATCTCTGCGGGTTCGGGACGAGTGATCCCTGATGCCAACACTTTGCGATATCCAAGGTGCGTCAATACCATATCTCCGACTTGCACATCTTCTATAGGCACGTTTCCATGATCTGTAGCAATCATCGTACCTGCTGCAAGACAATGGTTGAAGACGTCCATGGGCTTGTCTGTGAGATTCCCATCCTTGTCCTCTTCGAACGCGTAGTTGTTGAACTCTATGATCGCGTTCTTGCACTTGGTGCGATGGATGATGATATGATACGATTGGAGGTCGCGGATACCGTTGCGCACGGAATCCGGGCCCTTCATAGCCATCTCCGCATTCGGAAGTATCCATGTGTCTGTGAGCTGATGGCCGTCCACATCCATCAGCGGGTCGCCGTTGTCGTCGTATGCGGGGGTCTGATAGCCCCTCTTCAGCTCGTAGATGGACTTCTGCTCCGCACTGTCGCAGACTATCACTTTGTCCGCATATCCCATGCGGGTCAGCTTGCGTGCTATCTTGAGATTGTCCCACCCGTACTCGTACATCTCGTCGAATATCCATATCTGGCGGGACAGCTCGTCCACGGCGATGGCTACGAATGCCGTGGGGTCGTTGACGAATCCGAAATCCAGCCCATAGGAGAATCTCAGTCCGGGATATGTCGCGCGGATGACGTTGATATCGAAATCCGCCTCCTCCCAATCCTCGAACACCAGCCCGCCTGCAATCCCCCAGTCCCCGTCGCAGATGACGCGGGCGGCACGAGGGCTCCTGATGCGCAGGTCCTCGTATTCCTTCAGGTTCTCCTCGGACAGGAACGGATTGTTCTTGTAGGTGGTCGTGAGAGCAAGGGTATCAGGGTCGGGATTGTCGAAGAAGCGGGCCTTCAGCCAATGCTTCTCGCTCCACGGGTTGAAGATTATCATGACGCGCTTCCACAGGCCCGGCGGGAGCTTACCACGGATGGACATGTTGATGGTATTGAAGTCCTCCTCGTTGGTTATCTGGGATGCCTCCTCCCACAGCACCCAGCAGAGACTTCCTTTCTCGACCGAGATGGATGCGACCTTGAGCGGGTCGTCCATCCCTCTGAACAGTATCTTCTGTCCTGTGGGCAGGAACACCATCTCCATGGGGGATATGTTGCACTTCCAGAGGGATTCGACATGGAATTGGTTTATCGCCCATTTGAGCTCGGCGTAGATGGAGTCCTTGATGGATTCCTTGAACTTCCTGACCACCAGTGTGGACGGCATGAGATCGCGGTACTTCATCATGTTGTAGATTATCCACAATGCGGCCCATTTGGATTTCCCGGAACCCTTCGAGCCCTTGATGACCACGTTCTTCTTCCTGGTCGTCCACGGCTCGTAGTACGCCTTGTCGAACATCTCGGACAGACGCATCTGCGGAGCGTCTTCGCTCATCCTCGTCGCCTCCGTGCGCCTCCGACCTGCACACAATCACATCGGGCATCTCATCCAGCTCCTCGGAGCCTGCGGGGATGGTGCGGACCTTCGGATCCTCATCGGACGGGGGTTGCGGCAGGACCGAGAGGTCATCTATGATGGTGGGCATGATGGAGAGCGTCGTCTCCTGCACAGGCGCATATCCTGCATACTTCATCAGAAACTCTGCGGATTTGATGTCCCCGTTTCCTGCGGACAGAGCCTGTCTGAGGATGATGCGGGTCATCACATCCACGTTCTTGTTCAGGTAGTCGCTGAGCGGTCTGACTCCATCCACCTCGTCCACCTCGCCCTCCATGGTCGGGGATGCCAGCACGGACCTGATGACCTGCTGAAGGTCGTTCCTGCGACGCCTCTTGATGGTCTGAACGACCGCGGTCTCGAACTCGGTGGGCATGGGATCACCTGTGGAGGAAATTGTCCTCCATCATGCGCCCTATGGGCGTGGGCCTGTGGCACACGGGGCAGTACGGAGGAGCGGTCTTCATGCCCATCTCCATCGATACGCCGCAAGGACACTTGTAGGCCTCTCCCGGACGATTCATGGCAGGCTCGCCGTTGTATCCTTCGCCGTAATGGTCGAAATACATCTTCTCGAAGGAGTCGTCGAGCGTGAACTCCGCGGAATCCAGCGAGAATCTTCCGCCTTTCATCTCGCGGTACTTCTCCATATCGTCCGCATCGCCCGAACGGGCCATCGCTCTGGCGGTGGCGCGCTGATTCCTGTGCGCGTATGCGAATCTGGCCTTGTTCAGGACGTCCTCGTCCACCCAGCGGACGAGAAGGGCCGTATCCTGGCATGAGACATAATCGGGAAGCTGCGAAAGGGCATATTTCCTGATGCCCTCGCGGTAATTTTCGATTACACGAGAAACCATGCGAACCAATCTACGCAGGCATATATAAATAGGAGGGCGAATGGCCCTCCATAAGAGGTTTCGGGTCAGGATTTCCAGTCCAGCTCGCAGATTACCTTGCCCGAGGTCTTGTCGATCAGTTTGAGCGGGAAGACGGACTCCTTGTCCTCTCCCATCGACACCGTGCGGTATGCCGCGATGCGAGGCTCCGTATCGCCCCTTTCGGACGGCACCTCGCCCTCGATGCCGTCGTCTCCATCGGCCTTGTTCATCACGAACTCGGGGTGGAAGTACGCGATGCTGTCCTCGATGGAGAAGCTCCGCTTGACATTGTTGACTCCCGATGCACGCTCAGCATCATCTTTCGCTTCGTCAGCGGTTCTGCCAGGAATGTTCTCGTTGCGAGTGTAGGTGCGCAGAGTCTTCATCGGAGTCTTCTCATCGATATCCCTGTTCTTGACCTTGAAGTAATCATAGAGGTCGTTGTACCATTTGCGACGCTCGTCATCACTCATGGCCATGTTCCTCTGGAGATACGGGTGGGTGGCGAACAGTTCCTGCATCCTGTTAATAGGTGTATTGTCCATCCAGCGAACCAGATACGGCTCCAGCATATCCATGTACCTGTCTTTGCGGTCCTGGATGATCTTATCCTGCCCCCACAGATTGGCCGCTCCGATCCTGGTGATAGGTTGACCGGTATTATCCAGAATCGGATTCCCATCAGCATCGAACATGTATTTTCCGAGCAACGCATCCATACCATCCGAGGTGTACTTGTCCCCCGTTCCGCTGCTGTCTCCGAATCTGCTCTGCAGCAGCTCCTTCAGCGCATTCTTGTCGTAGTCGTTGTTCTGGAAATCGACTCCGTTCACCTTGCCTGCGATCTCGGAGATGGCATCCAGTATCATATCTGTAGGCGGCTGTCTCTCCTTTCCGAAGATTTGTGTGAGTATCTCTCCTTCTTCCGTAGTGTCATCATTGGCCCCGTGCGTTCCTTTGACTCCCTCGAAGTCATATGGAACGAATCCCGTGCTGTTGCGGGTGAGTCCGATGCCCGTTCCCCCTAGATCATCCCTCTCGCTGGTAAGCATGGCGAGCGTGGCAGGATTGAGGGAGCCGTCCTTTCCGAAAACAGGGATGAAACCTCCGTCCTTGCCCGCCTTGGCATATTGGATGCCTCCGAGAATAGGAACATGCTTTATCTCCTGCGGATACCTCATATTGCCCTGTTCGTCCTTCTCCTGATATTCGTTTATCAGAAGGGATCTCAGCTGAGCAGGAGTCAGCTCCCCTATCCCGCCTGTAGGAAGTTTGGCTACGGAAGGAACGCCTTTGGCGCGGGCATTGTATGCGGACACCATCTTAGGGATATTCTTCGAGAAGAAGTTCCTTACGAATCCTCTCGCAGGCTGAGTGAAGACGGTATCGCCATCCACACGGAGGTTCCAGCCCAGATTGGCGCCTCTGCCGGCGGCATCGACGATATCGTTGCCGTTCTCGTCCTTCCCTATGACGACAGGCTTCGCTCCGACCTGTACAGGACCTTGGCTGTCAAGTACGGTGTAGCCGAAATCATCATTCTGATTGCGGAGAGTGTGCAGGATGAGTTTCAAGAGATTGATGTTCTTCCCCGCCTCGGGAGCTGCGGTGAGCTTGCCTGTGGGACTGTTGCCGTAGGCGTTCGCTCCTCTTGCCTGCCCGTAGCTCTGACGTGCACCATTCATGGTCGCAGTCTGGTCCGCAATATCCACTTTGGCGGTCGGGATGCCGTTCTTCCCCTTGTGCTGGTAGTTGACTGCTTCTCCATACTGCTCTGCAGGAGACTGCCCCGCTTCATCCTCTTTGTACAGCGACGCACCATCGCGCCCGGTGGTGCCTTTCTCCTCAAGACTTTTCGCATGATCTTTTATGATCTTATCATTCGCCGAGGGGACCTTCTCCTTCGTCACCTTGAAGTCGGGGGCCTTCTCCTCTTTAGGGGCCTCCCCCTCCTTTCCGCTCCCTTCGTCCTTGGACGGGTTCATGATCTCGCTCCCGTCGGCAGGGAATTGGATATCCTGCCCATTCCTCTTGATGAGATCTTTGATGCTGATGCTCTTCTTCACGACGGAATCGCTGCTGGGATGCTCGGGGATTCCGAGGCCGTCCTCATCATCCTCGTCATCCTTCTCGACCTCTCCCTCGGATGCCAGTTCCTTCTTCTTCAGGATGCCCTTGAGGTATCCGACGGCTTCGTCGAAGGTCTCGAAATTGCCTCTCTCCAGCTTCATCGGATGCCCGTCCATGAGGACATACGGATTCCACGACTCGTGCTCGCAGTCGTCGCAGCCCCATTTCTCGCATTCGATGGCGAGCTTCTTCCAGACGTATATCTCATGAACGTGCTCGTCGGAGGTGCCGATGCCCTCGCGGAGCCCTCTCTTCTCCCAGCGGGAGATATCGTCGGGGATCTTGAATTCGGTCATGGAGGCATGATGTATGCGTATATTTAAAAGGGAAGTGGTTTGAAGCCCCCTTCGGGGGCGTTTCAGGCTCGATACACGAACGGCCTGCAAGGCGGACAGGGAGCGCAGACGGGCGGGAGCTCGTCCACGACCTTGAACTTAAGCTCGACGTCATCGGATTGGATGACCAGCTTCCCGCCTGCAACGGCGACGGCGATGAGATCGCGCATCTCCAAGGTGAACTTGTCATGGCGCACCTCGTCGCGGAACGTCACGGTGAGCGAGTTGCGATACACGCGCCCGTCCATCCACGAGGAAAGCTCCAGCGTCACCCCCCTCTGCACGACCTTGGTATGGGATTCCTTCTGCGCGGCGGACAGATTGCGGTATGCCGATGCCAGCATCTCCGCGTTGTCCGCCAGGATTGGCACCTGCACGTTCATCCCTTCCTTATCGTCACGGTGGGGATGACCACCGCATCGCCCGTCTTGGCGTACACGATGACCTTCTCCGTATCCGTATCGCACGTCGGCGCATACACTCCCGACGCCGCATCGGCGGTGGCGAAGACGACGATGGCGACATCCGCCGCGGTGATGCCTGTCTGCGCGATGGTGCCCTTGTAGGGGAAGTCCTCGATGCCGGAATCGTTCGTCCATACAGGAGACACGTTGGAAAGCACGAGGTCCTTCGGCTGGTATCCGCTGAGATCTATCTCGGTTCCGGCTCCCATGGGCATCCAGGTCAGTGCGCCCTTGTCGTCGGGTATGCAGATCCACGCGGTGCCTGCAACGTAGGTTTCGCCGTTGTACTCGCGGGAGTCCTTGAGGTACCAGATGTGCCCGGACACCTTCTCCTTCGCGTCCAGCTCGGCGGATGTGCAGGTTCCCATCAGCCTGGTCGCCGATGTGAGCTCGGATTTGAGAGCGTACTTGCTCTTGATGCTGTTGCCGTCCTCATCGGCCACGGCTTTCGCGGCGGTGCCCCCGACAGGAAGGTATCCCTTCAGGATGTCGGTGGCCTCGGACTTGGTGTAATAGCTCGTGAACTTCGCATCGACGGCATCGATGGCTTTCTTGATGACCTTGTTCTGCACCGCATTCTCCGATGTGTCGGACAATGCGGATTCGGGCTTGGCCGCGTCCGGGATGACTGCCGAGACGGTGGTTCCGACGATGGTTATATTGTCCCCTGCGACGAGCTTGTCCTGCTTGCCCTCCAGCGCCTTCGCGTTGGCGTCGGCCTTCTTGTCCACGGCGGCGATGGATGCGTCCGCGGCCTTCTTGTCTGTGTCGTAGACGGTCTTGGAGAGCTTGGAATCGAGGTCGCCCTTCAGACCGTCAATCTGGGTCTGCAGCGGGACGGTGGATTCCAGGCCTTCGAGCGTCGCCAGCTGGTTCACCGTGACCTCGGACTGCATCACCTTGCCGTTCGCATCCGACACGAGCACCCTCCCTGCGGGGAGGTTCGCGGAGACGATGGTGGACGCGGCGCCCGTCACTGCGGCCTGCTTGGCCGCCAGGAGCCTGTCGGCCTCCGCCTTGGTATACACGTCGTCCAGCCTGATGCCGATGGCGTCGAGGGCGTCCTTGACCGCTCCCGACTGGACGGGGCGCTCGGAATCGTCTATCGTGCCTGTGCTGATGGCGGGGATGAACTCCTCCCAGGCCTCGCCGTTGTACCTGTAGTACCTCTCGTCGGTGGACAGGAGTACGACCGTGCCTTCGATGGCATCATCGCCCGAAGGGAGCTCATTGACGACTCCCATCGCCCTTCCCTGGGATGTGGATGTGAGCGCTCCGTCGGCGATGACGTCGGCGATGAACATCGGGGTTCCGGACATGGTGGCGGGCTTGATGACGACGACACCGCCTTCGTTCACGAACTTCGCGGACGGATCGACCAGAGCGTTGTCGATGTGCGTGAACGAACCGCCTGTGATGAAGCCTTTGCAGTCCGCGGACACGACGGCGCTTCCGCCGTCGGCTCCCTTGAACGTTCCTCCCGTGATGCGGAGGAATATCTTCGATGTGGCTGTCGAAGGGTTGTTCTGAGGGTTGGCCTCGCACAGAGCCACCTCCCCCTCGATGGTTCCGCCCGCTATCCTCGCCTCGGTCCTGAGGCGGGTGGTGTGCTGAGCCACGGCCACTCCGGCGCCCGTAGTCGTGGAGCCGTTGCCGTTGGGCGTGACGGAGAACTTCCCCGTTCCCCTGATGGTTCCGCCGTTGACGGTCAGCTTGCCTGCGCGTATCTCGATTCCAGTAGGTCCCGAGATGGTTCCTTTCTTGACGACGAGGGAAGAATCCCCCTGAGGCCAGTAGATGGCAGGGCCGTCCCATGTGGAAGGTTCGACCGAGATGGTTCCGCCTTCGATGGACGCGTGGCTGCCGAAATACGGCGCGGTGCCGTTCCCGCTTATACAGAATGCGCTGTCGGCGATGATATCCGCAGACGTGACCAGACTGGCTCTCTTGGCGAGAAGAATGGCGCAGGAGTCCTTGTTCCTCACTTTCAGAGTGGATTCGAGCGTGACGAACGAATCAAAGGATGCGTCGGGCTCTCCGATCTGAAGGGTTATCTGCGACTGCTGATACAGAGTTCCGTTGCGCAGGGTGACGTTCGCACCGGAAACGAACAGTGTGACGAAGCCGGGCGCCCCCTGCCACGTATGTCCTGCAAGGTCGATGGTCAGCGTCTTTCCTCTGGGCACGGTGAGGCTCTCCACGATAGGCGTATCGGTCGAACCGAACAGCTCCTCGGAGAGGACGATGGTCGCGCCGGACTCGGCGGAGAGCACCAGTTCCTGTATTGATGTCATGCCTACACAATCCGCTGATAGCTTTATAAGCAATCTTATAGGGGGTCCCGCGCGACGCTGCGTGGTTTCTCCATCGCGCAGGGATATGGGAAGAGGTTTGACGGGGCCTGCGCCCCTTCAGGTTCTCGGATTGGCTCAGTGCTTGGGGTTGAGCTCGTTGAGGTTGCCGACGGCGGTATCGATGTCGCTCTTGGCACTCTTGACAGCCTCGCTGGTGTCCACGGCGTACTTGCCGGCCTGGATGATGAACTCCCTCATTCCGAGATGGAGGAGCCTCATCAGGATGACGACGGCGAGAGCGGAGGCGAGAGCGGAGACTGCGACGAAGGTCCACTGTCCCGCACCGACGATGAATGCGTCGATGATGACAGGGGCGAAGTACATTCCGACGGCGGTACCGCATATGAACGATATGGCGGTGCAGAGGTCGTACCTCTTGTCGTAAGGCAGGCTGTTGGTGTTGGGGATCTCTCCCTTGGCGGCCTTGTGGTCGGCGGCCTTGTTGTGGTCGTAGGCCCTGAGCGCCACCGCGGCCATGAAGCCGACGATGATGCTGGCGAGGAGCATGTAGACCATGTACTCCTCATTGACTCCGAATTTGGTTACATCTATCATTGTATTCGCCTTCAGACGGAATAAGACCAGACAGAGGAGGGTCCCTGCGCCCGCCCTGGTTATGAGGAGCCAGGGCGATATCAGGGTGCGCCCCTTCTGTCCGGCCATCGGTTTCACTCCTTCTTGACCCTCACGAGCTTGACGCTGGTCAGCTTGTCCTTGAGTCCGAACATGTTGGTATAGACCGCATATGCGAACGCGACAAGGGCGACTCCGATGAGGATGAGGACGCACTTGCCCTCATTGGTGTCGATGAAGTCGGGTCCTGCGGGTGCGTCGGCCTCGGTGAAGGAGGCGGTCAGGACGATATCCTGCTCAGGGTGAGCGAGGACATATGCCTGGATGTCGATCACCTTGTAGTCATCGACGAACCAGCCCACGAACTTCTTTCCCTCTGCGACAGGATCGGAAGGGATGGTGTATGGCTTGGAGACGTCATAGGGTCCGCCGATTACGGATCCCTCGGAGATGAAGGAGATGGTATAGATCTTCTCCGCAAGCTGAGCATACAGAGTGATGTTCTCAGTGATGGGCTTGCTGAAATCGAACGGAGTGTAGGTGATTACCTCTGCGCCATCCTTCATCTCGACGGTCTTGGTCGCCCAGCATCCATATCCGGTCGGAAGTCCGGGGGCGGTGATGGTCTGTCCGTAGAGAGCGGGCTGAGTGGACTCGAACTCACCGACTACGAGGGTGATGGTGAGCTGAACAGGCTCGAAGACGGCGGTGAACTCTACGTCTGCCTTGAACTCATAATCGGCAGGGATGGTGATCTTTCCTGCCTCGACCGTGGAGACGATCTTTCCATCGACTGCCCATCCCATGAAGGTGTAGTTGGCCTTGACAGGGTCGATGGGCTGAACGAACGCATTGGACTTGCACTCGAAGGTCTTCGTGCCATCGACGATGAAGGTGATGTTGTAGATGGGCTCGAAGACGGCGGTGTAGACGGCAGGCTCAGCCGAGCCGAGTGTCCAGACCTTGCTGGTACCCTCTCCAGTGGCAGTGGCAGTGGCAGTGGCAGTGAGCCCATTGAAGCCAACGGATTTGCCATCCTTGTCCACGAATCCCTTGAACTCGAATCCGTCGAGAACCAGCTTGTCGATGGCAACGGTCTTGGATTTGTCGTTGGTGGTGGTGGTGTATGTAGCGCCGATGGCCTCGGCGAACTCGGCGAGTTTGGTGTCTTTGACATCGAGACCTTTGGCAGAACTGTAGGAGATCGAGTATTCCTGTGGGTAGGAAGTCTTGGAATCAAAATCCTCAGCAGCAGCAGCCTCAGCAACAGCAGAAGAGGTCGGGGAGAAGAACTCCTTTACCACATCGCCGTAGACGAGCTTGACGATAGCCCTGTCGGCCTTGAAGACGGGAGTCAGAGTAACATCTCCTGCGAACTGAGCAGATACGCCTGCATTGTAGGTTGCAGAACCTGCGACCCAATATGCGAATGCATATCCCTCAGGCGCCTTTGCATTGGGAAGGGCCGCGGAGTATTTGGGCTCAGAGGCCTCCTCCTCAGATGCGGTGTTGAATCCCCTTACTGTGAGTTGCCCATCACTCGTCTTCTCGGAGAAGACGAAGCCATCATAGGAGTATGTGACGGTGTACTCCTGAGCCTGGCTCTGGCTCTCCTCCGCGACAGCGACATCCTCATCCGCGATGAAGACGACGCCCGCGAAGGCCGCGGCGAACAGCATGGCCGCGATTGCGATGTTCATATATCCTTTGTGAGGTGACATATCAATTCCTCACCTGATTTATGAGGAATGAGCTTTTTAAAAGATATGGGGAAAGGGTTTGCAGAAGCGACCCGATGCGCCCTTCGGAGATGCTGGGAGGCGTCGGCTCCCTTCTCCTTCGACTCCACATACACGCGATTGACCGTCGCCTTGTACGACTCGTATGCTTCGCGGAACGCGGAGTCCTTCATGCACAGCTCCAGCACCACGCGCGCCTTCTCGTCCGCTACGCGGGTCTTCGCCTTCACCACATCAGGATCGTCGGAGACTGCGGATTCCATGGTGGCGAAGACCGTCGCATCGATGGCGGGCTTGGACCTCTCCAGCTCATCCAGACGCGCCTTCATGGAATCGAACTCCTGGAGCTTCTTCATCAGTTCGGGAAGGTACACGCCCTGCTTCTGCAGGTCTGAGAATGCGCTATAGTTCTCGATCTCCTGCGAGGGGGAGAGCTTCGGCTGGGTCTTCAGAGCATTCAAGATATTGTCGTATGTCATGGCATCACCTGCGGAAAGAGGTTTAGAGGTCTGGGAGGACTGCATCCTCCCAGACCCGGGGCCGGTCATCAGCTGAGACTTCCGGTGCCTGTAAAGGCGGTGGAGCCGGCAGTTCCCTGAAAGCTGATGGCATCCTTGCCCTGGATGGCATTCAGGATCGCCAGCGTATTCGCGGTGTCCCTCTGCTCGGCGAGCTTGTCGCGGAGCGCCTGTATCTCCCTCTGGTCCTCCCTGGACTTTATCTGGCAGAACTGGTCTGCGAGATACTGGTTCTGTGCGTTGAACAGGCCCTGAACGAGATTGTCCTGAGCCGAAGCCGTGGCCTGGATGAGGAACCTCGTGTCTTGGATGTCGGCTCTGGTCTGGCATCCCTGCCTCTCGATGTTGAGGTTGGTATCGCAGCAGCACTTGGCCATCTGCGACTGGATCGCGTTCTGCGTTGCCTGCACTTCGGTACGGATATTGCAGCAACAGGACTGGATGGCATTGATGATGCTTCCCTGATTGACCGCCAGCTGTTTGTCCACGCCTGCGAGCGCAGTCTGGACGGCGTTCGTGTCGCAGTTGAGGGTCTGCGCGAGCTGGCTGATAGCCTCTCTGTTTCCTCCGATGGCGTCCAGCATTCTGGAGTAATTGGCTTCGTTCACGACGGTCCTGTCCACTCCTGCCACACCGTTCTCGGCGTTGCGGTTCCAGAATCCGCCGTTGCCTCCCATGAGGATTATCAGGAACAGGAGAATCAGCATCCCGCCGTCTCCCCAGTCCCCTCTGTCCCTGCGATCATTGAGCATTGCGACGATGCCCGGATCCACTCCCTGCTTGGAGAGCAGTCCTGTGAGCATCCCGCTGTCGAATCCTTCTGTCATCTCTTCTTCCTCCATTTCCATCAGGCGATGCATGTCGCAGCCTATCTCGTCCAGCTTCTCGCGGGTGTATGCGATATGCTTCTCCATATCGCTTCCCTGCTCGCCTATCGCATTCAGCTCGGCCATTCCGTATCGCCTCCTGTCCTTCGCGGACGATGCGGAGAGCCCTTCGGATGGTATGAGGATACCCTTGGGAATGCTTGAATACCAAGGATACAATACCGTATCTTTCTCTGAAGATGTTCGCGGAAACCTTTACGGCGTCTCGGAGCGATTCATTCCTCATGTTCGGAAGGGAGAGATGTCCCTTCTGCAATTGCCCTCTGGACAATTACAGCTATGCGGGACAAGGAAAGCACCTGTCAGCATGCAGGAGCAGGGCTTGGAGGTACAGGCATACAGGCAATCCTCCGGGAAGGCCCCGGAAGCACTTCCCGATAAGAACGCCTGAGAGGCAGGGGGATATCGAAGAAGAGCGACGGGAGCATCTTGAGGCTGTGTTCGAATGAAGGGCCGCAGGAGGAGAAGACGCCTCCTGAAGGGCTTGAAACCTCTTATCTCTGTCATACGACGGACAGCCTTTGCAAACGCTTTATAAGCATGGCAATCAATCCGACCCGCATGAAAGGCAATACCAACGCGGCCGTTTTCAGCCCCGATGCCTTCATCGATGCATCCTATGAAGATGACACGCTGAAGCTGACCCGTCGCAACGGGACCTCGAAGAGCATTGAGATAGCAGGCGGAGTGCAGTTCACCCTGAAGGTGACCTACTCCGGCGCACCCGACCTGTCGGGCATCACCGTCACCGCCACGCCCCAGACGGGCACCGCAGGCAACCCTGTCGTGGGAACCACGGGTTTCGACGGCGTGGCGTATCTGGTCGTCAAGCAGAACGGGACGTACAAGATCATCTCCTCGAAGGCAGGGTACACGTTCGCCTCGACCCCGACCGTCACCTGCACGTCGCAGACCACCGAGGCGAGCGTCTCCTGCTACGTGCCCGGAACCGTCACCGTCACCGTGAGCGACGAGAAGGGCTCCGCGGCAGGCAGGACGGTCACTGCGACCGCATCGGGACAGACAACGCAGACCAAGACGGTGGCGACGGGACAGACGTCTGTGACGTTCTCTCTGCCTGCAGGCTCGTGGACGTTCAAGACGGACTATCCGTCGGGAGCCACGGGCGGAGAGTCGAAGACGCTGACCGTCGAGAACAACAAGTCCTACTCTGTGACGCTGAAGGTCGTCTACAACATCGTCTACGGCTTCAGCATCGCCGTCGGCACCGCAGACCCCGATGCGAGGGTGACATACCCTCAGACCGTCTTCGGGCAGACGAATGCCGCCTATGGGAAGACACCCGCATCCGGAACAGGCGCGAACTGCATGAACGGCTGGGCAGGATGCGAACTCATCTCGGGGATAAAAAGGCAGACTGGTTCAGGCTCCGCCTGGACGGATGTGAGCGATAAGAAGAAGGCGGTCGCAGGCTCTGCATCCAATGAGGTATACACCTATATTCCGACATGGTACATGAAGATGACCAACGACGGAACGAACATCATCTGTGCATTCTCCATGGAGCAGATAGATTCCACATGGAAGGACTATGCAGGCTCGGTAGGCGCCGACCATATCGGTCATTTCAGGGTGGGGTGCTATGTGTGCAAGAGCGATTTCAAGTCCCATTCAGGTCAACCGAAGGTGAACACGAGCATCACCAGCTTCATCGCAGGGTGTCAGAAGCTGGGGACGGGTTACGATATCATGACTTGGTATCAGTGGACGTATCTCGCGGCGCTCGCTGTGCTGCTCTACAAATCCACCGACCTGCAGGCGGCCATGGCGTCGGGATACGTGTCCGGTTCGAGCGTGCAGAACGAAACGGCGCTGACGTTCACCAACGATTACGGGATGGCAGGCACTCCCGGGAACACAGGTACGACGCAGATGGCATTCTTCTGGATCCAGAACCTCTGGGGCAATATCTGGCAGTTCGTCGGAGGCGCGAAGACGAACAGTTCGTACAAGCTCATGACCGGCACAGGCTATTCCTCGACGGACGAAGGGAGCTTCGACAAGAAGAACCTCGGAGGACTTTCGTCGGGTCTCAATGGCGGCGTCAAAACCGTTGTGGGGACTATGGATGCGGGATTCTTCCCTACGGATTGCTCCGGATCGTACACGACATACTTCGCCGATCGTAGCAACGTCAACTCTTCGGCTTTCCCAGGCGTAGGCGGCGATTACGAATACGGTAACAATGTTGGGCCTTTCAATATGAACTTCAACGATGACGCTTCGGCGACTTATTCGTCCTTCGGTTCTCGTCTCTCCTACCGTCTCTGACCAAAGTACCGGAACCGCAGGGCTGAGCCGGAGGCGAAGCCCGACAAACAGGGGCGCAAGCCCCGCCTTCCTGCGCGATTCTCTACCATGCGCATGATCCAGTCAGGCTAAGATTTTTGAACTTCGGACGTGTTCTACGGACGATTGCATATGATTCATCATGGAATCGTCAAGGGAACACAGGCTGTCAAGCCCGAGTGCATCGAGATCAACGGCGACACCGTCTACATCCGCGGAGACATCGTCCGCAAATCCGAGACCGAGGACGACAGGACGATGGAGTACTGGGAGTACACCGAGGATGTCCTGTCCAAAAGCGAATACGAGAGCATGAAGGCGTGCGCTCCTGCCGTCGGCATCGCCGACGACGAATGGAACGACGGTCTTCAGACCATGGTGAGGACCATCCTCTACGAGAGAACCGACGGAGACCGCGCCAGAGCCGAGAGGAACATCAGGCTCGGCATCGATGTCGAAGCCAACACCGCGAAGCTGAAGGCCATCGACGACTACTGCAAGGCCGTCGAAGCCACCAAGACCGCGGCGGGATATCCTGCCAACGTCCCCGCGTACCCGGAAACCATCTCTTTCTGAACCTGTTCAAGGGGGCCTCCCGGCCCCCTCTTCTCACATCTTCGCGGCCGCTACGGACGGCACCGTGACGGCGTCGTTCGTCTTCGACCAGATGTATATCGCGTTCGCCCCCGACTCCGCCACCGGGCAGAAGTTGCCCGACGACGCCTGCGTCGCGGAGAACGTCACGAACGGCATGTACTCGGACGTCACGCCCTGAAGGGCGATGGTGCCTTTGTACGAGTACCCGCTGACGGACGCATCCGCAGTCCAGGACACTGCGACGCCCTCGACGGAGATCGCCTTGGTGAAATCCGCATCGGCTTTCTTCAGATATGTGGATGCGGCGTCCGTCTTCGCAAGGTAGGTATCGGAGATGACATTGCCGGAGCCGTCCTGTGTCGCCTTGGTCGCCTGCGTCGCCGAATCCGCCGTTTCAGCGGACTTCGCCTTGGCGGTCTTGTCCAGCTTGCCTTCCAGACCGTCGGAGAGGGCCGTCGCGGTCGCATAGTCCCCTTTGGCCTGCTTGCCGTCCAGCTGGGTCTGCACATTGGACTTCACGCCGCCCAGATACCCCAGCTCTGTGCTCGTCACCGGGGAGACGGCGACCTTGCCGTTGGCATTCGAAACAAGCGCACAGGACGCGGCCAGGTCTTCGGTGTCGATGGTGCTCGCCGCACCGCTTATCTTCGTCTGATAGTTCTCCAGACGCGACGCCACGGCTCCGCCCGTCACAGGATTGGAGGAGCCCGCCGTCACGCTGGAATCGACGGTGACGACCTTTCCGACGGCGGTCCATGCGGTGCCGTCGGAGGCGTATATCGTGTGTTTCGAGTATGTTCCTTCCGCGCCCTCGTAGAGCACGGCGCATCCTTTGCAGGAGCCGGCGGAGGGCATGGTCGTCACCACACCCATCAGCCTGCCTGCATTCGCATCGGCGACGCCCTTGATCTGAGCATCCCCGTATATCGGTATGGTTGCAGCCATATATTCACCTAGGTCGGGTGAATCATAGAATGCGGAGTTTAAAAGAGGTACGGAAAGGGTTTGAGGGGCCGAAGCCCCTGGGTGCATCAGACGAGTCCGACGACGTGCGCAGACCCGGTGAATGCCGCGGAGAAGGACAGCGTGGCTGTGCCTCCGGTGACGCTGATTCCGCACTGGACGGCATTGTTGTTGCCGTCGAAGACCTGGACGATGAGCACGGTCGTCATCCCGGTGGTCTCCGCATTGATCGCAACATCTCCGCCTGCGGCATCGGTGACGGTCACAGGGACGGTCTTGCCGATGATGGAGGACTGCGCAAGAGGCAGGACTCCGTCGATCTTGGCGACAGGGATCTTCGCAGGCAGGTCGGAGGCCTCGATGGCCTTCCCGCCGGTGACGAGTCCCTTGGCGTCGTAGGTGACGAGCTTGGCAGCCGTGCTCGCCTCGATGTCGGCGTTCTTGGCGACCTTCCCGTCAGCGGCGGTCTTGGCGGCGGTTGCTGCATCGGCTGCGGACTTGATGGATGCGGCGTAGCCGTCGTAGGCCGCGACCTTGTCGGCGGTGACTCCGGAATCCACGGCGGCGAGCTGGGCCTCGGTGAGCTTGTCCTGCTTGACCTTGACGGCGGTCTCGATAGAGGTGGTGACCTCGGTCTTCGTGGCGTAGTTGGTGAGATCAACAGTTCCTCCCAGCGGATCCCAATGCCCTGCGACATCGCCGTTGGCGGCGACCCACGCCACATTCGTCCCCGCAGGATAAACTTCTTTATCATATGTGAATCCCTCTTTGACGTTGTATACCTCACCATCTGCGGGGGACTCAGGAAGGTCAGCGAGTTTTTCAACAGAACCGCTGTACCTGAGGATCCTAGATATATCGACCTTCTTGGCGTATCCGGACAGATCGATGTTGACTGCCTTCTCGGTGATGGCGAGAGCGGTTCCATCGACCTTCACGGACTCGATGACGTTGACCTGGGCGCCGGTTGCGATGCCCGTGAGCTTGTTCTTCTCCGCAGTGGTGTAGTCGTTGGTGGACAGACCCTTGCCTTCGACCTTATCGACCTTGCCAGCGAGAGCGTTATCGACATCGGCCTTGACAGCGGCCGCATCGGCAGTGGCCTTGACGTTGGCGATGGCTGCAGTGTTGGCTGCGACGTCCTTGAAGAGCCCGGTTGCGGCGACATCTCCGGAGGCCTTGGTTCCGACATCGGTCTTCAGAGCGCGGATGTCGGAGGTCTGCGTCTTGTCGGTCTCCTGGAGGGTCGTGATTGCGGCGGAGTTGTCCGCAGCAGTGTTCTTCGCAGAGGTGGCATCCTTCTGAGCATCATCGGCAGCTTTCTTCGCATCGGCGGCGGCAGCGGCATTGGTTGCGATGTCCGCGGCATTCTTGGCGATCCTGGCATAGGCGGAGCCGTCTGCGGCGGCCTCGTCAGCGGCGGTTCCGACGGCGGTCTCCAGGTTGGCGACCCTGGTTCCGAGGGTGTTCCCTCCCGCATCGGTCCCGACCTGGGCCTTCAGTTCATTGACAGTCTTGACCAGTCCACTGGCCTCACCCCCGACAGTCGTCTTCAGATTAGCGATGTCATCCTTGTTGGTCTGCACCTGGGCATCGTCGGCGTACTTGACCCAATTGGTCCCGTTGT
>ERZ808258.46-NODE-46-length-72473-cov-6.799470_pt1 | contig 72473 bp, 47 predicted proteins | sample MGYA00521280_ERZ808258 | MGnify/ENA primary metagenome ERZ808258 (study PRJEB31516, sample SAMN03275585) | gut metagenome | biome: mammalia-associated habitat; material: feces | host: Papio cynocephalus | place: Kenya | collected 2012-07-19 ...
AGCCCTGCGGCATTGCGAGCGCGAGCGATGGCCGAGCCTACAGCCTTGCGAGTGGTGCGCCCGATGGCCGTTGTCCATTCCGAGCGGTCAGACTTCCGCGTATAGGTTTCGGCCTTGATGACCTTGCCTGCGGCATCAGTCAGCGTCATAGACGCGCCTTTGCCCTCCTTGATTTCGGCATCGGTAAAGGGGTGAGCGCCGAAGCGGCATTCATCACCGCGATTGTCGTCGTACCACTCCTCGTCCGCACCGAGCACGAACTCCTTCGTGTAGACGGTGAGTAGGTCAGAAATGCCAATACATTGTTAGTCTATGTTTTACTTCAGAATTTGAAGCCCATAGAAAGTACTATCTGGTTGTCGTTGTCTGTCACATCATATTTCGGAGCCTGATAGCCATCGAAATCTGTGTAGGCGTGCAACGTACCTTTGCGATTGGTGTGCACATACGCCCCATCCAAGTACCATGATTTGTATCGGTATCCGATACCTACCGAAATATTCTGCGTGTTCTTGTTAAATGAGAAGGATGGATCTGTACCGCTGGTGACAACAGTGCCCGAGCCATTGCGAACATCATCCTTGATATTAGACATCGTAATATTGTAACCGGCACGTAGGCTCAATGAAGGCAGAAGCCGATACTCCACACCGGCACGTATGACATTTGCGCCTTGTGTGTATGTTTTGATATCTTCGTTGACACCGACATTATCATAATATCCGGTGATATAGCCCCAATTGTCATATCCGGCTGTCTGCATATTCATATCTGGATATGCAACGTACTCGTAATCAGCACTGACGATGAAATTGCCGCCAACGAGACCCGCTCCGACCATCAGTCGCCACGGAGACCGCAATTTCCAGTCAAAACCGGCATCATCAGTATATTCATTTCCGGACAGCGGATTGTCCGTTCCTTCGATTAAGCCTGTATTCAGATATCTATATTCAGCTAATCCGTAGTATGAGTGTTCCAGCGAGTACCAAGTAGGTGTATGCACTGCAAAGCCGAAGCGGAATTCGTTGGTAGGACGCACAATGACACCGGCCTTAAGGTTCCAGCCCGAACCGTTGATGTGCTTGTAGTTGGTCAGGTTGATACCGGCATTACCGGTGACGTTTCCTTGCGATGCAGCATCAAATACTGCAGCATTCTCCATAGACTCGGAATACCATACTTCACGAGTATAGCTTAGATCTGTAACACCTATGGACAATCCCCAATATACAAGGTTGGAGAAGTTACCGCCGAAGTTGAAGCTGTACTCATCCAAGTATCCGCGTTCGCGCAGTGTGGTTTCGGCATCTCCGGTGGTACCGGTCTGGAACATTCCTCGATACGAGCGGCCTTGTGCATCCGACGGACTGATCATATATGTATTATACGCCAATATACTCAACCAGTCGTGGCTGCTATCACGATAGGGATTATATGTACTACTGAAGTTCAATTCGTCAGGGTTTATGCCACCTGTAAAAGAGGCGATATAATTGGACAGCGAGGTATTGGTCGGCACAACATATCCCGAAGTCTTGCGATCGAAAGATGTCACACGATTGTACGTAGCACCCCAATTTAACGACTGCAATAGTCCGTCAAGGCGTATGGCACCTACATACCCGAAGTTGTTGCAATATGCCTTGGTCTGCGTTGCCGAATACGAATTGCTTAGCGAAGACGTGGCAGATTTTTGGAAGTTTATATCAAGAGTGGCTCCTATCTCGCTGTGCCTATAGATACCGATACCGGCCGGGTTCTGCGTCAATGTTGAGAGGTCGCCGCCAAGTGCAGTGAAAGCGCCGCCCATACCCATAAAGCGTGCCGTGCCTTTGAAGTCATTATTGGTGAGCTGCAATGCGTCAATGGAACTCTGGCCAAAGGCTATAGGTGTCGCTATAGCAGCGATAAGCGCCGGAATAATGAGACGTTTCATATTTTTGGATATATTGTTCTGTTTTTATAATTCAATAGACAAGGAACTGTGTAACGAGGCTTTCGCCGTTATTTTGTCAACGACGTCCGCGGCCGCCTCCTCCGCCTCCTCCGCGGCTACCGCCACCATACGAACCTCCGCCATACGACCCACCGCGACTACCACTGCTATATGACCCACCGCGGCTACCGCTACTATACGAGCCGCGGTTGCTGCTCGACGAGGACGAATTGCGCGAAGGTGTGTATGTGCTGCGACGGCTATCGGTTGATGAAGATCCGTTGCCATAGCGGCCGCGAGAGCTTCCACTGCTATATCCGGAACCGGACAAAGGACGCGAACCCGAGTACGATGGAGCATATCCTCCGGGGCGGGTAGATGTTGATGGTACGGTAGCGGTGCTGTTGCCGCGCCCTCGTCCCATATTGCCGGGGCGAGACATTCCATTGTCGGAAGGCGTATACCCATTGTACGATGACCCGGGACGGCGACCAGATGTACTGCCTGCCGATGCCGTGCCGTGAGGTCTGTAGGATCCGGGCGAGGAAGGATACCAAGACGATCCGGGCCCATAGCCGTGATGATGAGGCGGCGGACATGGTGTACTCCATGCCCAGTAAGGATAGCCCCAACCTCCAAACCAATATGGGTCGTAGCCCCAGGTCCAGGACGAACCCCAATACCATGGGTCGAATGTCCAATTGTACCACGGATTGTAATACGAATAGTACGGACGATAACCGTAGTATCCGTAATATGGATATATGCCCCACCCAAGATATGGGTCTGTATTTACATATATATTGACCGAGGAGGTTTCGGCCGGTTGCGAATAGTAGTAATCTATCAGCTGATCATCACCGGATGCTGCTACGACATCGGGGTTGTGAAAACGCTCTATGCGGCGCGTGTAGGCAAAGTTGTCTGTAACGTATCCGCTGTCTAGTGCCGTCGTATCGATTCTCATTGTAGCATAGCGACGATTGTATTCGTCCACATCGCGAGTGGATGCGCTGCTGTAATTATATGTATCAGCCGCAGGATAATCCTGCGTGGGCACATAATGAATAGGCGCCGTGCTTTTTTTAGACTTGGTCGCCTTTTCTTTCGAGGGATTGTAGTAGATGTCGTCCTCGAAGTCCTGCGACATAGCCATCAACGGCATCGTTACGAATGCCAAGGCCACCAGTCCGCCTAAGAAATCGTTGTACTTCATCATGCTTGCTCGTTTTGATAGTTTGATAGTTAGTATATTGATAAACTGTATTGTAAACGTCTTTAGTTTGCCGTTTTAATACTTAGACGTCGAAGACTTTCCAACGTTTAATCAAAGGTAAGCATATTTTTTCATCTACAAGCACTTGGCGCTATGTTTTTATGCTTTTTTTGCACATCTCAATCCATACACCGTCTATGGTTCAAGGACGGAGAAGTCTTTTTTGAATAATCAACGACAATACTCGCAGTCGAAAGGTATTATGCCGGATGGCAATTGCAATGATGGCATAATGACCTCTATAAATTAAAATTAAAGATGAGTATACCCGCCAAAATGTTGCGAAAAGTTAAAAATATGTTGCGTAACATACCGAAGTATGCATTCAAATCAAAGAAAAGTGCGTAAATTGCGGCCAAATTTAGTACAAATAACATCGTATAATCTAAAACCCACCTAATAACATGAAGGTATATCAGACTAACGAAATCAAAAACATCTCCTTGCTGGGCAGCAAGGGATCCGGAAAAACCACACTCGCTGAAGCTATGCTCTTCGAGTGTGGAGTGATAAAACGCCGCGGCACAGTCGAAGCGAAGAACACCGTATGCGACTACTTCCCGGTAGAAAAGGAATACGGATCCTCTGTATTCTCCACAGTGCTTTATGCCGAATTCCTTGGCAAGAAACTCAACGTCATCGACTGCCCGGGAGCAGACGACTTCGTAGGCAATGCAGTGACGGCACTCAACGTCACCGACACCGGACTTATCGTAGTCAACGCTCAATACGGTGTGGAAGTAGGTACACAAAACATCTTCCGCACCGCAGCCGGCATCAATAAGCCCGTAATTTTCGCGCTTAACCAGCTTGATGGCGAAAAAGCCGACTACGACAATGTTATGGAGCAAATGCGCGAAATCTTCGGACCGAAGGTTATCGCCATCCAGTACCCGATTCAATGCGGTCCGGGCTTCAACGCTATGATTGACGTCCTGCTGATGAAGAAATATTCGTGGGGCCCCGACGGCGGCGTTCCCACCATCGAAGACATACCGGCCGAAGAAATGGACAAAGCCAAGGAGTTGCATCATGCACTCGTGGAGGCTGCCGCCGAGAACGATGAAGCCCTTATGGAAAAATTCTTCGAAACCGAGTGTCTCAGCGAAGACGAACTGCGTGAAGGCATCCGCAAAGGTCTGATTACTCGCTCGATATTCCCGGTATTCTGCGTAAGCGCCGCCAAAGACATGGGCGTACGTCGTATGATGGAATTCCTGGGCAACGTCGTGCCATTCGTAGAGGATATGCCTGCTCCGGTCAATACCGCAGGCGAAGAAGTCAAGCCCGACAGCAACGGACCTCTGAGCGTATATATGTTCAAGACCACCGTCGAACCGCACATCGGCGAAGTATCATACTTCAAAGTAATGTCCGGAACACTGAAAGCCGGAGCCGATCTTGACAACATCACTCGCGGAACAAAAGAGCGTCTGGCTCAGATATACTGCGTATGCGGTCAGATTAAGACCGCCGTTGACGAACTCAAGGCCGGCGACATAGGCGCCACCGTCAAGCTCAAAGACGTTCGCACAGGCAATACCCTCGATGAAAAGGGTTGTGATTACGAATTTGATTTCATCAAATATCCCGCTCCGAAGTATCAGCGCGCCGTACGTCCCGTCACCGAAAGCGACAGCGAAAAACTCAGCGCCATCCTCACCCGCATGCACGAGGAAGATCCCACATGGATTGTCGAGCAGTCCAAGGAGTTGAAACAAACGATACTCTCCGGCCAAGGCGAATTCCACCTGCGTACACTCAAATGGCGTGTCGAAAACAACGACAAACTGCCCATCGTATTCGAAGAGCCCAAAATTCCCTATCGTGAGACCATCACCAAGGCCGCACGCGCCGATTACCGCCACAAGAAACAATCCGGTGGCGCCGGTCAGTTCGGCGAAGTGCATATCATCATCGAACCCTATACCGAAGGTATGCCCGCACCGGACACATACCGCTTCGGCAATCAGGAATTCAAGATGAACGTTCGCGACACCCAGGAAATTCCTCTGCAATGGGGCGGCAAACTCGTGGTATGCAACTGTATCGTCGGCGGTGCCATCGATGCACGCTTTATCCCGGCGATCGTCAAGGGTCTTATGGACCGCATGGAGCAAGGACCTCTGACCGGTTCATACGCTCGCGATGTACGTGTATGCATCTATGACGGCAAAATGCACCCGGTAGACTCCAACGAAATTTCGTTCCGTCTGGCCGGCCGTAATGCTTTCTCGCAGGCATTCCGCAGCGCCAATCCCAAGGTTCTCGAACCGGTCTACGATGTCGAAGTCCTCGTTCCGAGTGACGTTATGGGTGATGTCATGAGCGGCCTGCAAGGCCACCGCGCCATCATCATGGGTATGTCCAGCGAAAATGGTTTGGAGAAAATCCAAGCCAAGGTACCCCTCAAAGAAATGGCCAACTACTCCACCGAGCTTAGCTCCATCACCGGCGGACGTTCATCGTTCACTATGAAGTTCGCTTCCTACGAACTCGTTCCGACTGACGTTCAGGAGAAACTCCTCAAAGAATACGCCGAAAAGAATCAAGAGGAATAATACTACGGAACTCGATAGAGTTACCAACCTTTCGCAATAACAAGCAGCCGAGGCGGGTCATTGAGACCCGCCTCGTTATTTTCTCTACATTTTAGCTCCGCAAGGACGTATAGTGCTATCGACTCGCAGTATGGGCGTCAAGCCAAGCTGTTATCGCACTCAGGGTCTCAACGGATATGTCTTCCGGTAAGGACGCGTATTCGTCAGGCATCCCGGTGGTAGAGTGCTGGAAAATATGATTATGACCTGCCATAGTCACCGTATCGGCTTGGGGAGCGTGCTCGGCTATGGTTTTTAGGTTGGCACACAACACCTGCACATCGCGGTCGCCGTTGAGCGCAAGCCACGGACACCGGACTTTCTCTATATCCGGTATAGGGTCGTAGCGGAGCATACGCCGATAGTATGGCGTGGACATTTGAGCGGCAGAAGCCATTAGCTGTTCGCGCGCTTGCGGAATTGATGCTTCAGGCAATGTCATTAGGATATACTGCAGGGACATACGCACGCTCGGCTCGGACGCTTCGCTCATAGCGATGTCTAGTAATTGGCGTTGTAATGCTTCACCATCCCAACGTCCGAGCATACGCATAGCGATCTCTCGGCCCTGCGACATTATCACCGAATCGCCGCGCCATGCCGGGGCAGCCAACGTAACTATCATATCTACACGTTTGTCCGAAGCCCCGAGGCGTATGGCGATGCCACCTCCCTCCGAATGACCGATGACACATACCGGAATATTACGAAACAGCGAGTCGACATACCCGACTCCGGCAGCAATATCCGTCACAAAATCATCTACCGTAGATTCGATGAAATTGCCACCACTGGCCCCGGTGCCGCGGTCATCCATACGCAACACAGCATATCCATGGGCGACAAGGCTGTCAGCCAAGGCCTTAAATGGCTTATGCCCAAGCAAGGTTTCATCTCTATCCTGAGCTCCGCTTCCGGTAGCGAGTACACATACGGCCTTGGGTGAAGGCGGGGTGGTCAATGTCCCGGCAAGCACAATGCCGGCCGTACGATTGGGTATGCAGACCTCTTGCTCGTAAGGTTGTGCAGACGCACTTATTACGACAAAAAAGCATACAGCCAGCGCATTGGGTATTCTTACTCTCATTGTATAGGTTTGTCAACTATTGTATTACTATATCGGTTGTCAATCGTTGATGGAATGTGCACGACCCAACGACAGTATACTTACGCGCCCTACACCGCTATCCTCCACCAAGGCTCGTACCGCCTCCCGCATAGTTGCTCCGGTGGTGACGATGTCGTCTATCAGCAGGACATGGCGGCCGGACAACGCGCCTTCGTCTCCCAGATATTCCATCGTTCCGGCGAGATTGGCCTTGCGTTGCTCCGCATCTTTACGCGCCTGAGCCGGATGACGGCGGACAGCCCGCAAACTCGTGTCTATCGGTAGTCCGGTGACCGAACTTACGCCACGTGCTATGAATTCCGTTTGATTGTATCCGCGTCTATACAACCTACTCCAATGCAACGGTATAGGTATAATCACATCCATACCGCCGAAGAACCCCGTAGGCATAAGCTCGCGAGCAAAGATTCGGCCCATTTCGGCGCCAAGCATAGGACGATTACCGAATTTCATTGTCAAAATCAAATGGGCGACCTTAGTACCTTTTTCGTAGTGAACCCACGCGGCACTACGCCCCACTGGCACTTGCGTGGCCAGGCCGTTGAGTACGGCATCATCCTGCATATAATGTAACATCGTACGTGGTAGGTCTATAAGGCAGTGGGCACAAATCGCCTTTTCATCACCTCTAAGCGGACGACCGCACATATAGCACGTATCCGGCACCACAAAACCCAAGAGCCACTTGCCTAATAGGGTCAAGGGTGACGTCATCGTGCGCATTATCTTGTGTGCCATAACACAAAGATACACATTTCCGCCCATATAACAGCCATAGTCTCGTTTATTTTGACTAATTTTGCGTTCGGTATCCAATACCGACACACAATTTCTAATATATATACTATGAACAAAATCTTTATCACAGCCATTGCATTATGCTCTTTGCAGAGCTATGCAGGCAGCGACACGGCACCGCTATGGCTCAACCATCCGGCTATCTCTCCGGACGGCAAGACAGTGGCATTCAGCTATAAAGGCGACATTTACACTGTCCCGACCAACGGAGGCGAAGCACGCCCCATTACCTCCAATTCGGCGTATGACTCATATCCCGTCTGGAGTCCGGACGGCAAGACCATAGCCTTTGCCAGTGATCGCGACGGCACCGGCTTGGATGTCTACGCAATCCCGGCACAAGGCGGACGCGCCGTGCGTCTCACCACTGCCGGCGGCAATGAAACTCCCAAGGGCTTTCTCAACGACAGCACGGTGCTATTTTCGGCCAATATCATGCCTTCCACAAATATACGCTCGTATGTAGGCGCACAGCTGTATAGTGTACCTCTGTGTGCCGGCGTGCGTCCGCATATGGTGCTGCCGTTCCCCGCAGGGGCTGTCGATGTGGACGCCTCGGGACGTATGCTCTATCAAGACAAGAAAGGCTATGAAGATGTGCTGCGCAAGCACGAGCGTTCGTCAGGTACGGCGGACATCTGGCTTGACGACCACGGTCGGTACACACGCCTGACTACTTTCAACGGCAACGACCACAACCCCCTGTGGGACGGCAAGGACAATTACGTCTATCTCTCGGAACGCGGAACCGATGGGACACTCAATGTATGGCGTGGAAGCATCAACGGCGGCGACCCGGTACAGGTAACAGCCTTCACGCGCCACCCGGTGCGCAGCCTAAGTCGTGCAGCCGACGGCACTCTGGCTTTCAGCTGGAATGGCGAGATTTATACTATGGCCGCCGGAGCACCGACACCCGTTAAGTTGAAAGTGTCTATAGCCGCCGACGATTACGCCGGAGCACCGGACAAATCAATACGCCGCAGCGGCGCCACCAACCTCGCTGTCAGCCCCGATGGCTCGGAAGTGGCCTTCGTGATGCGCGGCGATATATACGTGACATCCGTCAAGTACAATACAACGCGCCGCGTCACCGACACCCCGGGACAAGAGCGTTGCCTGAGCTTCAGCAAGGACGGACGCACCCTGGTATACGACTCGGAACGTGAGGGCAAATGGGCGCTGTATACCGCCACCATCAAGGACAGTAAGGAGAAGCACTTTACATACGCTACCGAGATTGACGAGAAACTGCTGTACAACGGCGGCAACACCGCCCAGCAGCCGGTATTCAGCCCCGACGGCAAGAAGGTGGCTTTTCTGGAAGACCGCGTGACACTGCGTGTCATTGATGTAGCCTCGAAAAAGGTCGTCACGGCCTTGGACGGCAAGTACAATTACAGCTACTCTGACGGCGATATTTCGTTTGTCTGGAATCCGGACAGCCAATGGCTGCTCGTCAACTACATCGGCATTGGCGGATGGAATAACACAGACATCGCGGCAGTGCGTGCCGACGGCTCGGAGGTCATCGACCTCACCGAGAGCGGATACTCCGACGCCAATCCCCGCTGGACTATGGGCGGCCGCGCATTGATATACTCGACAGGACGCTACGGTATGAAGAGCCACGGCAGCTGGGGCAACCAAAGCGACGTTGTTTTCATGGCCTTGGACGAAAGCGCCTGGGAAGAAATCAATCGCACCGAGGAGGAGGCCGCCTTGGCCGAAGATGCCGAGAAGGAAGCCAAGGACGACAAGGCGGACAAGTCTGAAAAGTCCGATAAGAAGTCTAAAAAGGACAAGAAGTCCAAGAAAGACAAAGCTGACAAGAAGGACGAGGCGGTTAAGCCGCATATCTTCGATTTTGCCAACCGTCGCTATCGTACCAAGCGCCTGACCGAGCGTTCGTCTTCGATGGGCGACAGCTACCTCTCGGACAAGGGCGATAAGCTGTACTACGTGGCTATGGCCACCGAGGGCGGTGGCAATCTCTATGTGCGTGACCTGCGCAAGGACGAGACACGACTGCTGGCCAAGGGCGTATCGGGCGGCTTCGAGTATGACGCCAAGGGCGACAACCTTTTTGTCCTGTCCGGCAGCAGCATCAAGAAGGTATCGCTGAAAGACGGCAAAGTGGAAGCCGTATCCTTCGAGGCTGAATATGACCGCGACCCGGCAGCGGAGCGCGAGTACATCTTCGAGCACATGCTCTCGCAAGTACGCGACAAATTCTACGATGCCAACCTTCATGGTGTAGACTGGGAGGCTTACGGCAATGACTACCGCCGCTTCTTGCCGTATATCAACAACAACTATGACTACTGCGAAATGCTCAGCGAAATCCTCGGCGAACTCAACGCCAGCCACACCGGATGCCGCTATTACGAGCCGTCTAAGGCTTTGTCTACGGCTGTACTTGGCGCATTCTATGACGAGGATTACCGCGGCGAGGGCCTGAAAGTAGCCGAAGTGCTGCCGCGCTCGCCCCTGGCTTCGGCCAAGGCCAACGTGAAACCGGGCGATGTCATCACGGCCATCGATGGCAATGAGATTGCCGCCAATGCGGACTACAACCTGCTGCTGCAAGGAAAGGTGGGCAAGAAGATCCGCCTGAATGTACGCTCGGCAGACGGTAAGAGCCGCACGGTGACGGTACGCGCCATCAGCACCGGAGCTCAGAGCGGTATGCTGTACCGCCGCTGGGTGGAGCGCAACCAGCAACTTGTGGACAGCATCTCGAATGGCCGCATAGGCTATGTGCACATACAGGGTATGGACTCGCCCAGCTTCCGTGAAGTGTACAGTGAACTGCTGGGCCGCTACCGCAACTGCGAGGCAGTCATCGTGGACACACGATACAACGGCGGCGGATGGTTACATAACGACGTGGCAATACTTCTTTCAGGTAAGGAGTATGTACGCTACGCACCTCGCGGCCGCTATATCGGCAGCGACCCGTTCTCGCAATGGACCAAGCCGTCGGTGATGCTGACCAACGAGTACAATTACAGCGATGCGCACGGCACACCTTACGTGTACAAGACTCTGGGTATAGGCAAACTTGTCGGCGCTCCCGTCCCAGGCACGATGACTGCCGTATGGTGGGAAACGCAGATAGACCCCACCCTCGTCTTCGGCATCCCGCAAGTGACATCGCTTGACCGCAATGGCAAGCCGCTGGAGAACCAACAGCTCAACCCCGACATCGAGGTTTACAATACCCCGGAGGACGTTGTCACAGGCCGTGACCGCCAGATTGAGGCGGCAGTTTCAGACCTGCTCAAGCAACTAGACAAGTAATTCAATCTTCACCTATAATAAAGACGGCAGTCGCGCCCATCGGCACGGCTGCCGCTTTTGTTGTATGCCGCTCGGTAGGGGCGCTATACATAGCGTCCGAAGCGACTGTGGGAATATGATACAATACACATAAAATCACCACACTACCCTACTGCTGCACGTGGACGTGTCAAAAGAGCGAATTATTGTAGGGGCGCAATATATGTTTTCAAAATTTTCAAACATCTTCCTACAGGGTTATGTATTGATGCAATATGTTTATAGGTTTACTTCTTACTGATTATCAAGAGTTTACCCTTGAGTTTTCAATATATATACTATTGTTCCATTAAACTTTTGACCTGTGATAGCGTGCTGTGAGTCAACGCTATTGTAGCGATTTTAACACCCGTTTTGACCTACACGTCCAAAAAGATAAATAATGAATAAACCGGCAAAAGCATATAAGAGTGGAATAAGAGTGGAATTTGAATAGTTCGTGGTTTATGGTTACCTTTGCAAAAGATTGCAAACGACCACTTGACAACGACTTGACAATGAATATATCCAAAGCACGCTTCGTCACCAGCAGTCCCAACGTGGACAAATGCCCCAACACAACTATGCACGAGTACGCCTTTATAGGGCGCTCCAACGTGGGCAAGTCCTCGCTGATAAATATGCTCACGGGCAATCGCTCGCTGGCTATGACCTCCGCCACGCCCGGCAAGACCATGCTCATCAACCACTTCCTCGTAGATGACACGTGGTATATCGTAGACCTGCCCGGCTACGGATACGCACGGCGCAGCAAGGACGACCGCCGCCGCCTCGAAGCGATGATCAAAGGCTATATTCTCAAGCGTCCGCAGATGACGTGCCTGTTTCTGCTGATAGACGGGCGTCACCTGCCACAGGACATAGACCTCGAATTTATGAACTGGCTGGGCGAGAACGGCGTACCGTTTGCCATAGTCTTCACCAAGCTGGACAAGATGACATCGAACGCAGCCAAGACCGTCACCGCCAAATACCTTGAGACACTGCGCGAATATTGGGAGGAACTGCCCCCAATATTCCGCACCTCGAGCGTTGACCGTCGTGGCCGCTTCGAGCTCCTCGATTACATCGAGAGTCTCAATACCCTACCCGTAAACACTTCAGATGTCCCAACGGTATAGTGCTGACAATCTTGCACATCATCTTTTTTCATTACTATAAATCATGAGAGGCAATAAAACACTAAGCATCTGCGCTTTTCTCACTTTCTTATTATCTGCACCCACAGCCACTGCCGAGAGCAGTTATGACATTGCAGAACTATATTCAATGACAGCACCAACTTCAGGAACAAAAGCAGTCGGCAAATACGACCAAATAATTGATGTTGAATATATCTTAACACCCACAAAAATCAACATCGGTAAATATGTCGTTGAAGTTAAGAAAATTGGTGATAATCTCTATCAAATTAGAAATACCGAAATTTGTATTGAGACAAGATATTGTCATGAGTGGGCTTCGTTTTTAGAGGAAGTTGTCTTAATAATTGACTCAAACTACGGATATACAAAGGGAAAGATTATTTTCGATTAGCAAGACAAAAAGCGTCCGAATTATATCAAATAAACGTTTAATACCTTACAGACAGCGGGCTGCGCTTCATTTGGCGCAGCCCGCTGTCTGTATCATTCATCTATTAGAACGCGTCACTGCTGGGCACACCACTCGGCGGCGGCACGGAAGGCTGCAAGCCACGGCGTAACCGCGTCGTTGCGGCGGCTGCGCAGATAGTGTCCGCATTGCCACGGGAATATGGCACGTTCCAAGTGTGGCATTATGGCGATATGACGTCCGTCAGGCGATGCGATGCCGGCCACGGCGCCGTCACTGCCGTTGGGATTGCCCGGATAAGCCCGATAGGCATACTTGGCTATGATATTGAAATTCTTGACACCGGCAGCGCCACCGAGGTTGAAGCGTCCCTCGCCATGTGCCACCCAGATGCCCAGCCGCGACCCGGAAAGTCCGCCGAACATCACGGTATTATTCTTGGGCACGGTAATGCCGAGATACTGAGACTCGAACTTATGCGAGCGGTTATGCTCCATACGCGGCATACGCTCGCCTGCCACCGGAGTAATCAAGCCGAGTTCTATCATCAGTTGGCAGCCGTTACATACGCCCAACGACAGGGTATCGCGCCGCGCATAGAAGGATTCAAGCGTCTTCCGAGCCTTCTCGTTCCAACGAAAGCCCGAAGCCCAACCCTTGGCTGAGCCAAGCACATCACTATTGGAGAAACCTCCGCAGAATACTATCATTCGGACATCCTCCAATGTCTCGGCACCGCTCATCAAGTCGGTCATACATACATCCTTGACATCAAAACCCGCCAGATACAGCGAGTAAGCCATCTCACGTTCGCCATTGATGCCTTTGTCGCGAATAATAGCGGCACGCGGACGACCGTCGGCCGGAGCTTCCGGACGTTCAGCCATACCCTTTCCTCCGTTCCATTCGTGAGGGAAAACGTATCGCAATGGTTGACGTCCCATATTTTTACGACGCTCGGCAGCACATTCTTCGCCACTTTGCATGCAGTCAAGCTTGTAAGAAGGCTCGTACCATATCGAGCGTAGCGTGTCTATGTCGAAGCTATGGGTATCGGTTCCGGTCTTGACGTCAAGTATACGTCCGGCTGTAACCGGATGACCTATTGCAAAATAACGTACTCCAGCCTCTTTGAGTATCGCTTCGACAGACTCGGCCGTACCATTGTCCACCTGCATCACCACTGCCGGGTTCTCGGCAAACAATGCGCTGACTAAGTCGCCATTCATTCGGCTTGTCATTTCCGACAAATCGACTTCGAGTCCGCCCGTAGTATTGGCAAAAGCCATCTCCAGCAAAGTTGTCACCAGACCGCCGGCACTTATATCGTGCATTGCCAAGGCCTTACGCTTACAAACAATAGCCTGCACCGCTCCGAAAGCGCGTATCAGGTTCGCAGCATCTACTTTGGGTGCCTTGTCTCCCACAAGCCCCATAGTCTGAGCAAGAGCCGACCCGCCAAGACGAAGGTCATCTCCGGCAAAGTCAACATAATACAATGTCGAAGACTTCCTCTGCACCAATACCGGCGAAAGCGTGCGGCGAATGTCTCGTACCGGCGCTGCCGCCGAAATTATCACCGTGCCGGGAGCCATCACGCGCCGTCCGTCAGGATACTTCTGCGTCATTGACAACGAATCCTTGCCCGTAGGAATATTCACACCCAACGAGCATGCAAATTCGCTGCAAGACTCAACGGCCTTGTACAAGGCTGCATCCTGGCCCGAATTGCGGCACGGCCACATCCAGTTGGCACTTAGGCTTACACTCCGTAGGCCGTCCACCAAGTCCGCGCCGACGATATTGGTCAGCGCTTCGGCAATAGCTAAACGTGACCCGGCTGCAGCATCACACAACGCAGCCTGAGGTGCATGGCCTATTGATGTTGCCATGCCGCGGCGTCCGGTGAAATCTATGGAAACAACACCGCAATCACTCAGCGGCAATTGCAAAGCGCCTTGGCATTGCTGACGCGCCACACGTCCGGTGACGCTGCGGTCCACCTTATTGGTAAGCCAATCTTTGCAAGCCACAGCTTCCAAAGATAGAACATCGGCGATATATTTGTCAACGCAAGCGACATCATATCGGACAGACGCATGGCGGCGCTCAACAGTATTATCCGTCATTACGGTCTTTGGCGAAGAACCGAACATATCGGCCATAGCCAAATCGATAGGCCGAGTCTCCGGCTTGTCATTGCCGTCCATACCTCCGTGTCCGAACACAAAACGATGGTCGCCGGTGGTACGTCCCACCTCATACATCGGAGCACGTTCGCGGTCTGCTATGCGGCGAATTCGTTCCACATCCTTACCACGTACAACCATACCCATACGTTCCTGGGATTCATTGCCTACGATTTCCTTGTCACTCAATGTAGGATCGCCCACCGGAAGTCGGTCTATATCAATATATCCGCCGGTTTCTTCCACCAATTCGGATAAAGCGTTAAGGTGTCCGCCGGCGCCATGGTCATGTATCGAGACTATAGGATTGGTATCGCTTTCGCTGAGCGTTCGTATGACATTGGCCACACGTTTCTGCATCTCGGGATTGGCGCGTTGTACGGCGTTCAATTCGATAGCGTTGGCATACTGGCCTGTAGCGACCGATGAGACAGCACCGCCGCCCATGCCGATACGGTAGTTGTCGCCGCCCATGACGATGACACTTTCGCCTCTATGAGGATGGCCCTTGACCGCGTCGCGTGCTCGGGCATACCCTACCCCTCCGGCCAGCATTACCACCTTGTCGTATGCATACTCAATGCCGCCTTCCGAATACTCGAAAGTGAGCACCGAACCGCATATCAGCGGCTGTCCGTATTTGTTGCCGAAGTCACTGGCTCCATTGCTGGCTTTGATTAAGATTTCGGCCGGCGTCTGATACAGCCATACCCTTGGATTCATCATCAATTCCCAAGGTCGAAGATCGGCAAGTCGCGGATACGAGGTCATGTATACCGCCGTTCCGGCCAAAGGAAGGCTGGCACGGCCACCACCAAGGCGATCGCGTATCTCGCCACCGGTACCGGTAGCAGCTCCGTTGAAAGGCTCGACCGTTGTCGGGAAATTATGTGTCTCGGCCTTCAACGAAAGCACCGTCGACACATCCTTTTCCTCAAAATATGAGGCATATTCGCCCGACTCGGGCGCAAACTGGCGCATACGCGGACCGCGTACAAATGCCACATTATCCTTGTATGCAGACACCAACCCGTTGGGATTGGCCTCGCTTGTCTTTTTTATAAGTTTGAATAGCGACAGAGGTTGTTCCTTGCCGTTGATGACGAACTTGCCGTTAAAAATCTTATGGCGACAATGCTCCGAATTGACCTGGCTGAATCCGAATACTTCGCTGTCCGTAAGCGGTCTGTTCATACGCTTTGCAAGGCCCTGCAAATACTTGACCTCATCGGTGTTCAAGGCCAAACCTTCACTCTCGTTGTATGCTGCGATGTCCTCGATGTGACGAATAGGTGCGCGGCTTATATCCACATCAAATATATGTGCGTCCAAGCCGGCATAATAGCGTTGCAGCATCTTGTCATAAGCAGTATCTTTGTCGGCACGGTCAAATTGTTCGATACGGCGAATGCAGTCTATGCCCATATTTTGGCATATTTCGACAGCGTTGGTACTCCATGGAGTTACCATCTCGCGGCGCGGTCCGATAAAAGATTTTTTGATGTTGGAAGACACGAGACGACGAGCGCCGCCGAAGAGCCATGACAGCCGATCAACCTCGCTGTCCGTCAACGGACGCGCGGTATCAACTGCGTAAACCTTCGTGGCACCTTTCTTGAAATAAACAAGCATAGTGGTGTAGCGTGGGGATTTTAGAATGTCGATTACGCCGGGCACGGTGCATATCCGGGGACGGCCTTTGGTTGTGCAAAGGTACGTTTTTTAAGTGACGTCGGCAAACGCCGCCACTGTATTTCGGCACATTTTACAAGCCTTTAATCTACATTATCGCTGTCTCAAAAATTATTAGTAACTTTGCAGTGTATATGCGCCGTGCCTACGGGCACCCCATCAGCCAAAGCGTACTACTAAACATACACCACATATAAATACAAAACATGAAACTACTCGAAGGTAAGACAGCCCTGATTACCGGTGCCGCACGCGGCATTGGCAAGGCCATAGCGTTGAAATTTGCACAAGAAGGTGCCAACATCGCATTCACAGACCTCGTTATCGATGAAAACGGCAAAGCTACCGAAGCCGAGATCGCCGCTTTAGGCGTCAAGGCCAAAGGTTACGCCTCCAATGCCGCCGACTTCGCTCAAACAGAAGAAGTCGTAGGTCAAATACATCAAGACTTTGGCCGTATAGATATCCTGGTAAACAATGCCGGCATTACCAAAGACGGCTTGATGCTTCGTATGTCCGAGCAGCAATGGGACGCAGTAATCAACGTCAACCTCAAGAGTGCATTCAACTTTATCCACGCAGTGCTGCCCATTATGATGCGCCAGCGCAGCGGCTCCATCATCAATATGGCATCCGTTGTCGGCGTACACGGCAATGCAGGTCAAGCCAACTACGCATCGTCCAAGGCCGGCCTCATAGCCCTGGCCAAATCCATCGCCCAAGAAGTGGGTTCGCGCGGCATCCGTGCCAACGCTATCGCTCCGGGATTCATTGAGACGGCTATGACCGCAGCTCTTCCCGATGACGTACGCGCCGAATGGACCAAGAAGATCCCCCTGCGTCGCGGCGGTAAAGTCGAAGATATCGCCAATGTCGCCACCTTCCTTGCCTCGGATATGTCCTCTTATGTGTCCGGTCAAGTGATACAAGTGGACGGCGGTATGAATATGTAATATCCACAGCCAATACATATAAGAAGGGTGCGGGCACACCCCGCGCCCTTCTTTACATTTTATCCCCCGGATATAATTATTCTCTCCTTTTCCGAACAAGCACATGCTGACATACAATACCCAACTCAAAGACATTATACTGCCGGAGTACGGTCGCAATATCCAATCTATGGTGGAGTATTGCATGACCCTCGAGGACAAAGACGAGCGCACACGGTGTGCCTACTCCATCGTCAACACCATGGGAATACTATTCCCCGAAATGGTTGCAAACGATCCCGAAAAACACAAGTTTTGGGATCACTTGGCCGTTATGAGCGACTACAAGCTTGACATAGACTGGCCTTTTGAGGTGATACACGCCGATTCGCTTGATTCAAAGCCCGAACCCGTACCAATATTTGACCAAGTATCTACGTTTGAACGTCAGTACGGACGCGTAATCGAGCAAATGGCTCTCGTGGCTGCCGATATGGAAGAGTGTCCGGACAAAGACGCCTTCATCGAATTGCTGGCCAACCAAATGAAGAAAGTAATGACAGAAGCCAACGAAGACGTTGATGATCAGCGTATATTCGACGACCTCGCCGTGCTCAGTAATGGCAAAATACGCCTCACTCCCGACACGATGGTCTTACGCACATACAAGGTCACTTCCAACACCGGTAAGAAAAAGAAAAAGAAGTAACCGCAATAAGCGTTTCGATACATGTCGCGCACACCAGTCACCATGGAACAATTGAGGCCCATCGGCCACATTGTAAAGACTTTCGGTTACGAAGGCGATTACATTGTGCAATCGAACTATGATGATGCAATCGAAGATTTAGACTTCGCATTTGTCGAAATAGACGGTCTTCCGGTGCCGTTCAAATTGTCCGGCACAGTTTTCCATAAGGGCGAAATGTGGCGCGTGCGACTCCTACCGGTTATTGAGGACCAAGATTTGACGGGACATACACTATACGCCACCAACCACGACCTCATCAAATCGTTACACCGTGACGATGTAGACCAAGATAGTCAAGATTTTTTCATTGAAGACCTTATAGGATTCGATATCATAGACGCCGAATCAGACAGAACTATCGGGCAAATAATTGGAATAGAAGACTCTACAGCGAACAAATTGTTTATCGTCAGCCGTGCAGAGGACAATGGCCGCGAATTGTACGTTCCTATAGCCGATGAATTCATCGAATATATTGATGATTGTAAAATAGGTGTAGTACTGCCCAAAGGGCTTTTGGACCTATAACGCATTTTCAACTAGCAGCAACCCCAAGCATTTATTCACAGCAAATAATTGAAATAAGACTATGTTTGACGAAGATGATGCCATAGCATTTATACGCGCACAAGTCGGCGATGAAATTTCTTCGCTGTATGACGATGACGAAATTCTCAATGTCATTGATATAATTTGGGACTTCTACGAAAGCAACGGAATGCTTGAAATCGACTTCTCCGAAGACGATGAAGAAGATGCCGACGTAGACCTTGATAGACTGATGAGCACCGTACGTCGCACCCTGGCCAAAGATAAGCACGCAAAGATTGCGCCCGAACACGTCGAACCTATCGTCAATGCCGAATTGGCATACGAAGACTCTTTGGAGGAAGAATAATCCCCGCTCCATCGTTCAAAGATATGTCTCGTTTCTCTTTTTCAAAAAATCGAGTCGTTGTCGTCGCCATTCTGATGACGGCAGCATCCTGCTTCGCTTCGGCTGACACTCCGGATGCCGATGCGCCCAGGACACTCAAGGAAAACATTGCCACGCCGGAAGTTCCCAAGAAGTATTCCCCGGCAGTACAGCGACACATGGGAAATAACGCCAACCAATTTGCACGGCATAACCTCGAAGTTGCCATGCACCGCAGAAACGAAGTATATAGCGTAATCATTCCATGCGACACGCTCTTCAAAGCCAACGATGACGATCTACGTACACATGCACCATACTATCTCAACGCCTTCAAAGAACTGCTACGCAAACCAATGTCATACAAGATTCTTGTCGTTGTATACTCAGATAATACCGGCAGCGAGCAGTATTGCGACGACCTTACCGAAAAGCGCGCCAATGTAATTGCCGACTACTTTGATGATTTGGCCGGTGATATCGAGACCAACATCATTCCTTATGGTATGGGGTCCGATGAACCTCGTTCGGCAAACACGTCAGCCAAGAACAGACGGCGTAACCGACGCGTCGAGATTTACGTTGTACCCGAAGAAAATATTATTAAGCGTGCTCGTACGGGCACACTTAACTGACCCGAGAGCCGCACATAAGGAACAGCCTCATATAAGGTTGATTAAGGCAATTCGCTAAGATGCTTATCTTCACAGATAAACACACGACCCGGGAATTGGTCTATCATCGAATGATTGTGCGTAGCCACTATTACGGCCTTACCTTCGGTTGCGATATTACTTAAAAGATGGAATATCTGCTGTCCTGTTTCCGGGTCAAGGTTTCCGGTGGGTTCATCGGCAAGAATAATATCCGGATTATTAAGTAAGGCGCGAGCAATCACCACTCGCTGTTGCTCACCTCCGCTCAGCTGATGAGGCATCTTGTAGCTTTTGTTGGGCATACCGACTTGGTCAAGTACGGCAAGAATACGGTCTTCGCGCTGCTTACGATCGCGCCATCCCGTAGCAAGGAGCACAAAGTCAAGATTGGCATAGACGTTGCGATCCATCAGCAATTGAAAATCCTGAAAGACGATGCCCATGCGACGGCGCAACATTGGAATGTCCCGACGGCGCAACTGCACCATATCATATCCGAGTACTTGTGCATGGCCTTGCCCAGATACAGGAACTTCGGCATACAAAGACTTAAGCAACGTGCTTTTGCCACTGCCCACTTTGCCCACTAAGTATACCGGCTGTCCACTATCAATGCTAAATGTAACATCTTTGAGCACAACAAATTCCTTGCGACGAAGTTCTACGTCTTTATATTCGATCAGCGACATATTGTCTTGGATATTTTAATGCGTTTAATAATTCCGAACGGCTTAGTCCACACAAAAGTAAGCAATTTCTGCGAATAAATGCGTAATTTTGTATATTTAAAGAGGCCAAAGTCGCCTTATAACCGCCAAACCCCTTGGCTTCGATGCCCTGCAAAGATGCCATCGGTAGATTATGAATACAACAAATGAACATAACGTACTTTCGCACAGCTCTTATTGTCAGCACATTGGTTGCATCTATGACGCTATCGCAAGACACACAAGCCTGCACATCAATGATAGTCGGTGCACGAGCATCCGCCAACGGGCGACCCCTATTGTGGAAGCACCGCGATACCGGGACAGAACACAATTTCGTGGATACAGTATGCCGTCCGGGACAATACAGGTACGTAGCCTTATTCAACGGCGGCGACAGCCTTCGTTCCGAGGCATGGATGGGCCTGAATGACACCGGATTTGGCATTATGAATACGGCGTCTTACAACCTTGCACCGGACACAGCCAAGCTGGTAGACCGCGAAGGCGCAGTGATGTCCTTGGCATTAGGAAGCTGCCGCACCGTTGCCGATTTTGCCACACTGCTTGATACCCTGCCGCGCCCCATGGGTGTACAAGCAAATTTCGGGGTCATTGACGCTTATGGTAACGGCGCATACTTCGAGACCAATGACAACGGATACACAGCCTACTATCTCAATGACACCGAGGACGATGTGCTGATGCGTACAAATTTCTCGTTTAGCGGCAACGACTCTACCGGTTACGGATACGTTCGCTACGACAACCTCCGCCATCTTGCCGAGGAACGCATACAACATCACACTCTCACCCCCGCTTTCTTTACCGAGGATGTGTCAAGGTCTTTCTATCATAGCCGTTTGGGACGTGATGCTTTATGCGACAGTGCCCGTTGGGCCATAGACCAAGACTTTATACCGCGACGCATATCCTCTGCCTCTATCGTCATCGAGGGTATAGCTCCGGGACAGAACCCCAAAGAAGCCATAATGTGGACCGTCATCGGCTACCCGCCATGCAGCCACGTTCGTGCAGTCACCACAGACTCCGTACCGCCCGAATTGCAACCAACAGCTCCGGGATGGCGCAGCCCCGCATGCAACGAGGTTTTGAAAGCCAAATACATGGCCTTCCCGTTGCGTCGTCCGGGAGATAAGAAATACATAGATATGGATTATTTACGAGCAAAGATGCCTATAGAACGAGCATTAAGCATTAACGAATACGACACATACATCAAGAAATGAGCCCTATAGTTACAACAATACTGCTGTTGGTAATTTCCAATGTATTTATGACTTTTGCCTGGTACGGACATCTAAAATTGCAGACAGCAGGCATATCGGCACATTGGCCGCTGTGGCTCGTGATAATATTCTCTTGGGCTATAGCGTTATTTGAATACTCATTTATGATTCCGGCCAACCGCATCGGATACGTGGGCAACGGCGGACCTATGACATTGATGCAACTCAAAGTAACCCAAGAGGCCATTACATTGGTGGTGTTCACCGTCATTACAATGTTTGTTTTCGGCGGCGAAACCTTACGCTGGAACCATATTGCAGCATTCATACTGCTGGTAGGTGCCGTATATCTCGCGTTCCTTAAATGACGCGAGGTACAGGCACACGCCATACCTCACCATCCACACATACCGCACTGCATCGACACACATTCGATGCTGTGTCGTAGTTCATCGCGGCAGTACGTGGTAACCATATTGCCCCTTACACGGTTTTTTTGTACCTTTGCACAGCCAATAGCAGCAATTACGAACGACTTATGAACCATATACGCAACTTCTGCATAATAGCGCACATAGACCACGGCAAGTCCACTCTTGCCGACAGACTACTCGAATATACAGGTACAGTCGCAGCCAAAGATATGGAAGCCCAAGTGTTGGACGATATGGACCTTGAGCGCGAGCGTGGCATCACCATCAAGAGCCACGCCATACAGATGCTTCATACCATCGATGGTACAGAATACACCCTCAACCTTATAGACACCCCGGGACACGTAGACTTTTCGTACGAAGTCTCTCGTTCCATCGCTGCATGCGAAGGTGCCCTGCTTATTGTCGATGCTACCCAAGGCATTCAGGCTCAAACGATTTCCAACTTATATATGGCCATAGACAATGACCTGGAAATAATCCCCATAATAAATAAGGTGGATCTTGATTCGGCCAAGCCGGACGAAGTTGAGGACCAAATAGTCGAGCTACTGGGATGCAAACGTGAGGAAATAATCCGAGCCTCCGGCAAAACAGGCGAGGGCGTACCCGCTATTCTCCGCGCCATTGTCGAGCGCATTCCCGCCCCCAAAGGCGACCCAGAAGCTCCGCTTCAGGCATTGATATTCGACTCGGTGTTCAATCCTTTCCGAGGCATCATTGCTTATTTTAAGATTGTAAACGGCACCCTACGCAAAAATGATTTCGTAAAATTCGTTGCTACCGGCAAACAATACAACGCAGACGAAGTCGGTGTCCTCAAACTTGATATGCTGCCTACCAACGAGATTTCGGCCGGAAATGTGGGTTACATCATTTCAGGCATCAAGACATCCAAGGAGGTGAAAGTGGGCGACACCATCACACACGTTGCCCGACCATGCGACAAAGCCATCGAAGGTTTCCAAGAAGTCAAGCCTATGGTGTTCGCCGGCGTATATCCCATTGAAACCGAAGACTTTGAAAATCTGCGTGCCTCGCTTGAGAAACTGCAACTAAACGATGCCTCGCTCACCTTTACGCCCGAATCATCAGCCGCTCTCGGATTTGGCTTTCGTTGTGGCTTTCTGGGTCTGCTACACATGGAGATAATCCAGGAAAGACTCGGACGCGAGTTTGACATGGATGTCATCACCACCGTGCCTAACGTTTCCTATAAGGTCTACGACAAAAAAGGTGCAGTCACGGAAGTACACAACCCGTCAGGCTTGCCTGACCTCACACTGATAGATCATATCGAAGAACCGTATATCCGCGCCAGTGTAATCACCACCTCCGGCTTCATAGGGCCTATAATGACCTTATGCTTGTCAAAACGTGGCGAACTTATCAAGCAGGAATACATCTCCGGCAATAGGCTCGAGCTCACCTTTGACATGCCGCTTGGCGAAATTGTAATCGACTTCTACGACAAGCTCAAAAGCATCTCCAAAGGCTACGCATCCTTCGACTACCACCTGCACGACTTTCGTGAAAGCCGCTTGGTCAAACTCGACATACTCCTTAACGGCGAAAGCGTGGATGCACTATCCACCCTCACGCACGCAGACAACGCCGTGACCTTCGGTCGTCGTATGTGCGAAAAGCTCAAGGAACTTATACCCCGCCAGCAATTCGACATTGCCATCCAAGCAGCCATAGGAGCAAAAATCATTGCGCGCGAGACCATTAAAGCCGTACGCAAGGACGTTACAGCCAAGTGCTACGGCGGCGATATTTCGCGTAAGCGTAAGTTGCTTGAGAAACAGAAAAAAGGCAAGAAGCGTATGAAGCAAATCGGTTCGGTCGAAGTCCCGCAAAAGGCCTTCCTCGCCGTACTGAAACTTGATTAAATGTCGCATACGGAAGAACAACGAGATAAAGCAGTAAATACTCCGCGGAATTAGACACGTATTCACACACAGATTCTCACCACTTCTCATCACGTATGGTCGTATTTCCACACGCCAAAATCAACCTCGGTCTCAACATCTTAAGACGACGTCACGATGGATACCACGACATCGATTCGATTATGGTACCTGTAGGATGGAGTGATGTTCTCGAAATTATTCCGGCTGCTAACGAGACACGCCCGACTTTGAAATGTCATGGTAGTGAAGTCCTCGACTGTCCCGATGCAGACAACCTAGTCATACGGGCTTACAATACGATCAAGACGATATGCCCGGATATTCCGGCTGTACATATATTCTTGCAGAAGAATATACCCTCCGGAGCCGGCTTGGGCGGCGGCTCGGCCGATGCGGCATACACTGTACGCGTACTCAATATATTGTTTTCGCTGGGCTTGAGCAATGAATACATGGCAGAGATTACCTCCACTATCGGTGCCGATTGTCCGTTCTTCGTTTACGACAGCGCTATGGTGGCTTCTGGCATCGGGACAACGTTGCGCAAAGTTTCGGTTCCGGCACTAAGCGGTCTCACCATAGTCATTTGTCGGCCCGATGGTTGCCACGTCTCCACAGCACAAGCATACGCCGGAGTGACCAAAAATCCCGATGCAACGCCGGTCGAACACGTAACAAAACTTCCGCTGTCACAATGGCGCGCCAACCTTCACAATATGTTTGAAGACACGGTATTCCCATTGTTCCCGGCTATAGCTGATTTAAAGGAATACTTCTACAAAGCCGGCGCAGAGTATTCGGCGATGTCCGGATCAGGCTCAGCGGTATATGCTTTATTCCAAGACAATTCAAAAGCCTTGGCAGCATTTGATGCACTGAAATACAAGCACAAGTATATTGCTACACTATAAATCTGCCCGCTCGGTTCGAGCTCACGTGCGCCAACATTCAAAAATTCCTTGGTAAAAACTCGGTCAAAGATACCGCCTATGGCGAAAAAAATCATTATCTTTGCATCAGCATAAGACGGCTGTATTTTTTGCCACACATGGTGACGGGCATCACCATTGCACGGCATAAATATCCGTCACCGATCCATACATGAGACACCGATCATGCAATATATAAGCACCGGACACAATTCTCCCGCCGCTACTTTGGCTCAGGCTGTATTATGCAGCCACGCTCCGGACGGCGGACTATATATGCCCGCATCGCTGCCACAAATCCCTGACGCTTTTTTCCGCAATTTCCAAGGCATGACAGCCTCCGAAATCGCCTACGTACTTGCCACTCATCTTTTTGGTGGCGATATCCCGGCACAAGCGCTCAAGGAGATGGTAGACCGAACTATCAACTTCGATATTCCACTACGTCGCATCGACAACGATATATATGTCCTCGAGCTATTCGGCGGACCTACATTGACATTCAAAGACATCGGTGCACGTTTTATGGCGTCTCTGCTCAGACATATCGGGACCGGGCCGCTGCCACTTGATATCATCGTTGCCTCGTGCGGCAATACAGCCGGAGCAATCGCCAATGCAATGGCTCCATTGTCGTCCGTAAACGTATTTGTTCTATTCCCTCGCAATAGTTCGAACCGTCAACTCGAACGTCAGTATACCACTCTGGGCGGAAACATTCATGCCATAGAAGTACACGGAAGCATCGACGACTGCCACGCGCTTATGCGCCACGCGCTCTCGGACCCGATTTTACAGCGCAAAGCAATGATGACCTGTGCCAATTCGGCAAACATCGGACGGCTGCTACCCGAAACATTCTATTACTTTTACGGAGTTGCACAACTACTGGAACGCACAGACCGGCGTTCGCCCGAAATAGTCGCAGCAGTACCTTGCGGCAACCTCGGCAACCTCACCGGCGGCATCATAAGCAAGCGTCTTGGACTTCCAATCAGTCATTTTTTGGCATGCGAGAATGCCAATGACGCATTTAACGAGACACTTGCCGCCGGCCATCTATTGCCACGACGGCCGTCCGTACCAACATTGGCTTACGCCACAGACAAGGCGGACCCCACCAATCTACCTCGAATACTTGATTTGTACAACGGTGATTTTGATGCCATACGCCGCGACATTACCGGCGTGTGCGTCAATGACGCTGCAATCATCGAGGCCGTTAACGGCTGCTATCGCGCTACAGGATATATGTGCGATCCGCATACAGCAATGGGCTATTACGGGCTACGACACTATCTCCGTCCCGGACAAATAGGTCTACTCATTGCCACAGCCCACCCGGCCAAATCACTGACGGCAATGAACGCCATCACGGGACGAGCTATGGACTTGCCTTTGCAACTCAATACATTTATGACCGGTCAGGATCACCGAATTCGCATCAGTCCCAACTACGATGTACTCCGACGCATAATCTTAGACAACACTCCAACACCTCAATGATATTAAGCAATGACAAACAAACGCCAACTCAAGAAACACATCCGCTACATATGCGGCGAACTTGCCGTAACACTCCTTATCGCCAATGCAGGTGTACGTGGTTTTGACATGGAAAAAACTCCGGAAATAGTGGGCAAAATTGCCATACTCCAAGAGACTTCCGTGGCCCATGTATCTATAAGCTACGATAAAGTTGCCTCGGATTTCGAGAACCGCAAGGCATACAACGCCGCTCGCGCCAAGTACTTTGCAACAGCATACGCCAAGCTTCTCAAAGAGTTCGGCGACCAAGTACAAGAGATTGTAAAGGAAATGAACGCCGCAATGCCTCAAGAGGCACGTGACGCAATCGTCAAGGACTTCAAAGTGCGCAAAAAGGCTTGATTGACAGTCAATGTCTATTGCCTCGTCTATACTCAGACTTATGGGATGGTCCGTGGACATTTCCGTCCCGGACTATCCTAAATGCCTGATATGCGTTGCGCCGCACACTTCCAATTGGGATTTCATCATGGGCAAATTGGCATACGCGGCCATAGGTCGCCACGCCGGATTTATGATGAAAAGCACTTGGTTTTTTCCTCCGTTAGGATGGATTTTTCGCGCAATGGACGGAGTACCGGTATATCGAGGCAATAAAGGCAAGCATCCGTCTATGGTGGAGCAGGTATCGACAATGATGCGTCAGCGTGACAAACTGCAGATTGCAATTACACCCGAAGGCACACGTAGCCGTACCGCACAATGGCACACCGGAATACTACGTATTGCATATAACACCGGCGTCCCCATCGTACTTGCCACCATCGACTATCAAAACAAACGCATAACAGCCCATCGTTCACTGTACGCCTCCGGCAATCATGACTTGGATATGGCTACGATAAAGAGCTGTTACAATGCCTCGCAAGCAAAGCATCCGAAGAATTTTGACAATAGTCCCTCGGATACAACGTTCCAAAGAACAGCCGAAATGAGCGAAGACGACTCCCACTCCAACCGCCAATAAAACAAAACCCGACATAATATGCCATCTTTACAAGACCGACTGATTGTAACCGCAATTTCACTTAACATCGCATGGGGCGACGTCGACGAAAACATTTTCGCCGCTGCCGCCGCCATCGAAGCGCTACCCGATATACCCGATGTTATCGTTCTCCCCGAAACATTTTCGACGGGATACATAGCAGACAGCGAGCAGATAGCACGCGTAGCTCAAGACTGGCATAATTCCACCTCTATAGGCGCCATAACCGAATGGGCAAGAAAATACAACGCAGCCATTTGCGGCACATTACTTATCAAAGATGGCGACCAAATATTCAATAGAGCTGTATTTGTCGAACCATCAGGCGAAATTACATATTACGACAAGCGTCACCTCTTTGCACTCAGCAAAGAAGCCAAATATATCGCGGCCGGACGCCGTATGCCGCCGGTCATCAGATACCGTGGCTGGAACATCGCCTTGGCCATCTGCTATGACATACGCTTCCCGGCATGGTGTCGTAATCAAGGCTTACGGTACGACATACTGCTTGTCCCGGCCAACTGGCCGGAAGCTCGTGCGTACGCATGGCAAAACCTGCTTAAAGCTCGTGCCATCGAAAATCAGGCATATATTGTCGGGGCCAACCGTAGCGGCAGTGATGACTTCGGCATCTATGACAATCAAACTTTTATTTTCGATCCTATGGGTAAACCTATAAACAACGAGAGCAAAAATTCCACCGTAGTGTACGCCACCTTTTCGCGCGACACACTTCAGAACCTAAGGCACAGCTTTCCGGTAAGCCTGGATGCCGACAGATTTGACATCGAACTATGACGTAGTCCGTATGCCATTTGATTTTAAAGAATTTTCGCTGGACGACAGCGGCTGTGCCATGAAAATTGGCACTGACGGCGTACTTCTTGGTGCATGGGCTGCTCTTCCGGTCAAGGGACTTGTCCTGGACATCGGTACCGGCAGTGGTCTCATATCTCTAATGGTGGCACAACGAACATCCGGCAATCTGCGTATCATCGGTATCGACAGTGACCAAAATGCGATCAAGTGTGCACGGGCCAACGTGGCCGCATCGCATTGGCCCGAATCCGTCTCAGTCATACATTCCGGCTTCGAAGACTATGTTTTGCCATATCCGGCCAATCTGATAATAAGCAATCCCCCATTTTATACCACGGGGATGCTTTCGCCGAACAATGCACGAGCGACAGCACGTCATTGTAATGGTGCACTCTCTCCTGTCACTCTAATCTCCTATGCGGCCAAGCATCTCGCACCCGGCGGCTCTTTGGCTATGGTGACCCCGGCCGAAACCGAGCAGACTATCATATTCGAATCCACGATACAGCAAATGTGCATAGTCCGCCAATGCGATGTCATCACCGTCCCCGGCAAAAAAACTCGCCGAATTCTATGGGAGATACAACGTTCAGGCGATTCGACTGCTGCGCCGGAACATACCACACTGACCATACGCGGACAGGACGGCCAGTTCACCGATGATTACCGCGAACTTACTTCAGCATTTTATATTGATTTTTAGCAGAATATTTCACTATACAAGAATCCTCCAAGTTAATATTTACCCTAACACCTCACTACGAGACATGACAAATATCGGTTCAATAAACACAGTAGTCGGCAAAAAAGCCTTACTGCTCGGAAGTGGCGAACTTGGCAAAGAAGTAGCCATCGAACTACAACGCTTCGGCATTTATGTCGTTGCCTGCGACCGCTATGCTGACGCGCCGGCTATGCAGATTGCTCACCGCAGTCACGTATTCAATATGCTTGATGCCAACGCACTGCGCAAAGTTATTGAAGACGAACGTCCGGATTACATAATTCCGGAGGTCGAAGCTATAGCCACATCCGAACTAGTTCGCCTCGAAAGCGAGGGATACAATGTCACTCCAACAGCCAAAGCAACAGCACTGACGATGAATCGCGAAGGTATACGTCGCCTTGCAGCCGAAGACCTTGGCTTGCCCACATCTCCTTATCGATTTGCAGAAACCCGCGAGGAATTTGACGAAGCAGTCAAAGCCGTTGGTGTGCCATGCGTTGTCAAGCCCGTCATGAGTTCCTCCGGACACGGCCAATCAGTCATAAAAGCCAAAAACGATATAGAGCGAGCATGGGATATCGCCCAAAACGAAGGTCGCGCCGGAGCAGGACGCGTTATTGTCGAAGGATTCGTGGATTTTGACTACGAAATCACACTATTGACCGCCCGCACTGTCAGCGGCACCGTATTCTGCCGGCCCATCGGGCACCTGCAGGTCAACGGCGATTACCGCTACTCCTGGCAACCCCAGCCAATGTCCACGGCAGCACTGGCTAAAGCGCAAGATATAGCACGTGCAATCACCGATGCTTTGGGCGGATATGGAATCTTCGGTGTCGAACTGTTTGTAAAAGGCCAAGATGTAATCTTCAGTGAGGTTTCACCTCGTCCCCACGATACGGGAATGGTGACTATGATTTCACAAGATCTCAGCGAATTTGCCATTCACGCCCGTGCCGTATTGGGGCTTCCGATTCCCGAAATTCGGTTTTACGGGCCTTCGGCATCTCGAGCCGTGGTCATCGAGGGCGATAGCGATAAAGTAGTCTTCGAAAATGTCGACAAGGCTCTTTCCGTGCCCGGGACTCAGATGCGAATCTTTGGTAAGCCGGAAGTATGCGGACACCGTCGCATGGCTGTCATACTTGCCACGACGGACTCCGTAGACGAGGCTCGAGCCAAGGTCGATGAAGCTTTTGCCAAACTCACCATTAAAGTACTACCCCGATGAGCGACAAGAATAAAGACAATCGGCGAATTACATTTTTACTCGCATATGGAGACGAAGGCCGTGTAGACGTGATGTTCAGCCCCGAGAAGACATATTACCGTATTGACTTTCCAGAGACATTGGAAGACGGCGAGCTACCGGGATTGCATGAGCAATACGAGAGCTTCAAAGATAAGATACAATCCGCCTTTTATGGCGAATCCGAAGACACTGCGCCGGTTCGCTTCAAGTTCTTTATAAATAATGTTGCAGCTACGCCCAAGTCGCTGAATCACGCTTCGTTGCAACGTTTTGTTAACATTCTTGCCGCCAAGTACGATGAAATGACAGTGCTTTATCAGCTCATAAATTCTTGATATTTGCCGGAGATTAGATCCTTCGACTATACGTCATTCTTGGAATAGAATTTATCGAGAGCATCTTCCGATAGAATCTTGGTTATGCAGCATATCAGAAAGTGACGTGTACAGCCAATCGTATCCCGGAACGGTCCACCGGATAGCCTGGATAGCGGTGCGTCAAACGCCATATATAGTCCACGCGCAGGCACTTGAATATATTCTCGATACCGACCGAGGCTTCCACGTATGGCGTTTTGGACACATCGGTGCGCCCCACCCCGTCCGATGATGGGAAACTAAGTAGCGATGTATTGTCTGACGGATTATTGCTCCCGCTCAATTTACCCCAAAACGTACGCACGGCAAAAACTTCACGCAGGCGCAATTTCTTTAATAAAGGTACATAGTTGAGGATGGCTCCGTTAGCCCAATATGTTGCCTCTATTGATGCGTAACTATCCGTGATAAATTCCATAGCATTTATCAGCGCATAGCTCTCGGGCTGTATGGTGTATGTCAAGTTGGCATTGGGTATAAAGAGTTGGAAATACGGCGTATTGCGACTCCATACATGTCCGCCTTTGCCTATAAGGTCAAGATAGCCCCAAGCGCTCATCCAAAAGCGCTTTTGCACACTCAGCTGGGTACGGCATACGCTCCATCGCGACCCTGCTATATGGCGCGTGCCTATACGTTGCGACAGCATCACCACCGGCGCATCAAGATTGATGGGGAGTCGGTAAGTGCGTGTCTGATAGAACTTTTCGCCCGGCGCATAGCGCAGCTCCAAATCAATCCAGGACATATCGAAGTTGGATAATTCCTCGCCCGTCCCGAGAGTCAGCGGCAGATATGGACCGGGCCATTGGCGCTCGGCATTGATCGAAGCCGTTACCGAAAAACCATTATGTCGTTCGTGTGTGTATGTCAAAGTCGCAAGTCGTTGGTAAGTAACATTATAATCATCTCGGCGTTTCAGTGACAATATGAAGTTGTCCGGATTGGTAAACATATACGACTGTCCCGGATGATAGGTATCGTATGTCAAATTGAGCCGCAACGAGTGCACCGGAAATTCGCGCGAATGGTAGCGCTTGTCGTTGAACGAATATTCAGCTTCAACACCATATTTCCATTTATGGTCGCCAAATCCATAAGCAGTATAAAAACGGCCAAACCAATGCGGCGAAAGGTTGGCGGTCGTCATACCACCGGTCCTTAGCTTGAATCCTTCAATATCGTTGTAGGATGCCATAGCATTTAGCGGACCTATGTCAAAATATGATGGAGTAGATGTAGAGACATACCCTGAAAAGAGGATCTTCACCCCCCTTTCGATAAACCGATACAGTGGATAAGAATGCATTTTATCCATGGCAGACGAAACATTTCGCTGACTCTTGGGCAACTTGACAAGGCGCACGCCTTCCCAATAGACTGTATCTCGGCTTTCGGCTTGGCGCTCAATCAGTCTTTCACGTTTCTCGGCAAAGATTGTGTCCGAGCCCTCCGGAATTTCAAAGTTGTGCCCGGCATATGCTAAGGTTCTATTGATATATAATCCGGGAGTCCCGGGCAAGACAGAGCCTTCCAATGTAAGATTGTCGTTGGTGACAAGACGTGATCCATCCTTAGCACGTGAATACGATTGTTCAAGCCTCAGGTTTTGTATAAAGTTGAGATTTATATCCGATGAAATACGCATGTCTATATGATTGACGAACAACACCGAATCTGTTACATCAACCTCCATACTGCCTATAAAGCCAAACGATGCCTTATTGCGCGGATAAAAACTTAGCGGAACCAATTTTCGTCCCTCACTCGTCGTGATGGTGTCTCCGAGATAAAAACGATAAAAATCCGCCGATACGGCTGTCAATGGGCCTACGAAACGATTCTGTAGCAGCGTAATTTCGCCATTGAATACATCCAACGGACGCAAGATATCCTCGAGAAATGTCTGCATACTCTCTTGGTCAAAAATCCGGTCGACACCCGTGCTGTTATATGCTGTCACGATCTCGCGTAATGCCTTTGGATGGCGTCGATAATGGATGTCCGAGGCCGTTTCCTTGACCGAAAGCTGCATTATGGGCCGTCCTGAAATGTCGGAAGTATCCATGCAGGACCATAGTACCGGAAAGCGTTTCAGTAGCTTGCTTGTTGATGGATCTTTAGTGAAATTGTTCAGCGCGATAGATATTCGTTGATATTGATGATAGTTGTAATAATCGTTGCGTCGCGGGTCTTGATCTTGGCTCTGACGACGCAGCCGCTGCATCATATCCACAGCAGGATTGTTCCGTTTGCTGTATCTTTGCTTCTTGATGACTACCGCTTGTAGTTCCTGAACCTGCGGCGAAAGATACACGGCATACATATTCACCTGGCCTCGGCTGATTTTTATAGTCTTCGTCTCAAAAGCTTGGGCTGTAACCTTGAGCCACGATACCGTGTCGTGTACCGTTATCTCAAACACTCCGTCCGGCCCGGCTACGGTACTTCCCTTTTTAGCGGAGGACGCTATGCGTGCATACGGCACAGCTTCGTCCGTAATGCTGTCTTTAACAATACCTCGTACGAGATACGAAGACACCGGCGTGGCTGCCATTCCCGCGAAAGCAACTACTGCCAGTAAGAACATAACTATATAACGTTTTTCCATCGTTTGTCGGAAATATTCGCTAACTTTGAACAAAAGTTTCTTGTCTAATTCATTAGCTATGGCTGTCGAAATCGAACGAAAGTATCTTGTAAAATCTGATGAGTGGCGTTCTATGTCGTCCGCGAGCCGTCACTTCTGCCAATTCTATCTGTCTGTAAATCCGGACTGTACCATCCGCGTCCGCATTATTGACGACTCTTCGGCCTATTTGACGGTCAAGAGCCGCAACAAAGGCATATCTCGCGGCGAATGGGAATATCCTATACCGGTCGAGGATGCTCGTGCAATGATAGAACTTCATATCGGAAGACTTGTCATCAAACGTCGCCATTACGTATCGTTTGGCGGATATACATGGGAAGTGGACATATTCGAAGGCGAGTTGTCCGGGCTGGCTGTCGCCGAAGTCGAATTGCCGTCCGCGGATGCCGTTGTCTCTCTGCCTCCTTTTGTAGGCAAGGAAGTTTCGGGGGATGTCCGCTATTACAATTCGTCGCTCTCGGGCTCGGAGATATTGCCGCCCGAAGTGTCTTCGCCGGCCTGATCCGGCTGTCGCGGCTGCTTAGGGACATCGCGCAAGTTTAGGCGTACCACATTTTCGACATGCTGTGTATGCGGAAACATATCCACGGGCTGCACGGCCGTCACCTCATATAAGGGATCCAGTAACGCCAAATCGCGTGCTTGTGTCGCCGGATTACAACTCACGTATACTATACGCTTGGCCGCAGTTCTCAGCAACACGTCCACTACATCTTGATGCATACCGGCTCGCGGCGGGTCTACAATAATCACATCGGGATGACCATGCTCATTGACAAAATCATCGTTAAGCACGTCCTTCATATCGCCGGCATAGAATTCGGTATTATCTATGCTGTTTACATAGGCGTTCACCTTGGCATCTTCTATGGCCTCGGGAACATATTCTATACCCACAACGTGACGACAACGGCGACTGACGAAGTTGGCTATAGTTCCGGTGCCGGTATAAAGGTCGTAAACTAATTCATTGCCCTCGAGTGCGGCAAAGTCTCGCACAACCTTGTATAATTGATAGGCACCTCGCGAATTGGTCTGATAGAACGACTTGGGACCGATGCGAAAGCGCAATCCCTCCATTTCTTCTTCTATAAACGGTGCTCCGCGATACGGATATACTTCCAAGTCTCCGAAAGTGTCGTTGGCCTTAGTATTCACCACATATTGCAAAGAGGTAATCTCGGGGAAAGTCTCGGCCAGATTGTCCATAACAAGCTTAATTTGCTCGGCATTGTCTTCGCCGAAAACCATGACTACCATTATGTCGCCCGTGGTGACTACGCGCATCATCATCGTGCGCAATAGCCCATGCTGTGCGCGAAGGTCATAGAATGTCAACGAATGACTCTTGGCGAAAGTCCTGATATGGTTGCGCACGCGATTGGTTATATCATCCTGAAGTACGCAGGTCCGGATGTCAAGGACTTTATCAAATGCCCCCGGTATATGAAATCCTACGGCATCACGGTCCGTGAATTTTTCCCCGCTTGCTAGTTGCTCAAAGGTTAGCCAACTGCGATTTGAAAAGGTATACTCCATTTTGTTGCGATATTCCCATATCTCGGGAGAGCCGAGTATAGGATTTATCCCCGGAATTTCGACTTTAGCTATACGTTCGAGGGCGTCCGCCACTTGCTGCTGCTTGCATTGCAGTTGACGTTCGTATGGTATATGCTGCCACCTGCATCCGCCGCATATTCCGAAATGCGGACAGCGCGGCTTCACTCGTATTTCCGAAGGATGTACCATACGTGCTATATGTCCTATGGCAAAACTTTTTTTCTTTTTGTCAATCTTGATATCGGCTATATCTCCGGGTGCGCCAAAGGGCACGAAGACAACCATACCGCTTTCGGTGCGTCCCAAGGCATTGCCCTCGGCTGCTATATCTGTAAGCTCAAATGATTCGAGCGTCGGCAGTTCTTTACGCTTGCGTGACATTTGTCTGTTTTGTTATTTTCTATTTATTGTTGACTATGGGGCATTTCGTTGTGCATCAATAGTCATACATCAACTCGAGGTCATCCACATATAGTACTGCTCCATTGCCACCGGTAAAGTAGTCTCCGTATTTGCTGGCCGATGCAGTGATAAGTATGTATTTGGGCACTCGCTGTGTCGAGGTATATTTGAGTTCGAAGTCGAACTGAGTGTAATTGTCTACATTTTTGCCGCTTTCCATTTTACCGTAAGCCACAACATACGAGCCATTGGGGTCAAAGAGCTGACGATTATTGGGATTGGTACGAATTTCGAATTGCTCGGGAGTATCTACCAGTGCGCACCATATTATACAGGTATCCGGACGACCTTTAAGATCGTTGAAGCCTGCAGTGGTGGAGGATATGGGCGCAGTCTGATATTTGAAATATCCACGCAAACGCGTAGGCCGCTGTTCAAACGAACGGCCGAAGGCTAAGATGCCGTTAGTACCATCAGTCTTGACGTATTTCCCTATAAATAGGTTGCCGGCGGCAAGTTTGCCAACAACGCCGATGCCGACAAAACGAGTCTCGAGCTTGGCTGCATAGCCTTTCCCGGAGTATGTGTCGTCCGTGGGTACACTATTGCTGGCTCCTAGTGTGGTTGTTCCTTTATTGCCGGTGTCCCAATATTGTTCATCGCTTTCGCCCCATGGGTTCCAAACTTTACCATCGAGCCACCAGTTGTCCAAGCCGGCGTTCGGAATTTGAATATTCAATCCGGTAGTGAATTCGAGTGTGGCGCCTTGATATTCGCCGCTCACGGCTCTGGCTTCGTAAGTCGAAGATGGAGCAAGTCCTGTAAGACGTGCATAGAACGAACCACCTTGTATGGTCAGACGATCATACGGAATTTTTGTCCACGTTGAAGCTCCCTTGAGGCGATATTCGATATAGTTGTCTTCGCTGTCGGCGGCCGCGCCATATACCCATGCAACATTAGTCCAGGCATCCACGCGTACCGTAGTAACCGGCGACGTGGTCTGCTCAACATACACGGTCCATATCTCGGAGCGTCCGTATGCCTCTACCTGAACCTCTACGGGTGACGAGAAGTCTACCGTCTGTCCTTCGAGCTCGGGTGTTGACTTGGCGCCCTTGGGCCCGAGCTTGGCTGACAATACCTTAATCTTGGTTATATCGGTCTGATCGCTGACATACGCGACTACACGACGAGCCGGGATGTCTATGACTGTTGCGCCGATTTCACCGTCTACGGTGAAATATCTTTCGATGGTCTGCTTTGCCTCGAAGGTCCATTGCCAATCCTGGTATCGCCTGAGTGTCACCGTCTTGGGCGATGATAGGTCAAATGGTTGGTTTATAGTGTCCCCTACCACCGAGGCGCCTTCACTCAAAGTGTATGACGCTATTTTCACCGAATGAATGTCCACCTCTTCCGAAAGGTAGAAAGTAACCTTGCAGGCCATTGTATCTATGGCTGTGGGTCGCTCCTCACCTTCGGCCGAAATTGACGTAAAGTTGCATTGCAGCCTTGCATAAGGAATATCGTTCTCGATACATCCGCCGAGTACGCACAATAAGGCTATGGTCGCAGTGATTATATGTGTCGTGAATTTTGTCATCTTGATGTCTGTATTTGTCCTGTATACCAAGTGTGTCTTCAGACACGAGGCATTTCAAATGACGACCATCAGGCCGAAGTTGATATTGAAGATATTGAATCGGAAGTTGGCTCCGCTGCTGAAACGCGTACCTTCGTCCACGCCGTTGGTGAGCTGATGCTCTTTGCGCCACTTGACACCAAAGACGCCAAAGGAAACGTTAAATGCTACATTGTCCTGTATGAACACGGCCACACCGGGGCTGAAATTGAGTGAAACCTGAGTGACTGTGGTTCGTGTGTTCTTGGGCTCGTCATTGTACAGACGCTTGAAGCGTGACGACCCACTTTGAAATGACAAGTCGACTTCATTAAATACGCCGAAACGTTTGTCACGACCCAGGCCTACATAATTCCGATAAAACCCGCCAATGACATAGGACTCGGTGTAATAGCTGACATCTTTGAGTTTGAAGTTAATGTCATCGTCAAAATCAACGGCCAGGTTGGCCAAATCGGCCGTACCTCGGCTGTACGTCATCTTGATGCCTACTGATTGGTTGTTGCGTATAAAGTAACCTATCGTGGGGTGTATGCTATAGATTTTACCTTTGAAATCAACGTCTTTAAGCATATTTAATACTTGAACATCATCGGTGTTCAGTTCGCCATACGAAGCACTTAAGCCGAAGGACCACTGCCCTTTGGGTATAAACAAGTAGTTGTACAGCCCTCTGTCATATCTACCGAAATTGCGCTCGGGTATGATGATGCTGACGGTATCCGAGCCCACTATCACTTTCTCGTCAAGCATTTCGGCTATGCGCTGCCGGGTAAGTGAGTCTTTGCGCACTACTTGCCCGGACATAGTCACGGCTACGGCACAAAATACCGTCATCAACAGCGTTATACGCTTGAACGCTGTATTATTTAGTCGTATATTTATCATAGGTAAAATGTTACGCCAAAGGTTATCGAAAAGAGGTTAATTTTGAAGTTGGCGCTCTTTAGCGTGCGATTGGCTATATATATTTGGTCGGTGGTAGACTTGGTATGCTGATAATTGAAGCCCAAGACACCAACGTTGACCTCTATGGCCGAGTAGTTGTTGAGAAACATCACAATGCCGGGCGCCAGTCCGACATTCAGCGAAAAGTTTTTCTCGAAAGTGCCTGTGTAGTCTACTCCCGAGCCATTCTCCAATTTGCTTTGTCCTCCGCCAAATTGCAGTTGGACTTCATTGAAAAGCCCGAAACGTGTACTGCTGCCCAAACTTATGTAGTTGCGAAAAGCTGCAGTGGCATAGTAATTGTGGCTTATGCTGTAGAGATGGTCTACATCGTACGATGTCTCCGAATCCAGGACTACTTGCGCCTTGTCCAACTGGGTGCGCTGGCGGCTGTATGCAAAGCGTCCGCCGGCGGCCAAATTGTCTGCAAAGGAGTACATCAGCATTGGCGAGACTTTGAAGGTGTATGTATCACCGTTGAGGTTCTCAAAGACAAGGAACTGGTAATTGTCTTGCGAAGATTGCGAGTAGCTGACGCTGACGCCCGTAATCCATTGTCCTTTGGGTATGAAGGAGATCTGCTTAAGGCCTCGGGTGAATTTTTCTTGTGCCATCAACGGCATGACGGAAAACAGCGCCACCGCAACCGCGACCAGCCTCCTCATGCTTTTTGCACGACATTGTGCCATTATTTTTCTTGTCATATTGTCTCGATATGTTGTCTGTCTTGGTCTGTCTTTAATGTATTTTAATGTATCAATAGCTGAGATACAGCGAATTGAGCCATAACGAACTGCCTATGTATGCGCCTTTTTGCGGATAGGCTGTCACCGGTACGTGTGCATCCTCGTATTCGATATCTCCTATGTGTATGGACGATGATGCCATCAGGCACAAGCGGCAGGCTTTGACGCCACTAATGCCGTAATGTATTGGTATATTAAAAGCTGTCATATCTGCAGCTATATGCATCTGTGCTTCACCGCTGCCGATGACAATTTCTTGGCCGTCAGCGTCTTTTCCGTATATGGTTACACGTATCAGACCCGAGTCATACGTCGTTGCATCGGGCAGGTATTTATACGATCCGTTGAGTGCCGCAGGGCGCGAATGGAATGATATGCCTTCGTTGTACGTTTCGGTGAGCGTTTTGGGGTCGAATGTGTAGCTTCCCAAGAACAGCTTGCCTGCCGAGCGATGTGCAACCTTGGGCACGTTGTTGTTGTACGGTATATACTGACCGCGTTGTTGTATGTAGTCGGGGATGTCTGCGCCTTCAAGGTCCCAGCCCACCGAGGTCAGGCATATTACGCGGCTGTCATCGGACAGTGTCTCAACAATATTGCCCGAAGGCATCTTGTACCACGTGTTGGGCATAGCACAAGCATCGCTGAAAGTCTTGGCATTTACTCCGGCCCAATGCTTCTCGGGCCAAATGATTTTGATATCCGTGAAGTTTTGACGCGAAGCCACGGGAATTTCGCCGGCACTGTAGCGGCCGCCGCAAGGCAGATGCTTGGCTTCGTATATGGTCTTGACGTCCTCAAAAGTCCCTTGCGGCAACTCTTGAGCCGTCTCGGTGGTTATAGTTGCTGTCGTGGCCGGGGTATCGCCGATAAGGCATGCACTGACGTTGTAATGTTTTCCGGGAGTAAGACCGCTGACCACCACCGAATGTTTTTCGGGATAGCGTTCCCAAATGCTCAGTTTGGTATCGGAGGCATAGAACGTGGCGTAACTTGCCATAGCGGCTGCCGCATCTTCGCCTTGTGCCGACTCAAAGGTGATGTACATTGTAGTGGCATAGGCATCTATATTCATAGTGCATTGCGGCGCAGTTCGCGCTATGGTGGCGTACACACGCGGTGTACCCAAGTAATACACCACTACATCTGCGGGCGATACGCCGCCGGGCAGGGCAACGTCAAAGGACACCGTGCCTGAGGATACATCCACTGACCATTTGGAAATCGGGCAGTCGGTCTCGCCTTTGGATGTGGATGCTCTGACGGCAAAGTCGCTTTCTTCGACATTGGTGGTAGAGGTCTTCAGCGTAATTGTGGAGCGGTCGAGACCGACCACGGCGGGTGTGGCAGTCTCGAGGGATAGTTCAACGGCCTTTGAATCAACATCGAACATAAACGGCTCGGAACATACGCCGCGATTGTCAGTAGCCATAAGCGCAAGCCGTGTATATACGGCGTTAAGCGTCGGAGCTTGTTCGATCAGTCGTGTGAAATCCATTGTGACCGTACGGCGGTCGGCACTCACGGTATAAACAAAGCCATGTCGTTGCATCTCGACGAGTATTTGGCCCGATGTGGCCGAAAGCAAGTCGGTGGAGCCGTAAATGGAGGCGGAGTTCATCGATAACAGCAAGCTCGTCATCGGGCGCTCGGAAGTGGCGGTGATGACGACAGGCGCATCCAAGGGCACACCTTCAGAGACAGTGAGCACGGTCCCCTCGCGGATGTCGGCACTGCCTATACTCGGCGCTGGGGTACTCCAGAAGTCGGCGCCGGTGGTTATACGACTATTCACGCCTTGCCCGTTAAGGCTCAGTGCGTTGTCATCGCCGGATAATGTGTAAGTATAGTATGTGGCGGAACTGAGGTCGGCGCCGGCGGATACATCGAGTACAAAGCTACGGCTTGCATCGGCATTGGTGACTACAGGGTACAATGTCGCATTACCGTCGGCAACAAATTTGCCTCTCGTCCGGTCTACATAATGCATAAGGTCTCGCCCGTCACGCACCCATACTCCCATGGGACGTACATCCGCACCATGGTTCCCGATAGCAAGGGCTACGCCGGCATCTTTGATGGTGGCATCGAGCGTCACATCGGTGGTTTGGTCGGATATGACATCGAATTCGGCGGAGGCATCATATGACGGTTCGTTGTCATCGGTCGCATCATAGTATGCACTGAGCTTATATGTCCCGGAGGGGAAGCTCTGAGTCGCATCAAATTGGTCTATGCTCTGCCATGTATGACTGTATGCACCATCGGCCGTGGTCATAGACATCGAAAGGCGGCTGAGATCTATAGGCTGTACGGGCGTAAAGGCACTGCCGTCAGCACTACGCATCTGTGCATCGACACCGATTGTCAGCCGTATTTTGCCCTGTCCCGTAGGCACGGGCGCCTCGCCGAACGAGCATCCGCCCATAGCCGTAGCCATTGACAGCACACATATCATATATACAAACCTACATGTGTGCGCGGCACGATGCGGCAGGATATGCCGCAGCAGCCCGAATCGACCGTTTTGTCGATTTCGAGACGCGCGTACTCCTTTCAACATACTGTTATTCATATCATTACACAACCCGACAACGTCTCTTGCGAGACATCGTCCGGCCATTATTCTCAGAAATATCCGTCAAAGTTAGCCATTTTTTATCAAATTTCCCCATTCCTCCGCCACTTTGTCGTTCCAAAAATCGGCCGACTATCTGATTATTAACACTTCGCAGCCCTATTATACCGCCTGCCGATGGCCTCGTTCTGACCTGCGTTTATTTATTACAATTTGGTTCGTTAAAATTTTTGAATATTGATTTTAATTGTTAACTTTGCAACGAATCTCACGCCGAAAAGGGAGCGGCCGCGGAGGCGGCCGCGCGGGCGGGAGGTTGTTTTACAATAAGATAGGCGTTTATTAACGCTTGTCCTTGTCTGTCCCCGAAATGTGGCAATTTCAAACACTCAGACCAAGGATGTGCGACGGTAGACGCTCACGGGTATGATATATGCCCTTGTCCGGCTGTACCTGCGCGGTACGGTGGGCAAAGTCTATATATACCATATCGGCGTGAGGTCTGCGTTGCTCGTTTGGTTTGAGTAAGGCAATGCCACATGCCTTGGGACAGCGGACGAGCAGCGGTAAGGCTCTCACGCCTGTTTTTCCATCACCATCAAATCACCAATCTGTGCCATGCCGAGAGCCCATAGCCACCACCTCGCGCCGCCATGGGCAAACGTTACATTGAATACGATATAATCGAATACGAAAAGAACGGCAAAAACGATGTCGCCAATCCGGAAAACTATGCTTTCTTCCATTCCTGCGAGTATCTCAAAATATTCGGCAAAAAGAAGAAGGAAGCTGATGGACGTGACATATATGGCTACGTAAAGGTTTGTGCCTGCGACAAATATTGCTGTCGACGTACGCGCCGATGCATATACCTGCGATACTACGGCAAGTCTATTGGGGCGAAGAAGATAGTATTGTCGTACGGTAATCTATGTCGGCTCAAACGAGTAGATTCCAAGAACAAGGAATGCCACAAAGTATGCGTCAAAAAATCCTGCTGGTTTCCATACTACTGGTTCCACGGCGATTCGGGTGTGTGCTGGCCGTTCCGTATTGCCGTAATCGGACTTGGCGCATCAATCCTTAGCTTTCTCAAGGGGATTATCTGCTGCATCACCAAATGCTGCTGTTGACCTAAAAGACAACATATATCAATCAATTACAACCTTATGAGTAATAACCAACAAAACTACAATTTAGGCAAACTCGACAAAAAGACGAGTTTGCGGTCTGTTTGGAAAGACGAGGCGCGGGACTTCACGCCTTGGCTGGCCAAGGACGAGAATCTCGCGCTGCTTGCCGATGCATTACAGTTAGACAGCCTGATTGTTGTCGAAAGAGAATCGGATGTCGGCAATTTTTCGCTGGACATCCTCGCAAGCGACGAGTGTTCGGAGCATGTAGTCGTCATCGAGAATCAGTTGGAAGACACCAATCACGACCATCTGGGCAAACTAATCACCTACGCTGCCGGCAAAGGTGCTGATACGGCCGTCTGGGTGGTCAAAAGAGCCCGGAACGAACACCGCAAGGCTATCGAATGGCTCAACAATATGACCGGCGAAGGAATAGGATTCTTCCTTGTCGAGGTGGAGCTGTGGACGATAGACGGAAGCAATCCGGCACCACATTTCAATGTGGTGGAACGCCCCAACGTGTGGGCCAAAGCCGCTATTGACCGAAACCTGAGCAAAACCGAGCGTATGGAACTCGAATTTTGGGAAGACTTCCGTGAGTATGCCAAGGGACAGAAAGCCTACACCGCAGAGTTCACCATCCCCGGTGCGCTGCCGCAAAACTGGTACAACGTGGCCGTGGGTACTACTAAATGCCATATCCGCCTTGAAGCCAAGCCACAGAAGGGCGAGGCCACGGTTGGCATCTGCATCCCCAACAACCACGCCCTCCACCAGCGTATGCAGGCCGACGAGGACCAAATCGCGCAGGCTCTCGACATCGACAAGTCTAAAATCATGTGGACGCGCAACAAAGAGTCCCGCTTCTACATCGCCAAGAAAATCGACATGTACGACACCAAGCAGTGGCCAAACATCTATAAATGGCTCTGCGACAACGCCGTCAAAATCAAAAACGCCATCAAAGGATATATCTAACCAATACGGGACTGTGCCGTAATTGCGCTTTTACGGCGCAGTCCCCTCAAAAAAGAACAAACGATATGAAACAAAAAATCAAACGCTTAGGCTTGTTGCTGCTCCTGCTGACAGCAATCCTCACCGCCCATGCTTATTATGCGACAGGAATTGACGAAAACTTCGACGCCTCCTCCAGCATCCCCACTGGATGGACGCGACAGCAAGTGGCCGGCAACAAGGCATGGTACGTGTCCTCGTTCAACCGTAACCACTATGCCGTCATGACCGGATACATGGGCACGGGTCCCTTTGACCAGTGGCTCATCTCCCCGGCCATAGACATGTCCAAGGTCTCTAAAAAAGTACTGACTTTCGACACCCAAGTCAACGGACATGGTTCCACAGAATCCGCCCTGAAGGTATTCGTGCTCACCGCAGCCGACCCCGCCACCGCCAAGGCCACACAGCTCAATCCCACCCTGGCCACCGCTCCCGCAAGCGGATATAGCTACTGGGCCAACTCCGGCGAACTGGACCTGAGCTCCTTCTCCGGTATCATTTACATCGGATTTGAATACACCTCACCCGTGGCCGACAATTACGCCACCTGGTGCGTGGACAATATCTTGCTCAACCCCGAAGGCGGCCTAATACCTGGTTTCCTTTACAATGGGATACTGTTTGAAACGTTTGAGAACAGTGACTCATGTTACGTTATCGGCGGAGGAACGCCGGAACTCGTAATCCCGGCAATCGCAATAGATCCGGCAAATAACAAATCATATAAAGTTACGGCAATCGGATCGGCAGCTTTTAAGGGCACACAGTTAAAGTCCATAACAATTCCTGAAGGCGTAACAAGTATTTGGAACGATGCTTTCAATGGATGTCAGTCTTTAACAACCGTAAAAATGCCTCAAACGCTGAAATACCTTGGAGAAAGATCGTTCTACGGCTGTTCTAAGTTGGATGATATAACACTTGGGAAAATAAGGTCTTGCGGAAGCGAAGCCTTTAGCCGGTGCGAAAACCTAACGGCGATAGATTTGGCGAGTATGACCTCGATAGGTCGTGAGGCTTTCAGTGGCTGCACCGGACTGAAGAGCGTGGTACTTGGCAATGTTACCTCTTGGGGAAGCTATGCTTTCTCCGGCTGCACAAGTCTGACAAACGTAGACTTGGGCAATACAGAATCAATCGGTGATTACACGTTCAGCGGTTGCACGAGCCTGAAATATATCGACTTGAAAAAAGTGGCCACAGTCGGTGAATATGCATTTGACGGTTGCACCGGCTTGGTTAATATTGACTCTGGTGGCGTAAAAACATTAGGCCGACAAGCATTCTCTAATTGCTCCGGTCTAACGAGTATCGACCTCAAGAACGTGACCGAATTGGGCAATGGCGCATTCAAAGGTTGCACGGGACTTACGGATCTTGACTTGAACAAGTTTGCGCAACTTGGGACAAGCACTTTCAAAAATTGTAGCGGACTGAAGTCGCTGAGTATCTTGAAGGCAAGCAAGCTGGATGCAAGCACGTTTGACGGTTGCAACGCCATCGAGACTCTTGTGCTGCCGTATGAGTGGGGCGCGGACTTCAAGATGGCGCTGAGCGGCACAACGCAGCTCAGGACGCTGTATATCGGCGAGAATACGGCATCGATACCCAACAAGACTTTCGTCAACAATAAGAACCTCTTCGAGGTATACAGCAATGCCGCAACGCCGCCAAGCATAGGTACTGCCACCTTCGGCAGCGAAACATATACGTATGCCACGCTGTATGTTCCGCAGGGCAGCGTGAGCGCCTATAAGGCCGCTACCGGATGGAGCAAATTCGAGGACATCCAAGAGCTTCCGTTCCAAATTGTCGTCAAGGACAAGAAGGTCTCGGTAGACCGCACCAAGTCCATACTCGTATCGGCTTCCGTCACCCCGGCATCGGCCACATCGTCGCTCGTCAAGTGGTATAGCCTCGACGATGAGATTGCCACCGTAACCACCGACGGCGTAGTGACCGGTATGGCCGAAGGCGGCGTGACCGTCCTGGCATACTGTGACGGCATCACCGCGCCCATGAAGGTCATTGTCAAGAAATTCGACGGCGTGGAAGACGTCATGGCCGATGACCCGACAGAGTTGTCAGAATTTGACGTCTACAACCTGCAAGGCATCCGTGTACGTGCCAATTGCACGAAGGCGGAACTGTCCGAGCTGTCTCACGGCATCTATATCCTTGTGTCGCCGCAAGGACGCAAGAAAGTGAAAATCTGATATACCTAAAACCTATCTAAGTATATCACCCCGTCCCCTGCACGCCACGCCCACGCACGTGCAGGGGACACTTTTTTGGCGCTGACGGGCTGCGGACGGGCAGTTTCGGGGTGCGTCGTACAATTTAGAGCGGATTTTCGCGTTATTTAAGGGTAATAGAATATCTAAACCCACAGAACAATAATGCGTAATACGCACATCCATAGAGCTATTTGGCTTATACTTGCAATCATACTCGGCTGCGGCGTCTCGACGGCGCAGGTCAAAATACACGGAAAAATCACCGACGAGAAAAACGAGGCGCTCGAATTTGTCAGCGTGCACGTCCGCGGCACTGCCATAGGGGCGACCTCGGGACTTGACGGAACATACTCGCTGACAGCCCCGGCAGCGGACACCATACGCGTAGTATTCTCCTGCATCGGCTACCACGAAGTGACACGACGCATCATCGGCGCCAAAGGCGAGACCACGCTCAATGTCAAGATGGAGCCCGTAACCATCACACTGGAAGGCATCACCGTCACCGATTACCAAAAACAAACCGGCACAGTCCAAAGCATCAATACAGACAGCTACCGTCTGGCGCCGGATGTCAACGGCGGCAGCGTCGAGAGCCTTATATCCACTATGGCCGGCGTCACACAAAGCAACGAGATGTCCTCGCAATACAGTGTTCGCGGCGGCACCTTTGACGAGAACTTGGTGTATATCAACGGCGTCGAAGTCTATCGTCCGCAACTCATATCCTCCGGCCAGCAGGAAGGCCTGTCCATCATCAACCCCGATATGGTGGGCGCCATCGGCTTCTCCACCGGCGGATTTGCCGCCCAATACGGCGACCGCATGTCATCAGTGCTCGACATTACCTATCGTCAGCCCGAAGCCTTCGAAGGCTCGCTCAACCTCAGCCTCCAAGGCGGCGGACTCACAATAGGCACCTCAAGCAAACGTTTCAGCCAGTTGCACGGCGTGCGATACAAGAGCAATTCTTCGTTGCTCAGTTCTATGGACGAGAAAGGCGAGTATGACCCGCGCTTCTTCGACTATCAGACATATATGACGCTGAAAATTAGCCCCAAATGGACCGCCTCGGTACTGGGTAATATCAGCATCAACAACTACAAATTCATACCTCACGACCGCAGCACCAATTTCGGTACTTCCACCGATGCCAAGCAATTCAAGGTCTATTTTGACGGACAGGAGAAAGACCGCTTCGAGACCTTCTTCGGCGCCGGCAACATCACCTTTAAGCCGTCCAAGAAGGCCGAATACACACTGCTGGCCTCCGGATACCTCACCAACGAACTTGTATCCTACGACATCTCCGGCGAATACTGGCTCGACCAAGCCGGCACCGGCGGATCGGGCAACGATGGCGGCATAGGTGGCGAATTGGGCATAGGACGCTACTTTGAGCACTCGCGCAACCGCCTCAAGGCCTCGGTGTTCTCGCTGTCGCTGCGCGGCGCCAACGGCATCGCCGGGCACAATATAGCCTACGGCCTCACCTACAACCACGAAAAAATCCACGACCGCACACGCGAATGGGAACGACGCGACTCGGCCGGATATTCCTTACCCTTCGACCCCGATGCACTCCGCGTAGTCTACAATCTACAGTCAGCCGAGGACATCGCAAGCAACCGCCTGTCGGCCTACGTCCAAGACACGTGGCGCATCAATTCGTCCATAGGCTACTTCAACGTCAACGGCGGCATACGTCTCAGCTACTGGGACTTCAATAAGGAGACACTCGTAAGTCCGCGCTTCAATGTCGGATTTGTCCCAACACGTGCACCGCGTTGGACCTTCCGTTTTGCCACCGGCCTATACTATCAGACACCTTTCTATAAAGAATTCCGTCAGCCAGTAGTCGATGACAAAGGCAACTACACCATACATTTGAACAGCGACATCAAGTCGCAACGCAGTTTCCAGTTTATTCTCGGCAGCGACTACACCTTCCGCGCCTTTGACCGTCCGTTCAAGCTCTCCGCCGAAGCTTACTACAAAATCCTCGGCAACCTGATACCATACGAGATTGACAACCTCAAGATAACATATTCGGGCGTCAACTCGACATCCGGCTCGACAGCGGGAGTGGATATGAAACTCTTCGGCCAATTCGTCCCCGGAAGCGACTCTTGGATCAGCTTCTCGCTGATGAATACGCGCGAAAACCTCAACGGCGTCACCGTACCCCGCCCTACCGATCGCCGCTATAGTTTTGCGTTATATTTCACCGATTACTTTCCCAAGCTGCCTAAGCTAAAATTCAGCCTCCGCGGCATCTTCAGCGATGGCCTGCCCACCACAGCTCCGCGCTCGTCGCGTGACAAGGGATACTTCCGAGCGCCGGCCTATAAACGCGTAGACGTCGGCCTGAGCTATGCTCTGCTGTCGCCTTTGGCTGACGGACAGCAACGCTCAGGCTTCTTGAGACACATCAAGAGCGTATGGCTCGGCCTTGACTGCTTCAACCTCTTGGATATCAGCAATGTCAGCTCGTATTACTGGGTAACTGACGTCAACAATCTGCAATACGCCGTGCCCAACTACCTGACACGACGTCAAATCAATGTACGTCTCTCGGTAGACTTCTGAGGCGCGAGGAAACAGCTTCCTCATTCCTTGTACGATAAGCCGAGTAGGGCAAAATACACCACGACGGACTCAGGCATCGCGTCAGACAGCACAACCGCGGTTATGCTGTCTGACGCTTTTTGCGTAACTTTGCGGACACAAACCGAGTACACCACGCCCAAAAATGGATAATTCGACCGAGACACATACACCCGCGTCCGCTCACCTACTTTGGCAGATGTTCGTGACGTTCTTCAAGATAGGAGCCTTCACCTTTGGCGGCGGATGGGCTATGATTTCGATTATAGAGCGCGAAATCGTCACCAATCACCGCTGGATAGACCGCGAAGAATTCCTTGACTTGCTGGCCGTAGCCCAGTCGCTTCCGGGCATCTTGGCCGTGAATATTGCCGTAGCCGTAGGCGATCGCGTAGCCCTGCGCCGAGGCAGCATCGTCGCCGCCTTGGGTACTATAATGCCGTCTTTTTTGATTATCCTGGCCATTGCGATATTTCTCACTCCCGAACTGATCAACAACAATCCCACGCTCGTCAAAATCTTCAAAGGCATACGTCCGGCCGTAGTCGCACTGATAGTCGCGCCCGTAATATCGGCGGCACGCGCAGCACATATCAATTGGCGCACGGCCGTCATTCCCATAGGTGTAGCACTGTTGATATGGTCCAAATTACCAGTGGTATCCAATCCCATACTATGGATTGTACTCGGCGCCATTGGTGGAATTCTTGTGTTTCGGCACAGTATGCACAATGTCTCCAAGTCCGAGGAGGGACACGCCCGATGATATACCTGCATCTGATTTGGAGCTACCTAAAAATAGGTCTCTTCGGCTTTGGCGGCGGATATGCCATGCTTGCCTTGATACAAAGCGAAGTGGTCAAGCCGGGATGGATTTCGGACAAGACCTTCACGGACATCGTAGCCATATCGCAGATGACTCCCGGTCCTATCGGTATCAACTCGGCCACATATATCGGCTACACGGCTCCGGGAGTCGCAGGATTCGACGGCTGGTGGTGGGGCGTACTGGGCTCACTGCTATGTACCTTGGTCGTGATGATTCCGTCATTTGTGCTCGTGTCGCGTCTCAACCATTATATCATACGCCATCGCGACAGCGAGTACATCAAAGGCATTTTTCTCGGCCTACGCCCCGTAGTGGTGGGGCTGATAGCCTCAGCGGCATTGCTGCTTATGAATAGCGACAACTTCGGAACCGAGACCTATGACGTCGTGGCAAGTATCGCAATCTGTATCGCGTCCTTCTGCGTGGTATTTTTCACAAAAATACACCCCATATGGGCCATCGTGGCCGCCGGCATCGCAGGTCTATTAATATTTTGACATCTATGGACTATAACGAGACGCTACAATACATATACGCACGACTTAAGACATTCCACCATATCGGACAGAATGCTTACAATCCGGGACTTGAAAACATACGTGCCCTTTCGGCCGCCTTCGGCAATCCGCACCAAGGCCTTAAATGCGTGCACATCGGCGGCACCAACGGCAAAGGCAGCACAGCACATACCGTCGCCGCCGTACTTCAGGCCGCCGGATACCGCACCGGACTATACACATCCCCCCATCTTATGGACTTTGACGAACGCATCCGAGTCAACGGCACGCCTATCGATCATAATTACGTAGTCGACTTTGTGCAACGTTATATGTCCATGGACATCCACGAATGCGACCCGTCTTTCTTCGAACTGGCCACAGTGATGGCTTTCGAGTACTTCAAGGAACAGAAGGTAGACATCGCCGTCATCGAAGTCGGCCTCGGCGGACGTCTCGATTCGACCAATATCATCAACCCGGAAGTGGCGGCCGTCACCAATATCTCGCTGGAGCACACTGCCATCCTGGGTGATACACGTGCAGCCATAGCAGCCGAAAAAGCCGGGATATTCAAGCCCGACGCCGATGCCGTTCTGGGCGAACCGGATGACGAGATACTGCCCGAATTCCGCAAAGCCGCAGCATCTGCCGGCGTCTCGCTCACCATTGCAGCACCATTTTGGACGCACATAGACACCGATAACAACGGGACGTACATCTACCGCGGCACACGTTGGGGAGATATCAGGGGACAGCTCACCGGCGAATGTCAGAAAGCAAATGCCGCCACGGCTATGGCCGTCATCGAAGCCCTCATAAGACGCGGATGGCATATCGACGAGGCGGCCATCCGCCACGGCTTTGCTCACGTGACAGACACCGGACTTGTAGGCCGCTGGAGTATACTGCAACGCCATCCCACCATAATATGCGATACCGGACACAATCCCGGATGCTGGCAGTATATCACACCTCGGCTTGCTGCTATAGATCCGCACAAATTGTTCATTGTCATGGGATTTGCATCAGACAAGGATTATGCAGACATCCTGAAAACAGTACCGCACGACGCTCATTATTTCTTTGTAGCGCCAGACACGCCACGCGCAGCACGCGCCGCCGATGTAGCTGCCGCCGCCGCACGTGCAGGCATACCCGGCGAAGTTTGCACTTCGGTCTCCGACGGCTATTACAAAGCACTTGCCGCCGCCACAAAGAATTGTAACGACGGCAAGAATGATGCTGTTGTTTTTGTGGGCGGAAGCAATTTCGTCGTTGCCGAAATGCTTGCCTCACGCAGGAAAGACGCCGCAATTTAGACGCTATCCTGCTCGCGGGTCTAAGGTTTAGCGTAGCGCAATGACTTCCACCTCCACAAGCACGTTCTTGGGCAGAGTCTTCACAGCCACAGCCGAACGAGCGGGATACGGAGCGGTGAACACCGAAGCATACACCTCGTTCATTGCGACAAAATCGCCCATATCCGCAAGGAATACCGTGGTTTTGACCACATTGTCCACCGTCAAACCGGCTTCTTTGAGTATAGCGCATACGTTGGCAAGGGACTGCTTGGTCTGTGCCTTGATGCCTTCGGGAATTTCGCCGGTAGCCGGATTGATGGGAATTTGACCGGATGCGTATACGAATGTTCCGGTGTCAATGGCTTGGCTGTAAGGGCCGATTGCGCCGGGAGCGGCGGATGTTGCAATTACTTTCTTCATTATTCTATTTTATTTGATGGATGATTAGGATAACCTTTCGTCTATTGGTTTGGGTAATCTGTATTCTCTATAAGTGAAGCTACGGGGTTCGTATCTGCCGTTTTAGCGGCCTTACTTACGCGGTCAAGAGCCGTGCCAAGCTTGCAGAAAGCCGTGTCAAAGCCCTCAACAAAATCATTGTGTCCATATTGATGAAGCACATCTACAATATGTCCGACCGTCAATTCCGATGTAGGCCGCGCCGGCTGATACCCGACAATCATATCCTTTGAATCGATTATGACGCAGTTGATAACTCCGGCATGCGTCAACTCGTCAACAATTGTTGTCACAAGTCGCGGCGGAATATTGTATACTCGAGATAAGTCGTTGTCTGTCGGAGGAGTGATGCCCTTGTCAAAACGATAAGCGACCACAGCACTCACTGCCACAGCAATCTTTTGGTAGTAGTTCCACGAAATATGCTTTATGTCCTCGTTGTACGAAAAATGGTAGATGCTTTGCGATGTGTAGCATATCAAGGCACCGCTCAGCGTGACCACCCACGTCAATTGAAGCCATATAAGAAGTAGCGGCAGAAATGCAAAGCTACCGTAAATGGCATTGTAATGCGTCACATACACCTGCCCCGTCACGAATAGCCATTGCAGCAAGCGGAAGCCCGTACCGGCGAAGACTCCGGCAAGCAAGGCATTGGATATACGCACTTTGGTATTGGGTATCAAAATATATGCCGCAGCGAAAAACAACCACGTCAACAACCAGGACGCACATTCCAGCAACACCGAAATCATCGGGGTAGCGATTTCATAATCAAACAGATGTTGCAACGTATTAGAAACAAACAAAGCCAAGCCTCCCGAGCATATCAGCAATATGGGTAATATAAGCAGCGTGGCGGTATAATCCATCATCTTGCGCCAGAAACTGCGTCCTTGACGTATGCCCCAAATTCGATTGAAAGCACCCTCAACATTACTCAGCAGCGAAATCAGCGTCCATAGCAGCAATACAACGCCCACCCCTACAAATACACCTTTGCCCGTATATCCGAGATACGAATCTATGACCTCCATAGCATGGCCCACGACCTCGGTCTGTCCCGGGAACATTTCATACAATTGGTTTTGCAAAAACGTCTGTATGCCAAACCCTCGTCCCACGGCAAAAAGCATAGCCAAAGCCGGGACTATAGCCAGCAACGTACGATATGTCATGGCACACGCCTGCGACTGCAAATTGGTATTCATAAAGGATTTGACCGAGAGGTTGAGTGTCTTGATCACTTTAACTCCCGGCGTATCGCGCGTGTCGCTCCACACCCCACCGGCACAGTACTGCCACTGCCTTTTCAATAGTGTCTTAACTGTATTCATGCTATCGGTCAAACACCTTTTCATCTTATGTCGTTTTGCATCGTCTGTGTCATTCATACAACTCTATCGTTCTGAACCATAAAATAACACCTGTAAGGCTTATCCCGTAAACGCCGCTGTCGATAACGTTATGAAGTCCCAACTCCGGCATTTATGCCTGCCAAGCAAGAGCAAAAGTACACATTAATCCCGAGATTTTTTGTAATTTTGCAGAAAATATGCGATCGACAATGCATAGAGTACTTATCACCGGTGCCAACGGGCAACTCGGTAGGGCTTTTGTGTCATCATTAGGCAATGATGACACCTTTGACGTGTATGCCTGCGGACATTCCGACCTCGACATTTGCAACGAAACAGCCGTCAGCCGGATTCTCGCCGATTTCAGAATTGATATCCTGGTGAACTGCGCCGCATACACAGCCGTAGATGCCGCCGAGGACTATCCGCAAGAAGCCGATGCAGTCAACCGGCAGGCCGTAGCCGCTATGGCTTGCGTATGTCAACGCCGGGACGTGAAACTGATCCATTTCTCCACCGACTATGTTTTTGACGGTCAAAGCCGACGACCTTATCTCGAAACAGATGCACCGGCACCGCTTAATGCCTACGGCCGCTCCAAGTTGGCCGGCGAGACTGCAGCACTATCAATATGTCCGAACGCCCTGGTTATACGCACCGCAGGCGTATACGCCGCTTGGGGGCACAATTTTGTCCGCACTATCTATGGTAAACTTAAAGACCATAAGCCGCTACGCATCGTTGCCGATCAGTTGATGTCACCCACCGAAGCCACCACATTGGCCGGTGCCGTACGCGACATTATTATCTCCGGCAAAAAAGCCGCAGGCATCTTCAATTATGCCAACCGTGGCGAAATATCTTGGTACGATCTTGCCACAGCTATCGCTCGCATAGGCGGATTTGATGAATCATCCATTACCCCTATCACTACAGCCGAGTATCCGGCCAAAGCCGTACGCCCGGCCTACAGTGTACTGGATACTTCGCTGATACGCCGCACATTCGGCATCAAAATACCGGACTGGCAATCCGCCTTATGCCGGGTTGTACAACAACTACAATAACATCTCTCCACAACCACTGACGATACAGACCATACACCAACAATAACTTATGTCCGATCTTGACACCGAAATACAACGCCGCCGAACATTCGCCATCATCTCGCACCCGGATGCCGGCAAAACAACCCTCACGGAGAAATTACTGCTCTTTGGTGGAGCAATACACATCGCCGGAGCCGTAAAATCCAATAAAATCAAGAAAACCGCGACATCCGACTGGATGGACATCGAGAAACAACGCGGCATTTCTGTCGCAACATCGGTCATGGGCTTTGAATACGATGGATACAAAATCAATATTCTCGACACCCCGGGCCACCAAGATTTTGCCGAAGATACATACCGCACACTCACAGCCGTCGATTCGGTCATAATAGTCGTTGATGTCGCCAAAGGCGTTGAGGCCCAGACACGCAGGCTGATGGAAGTCTGCCGCATGCGACGCACCCCGGTCATAATATTTGTCAATAAACTGGATCGCGAAGGCCGCGACCCCTTTGAAATATTGGACGAACTCGAAGCCGAACTCAAAATCGGAGTACGACCTCTCAGTTGGCCCATAAATATAGGTGCACACTTCAAGGGCGTGTACAACATTTACGAAAACACGCTTGACCTATTTACGCCCAACAAGCAGAAAGTCAGCGAACGCGTCGAAATTACAGACGTCCACGACCCGGCTATAGATACTGCCGTAGGTCCGGTGGATGCAGCCAAACTACGCGAAGACCTTGATCTGATACAAGGCGTATACCCGGACTTCGACCGCGAACAATACTTAGCCGGACAGATGGCGCCGGTATTCTTCGGTTCGGCGCTCAACACTTTCGGCGTCAAAGAACTGCTTGATTGTTTCGTCAAAATAGCCCCATCGCCTCGTCCCGTAGTTACTGCCGAGGACATCATCGTAAGACCTGAAGATCCTGATTTCAGCGGATTTGTATTCAAGATACACGCCAATATGGATCCCAACCATCGCAGCTGCATAGCCTTTGTCAAGGTCTGCTCAGGCGTATTCCATCGCAACCACAACTACAAGCAAATGCGCACAGGCAAGATAATGAAATTCGCCGCCCCAACCGCATTTATGGCTCAGAAAAAAAGCATCGTAGACGAGGCGTACCCCGGTGACATCGTCGGCATACCCGACACCGGCAACTTCAAGATCGGCGATACACTCGTTGAGGGCTCGCGCGAGCTTCACTTCAAAGGCTTGCCAAGTTTCTCGCCCGAAATGTTCAAGTATATCGAAAACACCGACCCGATGAAATCCAAACAACTTGAAAAAGGTATACATCAACTAATGGACGAAGGTGTGGCGCAGCTCTTCATTAACCAATTCAACGGACGCAAAATCATCGGCACAGTCGGGCAACTGCAATTCGAAGTCATTCAATATCGACTATTACACGAATATGGGGCTCAATGCCGCTGGGAACCCATATCGCTCTACAAAGCGTGCTGGATTGAATCGGACAACGAAGCATCGCTGGAGGCCTTCAAGAAGCGCAAATACCAGTATATAGCCACCGACACACAAGGTCGAGACGTCTTCCTTGCCGATTCAAACTACGTCCTGCAGATGGCTCAGCACGACTTTCCCGACATTAAGTTCCATTTTTCAAGCGAATTTTAGCCCGAGATGGATAGCCCCGGAGTTCACACACACGCAGCATAGAAACGTGCCACAATGCACAGCATGTCAGCGAAAAGCATCTGGGGCGTTTCTTATTTTTATTCGGCTTTTGCGCGTGCGTATGCCGAATAAATGGACATCAAAGCAATGCAGTGGACAATTGATTCACGCAAGCGCGAAGTCGAGCCGCGTCCAATATCACAAGGCACAAAAGCAGTAATGTTTCTAAAGCTCTGCTCGGTCTTTATTATCGCATTGCATGAAGGAATAATACGACATAACCCGACAATCGGTGTCGAACGCTTCAAAGAACCTGAGTCTGAACGAGAATTTCTGACGATTGATGAAGTCAAACAACTTCGCAAAACTCCGCCGCCAAACAAAGACTTGGCTCAAGCGTTCTTCTTCTAATGTCGGGCTCGGCCTTGGCCAAAGCTCGCATATGCGCCTCAAATTCTCCGTTCTTACGGTCTATCTCCTCGGGGCTATCCTTGATGTCGATATGCGGCGTCACAGGCCTCCATTCGTCCGCAACTTCATCGTGCTGCAGCCATAGGCGGTTGACGCTTACCAAGTCGCTGGGATGCGACAAAGCATAATTCAGGAAGCACTGCTTTACCTTGTTCTTCTCGGCCTGCATTATCGCACTCTCGGCCATGCCGGCTATCGCTACAAGGGGATCGTCGGCCTTGCTGGCTCGCCCCTCGGCTTTCTTCATCACGTTGCCGCTGCCGCCACGCTGCCGCAAGTAGGCATATACCTCGTCTGAGGTCGTCTCGTCCCAGCCGCGCAACGGTATGTAGTACTCGTACATATCGCGCACCTGCTCGTAGGTGTCACGACTGATTATGCCGCCGTCATACAAGGTCTTCAGCGTCTTCTTGGTGGCCGCATTCACCGCCTTCCACAACGCCTCAACCTGCTCGGCGCTCTCCGCACTCTCGAAGTCATCGACCATCACGCGTGCCGCTCCTTCGGCTGCCTGCCAATCATCAAGCCCCGTCAACGCCGTCAGTCCGGCAAAGTCGCGCTCTGTCTCCTCGCCGTTCTCCGCGGCCTGCTTGCGCATATACTCGTTGCGCTCCAGCCCGTGCTTGGCCATCATATAATCTATCACGCGCTGCTTGCCGCGCATTCCTCCGGCCAACTTGGCCACAGCATCCGTCAGCGGCTTCATATACCTGTCGGCATATATCCGCTGCGATTCCATCACCACACTGCTCATGCGGTTCTCGGCCAGGTATGCATTCTCGTATCCCGGTATATCGGCTATCTCTCTATTGCTGCCGGAAGCCTTCTCCACTGCCTTGTACAGCACCTTCAGCCCCAGCATACTATCCTGGAACGCCTCCGTCATCTGATACCTGCTCATCCGTATTATCGGCTCGTATAACGCCCGCGCCAACGCCTTGTCGCTACGCACAACATCGTCCCCGTCCCGGAATTTTATGCCGTTGTCCACAACATTTTCGCCCGAATTATTGCTTGATTCAAATAATGGCGGTATCTTTGCACCCGAAGAAAGGAATTCACCAGAGTACGTTACGGACGTAGGGAGTAGGGAGCGTTTAATCTCCATAACTCGCTGGTCGATACCTTTCTTTTTTGATTTGAAGAAACTCTTTGCTGTCAGATTTCCTTTCTTTGTGCTACATACTTCAGTCAGATTATACAATCCGTTTCCTGCTTCTTTCAGAAAGAAGAACAATTTACGCCCATCTTTCTTCTCTACGCCATATAGTATGCTATCCGGTTGGTTCAACACGTCCACCATATTCTGAATATCCTCATCTGTCAGTGGTACGTTGTTGCCCTTGTCCTTTTCATTTTCGCCATAATGGTCTGCTCGGATATGATTCAAATCCGATGGATTGAGGACGAAGTCCACAAACTCCTTGAACTTCAAGCCCGACAATTTTTCTAAGTATGCCTTGCCGTCTGCACTCAAACGGCCGATGCTTGCAGGTCTCCCGACAAACTCTCCGGTCTTGGCTCTTTCAAACAACTCGGTTACTCGTTGTTTCATGTCCGCTATCGTTGTAGCGACTTGGCGCTTTTGTTCAACCTTACCATCACTGAACTTCGTCTCTCCATACCCGGTTTTTCTACGCATCACCTCGGTGTCTGCCATATCGAATACGGTAGGTCGTCCGCCGCCCCGGCGCTTGCGCTTAAACGCTTCGTGCAACACAAACGCCCATTCCTTATCGCCCCACTGACGCTTGCTGCGTATCTTCAAGCCGCCCAGCAACCGCTGCAACGCCTTCTGAAGCATGGCTTTCAATCGCCCCCAGAACGTCTGCTCCGCCGCACTCATCTTCTCAAAACCACCCTCACCGATACGTCCGGCAAGGTCGGCTCCATATTCCTCTGTGGCATCACGCTTGAACTGCTCACGCTTCTTTCCGGCTTCGGCATGTGCTGCTGCCATGTCTGCATAGTATAAAGCGTTGGCATCCTCGCCATTGGCTACATGCTCCTTGCGTTTCTTCTCACGTACGCGGTCCACCTCGGCATCGTACATCTTCTGCGCCATGCGGTCAATGGTGCCGCGTATCTCGTCCTTAGACACACGGTAGAGTTCATCAAGGGCATTGTTAAGCTTAGCCTCACCAGGGAACAGTACGCGCAAGCCATCGTGACCCACAACCTCATGCACAAACGTATTCTCTATGTCTGCCATGTTGGCATTGTTGGGAACAACAATAGTCACCTCGCCAGTCATAGGATTGAAGCTACCCTTCATTCTGCGCTGGCGCACGGAAGGTAATGCAGCCACTTCTTCCTCTGTACGGATGATGCGCACTGGAGTATGCAGACGTTCGGACAACTCGGTCACTCTCTCGCTCATTGCACTGTCCATTGCTTCCTTCGGTTCGCCCACCCACTTGCCGGCCATCTTCGCATTGATGCGTGCTATGTCTTCGTTGCTGACGAATGGAGTGTGTCCCTCGCGTCCGGGGATAATATCGCGGCTCTCCCGGTTCTGTTTGTCGAGTGCAAGGCTCTCCTCCGGTGTCAACTTCTTGCCGTCAAGTTCAAAGCGGTAACCCATCTTCTCCAACTCTCTGCGCACTTGTGGCACAAAGCGGTTGTAGTCACGGTGGGTCTTCAAGGCTTCACGCTTGCCGGGGTTATTTCTCCAGTACTCGTCAATAAGCTTCGCTTCCTCCTCACGGGTGAGCACCTTGTCTATCTTGCTCCAGCGTGAAAGATACAGCGTGCGGCCATTGTTCCACTGATGGGCACCGGTAGGCAACAGCGCATAGTCTGCGTGGAACGGCTCTTCTATCTCCGATTTCGGGATGAGGCTACGCACCACAACAAGGTTCGGTCTCTTGTATGCCTCGCCAAACTGCGTGTTCAAAGGTGTTTCGATGGCATGGTCGTATGGGTCGTATGCTGCCCACAAGCCCTTGTCTTCGGGGCTCTTCTTCAGGAAGTACTGCAACTGTGCCTCCTTGGTCTTAGGCTTCACGAATTTCAAACCGTCATTAATCTGCAACTCTGTACTCTTTTTGCCGTCAACCATGATGTAGCCATTCTTGTTGAGTTCGTCCAGCTTGCGCTGCTGTTTCGGTGTAAGTTTAATCTCCGGTGGATTTGAATAATTCCACTTGCCACCCTGCAAGGTTCTGCGCTCGCCACTCTCTGCATCGACAAACGCCATAGGCGACCCCAGCGCATCGTCCTCAAAAACTTGCACATTGCGATATACCGGCACAAGTTCGCTCTCCGGCAACGACTCCAACTCTATTGCCATCGGGTCATCGTCTTCAAGCAAACGGAACTTCGTCTTATCTTCTTCCGATTCATCTCCGTCTTCAGCGACAATATCAGTCGCAGCTTCTACACTTGCGTCCATCTCGGCATACTTCTTCTCCTTCTCTGCCATTTCTGCCTTCATGGCCTCTGTGTATTCCGCAAGCTGACGCTTGGCTTCTTCAAGTTCTTTGCCGAATTCAAACGGCTTGCCCTCACGTTGCTTCAACTGCTCCAGCTCTGATTTCCCGTGCGCTGCGGCTCGCTCGGCAACATCCAATCGCTCGGCAAAGTCCTTGCCGGTAATCACGTTCTCTGTGATATCCTCCACGGCATTGCGTAATAACGACTGTTTGACCGGTACGTTCATCAACCCAAGCTCGGGGCACGAATAGGTCATCTTTCGGTGTACCTCGGAAAGGAGCAAACCGCCTCCGTTCACCGTCTCACGAGACACCTCGGTCTTGACAACAAAATCATAACCACCCAACGACAAAGTGAGCGTTTTAGTCTGTGACGAAGTACCGGTATTCTCTTTCATGGCTTTCACTGCATCGAGGATTTTCTTGTTGTATTCCTTGATGAAATCCGCCATATCCGCAACCGTACCAAACTTATACTTGCCTATGATTATTTCTGCAAACTTGCCGTCGGGGAATGCATTCTGTACGGTATGCAGGTGGCCCTTGGCTTCCTCTGCTCGTTGCTCTGCGTTCTTTATCTGTCCCTCTAACTTGGGCTTGGCGTTGTGTATATAGGTTTGGTCGGCCTCCCACTGCTTCTTGCGGCTCTCGTACTTGCGCACATTCTTCTCTGCATTGTTCTTCAGTAGGGCGTATTCACTGCCGGAGAGCTGCGCCACGGTGTCACCGAACGCATCTTCTTCCTCCTCAAGTACACGGTTGTTCATGCTATCCTGCATCAGTCTTTCGCCCTCCATCACGCTGTCGGCTATGGCTCCCTTGGTTTTCAGTCGCTGATAAGCAGTCACATCAAGGCTGTCCTCCACTCCGAAGCGAAGCACTCGTACCGGCTTGCCCCAGTCCTTGTGCAGATTGCCCTGTCTGAGGATGCGGCCATTGCGCTGTGTGTAGTCCATCGGTCGGTTGGGCGCGTCAAGGTGTATAAGGGTGTGCAGACGCTCCTGTATATTCACGCCCGTACCAAGCGTGGCGGTACTGCCGAGTACCACACGCACCTCACCTCGGTTAACCTTGTCGAAGATTTCCAGCTTCTTCTTTATGGTCATGCCGGGCTTCATCACAACGACCTCATTTTCGGGGACGCCTTGCTGAATGAGCTTCTTTTTTATGTCCTCATACAGATTGAAACCGCTACGCTTGTTTTGGTAGTGGTCGGCAAAGATGGCTACCGTTCCCTTGTAGCCATCAGTTTCTTTCAGCGAGCGCAGTGTCTGACGCACGGCCTCATTGGTCTTGCTGTTAGGATCGTCCTCTGCATCCATTTCCACAAGTCGAGCATCTACTGCGGCTCCCTGGGCAATGCCATACATGGTGAGGGGGATGCTGCTGTTCTCTTTTTTCTCCTTGCCGCTCATCTTATCAAAACGGTCAAGCTCAGCTCGCACATACTTCATCACGCTGCGCAATGCGCGTGTCTGTGGCAGATAGATATCCTGCGCCTTACCACCCTCCATTTCGGGTATTTTCTCGACCAATTCCGTTTGGTCTTTGGTCAGAACCGTGTCAGCCACGCTCGACCATATACGAACCAGTTCGGGCAGGTTTACATACCCTGCAAAACGGTTTACTTCCTTGAATTTGCCGCTTGTGCTGAATTCCATCATCTGCTGCAAATTGCCGAAGTTGCGCACAAAATCGTCAAAGTAGTAGATGCCATATTCCTTCATCGTGTCCTTGGGCATAAGGTAGCGCATGAAAGTCCAAATCTCTGCGGCCGTGTTGCTGATAGGTGTACCGGTGGCAAAGATAACGTTTCGGCCATTGTTCCTCTCCAATATGGCTTGCGTCTTCAAGTATACGCCTTGCGACTTCTTGCTGTATGACGGGTCTACGCCTTTCACACCGCGCTGCATGGCGGTGGCAAAACCGAGGTGCTTGTATTCGTGCGCCTCGTCTATGAGCAATGCGTCTATACCCATATCATCGAAGTTTTCCACATCGTCTGTACGGCGGTCGAGCATTTCTTGTGCCTTGACTGCCGCATTCTGCTTGGCTACGGCTTTCTTCTTCTCGTTGTTGGCAGAGCGTTTCTTGGATATGCCGTCAGACAATGCGGCCATTTCCGCTTGCAGGTCGGCCAATTCCTTTTCGGCACGTCTCGTTATCGGGTCTCTGCCGCTGTCGTCAGCCTTGCGCATTTGTTCAAGCACAAGCATCTTCTCGTCTATCTTGTCCTGCACGAACTGCATCTGACGCTCATCGCCGTCGGGGATAAACTCAAATGTACTCTGAGGCACGACAATCATGTCCCAATCGTTGTACTTGATTTTGGCATAGAAATTTTTTCTGCCCTCCGCGTTGCGGTCGTTATCCTCAAGCGTGAGTATCTTGGCATTAGGGTAGAGTTCCTTGGCCGAGGCTGCAAACTGGCCTACGGTTGCATTCTGTACCACAATCATAGGTTTGCGTGCCGTGCCGAGTCTGCGCATCTCCATTGCCGTGGAGATAAGGGTGAATGTCTTGCCTGTACCTACCTCATGGGCGAGCAGCAACGGCTGCATCGTGCCGCGCACAATGGCCTTACCTTGGTGTGGGCGCATCTTGAACTTATGGGTCGCGCCACCGAAGTATTCGGGTACGAAGTCATTAGGGATGCTCATAGGCACATAGTTGTTGAAGCGGTCGTTATACTCTTGCTCCATGCGTGCTGACAAGTCCGCGTCACTCTGCATCTTTTCTCGCGCCCAGTCCTTGAAGTCCTGACGTATCTCGTCAATCTTGGCCGCACATGCTGCCGTAGCCTCGCGGTCGGTAATGGTTTCCGTTGTACCGTCATAGTGTTTCTCCGTGCGTGACACGATGATACTCTTGTTTTGGATGGCGGCTGCAATGAGTTCGTGGCCCATGATGGTCTTTTTCAACATCTCGCTCACGATGCCCATAGCGCGGTTCTTCTCCACGTTCGTTCCGTATGTCGGGGCTTTCATGAACCATGTGCCGCCTGCCGCTGTGAAATGTACATCAATGCCTGTACGGTCTTTGACATACTCGTCATAGAGTTTGGGGTCAAGCCATGAAGAACCGAGAGTGAAGTCTATCAAGTGGGCAGGGATATTCATCGGCACTACTTCCTGCAATGCCTTGATATTCTTGCTGTACTCGCCATTCTCATTGTTGGCTTCGGCTTGCTTCAACTTCTCACGCACATTGCCGCTCAGATACTGGTACGAAACTTCCACCTGTCGTGTCGTAGGATCTTCAAAGCCGAGTCCGCTGTCAATGATTTCACGCTTCACTTCCGCCTCACTCTTTCCGAGCTGGCTTGCAATGTAAGGAACATCTATGCGTCCGTTCTTGAACATGCTCACCACAACACCGTCTTTCACGTTTTCGGGGTGCGGCTCGCTTTCCTTTTCTACGACACGGCCTTTCATCACATCTGCCTTGTCGTAGGTCTTGACAACTCCGCCCTTGCCGTCTCCCTGCTCCTTGTACACCTCCAATGAGAAGACATTTGGATAGTCCACATCATTGCGCAACCATGCCAACTGATTGTTCTTGGTGAAGTGGCCGTAGGTGCCCACAAAGGTATCGTATGCCTTGTTGAGTTTGTCTATCAGCGGCTGCAGGCCTGCATCGCCCTCGTTCTCGGTTTGGTACTTCATAACTTCGGCCAATGCGGTCTTGATGGCTGCATAGGCATTGAAACACTCCTGCTTGGTATGTCCCTTTATATTCTTGTCGTTTATTTCAATAGGATAATAACCGCCCAAACCTGCCGTAACGAGTTTCCCGTCTTTCAAGTACAGTTCACCCAGTTTCTTGCCGTCTGCCGAAGCATCGCTCACATAAGAAGCATCGCTCACATAAGAGGGCTTTGCGCTCTCGGTGGTTGCCATGCTGCCGCCTGTCTCCTCCGTAAATGACTTCACGAAGTCCGCCAACATCTTGCCTTGGTCTTTGCCGCTTACCGGGTAGAGTCCCTTGCTCGTTGGTCTGAATGTGTCACCCTCCTCAAAGGCAAAGCGCATCTCACCGGCCATGTGGTCGGGGTGTTCGATGAAATATTTGTTGTAGTCCATCGAGAGCTGCTTGGGCTTGCGTGCGCCCGGTTCTTCAAACTCTGCCGTGCGCTCACCGCTGATGGTGCTCACGTCAATGGCTTGAGGTGACTTCTGACCGTTCACTCGCTTGCGGATAACGACAATGTCCGACGTGACGGTCGTGCCGCCAAAAGTCTTGTTATTCATGCGGAATGCTCCGATGAAGTCCGAACCTCCCTCGTTCACAACCCAGTCGCGCAAAGCCTTGCTGCCATCAAGTGTGCCGTTGGACGATATGAAGATACCCAGACCGCCCTCACGCAATTTACGCACATTCTTGGCGATGCAGAAGTCATGGATATTGTGGAACTTCTTCGACAGGTCGCTGTCGCCGGTGGTGTCGTTCACACGAAGTCCTGTGACAAATGGCACATTGGTGATGGCCAAGTCCACGCTGCCGTTGGATATGCGTGTCTGCTCAAAGCCTTGTATGTCCACCTTGGCATCGGGATAGAGCAATGAGAGAATGCCGCCAGATGTGCCGTCAATCTCAATGGCGTGAATGTTACTGCGCTCGCTTACCGTTGTAGGCATCTGTCCCAAAATGTTGCCAATACCTGCAGAACCCTCCAAGATGTTGCCTCCCTTGAAACCAAGCTGATTTGCAATGTCCCAAAGTGTATCAACAACGTATGCAGGGGTGTAGTAGGCACTGTTAGCGCTCATAACAGCTTGCTCGTAGGCTTCTTCTCCAAGCAACTCACGTATTTTCTTGTTACGCTCACGCTGTTTCCAGTCATAGCCTCCATCACTGAAAGCGGCTCCAAGACCACCCCAACCACTGAATTGCCGGAGCACACTCATCTGCTCGGGAGTAGCTGTCTCTCCGCTTTCAAGCAACTGGTGCGCCAGCTCGATGGCCTTGATGTTGGCTTCTATTCTGCCGTTCACCGAGGTCGGGGCATGGTCTGCGCCACGCTCCGAATGGTTGTTGCGCGTGTTCTTCGGCTCTGTCAGTCCATGAAGTCCAGCGGACACAGCCCTATCTTTGCCAGTGCTTTGTCCTTCTCGTCCTCCGTCAGGTCTTCCACTTTCTTGTGCAGCTGCTTTGCGAGTTGTTCTTTCGCCTCCTCGAAGTCCTTGCTGTTGTCCACTATTGTCGGCTGGCACTGTTTCGGTGCGTACCGCTTCATCATTTCCTTGTAATCCATTATCTTTCGGTTCATCGAACAGCCCGGCAAATAATCCGCCTAACGGCTGTTCAGGTTCAACTTTTCTTCCTTTCTCTTGCACAGCAGCCGCCTTTGTCGTACCTTTGCCCTCGGAAGACAAACCGTCTTGAGTATCGCCAGCTGCACTTTCGAGTGTGAGGATTAGGCCACCCTCCCTGACGGCTTGTCTTTCTTTTTGCCTTAAAGCTGTGTCATCCAGGTAGTGCCAGTTGACAATCTCGACATTGTCCTTGCCATGGCTTACCTCCAATATAACGGACGAATGTTTCTCCGCATTGTGTATCAATATCCAATTATACGGTCTGCTCGTCTTTTTGTTCTGACCATACAAGTCCGGATGATACAACGCCTCCATTAATATCTCACGACTCTGTCCGGGCGTCAAATCACCATGGCTCTTACGGTTTTTCTCAAAGATGCTCTTCTTGATGACCAAATCCTTTCCATTTGCGCCGATAGCATCGTCTACCTTTGCAGGAAGCGGCGGAAGTACAACATTTCGCTTCGGATTGGTAAAGTCCTCATCCGTAATATCACTTATCGTTGACACTCTCTCAACCTTCAGCGTTCCGTCGGCATTCACCGGATTGCCCTGATTGTCTGTGCCGGTGCCTTCGCGCTTCTGCCGCGCTTCTGCCGCCACGCGCTCCGCCTGCTGGAATATGTCCTCCTTGCCTTGCGGTCGGCGTATCTGATCCAACTGATCTAACGGTATGCTCACCCACAACACCGGCGCCTGACCGGCATCCAAAAGCACACCGTCTTTATCTACACCGTGCACTACGGCGTTATGCCACTTAAGACCGTCAGGTGTATATTGCACCTTGTCACCCGGCCTGTATTCAGCCTCCACCCGTTGTCGTGCAAGCACCTTCTCTACATCACTCGTGACAACATACGGCGACTCGCCTCGCTCGGCCATCTCCCTAAGCTTTCTATCGGAGTCCTGCTTTGATAGCCCCCACCGAGAGTGTTTTCTGATTTCTTCAAGCAAAGTGGAATACGTCACATCAGCCGGCAAGAAGCGGTTTTCGCCGACATAGCCGTTTTCACCCTCTACACGAAACATAATACCGGTTGTGGTAAGATTATCGCCTCTATTGTCAATCTCGCCTTTCTCAAACGACGGGGCAAGTTGAATATTCACATACAGCTCACGTCCCTCTGCCAATGGCAGGTGCATACTAACATCACCTCCTGCAGGAGCAATGTTTGCCACAGCAAGCGGTTTTGTCTTGCGGTTGCCTTTCTTGTCTGCCTTGTCTGAGTGTATGGCCTCGTAGCGGTCAACTCCAAGGTCGTCAATCAACTGACTTGCAAGGTTGGCTGCATCCTTGACGGCTTTCTTCTCGGCATTGCGCATATAGCCGTATGCCTCGTTAAAGTCCTTTCCCATATGGTCGGCCTCATAATAGCCAAGCAGGGCGAGTTGGTCGTTCACCTTGTCAAGAGCCTCATCTACTCGCTCTGCCGCTCCGTTGAGGGCTTGCTCATCGCTTGAAGTTTCTGCGAGAGCTTCTGCTTCGCTTGCAACAGATTTTGCTTCTGCTGCAACAGCATCTGTATCTGCTGCTGTTTGCTTTTCGGTTTCTTTTCGTTGCTCATTTCTTATTTCTTTGAGTTCCCTGTTCGCTTTATTGGCTGCCACCTGCGCCTTACCCTCCTCAACTATCATGTTGGCTTGGGCGAGTGCATCGTGCTGCGGCTTGTCGAAATTCTCCACATCAAAGGCATCAACCTCCTCGGTCGGTGTAAACATAGCTTGGTCATAGCCGGGAATACGCTTTGCACCCTCGTAGAATGACTTCAGCCACGGCTTTATTTTATAACCGAGTCGACTGACCATTGCCTTTGCATATTCGGGGAATGCCACGAAACCTTGGTCTATGTATCCAAGAGAGTAGTTCACACCTGCATTATATACGAAACGCCTCTGCTGAGAAGTAAGTGCGTCCGGGTCACGGAACTTCATGCCTCCGTCCAACTCTTCATCGCCAATACCAAGCAATTCACGAAGAATGTCCTCATCATGCTTCATTTCATCAGTAATGACAAGTTTCTTCTCACCATCTTGCTTTGGTTGCTCTGTTTTAGTCGGCTCTGATGGCTTCTGCTCTGCCACATCTGCAACCTCTACACGGTTTGCAGGTTTCTTGGCTGCGGTCTTCTTGCTTGCAGTTGGCTTCTTCGGCTCCACTGCATCGCGAAGTTCCTGCGCTGTCATTGGCTGGTTGTCTGCTACGGCTTGCTCATTACCAACCATTTCAGCGGCCTTGTGTGCGTCCTCTTCGCTACGGAACATCCAACCACCACTCTCACGGTCTTTCCAACCGCGTGCAGGGGCAAAGCGTCCCTCACCTGTACGCTCTTTGGCAAACTCCTTGACGGCACGCTCTTGGTCGGCTGTCAAGTCATGGTCAAAGGTAAGGAGAGAAACATCGCTCGTCTTGCCCTTTTTGTTGGTGTAGGTTGAAAGAGTGATGGAATAGCCGGCTTCTTCCGGTGCATTGATTTCCACAACGTCCTTCTTCACCGACGAGTACTCGCCAAATGGCTTAGTCTTACGCTTGCTCGACTCAATCCACTTCTCGAAGTCTTCGAGGTTCACGCCGGTAATATCAATTCTGCGGCCATTCTCCCAGCCCTGCTCGTAATTGGCAAGGTAGTCGCCCTTAGCCTCGTCTTGATCATTGAAGCCAAGCATAACCTTGTGCTCATCAAAGCTGCCGTCGGGGTTGTACTGGTCAACGACGAACACCTTGCGTCCGTTCCAATCGTCAATATCATTGGAGAGGAACACGTCAATGTGGTCGCCGTCAACACCCACTGCGCCACGAATGTAGCCGTAAGTGTTGTTCATCTTGCTTTCCCACTGCCTGCCGTCAGCATCAGTGCCCTTACGCACGCTGCCCTGCGGCTGCTCAATGGTGATGTCGAACGTACCAACTTGCACATGCCCCTTCTTATAGTTGCCGGCTTCCTTCTGCGTCTCGGCATGGTCGTCATCCACCTCAACCTCCAGCCACGTCCGCCCGCTCTTGGAATTGTGTACCGCTATTATTCGCGGATCATGCGTGTATCCCGTGATAATACCGAACCTGTCTGCAGCACTCGTCGCCACAATATCCCCGGACGGAATGCCCTTCCATTTCTTGGTCTCGGCATTATACCCGACTTTCTTCGCGCCCTCACGCTTATCTCGCGCTCCCTTGGCCACGCGCTCGGCCTGTTGGAAGACAGTCTCTTTCCTCTCCTTCTCGGGCTTCTTCGGCTCTTTGCCGCCTGCCGCTTCTCCGCGCAAACGCGCTATCTCTGCCCGCACAAGCTTCTTATCTGCCCCGGGCTTCTCCAACAGCTCCTCCAAACGCACTATCTGCGCCGCATTATCCTCTTTCTTCCCATTCGAGCTATTCAAGCCATTCCGGCTACTTTCTGCATTTTCCCCTTGCGCATCTGCCGACTTTGTCGTACCTTTGCCCCTGAGAGAAGTTTTGTCAGACGTAGGAACAAGGTCCGGTCTCTCCGACCCACTCGAAGTCTCGGTTAAGCGCCATTCAGAACCGGGAGACAGCTTCTCAGCAAGATGCAGGATTTTATCATTCTGCATCTTGTTTTTTACCGCTGTGTCCTTAATCTCATGACTACTTATCGAGACCTCCATGCCGTCTTTTTTCACGGTTACAGACTCAAAGTGTACAATACGTGTACCATCCGCCTTGACAAACGTCTTCACGAAAAGATACTTACTGTCACGTTCCGAGCCATCCTTGGGGTCAACCTCCTCAAGCACTACATCCGGCTCATTCAGCGTAGGATAAACCATACCAAAATACTCCGCACGACCACGCGAATACATCTTGATAAACTGGTTCTCTCCCATCTTGACAACACCTATAGGCGTGTCAACCATACCATCCTCACCGAACTGAGCCAACCAATTCTCAGGCGTCAGCTCTACCGTGGGCGCGACCTCGGCTGACGCCTCCATACGCCCGACCAAATCAGTCGCCTCACTCTCCGACAACGAACGGCCTACCGGGCCGCCGCCCTCCGAAAGCCCTACGCCTCCGGCTCCCGAGCCAGCTGCAGCAGTTCCTCTTCTACGCTCATCCGTCCGGCCTGAGCCCGCAACGCGTTCTCGGCCTCCAACATCTGTTGTGCTTCCTCGTCTCCCTCCTTGGCCGACTTCACCATCGTCAGCCACAGGTACATGTCCTTTCTCTCCATTATTTATTCCGTTTACAGGTTTGTATTCTATGCCGAGCACCTTATACACGGCCTCGGCTATCGTGTGCGGCGTATGCTCCACACTCTCGAACAACGTATCTTCGCCCACGCCTTGTATCGTGTCGTACAGGTCGTTGAACATCTTCTGCAGACCGCGCTGGCTCATGCCCTTGTACATCGCCGCCAAGTGCAACGCAAAGTTACTAAATCTTTCGGCAGGCAGATAACTCTCGCCGCTCGCTTCATCAAATGCATACTGCTGCGACCATGCAACCACCGCCGTCAATGCCGATTCGATATTCGTCGCCCCGGCATACTGCGGATACATCATTATCTCGTTATACAGCACTATGGCCTGCTGTATCTCACCGCGTATGCTGTCGGCCTCTGCGCTGTCATAATCGCGGTAGGCCGTCGCCAATATGGCTCGCTGTGCCTTCGCCGGCAGCTTCGCAAACATCTCTTCTATCTCTACACTGCCGCCCTCGAAGATGCCTTGATACAACACGTCCTTGAGGTCCTCGGCCGCCGCTCCGGTCAACTCGCCTTTGCGGTCGAAGCAACTGGCATACTGCGTGTCGGTGATATATCCATGCGTATTCATCCATTGCAGGGTCTTCACACCGTTCGAAGCTATCAATTGCGAGATGCTCGCTTCTTCGTCTTCCGAAGACAACAGCCGCTCTGCATACTGTCGTATATCGGCGCCCATCTTACGCGCCGCCGCACGTCCGCGTATGCGCTCTACGCCGCCACTCTCTGTATCGGACTGCACATACTGACCCAGACGTATAGCCCGCGCATCATCCACATCGAGCATATTCACCAGCACGGGACGCTCCATAGCCTCTATGTCCTCGGCATCCATCCCGAAGTCCTCGGCATGCTCTACAAGGTAGGCCTTGTACTTGGCCGCCTGCTCGGGCTCGCTGTCGTACATCCATTTCAACGCATCGGCACGCGAATTGCCCTGTATGGTCTCGCCACGCGCATTCACCTCGGCGCTCCGGTATACGCGGTAATACTTCCGGTAATCTCCTCGGGACGTATATCACGCGCTATGTCCTGCGCACTCACCTTGCTCACCGCATCTTTGCGGTCTTTGGGCTGCGCCTCGGGTATAAAGTGCCGCACATTCCTTACGCCCTGCACGTGGCTCGGCTGCAATGCTTCCACATCTATCACGGCCGCAACACCGTCCTCGGTCGTGTCCTTGGCAAATTTCACGCGCACTGCCTTACCGCGTACCGCATCGACAGCCCCCTGACGCTCTATCACCTCGGGCCCGCTGCGACGATAACCGCGCGCACGCGCCGCATCCGCCGTATCGGCACGCCAATCGGGCACGCCGTTCAACCGCTCTAAGCGCCGACGGTCGGCCTCGGCCTGCGCCGCCCTTGCAGCTCGCTCGCGCTCGGCCTGCTCTGCCGCCAAACGCCGCGCCTCGGCCTCGCGCTCACGCTCTGCAGCCGCTGCACGCTCTCGCTCGACCTCCGACATCTGACGCCAACGGTCATACTCCTGCTGCGTACGCGCACGCTCGCCGTCTATGTCGCGCTTCGACGATAGTATCTCTGCCGGCGTCTTGCCCTTGGGCTTGAGCTTCTGAGCACGCTCATATCCCTTGCGCTTCTGCTCAACCATCACCGACACAATCTCACGCGCCGTGGCCGCATCGCCACCGCTATACTCCACAAGAGCATCCCACGCCGTGGACGCATCCTCGGCCGCCTCAAACATCGGCTCGCCCTTAGCATCCACCGGCACGCGCGACAACGCACCTGCCGCCTGCACCCCTTGCGCATCCGCCGCTTTTTCACTACCTTTGCCACCGGAAGACAAGCCGTCTTGAAGAGTGGAAAGGGCTGCCGCCGAACCGGGCTTATCGCTCGGTGAAAGTATGATGAGTTGCCCGTCATCCTTGGCGGCTTGTCTTCTCATTCTTTCAAGACCTCGCTCGTTTATCTCACGCCATCCGACAATCTCCGTATTATCCTTACCATCATATATATCAAGTACGACTACGGCATTTCTGTCGCCCGTCTGTATGGCCACGCGATAGTAGGGACGTCGTCTCGCTTGCACGCTGCCCACAAGGTCGGGATTGTACAGCGCCCGTTCCAATATACTGCGACTTTCTGCCGCATCTATCTCGGGATGATTGTCGCGGTTTTTCTCAAACACAGATTTCTTTATCACCACAGGCTTGCCACCACTCCCTATTGCCGTTGAAACATTCTCCGGCAAATCGGGTAGCTGCACATTTCGTGTAGGCGTCTCAAAATCCCCATCGGTGATTTCATCCATTGACCCGACATTCTCCACCACAAGACGCCCCTGCACATCCACAGGATTACCCTGCACATCATAGCCTGCCGGCGCCTCGCCAATACTCCCATCAGAGCCATTGGAGCCATTACGGCCATTGCTCCCATCACTCCCATTATTCTCAAGCGTCTGCGCCAACTGCTCCGGCGTCATCGCCTCACCTACGCTCTCCAAGCGCTCGGGCGATGTCGCGTGATAATTACCATCTCCATCGCACACCACGATAAAGCTGTCCGAATTACCGCGGTCAATACCGCTGCCGTCAGGCTGCATACGAACCTCGCCACTGACAATATACACATCCTCGGCCGGTACTCCCATCATCGGCGCAATACGCGCCGGCACCACCATACCACTCTCATGATTGATACGCCGTGCCGTCGCCTGTGCAACCTCCGAAGACATCCCCGTAGGCTGCATCGTTTGTGCCGCTTGCGCGGATTCCTCATTCGACTTTCCACTTTCTACATTATTCAGGTATTGCACCACCGCATCACGCTGCTCACTCGTCAACTCGGGGTCGCGCAACGTCTCCCACGGATCGTCCTTGGCGTCCGCCAACATCTCCTCGCGCCCCGCAAAAGCTTCCTCCAACGCCGCCTCTGCCTCAGCCTTCGCCTGTGCACGCGCCGCATCACGCTCCGCTCGCCCTTGCACATCCGACACATTTGTCGTACCTTTGCCCCCGGAAGAATCGCTTTGCAGAGGAGCTGTGCCATTCTGCATGCCTTCCTGAGGTTCGGGATCGATGTCACTACTACCGCCCGAGGCATTCTTCTTCTCATACGCCGTCAGTAACCACTGCGGCGTTTTTTCTTGCCCGAGCATCTTGCTCACTACCGCCTTGTGCGTATCACTCTCAAGCACTATGCGATTATCTGACGATTGCACCACCTGCATTCCGTCTATCACTCCTTGAAGATTGTCCACAACCTCCGGGTGCTTCTGCAATATCTTCTTCAGCCCCGCTTTGTCGTTGCCCCATACCAAGGATATATCTCCGACATCCTTATGATGAAGTGCCCCGACAGCTTCGCCGCCTTGCTTCGCTTCAAGAAAAGCTATCGCACCCTGTGCATTTCCCCTGAACTGGTCGTACACATCACCAAATACTCCATGTCCGATCGGCACAAGCTCTACGTCTTGCGCCGGCCCCTCGCCAATACTACTATCAGAGCTATCTGAGCTATCTGAGCTATTTCGGCCATCAGAGCTGCCCCGGCCGGCATTCGACATTCCCTCGGGATACAGCTCTTCCAAATACCGCTCGACCACCGCTTGCTCGGCCTGTGTCCGCTTATCCGGCGACTTACCCAGTATCGCATCCACCGAACA
>ERZ808258.49-NODE-49-length-65892-cov-15.092380_pt1 | contig 65892 bp, 104 predicted proteins | sample MGYA00521280_ERZ808258 | MGnify/ENA primary metagenome ERZ808258 (study PRJEB31516, sample SAMN03275585) | gut metagenome | biome: mammalia-associated habitat; material: feces | host: Papio cynocephalus | place: Kenya | collected 2012-07-19 ...
GCTGATTGCGGAAATTCTGGAATCGCCTGATTGCGGAAATTTATATTTAAGACATCGCGGAAATTTCAAAGGAGGAACCCCATGAGTGAAAAGGACATCGTCCTCCAAACCAGCGCAGCATACCTGTACGACGGCGGCTGGCGCAAAGAGGACAAGGAGCAGCTGATTGCGGAATATGGCCTTTCAGAAGAGGACGCGCAGAAAATCTGCGCAGAGCTTGCAAGATTTGAAGAGGAGGAATAGCAATGCGGGACGCTATGCGAAACATCTGGGAATCTGCGCAAATTGGGCGCAAAGTCGGAGTGGTGGCGCTGGTGATCGTGCTGATGACCGGCGCATTTTTTGTGGGCGGAATCTGGGCGGTCACGCATATGCACGTCTACACCCGGCAGGGCGGAGAAGTCCGCGCGGAGGTATTCGGCAATGTGTTCAGCCATAACGCCGGGCAAATTCGCAGTTGGAGGGGGCGGATGGAATGATTGGCGCTGAGCAATGCGGAGGAATAAAATGAGCAATCTCAGAACGGCGGACCTTTTCGGGCTGGATAATCGCGAAAATTCCAATAATCGCGGAACCTACGACGTCGCCATTGCCGGCGGAGAGCGCAAGCGCAGCGTGTTTGCGCCGACACGCAAGGACGCGATTCATCAGGCATGGCGGGAACATTTGCTTGACCCGGAGCTGGGCAACAACTGGGACGAAATCGAAATCAAACGCAGAAAATAAGTGCCATTACAATGGCAGTAAAACCCGGGAAATAAGGAGGAAATAACCATGTCCATATACGGAAATTCCATGCTGGCCACACTGCGCAGAGACTGCAACGGCGAATTCATCGCGCTGAGCACCTGCGCAAAATTGGACGGGTGGCACGGCCGCTTTTTAATCAATGCAGACCGGCTGGGCAAATGGCTGGCTTCAAATACCGGCGACGAATTCTACGATTCCGATTGCGGAAACTGGCTGCGCATCACTCCGGCGGGAACCCTGCAGCTGTGCTGGGTGAGCAGTGTCGGCAGCAACAAGGGTATGTGTTTAACGCAGACCCTTCGCGTAGACCGCGCGGCGCTGAAACAGCTCATCACCGGCGAACAGGAATCCTTGAAGCTGTTCGTCCCGGAGAATCGGAGCGGCAGGGCGCGGATTGCACTGGCGCAGAGCGCCCATGTTCCTCAGAACCCACACATGCGGCGCGCGTTCAGCAAAGCCTTGGCGCGGGCGTTTGGCTGGGAGGGCGCGACCATTACGCTGTACCCGGACGGCGCGCAGGATTATTACTTCGTGGAGACGTGCGAGAACGGCAAGCGTGGAATCTGCGGCGGGCTGATCTATTCGGATTATCGCGGACATAGCCAGTATAACGTGCATACCTGACAAAGGGAGGATATCGCAATGATGATTTTTACAACTCGCAAGGAAGCGGAAGAATTCGCCTATGGCGATGAAGTTGTCGTCAAGGTGGACGGCGGCTGGGCAGTCATGAAGGCGCAGGATTATAACGTGTGGAAGGAGCAGAAATAACCATGATGTACAATACGATTCGAGAAGCTGCGACCGCGTGGGTGAATTCATTTAACGCGGTGCCCACTACGGTAGTTGAAAAGCTGATGCAGCTTGACCTTGACGATGTGCGGGAAATCACGCCCGGCCGCAGGGACGAGGATGCAGACTATCTTCCCATGTGGGGCACGATGTGGTCGTTCGGCGACTCCGCGGACGATTACTGGCTTGAGGAGGAAGACGGGCTGGAGCTTATGGCCGAGTGCGGCTTCCGCATCTACGAGCAGGAGGATTTCGGCTACCTCTTCGGTATCGACGGAGCCGGTTACAGCTTCATGGACAACCATTGGATTCCGCTGTATAAGGCGCGCGGACTGCAGTGGCATAGGGAGGAATGAACCATGCAGCGCTACAAAACCGAATACGATGCTCAGGCCGGTGAATTCATGCGCAAATGGGGCGTGAAGATTCGCCGGCATTTTGTTGGGAAAATGCGGTACTTCCCGTATGACCGCGAACCGCGCAACGTGTGGGAAATTACGCTGGAGCGCGGCGACCACGGGTATTCCTTCGCGTTCGGAGACAGCTTTGCCAACACGCAGAAATCCCCGCGCCATGAGCCGTCCGATTACAACATTCTGGCGTGCGCATCGGTGGATTCCCGCTTTGATTGCGCGGATGTGCGGGACATGATCGATAAATATGGATGTGGCGAACCCGGAGATCAGCGCGAATTTGACATACTCAACCGCATTTTGCTTACATCTAACGAACACAGTCGAAAACTGCGAGAAATGTTCGCGGATTGTCTCGACGAATTGCGGAGATTCGGTGATATGGCGGACGTGAACCCGAAACTTCGTCCGGAACTTGAACCGCTGACGGAGAAAATTCAGCGCCATGAGCTCCGGCTCCAGCAGTACGGCGAGCAGTTGCGGGAAAAGGGCGGATACAAGGATTATGAAACCCAGTTTGCGTGGGACGTGCTGCACAAAGTGATGATGACGTTCGAAATCCACAGATGGTATGACGAATATGGCTGCAACGACCAGGATATCACGGCGCTGGCCATTGCGGCGTGCAAAAAGGCGGGGGTGCTGTGAATGGTAAAGATCGAATTTGCAACAGGCAACGCGGCCTTCGAGGGCGATTACGAAATCGCGGAAGTGCTCACTTGTCTCGACCGGCTGAAGGGGCTCATTTATTCCGGCCGCAGGAGCGGCAAGGTTATGGACAGCAACGGGAACTGCGTCGGCGAATGGACGCTGGATTCGAAAAATGCGAAAGCAGAGGGTTAGCGATGGACGATGCGCGTTATGCCTGCAAATATTGCGGCACGGAAATCCTGTGGGAAAAGTCTGACGAGAATCGCGGCGAGATTTGGTGCTGCGAAAAGTGCGGCGAACCCTTTTGCGCGCAGTGCGCGATCGACCGCATCGGTAAGCAGGCTTATCTGGATATGATGCAGATGAAGAAGGGCGACGAGTTGATTCTTTGTCCGGACTGTTATGCGAAAAATGCGAAAGCGGAGGGTTAGCGATGGGACGCGGAAACTATCTCGCCTACGGCGGCAATTACGGGGACTGTGGTTATCAGTGGTATGTGGACAACGACGTCTGGAACTGGGACGACGACCCCGAAAACACCCGCGCAATGCTCATAGCGCGTTATAAATCCTTCGGCCCCTGCGATAAGTGGCTGGATCGTGAAAGCCATGTATTCGCGCAGAACCGGCTGTTCTATGTGGGCGTGGCCGATAACGAGAATTCCTGCGCCATTTTTCTCTCGCCCCGCGACGACGGCTTTGTCCGGAATGAGCAGCGGCGGCACTATCCCCGCTATCGGGCGGCGCTTGAGGGCATGCTGTGCGATCTGGTCGGCGTGGAAAATGTGCGCATACGAACCTCCGCATGGACTTCGCAAAGCCTTGCGGCCAACGACGAAACGAAAGGAGCCTGAACCATGGAAGAACTGAATCGTATCTGCGAAGAACTTGCCCGCATTGCGAAGGCGCTGGGCGCGGACGAACCCGAAATCGAACGCGAAGCCGAGCGGCGGCTGCGCGAACAGGCCAACCGCGAAGCCTTCATCCGGTCGAGCCGGGATTTCCTGCGCAAGGTCAACCCGCGGCTTGCGCATGTCGGCTATTACTATGACGAAGCGGCCGGCGTGGAGCAGGCCGTGCTGCTGTTCCCGAATCGGCTGGTAAATGTGGACGTGGCCGGGATGGATACGCTGGCGCTCACCAAGGAACTCATGTGGGCGGCGGCGGACGTGGCGTGAGCCGGAGGATGCAAATGAGACACGCAGTGATTATTCATTACCCGGAATGCGATACCGAGGACGAAGTGGCCGTGTTCACCACTACGGCGACCCGCTCTGAACTATTGAACGCGCTGGAGCGCGCAAAAGAAGTCTACCGCAAACCGTACATTTCAGACCGGTTCGACCGCGCCTACTGGACGTGCAAAATGGCGGCGAAGCTGGTGAACGGAACGTGGGGGTTCGTTGCCCCGGACACCGTTATGATCGACATTGAAGAACCGGAGGGATGAAAATGCTTTCGCAAACTGATCTCTGGAAGCTGCGGCAGGAAATCCCGCTGGGCTCCCTGTATGTTGCAGACTATCGCAATAGCTTTGGAATCGATCCGCACAAGGTTTGCGATTTCTTCGACGGATTTCTGGAATTCGTCGGGGAGGAAATGCGGGAGGACCACCCCGGATTTGACGACAAGGATTTCTGGGAGCTGCTCCCCGATTACGATACCCCGGAACAGTTGCTGGACTGGTATTACTGCTTTGAGGAAGACCCATTGCCGCTAGCGAAGACCGAAGATGATAAGGAGGCTTGACTATGCACGGCAGAATTTATCAGATTGAAACTCACCCGCTCGTTCCGGACGAGGCCCTGAGCATAAGCTGGGATTTGGACGATATCAAACCCGAAATCGCGGATTATGTGGACGACGACCCGAACCCAACCAGCTCCATCTCTTGGCTGAAGAAAAATCTGGCGAATCGCTGCGGCGACACCATCATCATTCTGGACGACGGATTCATCTTGCGGGAAGGTTTCCGCGAAGCGTACTTTCGGCATGCTCATGAAAGATTTCTCAACGAATTACGCGGACTTGAAAAGTATTCTCTTTCCGATTTTGCTACCGGTCAAATCTGGGAGGGCGTATTCAATCTGAATGAAGACTATAACGACAGGTTCGGCGATTACGTTTGGTCGGAGGAGAATGGCCTCGAAACCCGCGACGAGTTCATGCGGCGCGCGAAGCCAGGAATCCGCTATTACTTCGGCGGTACGCTGGATTATCACTGGTAAACACGGGAGGAGGAAGAATTATGGCAAATGGATTTGACAAGCTCGGCTTCTTTGAAATGTCGTGCAAGGAATATTGCTGCGAAGAGGTACCGATGTTCGAGAGACTTATCTGGAACGTCATTTGCGACGCCTATACCAACCACAACACCAGCAAAGACCAGATAGTGCTGCGTCTGGCGGACATGCTGCCTGATTACTCCTTCGGCGAAGTCGCGCAGTTTGCAGACGATTCCTGCCTAACCGAATGGGGCAAGGCTGAGAAGCGCGAATGGAAGGAGGCACACAAATGACCGGCAAGCTCAGCCGGTATGAGATGGAAACCAGCATCCTCTGGAATGAGGAAGAGAAAACCTGCACCTGCTTCACCTGCTCCCCGGCGCTTCAGCGCAGGCTGGACGGTTTATGTGCAAAATCCTTGTTGATTCACAGGGAAGAAATGGGCGACGGTGGTATCCGGTACACTTTCCCCAAGAAGTGGGTGCGTGTCGTTATGCCTTGTGCGCTCACAGAGGAAGAGAAAGAAAAACGCGCCCTGCGCATTAAGGAAGCGCGCGAACAGCGGCGTATCGCGAAGAAGGAGGAACCGGCGAATGAGAATTGAGTGCTGCGTGCCCGTTGCGGGCGTGGATATCAGTAAGGCGCGCAATGCGCGCATGGTGGATGCCAAGACCAACCGTATCCGGCTCTCCGTGATCTATAATTTGGGCGGAACCAACTGTTTCACCTACAAGAACGAACCCCGCGGCTATTACCTGCACGCCACGCCGGAATATGAGTATGGGCACGTGGTAAGTTGTTTCCTCGGCTCAGGCATTAAACATTTGCTGCTGGAAGTGCCGCGCCAATCCAAGAAGCGGGCGATAGAAGCTTGTGCCAATGCGGAACAGCTCGCCCCGCAGCTGGTGGAATGGTGCTGCAACGAATACGGGCTGACCGTAGAGCCGACCGAAATCAAATTCAACGTGGAGGGAAAATAATGAAGCTCATCACAAAAGAAATCGAACGCCGGCTGGAAAAATATCCGTTTGGCTCGCAGGACGGCGAAGGCAAAGGCGCACAGGTGCTGGTCAAGTTCTTCGGCGGCGGCACCTGCACATGGCTGGTCACGGAAGCGGAACGTACCGACGACGGCGGCTGGGATTTCTACGGCCTTGCCAACATCGGCTACGGCTGGGAGTGGGGCTGGTTCAGCCTGCAGGAGCTGGAAGAAGTGAAGTTCCCGCCGTTCGGTCTGGGCGTTGAGCGGGATCTATATCTGCCCGCCGGCGCAGTCGTGAAAGACCTGATCGGGGAGGATGCCGTTTTTTGCTGAGAATCCTTAATGCGGCACAAGCGCGGAGAAGATGTCGCACCGGATAGGGGTTAGGATACACCGCGAACTAGAGCATGAGAAACCCTGTGTCTGCAGGGGCTTGGAGGACAAAGAATGGGCTATCTGACTTCGTATTCTATGGAGGCGCTGCATGTCGCGGCGCAGGATGTTGAAAAGATAGAAGCGGCTATCGAGGAGCTGAATATGCCGCTGGGCGACTTCTATTACGACCCGCAGGATCAGGTCTTTAACGCGGAGCCGAATGGAGAATGGCGCTGGTACGGCCATGAGGACGATATGGCTGAGCTCAGCGAGCGTTTCCCCGGCGCGCTCTTCAAGCTGCACGGCGAGGGAGAGAACCGCGACGATGTGTGGGATAAATACTTCGCCGGCGGCGAGATGATCGAGAAGGTTTACGCGGTGATGTTTATGCCGGAGCCGAAGAAGGTGAAATGGGAGGCGTAGGTCGGTACACCGACATACGAAGCAAGGAGGGCAGAATAAATTAAACTATCATTCATTCAGCAAGAATAGCGCAGTTAATGTAACCGTCGCAAATACTCTGCGGCGGTTTTTATTAATCAAACGGAGGTTATAATTATGCAGAAAGTCAACGTGAACGCGAACGGAACTTCCAAGCCTACCACCCTTGAAGATATCGCGAAAATCGTCGGGTGCAGCGAGAGCCACGCCTATTGCGTTCTTACCGGCAGGAACAATGGAACAGACGCAGATAAAATTCGCGAAGTCGCCCGGAAGATGAATTATGATCCACGCAAGGCAAAGCTGAAAAGAAGCTGGGATATTGCTGATTTGGAAAAGATCCAGGCACCTGCCGCCCCTGTGGCGTCCTTCGCCGAGTTGGGAGAGTTGCTTGGCTTCAAGCGCCAAAATGTAAGTAGTTATTACTACGGCTCGCAGGGTTCCCCCGCGCTCATCGCTTATGTCCGCGCCGCCGCAGAACGCTTTGGCTATATCCCCGGCCGGAAAAAGAAGCGCAGCAAACCTTCCGGCTACGTCTCCGCCAAAGACATCGCCCAGCGCACCGGCTATGCGGTCAGCACCGTATACAACGCGCTCGAATCCACCCCGAACAGGCTCCCCGCGGCCACCGTTCAGAAAATCCGGGACGCCGCCAAAGAAATGGGCTATAACCCCGCCCGCTATCAGCCGCCGCACACCGGCAAGCAGAACCCGCACGCTTACTTGAAGCATTCCAATTTCCCCTCTCCGGAGGTCGAGAAGGAACGCATGGAAATCCTGCGCAAGCAGGGCTATACCAATGAAGAAATCGCCCAGAAAATCGGCAAGTCCTACCTGCACGTGCTCACCAAGCTCGGCGCGCAGCCCAAGGCCATCACGCACATGAGTCTCACCGCCGCGGCCGCAGATCGCCGCTTCCGCAAACAGCTGCGCGAACGCTATCAGCTGCAGGGCATGCTGGAAGAATACATCGCTGCCGAGGCCGAGCTGGAGCAGATGAAGGCAAAGGAATCCGCGCTCAAGGCCAAGATCGTCGAGCTCAAGCCGCATGTCGACCGCGCCGGCCAGCTCGATAAGCAAATTTCCGCAAAATAATTTTGCACAGGTGAAAAAACAGGGGCTCAAATGTTCCCTTTATTATACGAGAAAACAATTTTCCAAGGAGGTCGATCCCATGCCTGAAAACTTCATCGACCTGTGCTACGAACTCATCAAGCAGCTGGAACAGAACCACGAACTGTTCGAGAAGATCGAGCGCGGCGAAATCACCGATAACGAGGAGGGCCAGCTGATCGTCAACGCCGCGGTCGCGGCCAAAGGGGCGCTCGAAGCCGAAATCCGCCGCCGCATGAGCGATCCCACCGTGCCCGAAGAGGATAAGGCCGCCGGCGCGATGCTGGTTCTCTCCTATGACGCGGAACGGAAGAACGGAAAAGAGGAGGCGCTCGCGGAATGACCCACGTAGTCACAGTTGAAATCCGCCGGTTCTACCGGGTGTATGTCGAAGACGAAAACAATTCCCTGACCGGCAGCGAAATCACCGATAAAGCAAAGGAGGAAGTGCTCGAACATCAGGACGCTGTGCTGACCGACGACCTTGATCTGGAAATCGAACCGCAGGATATCCTGCACGTCGAATATGAATATTCATTCTAATAGGAGCGTATAATTATGAAGTACGGCCGCACCCTGATGGAACTCGCGCAGGAAATCGAACGCCAGAACAATGCTAAGCGCGACTATCTTGTCGATACCGCGCAGCTCACCATGGGGCTTGATGTAACCGATGAAGTCCGCCTGAACATCGATAACAGCGCTTACGCTTTTCACGTCAACGAAGTCGCCCATCAGCAAATCGGCCAGCAGACGGGCATTCCGCTCCCCTATTATCGCCGGATGCTCAGCGACGCGCCCGGCCTGCTCGCCACCAATGTCAACCACTGGATGCGGCACCGGGACGAGGACGCAAAGGAGCGCCGCCGCATGGTGCGCACGCTGGATAACACTGCCCGCGCCTTCCTCTCCGATCGTTATCGCCGCATCGATAACTACGAAATCGCCAACATCGTCCTCCCCATCCTCGGCGAAATCAAGGATGTGCAAATCGCCAGCTGCGAGGTCACCGACCGCAAGCTGTATATCAAAGCCGTCAACCCGCGCCTTCAGGCGGACGTGACCCCCGGCGACGTCGTGCAGTCCGGTATCTGCATCACCAATTCGGAGGTCGGCCTCGGCAGTTTCGAAGCCTCCCCGCTCGTCTATCGGCTGGTGTGTTCCAACGGCATGGTTGTAAATGATGCGGCGCAGAAGCGCCGTCATATTGGGGCCAAAGCCCAGCAGGGCGAAGACTATGCGCTCTATGCGGATGAAACCATTACGGCGGACGACCGCGCGTTCATGCTGAAGGTGCGTGATACCGTGCGCGCTATTGTGGATGAGACGCAGTTTGATAAGGTGGTCGCCATGATGCAGGAAGCCCGCGATGCGAAGATCACCGCCGAAAGCATCCCCGCCTTCGTCGAGCTCACCGCCAAGGAATATGCCATTGGCAAAAAGGAAAGCGAGAGCGTCCTCAGCTACCTCATTCATGGCGGCGATCTCAGCTTGTACGGCCTGAGCAACGCCGTCACCCGCTTCAGCCAGGACGTGCCCAGCTATGACCGCGCTTCCGAGCTGGAAAGCATCGGCTATGATGTGCTGTCCATGCCGGCGAAGAAATGGAAGCAGCTGAACCACTCGGCGTAATGAGGCTCATTCATTGCAAGGGGTTTCCAAAGTGGAAGACCCTTCCCCATGCGGTGTGCCTTAAAACGGGGTATACCATACCCCATAGACGGCGGTAATATTGCCCGGCTGGATGATGGGGGTACCGTAGTTTTAACCACGGTATTTGCAGCAATCCGCAAAGGAGGGTACGCAAATGAACACCCCTAGCAAAGCGTAGGCGGTAATCATTGTAAAAGAACCTGAACTTTATTCCGAGGAGGAAATTGAATGGAAAACCAGACGCAAATTTTTAACAACGAACAGTTTGGAAACGTCAGGATTATCGAGGAAGCCGGGAAATTCTTGTTCTGCGGCAGCGATGTAGCGAAGGCGCTGGGATATGCCCGTCCTAATGACGCGATCGCCGCGCATTGCCGGTATACGGCAAAACGCAGTATACCTCACCCGCAGGCCGCGGATAAACAAATCGACATGATTTTCATTCCCGAAGGCGACGTTTACCGCCTCATCACCCACAGTAAACTCCCGGATGCAGAAAAATTCGAACGCTGGGTGTTCGACGAAATACTTCCCGCCATCCGCAAAACGGGCGGCTACATCGCCGGCGAAGAAAACATGACAGACGATGAGCTCGTCGCCAAGGCGCTCATTATCACAACCGAGAAGCTCAAGCAGCGCGAAGCAAGGATTGCCGCGCTCAGCGCGCAGATCGAGGAAGATCGCCCCTATACTCATTTCGGCAAGTCCATCTCCGCCAGCGACGCCACCATCCTGCTCGGCGATTTCGCCAAGGTCGCCGCCAACAGCGGCATTCCCATCGGCCGCAACCGGCTCTTCAAGTGGCTGCGCGATAACAAATACCTCATGCCGGATAATAAACCGTATCAGCGGTATGTCGATCAGGGCGTGTTCGCTGTCAAGGAAAGCAAGGTCTTCACCGGCTTTGAGGAAACCATCCGGACAACCACGCTCGTCACCGGCAAAGGGCAGAAATATCTCATGGAACGATTGGAGGCCGGCGCATAAGCCGTGGACAGTTCATGTTCACCGTTGATGGAAGAGGTTCGCCGCGGTCGTGCAGTTCTGCAAAGACAACAAGCGCTATCGCGATTGCTGCCAGTAACAAGACGCCGAGAGGTGTTGCTCCGGCGGTCGGGAACAAAAATACCAAGCCGCTGTAATTGCTTACAGCTTGTAACACGCAGGTTACGCCACGCAAGAGATAAATCATCAATTTGGTTAAAAACTTACGGCTCGGCGTTTTCTTCCATCAACCGTGGACATGAACATTATAACATGCAAGGAGCCTTGAAATGAAACTTGATATCGACGATACGAAATTTTTCGACGACCCAATCTTCGGCAACCTCTGGGCGATAAAAACAAACGGCGTGTGGTGGTTTTCCGGGCTGAATATCGCGCACTCGCTCGGATATGAGAATCCGGAAGCCGCCGTGAAAAACCATTGTGCGCCGGCTGGTATTGTCTGGCGGGAAGACAGGCCGTGCGTCTCGCTCAGCAACGCGCTTCGGCTCACAGCGTTCAGCACATCTCCCAAAGCCACAGCATACGGCGACTGGCTCGGCAACGACGTGGTCCCCGCGCTCTTCAAAAAAAACAGCATCTATTGCATCCCAAGCAAGGACGAAACCACATGGCGCAGCGCTATGGCACTTCTGATTGTCGCGCTTATCGTCTCCTTTGGATCGCTCGCAATCCATCTGATCGCTCATTCGGACTTGCATAAAAATTCAATTACGGCAACTAATCCGCCGGCGATTGTGGCAACTGCGATTGCCGCCCTCCCCCAGGAAGATCTCATCCTCTCAAATCTATCGCGAAAATATTGAACCCCTTCCTCGCTGATATAGTACTGCACCTCGGTTGGGGTGCCGCACTGAAAATTCAGAAATTTACGAGTTGCAAGTCCTTTTTGATAAAGCGGGAAACCTTCTTCTTGCGTAAGCTTCTCGCCGCGCTTCAATCGAACCAGATCGCGATGCTCTTTTTTCGTAAGCTTAAGGGTATCCATACAACCACCTCGCCCTTGATTATATCATATAATCCGGCGTCATAAAATCATGAGCGGAACAAAACAAAAACGGGACGGTTACCCGCCCCATTCCTTCCTTGTCGGCGCGATTGCGGCTAACCATCCCAGCCAGGAAATAACGATTAGTCCAATCGCCAGCCACTCTGCCGGGATAAACCCGAGCTACGCCAACCCTACCCCGATGTAACCCATCAGGCTGCGCTGAATCATCGCCCCGCGTGCCGCGAGGGCGACCCCAGCTGAATTCAGCGCAAAGTTTACAGGGAAAGGCGCAAGCGCTCCGGTCTATCCAAGTATGAGTGAAACCGACGCAGAATGTTTATCGAGCAACTTTATCATTTTCTTTTCTCCTCCCAAAACAAAATGGCGAAAGGAAAAGAAACGCAAGCGCTCTTATTTGCATTATACCATACGTAGAACAGGTGTGCAACGTTCCGCTCATGATCTTATGGCGCTGGACGCGCCAAATAAAACAGGAGGTATCCATATGCAGGATAACAACGACAAAGCGAAAAGAAAACAGGTCAGGGATGTTATCGATTCTATAAAGCTGCTCGGCTGCGCGGTTTTGTTCACCGGCTGCGGCGCAACGTTGCCCACCCGTGTGCCGGGCGTATCAGTACTGGAAACAGGACCGCTGTGGGCGGTGCCGGTAATGTGGGTCGGCGCGCTCATCCTTGTAGCTCTCAGTGTCTGGATGAACCACAACAAAGAAAAATGGCAGGAACCCGAAGAGAAAAACGAAACCAAGTAAAGCAAAGCAAAGGAGCGTAAAACCATGACCCTTACAGCCGGTATTCTCAGCGTCCTTTTCGTCCTCGCCCTCGTCACAGCGTCCTTCTTCCTCGGCATGCGCATTTCGAATCTCTATCACCGGCATGAGCAGGAGGCGATCAGCAGCGCCCTCCGCCGCAATAAGGAAGCCGCGCATGAGAACTATCTCATGTCCGAGCGGGAACGCTGGTGGAACGCGTACAGCGCGACATCTGCCAAGACAGGTTCAAGCTCCAAAGCGCAGGTAATCCCCGTCGAGTTCACCGATAAGCTGAGCTCCGAAGGAAAGGCGACGATACGGATTCACTAAGTCCGCTATATACGAAGTATATATCCTACTCTACTCAAGACCATTACCATTCGTTCACTTAAGTTTTTTGCTTAAATGTGATTGTTTTAACAATTATGTGGTAATAATCATCCTGCCCGCCCATTTGACAAACCCGGTTCAATTTTGCTTAACTCTATGCGTGTCGGGTTTCACGGTCGACGGCGAAAAGGGTGCCGTGAAACGTGACAGGCTTCTCTACTACCACAGATCAGAAACTGAAAGGAGTTCAAGATGGAAAATCAGATTCAGCTTTTTAAGAACGAACAGTTCGGGGACGTGAGAACGGTACTGCAGAACGGCGAACCATGGTTTGTGGCCGCCGATGTGTGTAGGTGTATTGGTCTGGGTAATGTTTCCAGCGTTATCAACCGTCTTGATGATGAAGAAAAACGGAAGTATGAAATTGAAACATCCGGTGGAAAGCAGACGCTCAACTTTGTCAACAAAAACGGGCTGATTGTTATCGTTTGTGGCAGCCGAAAAGAAATTGCAAAACGCTTCAAGAATTGGATTTCTACTTCTGTTTTCCCGGCGCTTGGTCTACGGTGGAGCCTTGACGATATCTATCAGCAGGAAACGGTTTGCGCTTCGTCTGAACTGTCGGTTTACAATAGTGCAGAGTTCGGTTCTGTTCGCGTCCACCGAGATGAAAACAATGACCCATGGTTTGTAGCGGCGGATGCTTGCAGAATCCTTTCGCTTTCTGACACGTCGCAGGCAATGGAACGAATTGATGATGAAGACAAAAGGGTGTTCAGAGGAATACGCACCGCAAATAATACCCTTTTCGCGTGGTGCGTTAATGAATCCGGGCTTTACTCTTTGATTATCGAATCGAACAAACCTGAGGCCAAAGCCTTCCGGCGCTGGATCACCCATGAGGTTATCCCCTCCGTCCGCAAGCATGGCCTTTACGCCGCCGATGAGCTGCTCGCCAACCCTGATCTGTTCATTAAGGTTCTGCAGGATCTCAAAGAGGAACGCGCCCGCGCCGCTCAGCTGGCCACGCAGAACGCCGTCCAGTCCCAGCAGATCGCGGAAATGCAGCCCAAGGTCAGCTACTATGATCTCATCCTGCAAAATCAGTCCGTCATGCCCATCGTGCAGATTGCCAAGGACTACGGGTTCTCCGCGCAGGCAATGAACCAGAAGCTGCGCGAACTTGGCGTGCAGTATAAGAGCGGCGGCGTGTGGCTGCTGTATCAGAAGTACGCCCCGGAGGGATATACGCAGACCAAGACCTATCTCAACGACGACGGGGCCTGCAACGTCCACACCTACTGGACGCAGAAAGGCCGGCTCTTCCTCTACGACCTGCTGAAGCAGAAGGGAATCCTTCCCAGAATCGAACAGAATAACGAGGAGGTGTGCGCGTAATGGAACATCTTGTAACCGTCGGCGTTGTTCTTGAGGATGAGGCTGTTCAAAAGAGCGTGGTCAACGCGCTCCGGGATAAGCTTTACGGTCAAATTGAGGATGCGCTCTGCGCCGAGTATTACCGCTACCGTAATCCGAAATCCGCGCTGACAGTCCTCGTCGAACATAGCACTGAGAAATTCCTTGAAGACCATAAGGCGGAAATTGTGGCGGCGACCGCGTCGTTGCTGGCCGAAAAGCTGCGGAACACCAAAGCCGTGAAGGATATGGTAAAGGGGCTGCGCGATGAACATGCAAATGACGCGTGAAAAGGTTATAAGGTTGTTGCGGCAGTTTATCCACCAGTTTGACGGGCGAGATGTAGAGGACGCTTTTGTCGAAGAGGTGCTCGAATTTGCCGCCGATATGCTTGAGCAGGACGCGCGGAGCTGGATCAGCGTCAAGGACAGGCTGCCGCCCGAAAAACATTATGGCCCCACGCCCGGCATTGGTTTTACTTGTTCTGACGCTTGTCTTGTCGCGGCAGATATCGATGGGTTTGGCTGCATCGTAGCGCAAGATTGGACTATCGACGGAGTTTGGCGGCGTTATGCCGGCTATGTCACCCACTGGATGCCTATGCCCGAACCGCCGAAGGAGGAAAAATGAAACAAATCAGCTTGGATAACGGTCACACTTTCCTGTCTGTCTGCGAAGCATTCCTCGAAATTGCCAGGCAGAACCTCTGGGGCGCTGTCGTCGCGGCGATGGACGACGAAACCCGCGAACGTACGCACGCCGCCGTCGCTCCCTGCTCCAACGAGGAATTCCTTGAAGAATATCTTGCCCGCGCTAATGAAGATCTGATCATCGGCTGATTGAAAGGAGGTGACCAGCTGAATGGAACCCGAAAAATCCTCTGCCCCGGCTGCGGCGAAGCGATGTCCCTGCGTCCGCTGGGCTATTCCGAATATGGTCGGAGCGGTTATTGCTATCACTGCAACTATTGCGGCTGGGATTCCCCGCCGGATGAAACTGCGCTCGGCGCGCATTACAGGGCCTCCGTCCGCGCCGGCTTCGTTCCGTATGAATACCATGAACGCTGTATGGAGCTGGAAATTGAGAAACGAATCGCTCTTGAAAAACGACTGAAGGAATTGGAGGAACGGCTAAAACCTGATTGCCGCCGCAGCGGCTCATATTGATGTTTGCCCCGACATATGCTATGATAAATACAACAGGTTTGCCTTCCGCCGCGTTTGGTAACGGAGCAAACACAATGGGCGCTTTGCAGGCCGCCGGAAGGGAGTAACGCACATTGGCGATTACCAAAATTCAGTTAAATAATATCACGGTCTTCAGTTCTCTTGATTTGCCGCTTTCCAAGGGGATAAACGTTTTTATCGGCGAAAACGGCGTTGGGAAAACGCATATCATGAAGTTGCTGTATAGCGCCTGCAGAGCGGTGAGGCATGATGTTTCTTTCGCGCAGAAAGTCGTAAAGGTCTTTATGCCCGACGGTGCCTGCATCCACCGCTTAATCAGCCGCAAGAAAAACATCAAGACGGGGTCTGTCAGCATCTTCTCGGACGCTGCGAAGCTCTCGATGAATATTACTTCCCAAACCAAAAAATGGGATGCGGATGTGCGCGGCGAAGAAAGGTGGGAGCGTCAGTTCCCAGAACTGAACAGTACTTTTATTCCCGCGAAGGAAATTCTCTCCAACGGCTGGCATTTTGAAGCTGCTGTTCATGTCGGCAACGTAGAGTTTGATGAAACCTATGTCGACGTGGTAAGCGCGGCTAAGATTGACATCAATACCGGCCGTGATCCGGAGAGCAGAAAGAAGTATCTCGATATTCTTTATCAGGCGACCAAGGGCAAGGTTTTGCTTGAAGAGGATCGGTTTTATCTCCGTCCGGGCAATCAGGCAAAAATCGAGTTCAGTCTGGTCGCGGAAGGCATTCGAAAACTTGCTCTCCTGTGGCAGCTGATAAAGAACGGCACGCTGGAAAACGGAGCCGTGCTTTTCTGGGATGAGCCCGAAGCGAATCTGAATCCAAGGTACATTCCCGTCGTCGCAGAAATGCTGCTTGCTCTGCAGCGCGACGGGGTACAGGTATTCGTTTCTACGCACGACTATTTCCTGACGAATTATCTCGAAATCAAACGCAAGGCAGAGGACGAAATCCTTTACCATTCGCTTTATTGGGAAGATTCGGAAGTGGTTTGCGAAACGCAGAAGTCTCTTGCCGCGCTCCAGCATAATGCAATTTCTGAAACCTTCCGGCAAATGTACGAAGATGAAATCAGGAAAGCGATGGGTTGAGCGCCTATGAGTCTGTCAGTTCGTGAGTCTGGCATCACGTTCAGTCCGTTCGACGAAGCACGCTTTTATTATATCGAGAAATCCGGTTCATATAATCGTCTCGGCAAAAATTTTTCAACCGTTGAATTTATTTTTATGAACCGGAAAAATCAGCTCTGCTTTGTCGAAGTGAAGTCCTCTTCTCCAAGGCAGAATGGAAGTCCGGGACAATTTGAGACATGGATAACGAAAGTCGTCTCGAAGTTCTGCGATTCGCTTCAGCTTTTCCTGGCAGTTTATACGGAGAGGCGCGCTGAACCGTGCCTTGGCGGTGCTATCCGGCATGCCGATATAAAAACCTTGCCGATGAAATTTATACTCATTATCCCCAATCATCGTCCGGAATGGCTTGCGCCGATACAGAACGAGTTAAAACGGTGCCTATATAAAACCACCGCGATGTGGAATATCGACGTGGCGGTCATGAATGAAAACTTCGCAAAAGAATACGGCATGATCTGCCGCGAAAAATCAACTTCAACTTAACAGAAGGAGCGCCCCATGTATTATTATCTCATTCGCGCAACCGGCAACCGCAACAAACTTCTCTGCTGGGATACTGACCCCATGGCCATCGCCTCCCGCCTCAAGCTCCTCTATGACAACGAGGACAGCGACGGCAAAGCCCTTCCCGCCAGCGGGAATTCAGAGCTGAAAGATATCCTCCCGCCCGATACCATTACCGCCTTCCGCAAGCCGGACGGCACCATGTACGCCATGATTATGATGGAACACGCGCCGGACGAGAATATTCTGAATAAAATGAAGTAATTATAATAAAGTTGACGCTCCGCAGAAAATGTATTATAATTTTTAAGGAAACCAAGCGGAAGGAGGATCTGCATGGAAGCGTTTTATGATTATCTTTTGAAGAAATACGGGAAGAACGTTCCAATTTTTTTCGATGACGTATCATTTGAAAATTATTCCCGTCCATGGGTCAGTAGCCAGCTTGCTGCTCTTTGCAAGTGCGGGAAACTAAAACGTTTCCAAAAAGGGGTGTATTACATCCCCTCCGAGACGATTTTCGGCCCCAGCGTTCTGAATCCGCGCGATGTCATCGAAAGAAAATATATCAAACGGAATGGAGCGGTAATCGGATTTTACGCCGGCGCGACGCTCATAAATAACTTAGGGCTCTCGACACAGATGCCAAATGGCGTTGAAATCTTTACAAACGCCGTTTCTTCCCGTTCCAGAATTGTTTCCGTCGGTGGGCAGCAAGTTGTGCTGAAACGGCCTCCGGCGCGCGTCACTTCGAAAAATGTTTCGACGATGATGCTCTTTGAGGTGCTGGATGCTTTGCCGCCCAACGCATTATCGCAAGAACGTCGGGATGCGCTGCGCAAATTTATAAAAGCAAACGGTGTTACAAAGGAAAATATATCTCAGCTTTGCGGCTTTTTCCCCGATAAGCCGATTCGAACTCTTGTTGAAAGCGGGGTGATTTACGATGCTACATGAGGATAGAGAGTTCTTTGCGCAGCTGGTGCTTCGAACAGCCGAAGCGAAAGCGATTCTGCCCAGCATTATTGAAAAGGATTACTATGTGACGGAATACCTGCGTGCGTTTTTTCTGTCGCAGCCTAACGCTGTGTTTAAGGGTGGCACCTCGCTCTCCAAATGCTATCATGTAATCGATCGTTTTTCAGAGGATATCGACTTGAATATCGATTGCGATGCCCGCCTCTCGGAGGGCCAACGGAAACAGTTGAAACGTAATATTGTGTCTGCCTTTGCGAAAATCAGTGCCATTCCCACTAATCTTGGAGAAACCCGCAGCCGCAGAGATTTTAATCGTTACCTTGCAGATTATTCTTCTGTTATTGAAGATGATTTTCTTCGCCGCAGGCTCATGGTGGAAACGATGGTTTCCATGCGTTCTTTTCCGTGTGAGACAAAGCCGGTTTCCAGTTTTGTCAGCGATTATTTGCTGGGAAACGGTTTTGAGAACATCGTCTGTCAGCATGGGGCGGGTTCATTTCCAGTGAAGGTACAGGCGATAGAAAGAACCTTTGTCGATAAGACATTCGCTCTGTGTGATTACTATCTTACCGGCCGGGTAGCCGAGCATTCCCGGCATCTTTATGATCTTTATAAGATTTTACCGCTCATACGGTTTGACGATACGTTTTACACGCTTGTAGAACAGGTAAGAATGGAACGTGCGCCGCACACTGTATGCCCCTCCGCCGCCGTTCGAGGAAGCGCTATCTCTGTCATAAAGGAAATTATCGCAAACGCGGCTTATCGTGAAGATTACGAAAAAATAACCATACCACTTCTTTTTACACCTGTTCCCTATGATCTTGCTGTTTCCGTTCTTTCTGACATCGTTTCGTCGCATATGTTCTCCTGACAGCCCCTCCGGGGCTTGCCCTCAGTTCAAAAAGAAAGGAGGTTCCCTCTTCCCTTATTTCAACCCATAAGGAGTCCTGACAAATGAATAAACTTCCCGTGCATATCAGCGCCGGCAACACGAAGATGGGAGCGATCCCGTCTTTTTCTTTGCCTTCCGGCGCGTCCTGTTCCTCTTCCGCCTGCAAAACCTGCTTCTGTGAAGGCTGCTATGCCCGCAAGCTGGAACGCCTCCGCCCCAGCGTCCGCAACGCTTATGCGGAAAACTTCTCCCTCGCTCAAGAGGATCTCCCCGCCCTTGAATCCTATCTCGCCTGGTATTTTGATTCCCCTAACGCCCCGCGCATGTTCCGTATTCATGTCTCCGGCGATTTCTTCTCCCGCGAATATCTCGATATGTGGTTGCGCGTTATCCGTTCTCATCCCGGCACCAAGTTTCTCGCCTTCACTAAGCGGTACGACCTCTTCGCCGCAATCGATCGCGAAACCCTCCCCGAAAATTTCCGTCTCGTGCTCAGCGCGTGGCCGGGCGTCGAAATGCCTAGTGCATTGCTGGGTTATTATCCCGTCGCCTTTATGCAGGATGGGCGCGAAACCCGTGTTCCCGCTGACGCCATGTCCTGCAGCGGCAATTGTTCCGCCTGCGCCAAATGCTGGGATCTTGCCGGCGGCCAGTCCGTCGTCTTCCATAAACACTAAGCAAAACTGTCAAAAATAGCCCGTCCTCGCCGCGAATTTTTGACGCGGCGTTAAATAAATAAGAACGTTCGTTCGCATTCCCTCTTGACAATTCCTTCCGCGTCGGGTATCATATGGTCACAGAAACGAGGTGTTTAATTATGTGTGACAAAATCAAAAACCCGCGCGGTGCCGGCCGTAAAACCCTTGGGGCGGAACCCCGCAGCGAACGCGTTCATCTCCGGCTCGAGCCGTGGATCGTCCATCGCGTCGATTCCCTCTGCCGGCAGGCGGGGCTTACCCGATCGGAAGCAATCCGGCAGGCAATTCTCTTCTATCTTTCCGAAACCGAAAAACAATTAGGAGGAAAAAATTATTATGATGAATCAGAATCCCGAAATCTTTGAAACGAACAACTTCGCCCTCGAAACCTTCATCCACGTCCACGATATCCGTTATGAGAATTCCTATAAGGACGAGTTCGGCACGCGTTACTGGCGCTATCTGCGCACGCCCCGGCTGAATGAGGTCGTTGAGGAATATAAACAGATCGTCGCCGCGCGCAGAAGGAGGGAGCAGGGAAATGTACAGGCTGGTTGAACGCTATGCCGCGAGCTATAAGGCCGGCGGCGCTTCGGATGTTTCAGCGGCACATTGCGCCGAGGTTCTCAATCGCATCCTCCGGCAGCTGGAGCGGGATCATGGCGTGCAGGTCGGGGAAAACGAACTCTCCGGCCTTACGCCCGCCGTGCTGGATGAATATTATAACCAGCTTGCCGCCCGCTGCAAGATGACCACGCGCAACAATTACGTTTGCATGCTCAACCCGTTCTTCCGCTGGGCGTGGAAGGTTGCGCAGGCCACGGCGGAAGATCTCAGCGGCGTGCTGACCACGCATAAGCTCCCTAATGAGAAGGCCGTCCCAAAGTGGGAGCGCAAGGAAAAGTACATGACCGTCCAGCAGACACGCAAGCTGCTCGGCGATATGCCCGGCCGTAATAAGCTGCGCGATCGCGCCATCTGCACGCTTATTCTGGAATCCGGCATGCGCGTGAGCGAGCTGTGCGCGCTGACTATCGGCGACGTGCTCGACGGCGAGCGCGGCAAAATCTACTGCAAACGCAAAGGCGGCAACTGGGAGGATGTTTACGTCAAGGATTCGTTCTACGACGTGCTCGACGCGTATCTTCAAACCCGCCCCGACGCGGCCGATCATTCCCGCCCGCTCTTCCTCTCCACGCATGGCCAGCCGATGAACCGGAAGACGGTCTATGGCGCGCTTGCCTTCAAACAGAAACAGCTCGGCCTTGCCACGGGCCCCCATTGCCTGCGGCATACCTTCATCTCCGAGGTCGAAAAGCGCAACGGCGCTGGCGTGGCGAGGGACTGCGCCAATCATTCCTCCCTGCGCGTTACAAACCGATATGATCACTCCCATCCCGAGCAGCTTGCGAGGGCGGTGAACACGCTGCCGTGGTGAAATAAAAATTTTTTCAAAGAAAATTTTCGGAAAGTGAAAAAACGGTGCCAAAAATGTTCCCTTTATTATTGAAAAACAAAATTTGAGAAGGGGGTATTTTACCTTGGCAATCAGTAAAGCGAGAAAATCGCAGGTACGCATCAAGCTTGGCATCGGCGGCATCTCCGGCAGCGGCAAAACGATGAGCTCTCTCTTGCTCGCCTATGGTCTTGTCCACGCAGACCATCCCGATTGGCCGGACGCGCAGGTTTGGGATAGAATCTGCGTCGTCGATACCGAAAACCGCTCCGCTAATCTGTTCGTCGATGAGCAGGTCGGCAATGTGCGAATCGGAGAGTTCTGCAAAATCGATATCACTCCGCCCTTCGGGCCCCAGAAATATATCGACGCAATCGATGAAGCGCAGCGCGCCGGCATGGAATTCCTTATTATCGATTCCCTCACCCATGCATGGACAGGCGAAGGCGGCTTGCTTGAAATGCAGGCCAACGCGGCAAAGCGCAGCGGCAACAGCTACACCGCCTGGCGGGATGTGACTCCGCTGCATAATAAACTCATTGATAAAATCCTTCAGTGCGATATGCACGTCATCATCACTGCGCGTTCCAAGAAAGAGTACGCCATGGAAGAAGAGAATGGCCGCAAGAAGGTCGTCCAGAAAGGTATGGGCATTCAATTCCGCGATGGGCTGGAATATGAAGTCACCACCTTCTTCGAGCTTGATCAGGCGCATCAGGCATGCGCCACGAAGGATCGTACCCGCCTGTTCGACGGCCAGTATTTCGTCATCACGCCCGAAGTCGGCGCGAAGATTCATGGTTGGCTGGCCGGCGCAAAGCCGGAAGCTGTAACGGCACCCATTGAGCGTGCTGTGAAGGCTCCCGTTTCCGAACCGATGCCCGCCGCCGCATCCCCAATGGATGAATCGCAGCTCCCCTTCAGCGAGCCGCCCGCCCCCATCCCCGCTTCGGCTGTCACGCCGGAAATGGTAGATGCTGTCATCAAGGCCGCTTCAAAAACGATGGAACGCGCCGATTTGCTGGCAAAAGTCAAATCGATCACCGGCGGCACCGCGAATTATCGTACCATTAAAGATCAGGCTACGCTCGACGCGCTTTACGCCGCGTTTGCCGCCTGAGAAAGGGAGGAAAAGCATTGAGTCTTCATAGAACTGAAATCATCGGCCGTCTTACGGCTGATCCTGAAAACCGCATGGTCGGCGAAAATATGGTCACCAACTTTAACGTGGCCGTCGACCCCGATTATCAGCCCCGCAACGGCGAAGAAAAAGCCGCGACCTTTTATCGCGTCGCCGTCTGGGGCAAGCAGGCCGACGCCTGTGCTAAGTATCTCCATAAAGGCGATCCCGTCTATTGTGATGGCGAGCCGAGCGTCCGTTCCTATCAGGGGCGAGATGGCACAATGAAATTCTCCCTCGAGCTCCGCGCCGGCAAGGTGCAGTTCCTCTCATCTAAGAAGGATGCGCAGGCCGCCGCACCAGTTCAGCCTCAGCCCCAGCCTTACGGATACGCTCCGCCCGCTCCGGCTTATGCCCCCGCTCAGCCTGTCCCCGCTTATAATAATTACGCTGTGCAGCCTCCTGTCGCGCCCGCTGCCGCTTCCGCCAATCGTTTCAATGAGGATGATCTTCCCTTTTAACTTTTCTCCTCATCCCGTAATTTCGTAAATCGCCCATAGAAAACGTTTATATCAGGCTGCTGGCAGAAAGGATGCCGAATGAATCTTTCTCCCAGCCAGGAAGATCAGATTTTTCGTTCCTGTATAAATCTGGTCTGGTCAGCTGTCCATCAGTTTAGACGCCGCAATGATAAAAATTATAGCGCCTGCGCGGAGGATCTCTTTCAGGAAGCGTCCATTGTTATGCTGGAGCATATCCGCCGCAGCCCCGATATTGAAACGGCGCGCAAAGCCCCGCTTCTTGATATGACGAACGCAATGTGCCGCTACCTGATGGAGATGAATGTCGTCCATATCCCCAAGCGCACGACTGATTTCACAAAAACCATTTCCTATCCCGTTGATTCGTCGATTATGTTCGATGGGCTGGATTATTATGCCAAAGAAGGCTCTACTGCGGAAGATATCGAGACACAGGCTGATTTCGATATCTTCCTCGGCACCCTTTCCAAGCCTGAAAGAATACTTGTCCAGCAGAAAATGAACGGTGCCACCACGCGCGATGCGGGGCGTGCCGCCGGCTTTGGCGATGCTACGGCCATGCGCACCCTGCAGCGTATCCGAAAAAAATATGCGGCGTTCGCCGCCTGAAAGAGGTTTCAATGGCTGTTAATTTTTATGATAAGATGAATGAAACGCTCGTGAATGGTTCGGCGAACGTTTCTTATACCGATAACGGCGCGAAGGTTTATCGCACCAGCGGCCATGCCCTGCTTGATCTGAATTTTGCCGTCTCCTCTCTGCGGGAAGCGCCTGAAGAGAAGATCGAAACGATGTTTGCCGCCGCCTGTGCGGAAGATATGGCCGCGGCGATCGTCTGGCTCTTCTTTGCCCGCGATTGCCGGCAGGGTATGGGAGAACGGCGGCTCTTTCGCGTCTGCGCCCGCTATCTGGCGCGCGAGTTTCCTTATGCCCTGATGCGCCTGCTCCCGCTTTTCGCGGAGTATGGCCGCTGGGACGATTTGTTTACCCTGCTCGATACGCAGCTCGCTTCTTCCGTTCTCGATATCCTTGCCGATCAGATGCGGCAGGATACGGCGGATATGCTGCAAAAGCGGCCGATTTCGCTCCTTGCCAAATGGCTTCCATCCGAAAAGAGCCGCGTCCCCTCCCATCGCGAAGCCGCAAAATTGCTGGCCGCAAAGTTTCACGTCACGCCGCGCAATTATCGCCGCGCCGTCGCAAAGCTGCGCCGCTATCTGGATGTTATCGAGCTGAAAATGTCAGCCGGCGAGTGGGGGCAAATCAATTATAATACCGTCCCCTCCCGCGCGAATTTGATTTATCGCAAGGCGTTCCTTAAGCATGATGAAGATCGCCGGCAGCAATATCTGGAAGATCTCAAGGCTGGCGTGAAGGATGTCAAGATTAATTCCTCCGTCCTCATGCCGCATGAAATCGCCGCAAAATATGACGAAGGTGAACGGCGTGTGGACGACGCGCTTGAAGCGCTCTGGCGGGCGCTCCCTGATACCGTCCCCGATGGAGCGGAAACCATCGTCGTCGCCGATGGCAGCGGCAGTATGACGTGCGGTTTGAAAGCCGGCGGTGTTCAGCCGCTCGATATCGCGCACGGTCTGGCGATTTATTTTGCCGAACGGCTGCATGGCGTTTACCGTAATCGCTATATCACCTTCTCCGTGCGTCCTCAGCTGGTCGATCTTTCCGGCGCGAGCACGCTGCTGTCCAAGCTGCGCATTGCCCGCCGGCATGATGAATGTTCGAATACGAATATCGAGGCTGTGTTTGATCTTATCCTTGATACGGCGGTTCAAAATAAGCTCAGGCAGGAAGAGCTTCCGAAAAATATCCTCATCATTTCCGATATGCAGTTCGACGCCGGGTGTTATCCGCACTTCAATCGCAGTCTGTTCGATGAGGTGAAGGAGAAGTACGATTTTTATGGTTATTCCCTGCCCCGCCTGGTCTTTTGGAATGTTTGCGGCCGCACCGATACCATTCCCGTCAGGGAAAATGATTTCGGCGTCGCGCTCGTTTCCGGTTTCTCGCCTAACATTGCAAAGATGGTCATGTCCGGCACGCTCGATCCCTATCAGTGCCTCATGGAGCAGCTGCGCAGCGATCGTTACCTGCTTGTTTGGGAGGCGCTCAAGTGATATGGGGAAAAAGCTCAAATATAAACCGCTTTCGCAGCGGATTGTGAAGGATATCCTGAATTCAAACCCGGAGCAGCCGCCGTCAGCTTCCGCATCCCCCGCTCCTGCCCCCGTGCTCAGGTTATATCGCAAGCAGGAGTACGATACCCTCCAACCGGTCGATCAGATTCGCGCCTTTCTTGATTTCGCCCGCTCCGCCGTCACCCGCTATGAGGAAAACGAGCGCCGCTGGCAGGAGTTCGATCAGGAAACGCAGGATCTTCTCCATGTTATCGAGCTGTCTGATAATCTGAACGCCTCCAAAGGCTATGATATGTATAGGCGGCTGGCCGCTGTCCGCCGGGAACGCCGGCAGTGTAAAAACGAAATGGACCTGCTCAAGCCGGTTTATGATTTCTTCGCCGATAAGCAGGCCATTAACCAGCTTGCGCAGGTGCAGGGCAAATGCCGCGCCTGTAAAGAGTTGGTCGATAGCCGCAGCTATACTCTCCGAACGAATGTGATGGATTGATATGAATAACAGAGATCAGATGATCCGGTTCGCGGATCAGTATCTCGGCAATTTTAAGGTGAAACCCAAGCAGGATGGGGGCGAAGAAATCGTCCCGGAGTATTGCCCCTTCTGTCACGGCGGGGATAACGGGGATAAGGAAACCTTCGCGCTCTCCATCGATAAAGGAGTGTTTGTCTGCAAGCGTGGCACCTGCGGCAAGCGCGGGCACTTTGACGAGCTGGCCGAATTCTTCGGCGATACCAATGCCGCCCGCTCCGCTCGCTCCTCCAGCCTCGCCAAACAAAAGCCTAAAGCGTGGAAGCTCCCCGATACGCATCTCAACCCGCCCACGGAAGCGATCTATCAGTATTTTGAGAAGCGCTGCATCAGCCGCGAAACGGTCGACGCCTTCAAAATTCAGTCCGACGACGCCGGCATGATCGTCTTCCCTTTTTATGAAAACGGCGTCAATGTCTTTGAGAAGTTCCGCCGGCCGTGGAAGCCGAAAGAGGGTGAAAAAGGAAAGGAGTGGCGCGCCCCCGGCACAAAGGCTGTTCTCTTCGGGATGGATATGTGCTCCTTCGCCCAGCCGCTCGTCATCACGGAAGGCCAGCTGGACGCCATGTCGCTTTATGAGGCCGGCGTCACCAACGTCGTTTCCGTCCCCTCCGGCTGCGAGGATTTCAGCTGGATTGAAAACTGCTGGGACTGGCTGGAAAAATTCAAGCGAATCGTTCTCTTTGGTGATAACGATGATCCCGGCCGCAAGATGGTTCAGCAGGTGGCCAAGCGGCTGGACGAGTCGCGGTGCGCTATCGTTGAGGATTATCCCTACTGGGAAGACCGCGGCAAGGAATGTAAGGATGCGAACGAAATTCTCTTTGCGTTGGGTCCATTCGAACTGGTCGATATGGTCGAGAACGCCCGACAGGTTCCCATCAAGGGTTTGCTCGATCTCGGCACCGTCACCCCGTATGACCCGACGACCGTTCCCCGAATCAAGACGATGATCCCCGCGTTGGACGCGGCGATTGGTGGCTTGGTTGAGGGCGGGCTTACGGTTTTTACAGGTGACGCGGGCGGCGGAAAATCCACGCTAACGGGCTTGCTTCTTCTCAATGCAATCGAGCAAGGACACAATGTCTGCGCTTATTCGGGGGAGCTCCGTAAAGAAAAATTTCAGGAATGGATCAACCTCCAGTGCGCCGGTTCCGATTATATCGGTCTGAAATATGATTCCGTCCGCAGCAAACAGGTGCCTTCTCTCAGCTGGCAGGTTCAGCAGCGGCTTTCGGAATATTACGGCGGCAAGTTTTTTCTCTTCGATAATAACGAAATCTTCGAGCATAATCAGGCGGAATCCATTCTCGAAGTGTTTACCATGGCGGTTCGCCGCTATGGCTGCAAGCTTTTTCTTGTCGATAACCTGATGACTTCTCTCTCTGACGTCGATGAGGAAACCCGTGCGCAGGGCAAGTTTATCGGCGCGCTCAAAAAGTTTGCCGTTCGTTTTTCAGTCCATGTGCTGGCCGTTTGTCACCCGCGCAAGCGTAAAGCGGGCGAACAATTTGGGAAATTTGATGTCGCCGGTTCTTCACAGATCGTCAACCTTGCAGATTCCGCCATCGTTGTTGAGCGCCCGAATTTGCGCATCATCAAAAACCGCGAAGGCGGCATCGAAAAACTCATCGAGTGCTGTTATTGCGGCGATAGCCGCCGCATCTATCAGGCCGATAAAGGCGATCTGAATAATTTCAGCTGGAATAAGGAGGGAGTGCAGAAGCCTGACCCGCGCGCCGATTCCATGCCGGAGTATGGCATCATGCTGGCTCAGACATTGCCGTTCTAATGAGAAAGAAAATTCGTCCGCCGCTCACTGATGCGCAGCGCGCCTTCCTCGAGCGGAATTATGGGCTGCTTGTCCTCTATGCTTCAAAGCTCGCACGCTACCGGCGGGATTTGGGGTTCGATGATTCGCTTGGGCTCGTCCATCTTGTTGCGGTTTACGCCGTGCAGAGCTATGTCCCCGGCAAATGCGCCTGGTCGACTTATCTCTGGCATCAGGTTCGCAGCGAGCTCTCCCATCTTAACGCGCACAATAACACGCAGTCCCGTAAACCAGAGAGTGGCGTCGGTTTTCTTTCCGATATGATGATCGACTATTATCTCCCCGGCGATCAGCGCTGTATCACCGATGCAGACGCCTTTATGGATGCGCAGCGCATCGTTTCTTATATGAAATCCATTGTCGGCGAGGATGCGGCACGGCTATATCTGCGTTATCATATAGCCGGCAAAACCTGTCAGTCGCTCGGTGACGAGCTCGGGCTCAGCCGCCAACGCGTTCAGCAGCGCGTCGCGGAAACGGGCGCGCGAATTCGGACAAAATTAATGGAGGGAAAACAATGGCTAGGTATCGCAGATGGGATCGTGGGGTCGTCTCCACATTGATGCTCGGTTGCTTCGACCGGCATAGCAGAAACTGTAGCGCATGCAAATATTATCGCGACCCGGACGGGTGCCGCTCTTATGTTTATGAGTGGTTTATCCGCCATCTCTACAAGGGCTTTGGTGGGGAATATACCCGCGACCAGCTTAAAACCCTGCTCCATGTTTCCGAATACGCTTTCCGTGGTCACCTCCGTGATATTCGAATGAAAGGACTTGATACTTATGATGAATGACGCTTCCGTTTTTACCACTTCGTCTATGACCGAACTTCCCACGTTCTCGTCGACTGCGTGTACCGTCGGAGATGTTTATCCGTACTCTGTTACAATCCCGGCGGAGGCTGTCGGTGTTTGTCTTGCTTCCGCGCCCCTTAAAACAAAAGCACCGGAGGAGCCGGCGAAGCTTCTCCCCGATATCCTTAAAATCGCGCACCCCAACAATACCACCGTCGTTCATTGGAACGATGATACCACAACCTCCGTCCGCCTCATGCCCGGCGAAACCTATGATAAATACGCCGCCTTCTGCGCCTGCGTCGTCAAGAAGCTTTACGGCAGCACCACCCGCGCCAAAAAGATCTGCGATAAATATGACTTCGAAGCCATGCAGGCGAAGGAGCGCGAACTGCGCGAGAAAGAAGAAGAAAAGCTCCGCGCCAAAGCAAAGCGCCGCCTGAAGGCGCGTATCAAGCGCCGCGCCCGCGAGCTTTATATCGAAGAGGAAGCCCGAAAGCTGGCCGCCGTCACCGCGCTGAAGGCTGATAAATAAAACATTCCCCCCCCGAAGGTGTAACGGGAACGCGCAGACGTTCGCCGAATTTACGGAGATTCCAAATACCGCGTTACCGCGGTATGGGGCCATCATTTTTGACCATTCATGGTGGGGTCGGTCGTACAGTACCATAAAGACGACAAGCGCGATAGCGATTGCCATCAGCAACAATCTGCCCGGCGGGGTCGCCGCGGCGGTCGGGAACAAGTGAACCAATCCGTCATAGTTTCCTATGACTTGCAACCAATAGGACAACGCCTATGAAATTAAAATTGACATTCTTTCGATAAACCTCCAAATTCTCCCACCGGCTTTCGCAATTTGTTACCCGCCTTGTTGTCTGCGGGGCCTTGCGGCTCTTACAGTCGCCCGTAAGTTCAGACTGTGCCTTCGCCCCTTGCAGGGCGCTCCGTGTCCAGTCGTTACACCTTCCTTTTTATAAAGGCTTGGCTCGGCGTTGTCTGCGCAGAGCCATTATACCATATCCATCGAGGTGATGCCGCTATTCCTCCCGAAACCAAGTGGTCTTTTTCCCGTCTGGCAACCTTTGAACAATGTCCTCTGGCTTATAAACTCCAGTATATCGATCGCGTCCCCAATGAGAATAACGCCTTCGCCGAATACGGTACGCACTGTCATGAAATTCTGGAAAAATGGGCGAAGGGCGAGCTCCCCGACTTTCTTATGGCGTCCGAGTATGAGGAAGGATATGATCAGGCGCTTCAGCACTCCTTCCCCCCGTTCCCCAAAGGCATGCCGCAGAAATATTACGACGCTGGCCTTGAATATTTCGAGACTTTCTCCGGCTTCGGTGATCAATATGATATTCTGGCCGCTGAAGAGCGGTTCGAAATTGAAATCGGCGGTTATCCTTTCGTTGGAATCGCCGACTTGGTGCTCAAAAATCGCGAAACCGGCGAAATTGAGGTCATCGATCATAAATCCAAGTCCATGAGCTCCATGAAAAAGGAACTGGATACTTATCGCAAGCAGCTCTATGTTTACGCCGCGTTTGTCAAGCAGAAATTCGGCGTTTTCCCCGCCCGGCTGCGCTTCAACATGTTCCGGGATGGCACCTTCATTGATGAACCGTTCGACGCGGCCGCATATAACGCCGCCATGGCCTGGGTCGTCGATACGATCGAGAAAATTCTCTTTGAGTTTGATTGGAGGCCGCATAAAGATAAGTATTTCTGCCGGTGGATCTGCGGCGTGCTGAATTCCTGCCCCCTCTGCGAGGAGATATTGGAGAGATGATGATCGATCAGAGAAAAATCGACGCGGCGCTCCTGAAGCTGCGTACCTTCGAGCCCGAAGAGGGGTACTATGTCGCCTTCTCCGGCGGCAAAGATTCTCAATGCGTTTATCATCTGTGCGAAATGGCCGGCGTTAAATTTGATGCGCATTATCGCGTCACAAGCGTGGACCCGCCTGAACTGGTTCGTTTCATTCGGGATCATTATCCTGACGTAGCGCGGGAAATCCCGTATAACGCGGCCGGAAACCCGATCACCATGTGGAATTTGATTCCCGCCGTTGGCAAGCCGCCGTCCCGGAGCGCGCGGTATTGCTGTGCCGATCTGAAAGAGTCCGGCGGGTAGGGGCGTGTTACAATAACGGGCGTCCGCTGGGCGGAAAGCCCTCGCCGCGCCGCCATGCACGGCTCTGTGGAAATCCTCCAGCAGCCCGCAAGGGCGAAACGGATTGCGTTAACGCGCGGCATCGATTTCCATGAAGGCTCGAAGGGCGGTATCATCCTGAACGATGATAACGATTCGTCCCGCCGTATGGTGGAAGTTTGTTATCGTACCATGAAAACGCTCGTCAACCCCATCATCGATTGGTCGACAGAGGAAGTCTGGTCTTTCCTGAACGATGTGGTTCAGGTTCCGCATTGCCGTCTGTATGATGAAGGCTATGGCCGGCTCGGCTGTATCGGTTGCCCGATGGGCTCCGTAAAAAATCGCCAGCGCGATTTTGAACGATATCCGAAATATGAAGAAGCGTATCTTCGCGCGTTCGACCGGATGTTGAAAGCGCGGGACGAACGTGGTTTGCCGAACGATCTGTGGTCTTCGCCTGAAGAGGTAATGGCCTGGTATTTATCTGTGTAATTTCCTTGCGCGATTCGCGCGCAATTCCTTTTGCGTTATGCGCCGGAGAAGTAACACGGCGCGTCATCACTGGCGGTTGTTACTTCATCCCAGTGTTGACAATGACAATAACGTTGTTGTTATTGCCCTCAACATGGATGGTCACAGCGGTGTCCTGTGGTTTAGCCAACTCGAACGCAGCTGCAATCAGCTGAAGCACAATCAGAATAATGTTCTAAATTGTTACTATCTTCTCCATTTGAAGCTGTGGCCTCCTTCCCTTCAACGTATCGTGCGAAATGGGTTCCCTCGCCTCTGGCCGCATAACGCAATTATACATCAATCAAGAAAGGAATACATCATGTCTTTCACTCTTGAATCTCAGCTTCACGAAATCAGGCCTTGCTTCGATGCGATTCAAACCGCGCGAGGCAAGGCGAAAGAGCCGGAAATTCTGGCCTGCGCCCAGAGTCCTGCGGCGTTTTCCGCCCTGAAGCTTCTGCTCGATCCTATGGTCGTCTTTCATGTTCAGCGCAGGTCGCTTGAGAAAAATTTGAATATCACGCTGGCTTCATATTGGGATGATCTTTTTACCATGTGCGAATATTTGTCCGGCCTGCGCGCCGCAGATATGCAGGTCCTCGCCAGACTGCAGTATACGCTCGCCAATATAGCCGACCCGGCCTTGCGCGAGTTCCTTGTTCGATTCCTCTGTAAGGATATCCCGCTCGGTATTTCTGCTAAGACGGTCAACAAGGTTCTTGGCCGCACGGTTATTCCCGTGTATGAATGTATGCTGGCCGAGAAATATTTCGAGCATCCCGAAGCGGTTGAAGGCAGACGGTTCGCGCTTACCGAAAAGCTGGACGGCGTTCGCTGTCAGTGCGTGGCCGAGAAGGGCAAGCCGCCCCGTTTCTATACCCGGCAGGGTCAGCCTATCGAAGGGCTTGTCGAATTGGAAGAAGATATTCTCACGCTTACTGACGGCGGCGCGCTTGGCTTTGTGCTTGACGGCGAGCTGCTCATCGCAGACAGGGAGAATATCCCCAGCAAAGAGCAGTATAAGCACACCGTGCAGATTGTCCGCCGGGATGGTGAAAAGCGCGGCATTGTGTTCAACGCGTTCGATATCGTTGATTACAGCGTTTTTCTCAACCACGACTGCACCACGCCGTATTATCTTCGCCGGCAGGAGCTGGAAGCGATCGTCCATGACGTCGAGCATATCAAGGCCGTTCCCGTCCTCTATGTCGGCGGCGATGTAAATGAAATCCTTCGCCATCTTGAAATTCAGCGCGGCCTCAGTCATGAAGGCGTGATGATCAACCTGCTCGACGCGCCCTATGAGTTCAAGCGAACCCGGAATTTGCTTAAGGTCAAAGCCATGCAGGATTGCGATCTTGCAATTACCGGTGTCGAAGAAGGCGGCGGCCGCTTCAAGGGCACGCTCGGCGCATTGGTGGTGGATTTTAAGGGCAATCCCGTCCGTGTCGGCTCCGGCATGACGGATTCTTTCCGCCGCGAGGTCTGGGCGAATCCGTCCCAATTTATTGGTCGGGTCGTTACGGTGCAGTATTTTGAGGTCACGCAGGATAAATCGGGCGTCGAGTCGCTCCGTTTTCCGGTTTTCAAAGATCTGCGTGAGCCCGGCAAAGAAGTCAGCTATTATTGACAGGAGGAAATTGATATGTGCGAAACCTGTAATCCGAAATTGACATTCTCTGAAATCAAAGGCGATCTGCTTAGCGCGCCCCGCGGCTGGGCGCTTGTGCATTGCATCAGCGCGGATTTTGCTCTGGGCGCTGGCGTCGCCAGGCAGATTGATACCCAGTATGATATGAAGGAAAAGCTTCGCCAGATGTACGGCGAGTATGATTTTGAAGGCTGGGGGCCTTGCGCGCTCCCCGTGCTGGATGTTTATAACCTCGTCACCAAAGAACGGTGCTATGAAAAACCCACGCTTGAAACGCTTGGAGCCGCTCTGTTCGATCTCCGCCGGCATATTCAGGAGCGTGGAATCACCCGTCTCGCTATGCCGCGCATCGGCTGCGGGCTCGATCGTTTGAACTGGGATGATGTTCGTGAGCTGATCCTCGAAACGTTTGATGATACGCGCGTCGATATCGTGGTGTATACGCTGTGATGGAATACACACCGCGGCGGCTGGTGAAAATATCCGCCGACGCCAACAATAATAAATATTATGATATGACCCCGATGGGCTCCGTCTGGGAAGCGGCTTACGGTCGTGTGGGGGCAAGCCCGCAGCGTCGGACTTACTCCCTCCGGGACTGGGAGAAGAAATACAACGAAAAGCTTTCCAAAGGGTATGTTGATCGTACATGGCTTGTGCGAGACCTGATTGAAGTACAGCCTGTTACAGATGATTATCGGCCGATCCTGCAGAAACCCATCGCTGAAATTGTCCGCCGGCTGAGAGAAATGGCGCGGCAGGCGGTTGCGGAGAACTACACCATCTCGTCCAACAAGGTCACTATGGCGATGGTCGATGAAGCGCAGCTCATGCTGAACGCGCTGGTTGATAAACGCAGCTTGAATGATTTTAATCTGCTGTTGTCGGAATTGTTCGGCATTATTCCCCGCCGCATGGCCAGCGTCCGCTCTCATTTGGCCACTTCGGTCGACCAGTTCGGCGATATTATCCGCCGAGAACAGGATCTGCTGGATATTATGCGCGGTCAGGTCTATGTCCCGCAGCCGGTAAAAGTTGTCGATACTGCTCCAGTACAGCAGACCGTCCTCGAGGCGAACGGTCTTGTCTTTGAAGAAGCAACGCCCGAAGACATCATTAAAATCAAGTCCTGCCTCGGTTCCTGCGCCGATAAATTCCGTCAGGCGTGGCGGGTTCGGAACCTTCGTACCCAGCAGGCGTTCGATAATTATGTCGAGCCTGCTCATATCGCTACCAAGCTGCTCTGGCATGGCAGCCGCAATGAAAACTGGTGGTCCATCCTCACCGGCGGCCTTGTTCTCAAGCCCACCAACGCGGTTATCACCGGCAAGATGTTCGGTTACGGTATCTATTTCGCCACAAAGGCGCGCAAGTCGCTTGGTTACACTTCCCTTTCCGGTTCTTATTGGGCTAAAGGCAGTGAGAACAGCGCTTTTATGGGACTGTATGAGGTCGCCTACGGCAAACCGTACGACGTTTATTCTTTCTCCGGCGCTTATAACTCCTTCGACTATGAAAAACTTCAGGCCGCATGTCCTGGCGCGAACTGTCTGCATGCGCATGAAGGGGCAATGCTCCGCAACGACGAGATCATCGTCTATCAGGAATGCCAGACGACCGTCAAGTATCTCGTCGAATTGAAAAATTAACTCTGTAAAGCACGGCACAAAATGGCCATTGGCAAAAAGAAAGAGCCCTGCTTGTAGCAAGGCTCCGTCTTCGTCTCATTGCGCTTTCCGCGCCAGTATCAGGGCGGCAACGGCAATGCCGAGTCCGACCCATCCAAAGGCGGAGAAGCTCATCCCCTAAAGGCCCACAATGAGACAGCATGCGGTTTCGACGTCCTGTTTTTGCAGGAAGCCAGCCAGCGCCCAGGCCAGCGTCTATAACGACGCGAGCGGGAAGAACAGACCGGCAATCGCCAGCAGTACGTTAACTGCGGCAAAGAACAGCGCAGCTTTGGTTTTGATATCTTTGTTCATATTTATTCTCCTTTCGGGGAGGGACTAAATATTTTCTCGGATATCAATGATAGTATATCATATTCTGTCTGTTTATTCCAGCCCATAAAAGAAAAAGCCCCGTGGGGGGCTTCTTCTCCGCCTGTTTCATCGTTTCCTCTATGTCTGGTATAGATCAAGCGCAGCAAGGGCGACGCCGATCCATCCAAACAGAGAAGAGTACATTCCTAAAAGGCTTACGATCAAACAGGCTGTACTTGCGCCATCCCACTTGCGCAGGAATGTTTCCAGCGCCTAAGCAATACCCAGCGCGGATATTGCCGGAATGTCAAAGCTGAAAACAGCTACAAGAAATGTAACAAGCGCGAGCGTGATAATGATACCTTTTTTCATATTCATTCTCCTTTGGGAGGGACTGAATATTACCTCGGATATCATTTATATCATACATCGCCGGAGCGCAAAACGTCAATGGTCATTTTGTGCTGTGCTTTCATTTACCATGTCATTGTGAAATCCAGACGGATTTGCGTCGGGGTTTGTTTACCGCGGTATAGCTGAAGCTCGACAGATAAGGTTGTCGGCTTCTTAACGTCGAGGTCTCTCAGAGGGATTCTTAGGGTGACTGCTTGTGTTTCGCCCTTTTTGATTTGCTCGTTTTCATACTTTACCTCTATCGGAACGGTCTTATCAAATCTGTCCGTAATGCAGGCTGTGCCATATCCCCGCCAACGCAGGCTGTATTCAGAGTTGAGTGTCACGTCAAGTTTGATGATGAGCGTATCTTCGTAAATGTAAGGATTTTCAAATTCGTAATCATCACTATTAGACCCCTTCACGTGCCACCAGGTAATGGTGCTGGCTTTGGATTCAATCCTGCGAGGCCCCTTGCTAACGCGCACAATTACCTTGCTTCCTTTTTTTAGTTTCTCTCCGGGTTTACAACCGGTATAGCACACCGTTCCTTCTTGCGAGTCGTCATATCTTTCCGTAAAAATAACATAGAGGCCAAGCTTTTTCAATGCTTCTGCTGCGTCTTCTGCTGTTATGCCGTAAACATCCGGCATAACTACCATGTCGGCATCTGCTTCCTCTTGTCCGGCGGTTGATTTCGTTTCCGTAAGTTTTCCCAACAGCGTACAGATCACCTGTATTTCCGGCGTTGCAATTCCCGTTTCCTCCAGCTCAAAATCCTTCTGCAGCTCCTCGATGGCGTTCTTTGTCGCCTTGTCGAATACGTTCGTCGTTTCTTCTGTCGCTTCCAGATATCCCGCCGCCATCAGCGCCTTTTTCAGCGCAAGCACTTCGTCCCCCGTGTCCAGCATCTTCAGCGTTTCCGCGTTTGCGATGCCGCAAAGCAGAAGCATAATGCTCAGCGCAACTGCCGCAAATCGTTTTACCATTGTCGTTCAAGTCCTTTCGTGCATTATAAACAAAGTATATCATGTTTCATTTGAAATAACAAGGGGTGGAGGTATTATGTACGTCAATTATCATAAACATGATCACATCTCCAATATCATGCTTGCCGACAGCGTCGCCACCATGGAGGATTACGCCAGGCGCGCCGTCGAACTGAACCAGACGGTTCTTTCCTCCTGTAACCATGGCACGCAGGGCAACTATTGGGAGTGCGCCGAGCTAGCTGAAAAGTATGGCCTGAAGTGGCGCTATGTTACCGAAGCCTATTTCGTCAAGGACCGCTTCGAAAAAGACAAATCCAACTGCCATCTCATTCTGGCAGCGAAGACGCGCAAAGGCGTCGGCGATTTGAATTATGCGCTCTCCGAAGCGAATATCACCGGCTATTACTATCGCCCCCGCGTCGATCTGGATCTGCTCATGGCCCTCGATCCGAAGGATGTATTCGTTACCACAGCCTGCGTCGGCGGTATTTGGAAGTACGGCGCGGAGGAGGCCGAACGGCTCGTTACGCTCTTGAACGATCATTTCCGCGGCAGCTTCATGCTCGAGGTTCAGGCGCATAACGTCGATAAGCAGAAGGATGTCAACCGGCTCGTGCTCGATCTTTATCGCAAGTATAACATCCCGCTCATTGCCGCAACCGATTCCCATTTCATTTACCCGGAGGATTCCAAACTGCGCGATCAGCTGCTTGAGTCCCATCATCTTAAATATGAAGATGAAGAGGGTTGGGATATGGATTATCCCTCTGAAAAGCATTTGCTCGACAGGTTCAAGGCGCAGGGCGTTCTGTCCGTCGCCCAGATTAATGAAGCGATGGAAAACACAAACGTCTTCCTGGATTTTGAGGATGTCTCGTTTGGTAAACGCCGCAAGCTCCCCGCGGCTTATCCCGACATGACGCAGGAAGAGCGCAATCAAAAATATCTCGACCTTGTACATCAGGCGTGGGATCAGTATAAAGCTGAAGTGCCGCAGGAGCGCTGGCCGGAATACGAAGAAGCGATCCGGTATGAGACAGACGCCGTTACCGGTACCAACACTTCGGATTATTTTCTTATTGATAACCGCGTTGTCGATACTGCCAAGCGGGAAGGCGGGGTGTTAACCCAATCTGGAAGGGGGTCGGGTGTATCTTTTTTGACGAATATGCTTCTCGGCTTCTCCTCCGTTGATCGCTTGAAGATGCCCGTCACCATGTACCCCGACCGGTTTATTTCCAAAGAGCGCCTGAGCACCGGTCAGATGCCGGATTTGGATTTGAACTGCGGCAACGTTGAGGTGTTTGAAAAAGCGCAGGCCGAGGTCATGGGCGAGTGGCATAGCGCGCAGATGGTCGCCTTTGGCACGCTCAAACGGCTTTCCGCCTGGAAGATGTATTGCCGTTCTACCAACGTCGCCTTCGAAACGGCTAACGCCATCTCTGACAGCTTGAAAAAGTATGAGCTTGATGTAAAATACGCCGAAGACGATGAAGACCGCGAAGCCATCGATCCGTTCGATTACGTGCCCAAGGAGTATCATGAGCAGCTGCGCATGTCCAATAAATATCTTGGCATGGTCGATTCCATCTCCCCCAGCCCATGCTCCTATCTTCTGACCGATCAGGATATCCGCCGGGAAATTGGGCTTTATCGTATCAATAGCAAAACCGGCAAGAAGGGAACTATTTATGCCGCTTTTATCGACGGGGCGACAGCGGATCGATACGGATATCTAAAAAACGATCTTCTTTCCGTCACCGTCGTCAACATCAACACCGCCGCCTACAAGGCCGCCAATATCCCCCTCCCCTCTGTTAACGAACTGCTCGCCATGTGCCCGCCGGATGATCCAGTCTGGGATATGTACGCCAAAGGCTACACCATGGGGCTCAATCAGGTTGAGCGCGAGAAGGCCACTGAAAAGGTCGCCCGCTATAAGCCGCGCAATATTACCGAGCTGGCCGCGTTCGTCGCCGCCATCCGCCCGGGCTTCAAGTCGATGATCGATACATTCCTCGCCCGCCGGCATTTCGATTATGGTATCCCCTCGCTGGATAACCTGCTTCAGACGAAAGAAATTCCCGACAGCTTCCTCATGTTTCAGGAGCAGATCATGAAGGTCCTCCAGCATGGCGGTTTCACCGGGGCCGAATCCTACGCCGCCATCAAGGCCATCTCGAAGAAGCATCCCGAAAAGGTGCTCGCTCTCAAGGAAAAGTTCCGCGCCACGTTCTCTCAGCGCATCGTGGAGGAGGAGCATGTCACTGAGGCCGAAGCTCTCGCCACCACCGATAAAATCTGGCAGATCATCAACGATTCCTGCTCCTATCTTTTTAATGCATCGCATGCCACCTGCGTCGCGCTGGATAGTCTTTACGGCGCATGGCTCAAGGCGCACTATCCTTATCAGTATTACACCACCCTGCTTCGCGCCTACGCCGCCAAGAAGGATAAAGACCGCATCGCCAAAGCCAAGGAGGAAATGCGTCGGGCGTTCGGCATCCGCGTCGTCGCTTGCAAGTTCGGGCAGGATAACCGCGATTTCTTTATCGATGAAAGCGCGCACACCATCGCCGACGCGCTCACCTCCGTCAAGCACGTCAGTAGAAAAGTCGCCGACGCGCTCTATAAAATGCGCGATACGCTGTATCTTTACTTCACCGATCTGCTTTACGATATGGATATGTCTCCGGCCTTCGACGCTACAAGCATCACCGCGCTCATCAAGATGGGATACTTCAGCGATTTCGGCGGCTCCGCCAAGCTGCTCAAGCTCTTTCAGGAGTTCAAGTCCGGCGAGAACCGGTTCTATAAAGGGCTCGTTGAGAAGACGCAGCAGAAACGCCTCGTCGCCCTGCGCGATCTGGAAGCAGCTTTGCCGGATGAGGATCTCCCCATGGAAGAAATCATCCCCTTCGAGTGCGATTATTTCGGTGCCCCCCTCAGCGTCTATCCCGAAAAGAAGGGCTGCTACGCCGTCATCGATGTGGATGAAAAATACAGCCCCAAGCTGAAGCTCTATAGCGTCTCCACCGGAGACACCGGTGTGATGAAAATTCGCAAGCCCGATTTTGCTAAAGATCCCGTCAAGGCTGGCGACGTCATCAAGCTCCTTGGCTGGCAGAAGAAGCCCGCTTATCAGTATCAGGACGGCAAACGTTCTATCAAACCCGGCGTGACCGAGCTTTGGATGGACGGCTACAAAAAAATTTCCGTTTCGCCCGCTCAAACTGAAAAAGCGGGGTGAAAAATGTTCCCTTTATTATATGAAAAGAAAATTTTGAAAGGGGTTCTGTTATGGAAACAAGAGATTGGCGCAAAACGGTGGAAGATATGGCCGCCGAGCGTGAGCGCATCCGATCTCAACGTATCAAAAAAATAATCCTTATCGCCGCCTGCGCGCTTCTTGTGCTTGTACTTAGCGTCAACGCAGTGGGAGTCGTTCCGTATAACCATACCGGCGTACTGCGTCGGGCGGGAGTTGTCCAGAAGGAAGGCGTGTCAGAAGGCTGGTTTCTTAAAATCCCGTTTGTCGATTCGCTTGATCTAATCTCCAATCAGGTCCAGACGCTGCGTATCGCCAGCGGCACTTCGAAGCCAACCACGTCTGATACCGCCGAAACAAAAGATCGTCAGCTCGTGCCTGTCTTTGAGTTCGAGATTCAGCATCAGCTCGCGCCGGAAAAGTCTTACGATGTGTATACCAACTACGGTAAGAATTACACCGGTGTCCTGGTCGAGTCCAACGCTCTGGCGATTATCAAACAGGTCTTCTCTCTTTATGATAGCGAAGATATCGTCAATAATAAGGAAGCAATTCCCGCGCAGATCGCCGAGCGGCTGGATGAGATCACGAAACCGTACGGTATCAATATTCTCCGCGTCAACATGAAGACGTACGATTTTACGCCGGAGTATACTGCCATCCTTGAGGAGCGTGCCCGCCTCAGCGCTGAACTCACCAACACCGAACTGCGCCAACAGAAAGAAAAAATTTCCGCGCAAACCGAATACGACGTCGCCGTCAAACAGGCCGAACAGAAAGCCGAGCAGGAACGCATCAAGGCGGAAAGCGATCAAGCCGTCGCGCTGATCAACGCACAGGCGTCCGCCGAGGCTGAAAAGATCCGTGTGGATAACGAAGCCTATGTGATCAAGACCCGTGCCGCGGCTGATAAGCAGGCCAGGCTGGATGCCGCCGAAGCTACCAAGGCTGAATTGGAAGCCAGCAAGGCCGGCTTGAGCGAGCTTGTAATCCAACAGCAGATGATCGAAAAATGGAACGGCCAGCTGATGCCCAACTTCGGCAGCGGCAGCGGTTTCAATTTTGCGAATCTGACCAATGTTCTCGAACAATATCTCCTTGGAGGTGAAGAATAAATGGAAGAACTGCGCTTTGTAAACGCCGGCTTGAAGCATGCCGTCTGCGCGAATCATGTCATCGCCGTTCTTAACCCGCGCACCATGACCTCGAAAGAATAGGTGAAAGCCGCCAAAGGCCGTAAGCATCTGCTTGATGCGACGGTCGGGCGCAAAATCCGCTCCGTCATTCTCTTTAACGAGGGCACCGTTATGCTCTCCTCTCTCCGGTTTGAAACGCTGCTCATGCGCCTCAACGGCGATATGCGCGGCAACCTCTATGATCGGGATAGCGAATACGCTGAAACCGATCCTGAAAACACGGACGGCGTCGAGGCGGATTCCCTCATTAATAATGAAGAAGGAAAGGAGGAATCAACCTTCGATGAAGGTAATTGACCAGTCTTTTAAGATTCTCTCGCCGTCCACGCCGGAGCGCGCACTGGAAACGCTGCGCCTTATCGAATACGCCGCCCGTAATTGCTATCGCTCGCATGATAAAATCACGGCCGATAGCTGGCGCAAGTTTCTTGGCGGGCTTATAAAGCGGGGGCATGAAGCCCCTATTGAGTTTGGCGACGCCATGGTTGAGCTCGTCACCGGGCGCGATGTCCTGGCCGAGATCACACGGCACCGGCTCCCCAGTTTCTGCGTTCAGAGCCAGCGCTATGTCGAAGATGATAAGACCGGAGATATCAGCTTCATCCGGCCGGATATCTATCTTCCAGCCGAAGGCCCCGATCTGGATGCGAAAACATGGTGCGCTTCCCGCGGCTGGGATGCGTCCATGGAGCATGCCGAAACTTATTACCGGTATCTCAGGCATGAGTGCGGCATGAAGGCGGAGGACGCACGTAAAGTACTCCCCAATTCCACCGCCTGCATCATCGTCATGAAGGCGAATCTGCGGGAATGGCGGCATATTTTTCAGCTGCGCACCTCGTCGGCCGCTTATCCGGAAATGCGCTCGCTCATGCGCCCGTTGCTTTGCGAATTCCAGAAACTGTTTCCCGTTATTTTTGATGATATCACATGGGAGGAAAAGAATGATTGATGGGTTTATCAAGAATCCAGACTCTGAATTTCTTTGGAACCTTCGGAAACGAATCAAGGCCAACTCGGGTTTCTGCCCCTGCAAGAGGGAAAAGACGAAGGATACGAAGTGCCCCTGTAAAGACTTCCGCGAGCATGGCGATTGCGCCTGCGGCATGTATATCCGCAATCCGAACGTGGATGAAGAATTTGTAAACGAGGGGTATGTCTGATGAATACCGACGAAATCTATTTTGAAAAGGTTTCCTTTGACGAGTTCCGGGAGACGTTCGAAAAAGGAAGGCAAATCGCCCCTTTGGGCGTAGCCGAAATGCGTAAGATCTGGGAGGCGATTCCGCTTCCCTGCCGCGCAACGGCCGGTTCGGCGGGCTATGATTTCTTCCTTCCCTATGAAATTGAAGTCCTCCCCGAGTATCCGCTCACTCTGCCGACAGGTATCCGCTGCCATATGCCGCCCGGCGTAGTCCTCGCGATCGTTCCCAAATCCGGGCTCGGTTTCAAATATGGCCTGCGCCTGCGCAACAGCACCGGGATCGTCGACAGCGATTATTACTATTCGTCTAATGAGGGGCATATTCAGGCCAAGCTCACCGCCGAAGAGCCCGTTCGTCTGCCGGGCTGCGCGAAGTTTATGCAGGGCATTTTCCTCCCTTATCTGACGGCCGCGAACGATACCGCGTCCGGCGTGCGCAACGGGGGATTTGGCAGCACAGGTGTCTGATATGTTCTTTGTTGGCTGCATGTTTGGAATCTCCACCGTTTCGCTGTTTGCCAGCCTCGTGCGTCTGGGGGTTCCTTTATGGGTGTTAGTTGCCATTCTTGCTGTTTTTCTGGTTGTCATTGTCTCTTGTGATGATGACGATGATAATCATTCTCTTCCGAGGCGGTGATGTAATGTAGATGTTGATTGATTTCCTTGGCGTTTTTCTTGGGGCGGCGGTACTTACCGCGCTCATCTGGATATTGACGCACTGGGTTTCCTATGTGGCCGCGTGGGTGCTGGCCGTCACGGTCTGCGTTGCAGGCACGTTCCTGCGCGCATGGATTGATATTAAATATGGTGAAAGGATTCGAAATTATGGCAAACGAAATGAAAGAACTGTGGGATCTGCTCAACTTTCTTGCGGAGAAGGAGGAGCCGAAAACAGACTCTTCCCTGAAGACGGAGAAACCGGCAAAGCCGGAGGGAGTGAAGGAATTCCCGAAGCCGAAGGAAGACCTGCCGGAGGAAATGAAGCAGGCGATTAACGCCGGCCGCACGCGCGCCGCTTATTTCGCCGCTCTTTACAAGATGCTTCTCTCGCTGGAGATCCCGGACGACGTCGCTTATGACGTGACGCTCGCCGATGCCCGCAGATGACGCTTTCTCAGCTAAACGAAGCTGTGCGCCAGGCGGTTGCGGGTACGCTGTGTGACCCTGACAAGGTGGAAGTCCTCATTTCCCTGGGCTTCCCCTCGTTGGGGCCTCCGGCGGGTGTCGAAGTTTCCCATGGTTATCTCGGCTTTGACTGGGAGGGCGAAGGGTTCCGACTGGTTCCCGCCAGCGAGCTGGTTGAATGGCGCAAGAACCGGGATAACCCCCTCCCTCCGCTGGAACAAACCATGGATGATGGGCGGCGCAAGCTTCATACGCTGCGCTGCCCCGCCTGCCCCAACGAAGTTAAACGAACCGATCGATATTGCCCGCAATGCGGGCAGAGATTAAAAAGGAGCACGCAATGATTTGGCTTACCGGCGATAAACACGGCGATTATAGTTCCGTCGAACTTTTCTGCGAGTCCCATGACGTCGGTAAAGACGCAGGCGGAGATATCATGGTTGTGCTTGGCGATAACGGGGTGAATTACTTTGGCGGCAAACGGGATAGAAAACTCAAGGCCGAGCTCACCACTTTGCCGCTGACCTTCTTTATGGTTCGCGGCAATCATGATCAGCGCCCCAGCCGCAAGGTCTGCCGCGAGGAAGACTATGTCAGTTCTTATCTTTCAGGCCCCGTGCTCGTCGAGGATGAGTTTCCAAATATTCTCTATGCGAAAGACGGCGGCCTGTATGATTTCAGCGGCATGAGCGTCATGGTGATCGGCGGTGCTTACAGCATCGATAAATTTATCCGGCTCGAGCGTCAGGCGCAGGGATTCCCGCAATATCGCTGGTTCCCCGATGAACAGCTTTCGAAATCTGAAAGAGATTCTATTCTGGAAACCGCGCGCGTCCATCGCCCCGATGTTATCCTCTCTCATACCTGCCCCCAGAGCATGATCCCCTGGGATCGATGCGCTCCCAATATTTATGGAGGCCCTCCCGATTATACCATGGAACGCTGGATGGACGAGGTAGACGCCGCCGCGCTCGAGCCTGAATGGTTTTGCGGGCACTGGCATCTTGATCGCCGCGTGCCGCCCCGCACCCGTTTTCTGTATCATGATTTTATTGATTTCTGAGGTGATAAAATGCTTGGCGATAATGTAATCTTCGGGGTCGGTAAAGACGTCCCCGTCGTCGTGAACAGCGAAGGCGGCAAGCAAAGCCGCAGCCCTTATGCTTTCCAGCTTCTGCCCGTGCATGCAATGTTTGCCGCGGCTGAAGTCGCGAAGGCCGGTGCTGAGAAATACGGCGAAACCTTCGCCTGCCGTAACTATACAAAAATCCCGCCCGAGGAGCATATCGGGCATTGCATCCAACATCTGTACGCTTATCTTGCCGGCGATATCAGCGATGATCATCTGGCGCACGCCATTGTCCGCGCGCTCTTCGCTTATGAGACAGATAAGCTGGCGCGTGAAAGCGAGGGGACGCCCTGTGCCTGAAACCGCCGTCGATGTCTTCGCCTGCGATCTCTCGCTCCATCGCCCCGGCTTTGCGCTGCTTCATTGTGAGAATAATACGATCACCGTGCGCGAGCTCAGCAATGTCAACAACAAGTATGCCCGCAAGAAAACGCATGGCCAGATGCTTCTGGAGATTGCGCGCGAATAGAAGCGATATATGACCACCTACCCAAACGCCATATTAGTTCGCGAGAAAGCAATTTACCCCGGCCGCTATCAGATGAAGACCATCGGGGTTTTGCATAAGGTTGTCGGCGTGGCCGATCTTTATGCCTGGCATTTGACAGGCAGAGAGTTTGAAGAGATCGATCCTCGCATGACCAAGCGCATCGTCACCGGCGATGCTAACGCGGAGAAAGATCGTGTCGCCGAAATGCTGGATGATTACGTTGGCGCTCAGCGCTATGCCTGCGACGACGAATCTGATGCGGTAGCGGTAGGCGTCGCGTGGCTTATTCAAAATAAAATTTTTCAAATGTGAAAAAGGGGGCATGAAAATGTTCCCTTTATTATATGAAAGGAGTTTGATTCCGAAATGACGCTTTATACTCTTCCCGGCTGCCCCATGTGCGACCTGCTTGCCGAGCGGCTCGCGCAGCTTTAGATCCCATGCAATATTGTTTCCGATGCGGAGCAGCTGAAGGCAAAAGGCATTCAGGTTGTCCCCGCCCTCGAAGACAAGGACGGCAATCTCATGAACTTTGCGCAGGCTATGAAATATCTCAGCAAAGGAGTATCTGTTGAATGATCCCCGACAAATATGCGCGCTATCGTCCGGAAGCAAATTTCATCAGACGTTATATGGATGAAAAATGCGCCGCCGAAAGCAGCGACTATGATCCAAACTCCAATGTCAGTTCAAAGAATCTGGCCACCCTCGCGTCCGAAAGCGGTAAGCGCGGCCGCATCTATACCAGCCGGTTGATGATGCACGATATGCTCACCGCCATGTACGGCGAGGAAGAGGCCGACAGCTACATTGACAACCTCGAAACCCATCGTGTCTATTGCCATGATGAAACCGGCCAAACCCCGCAGATCTATTGCGCCAGCATCACCATGTACCCGTTCCTACTGCACGGCTTGAAGGGGCTGGGCGGCACGTCGGATGCTCCCAAGACGCTGCAAAGTTTCGCCGGCGGGTTTGTCAATCTGGTGTTCGCCGCCTCCGCTCAGGTGCTCGGCGCGATTGCCACTCCAGAGTTTCTCGCCTATATGAACTATTTCCTCGTCAAGGAATACGGCGAAGATTATTATCTGAAGCCTGATACGCAGGCCGAGCTCTTTGGCCGCAAGCGCACCATTGATAACGTGATCACCGATACCTTCGCGCAGGTTGTCTACTCGGTCAATCAACCGGCGGCGGCGCGCGGCAATCAGGCCGTCTTCTGGAATATTTCCTATTTTGATGAGCCGTATTTCCGCGGGCTGTTCGAAGGTTTCGCCTTCCCGGACGGCACAGTAATGACCGATCTCTGGGAGTCCCTCTGGTGGCTGCAGGTTCGGTTTATGAAGTGGTTTAATCAGGAGCGGCTCCGCAAGATCATCACCTTCCCGGTCGAAACGTTCTCTCTCCTGAACAACGGCAAGACGGCTGTTGACCAGCGGGCACTGAAGCATATCGCCGAGATGTATGCCGAAGGGCACAGTTTTTTCACTTATACCAGCGATAGCGTGGATAGCTTGAGTTCGTGCTGCTTTGCGCCGGATACACTGTTCTCCGTCTGGGACCAGCATAACACATTGCTTGTCGGGGCTGCAGAGCGTCTTTACCAGATGCTTGAACAGGAACAGGATTTTCGTGTTCGGGTTATGCTCGGTGAGGAAGTGGTTCCCGCGACTCTCATTCGTCTCCCCGGCCGTCAGATGTATTTTATCACAATCGACGTCAAGCCGAACGCCCGCCGTATGTATGAGGTGACGGATAACCATCTTTTCCCCACCCGGCGCGGAGACGTCCAGGCGAAGGAGCTCGTCGAGGGGGATGAAGTCCAGTGTTGGGATCCCGAAAGCAGGATGTATACATACCGCCCGGTATCTGAGGTGATCGAGAGCGCCAATACATACGATTATGTTTACTGCCTCGAGGTTGATGATGGGTGCGAGCCCTACTTCATGCTTCCCTCCGGAGTAATTACGCATAACTGCCGCCTGAAAAACAACATCGTTGAAAACCAGTTCACTTACAGCCTTGGCGCGGGCGGCATCGCGACCGGCTCCAAGCGCGTCATGACCATCAATATCAACCGGCTCGTTCAGGGCTGCGGCGGCGATCTGGCCAAGGTCAAAGCCTCGCTTGACGATCTGACCGCGCATGTCCATCGCTATTTGAAAGCGTATAACGCGATGGTGAAGGATGCGCAGGCCAAGCATATGATCCCGCTTTATGACGCAGGGTTCGTTTCGCCGGAGAAGCAGTATCTTACCGTTGGCATCAACGGTCTGGTCGAGGCGGCGGAGTATCTGGGCATTCCGGTCGGTGACAACAAGGCTTACGGCGAGTTCACTGATCTCATCCTTGATACGATTCACCGGCGGAACGTGGCCGATGCCGAGCCGGGCGTTATGTTTAACACGGAGTACGTGCCAGCCGAAAGCTTAGGCGTGAAGAACGCCAAATGGGATAAAGCCGACGGGCTCTCCGTCCCGAGAGCGTGTTATAACAGCTATTTCTTCGTGGTTGAAGATCCTAAAACAACGGTTCTTGATAAGATTCGGCTGCATGGCGATCGTTATATCCGCAATCTCGACGGCGGCAGCGCCTGCCATATCAACCTCGAAGAACACCTCACCGCTCGCCAGTACGAGCTGCTCATTCTCAACGCGATTCATGAAGGCTGCTCGTATTTTACCTTCAACGTTCCCAATACCATCTGCAACGACTGCGGGTATATCAGCAAGCACAAGCTGGAGAAGTGCCCAAAGTGCAGCAGTGAAAATCTGGATTATGCCACGCGCATCATCGGCTATCTGACCCGCGTGTCGAAGTGGTCGGCCGAGCGCAAGAATGAATATGACCGGAGGTATTTCGGTGGACAGGAATATGAAAATCAAACTGAATCCTGATAAGGATTTCGTCGCGATGCTCAGGGGGAGAATAGCCGCTAACAACGGCTATTGCCCCTGCCGGGTCGAGAAGACTGATGATAACAAATGTCCGTGCCTTGCGTTCCGGACGACAAAGGAATGTTGCTGCGGCCTCTATGTGCAGGTACCGGCCGATGATTAAATACACCGGTTACAGCGTCGTCCTGCAGGAAGTCCCTGATGAAATCAGTCTCGCGGTGGAGGTTTCAAACTGCCCGCATCGCTGCCCCGGCTGTCACTCGCCGGAGCTGCAGCAGGATGTCGGCTATGATCTTGAGCACGATCTTCCAACTTTACTCAAGGAGTATGCGGGCCGAATTACCTGCGTCTGCTTTATGGGTGAGGGGAATGACCGAGACGCGCTGGCGCGATGCCTGATGTCGGTGCGGAAGGCGGGACTTAAAACCTGCCTCTATTCCGGCTCGCAGGTGTTCGATCTCTCCCTTCAGTGCTGGGTTGATTACTACAAAATCGGCCCCTACATTGAAGAGCGCGGTGGGCTCGACTCACCGAACACCAATCAGTCCATGTGGCTGCTGTCATCCGGCAAAAACGGTATGGCAATGAACTACTCCAATATCACTTATAAATTCCAACATAGAAAGGTTTGATGTGATGGGTGCTCCTCAAATTATTGTAATTATTCTGTATTCGCTTTCTTTCCTTGTGAATTTGCTAAACGCTCTTAAAGAGAAAGACCCGACTAAAATAGCAGCCGGCTGTATCGGGTCGGTTGTAGGAACAGGAATGATGGTCGGCCTGCTCCTCTGGGGCGGTTTCTTTGGAGGTTAATATTATGGGCGAAGTAAAACGCGTCTGCTCCTGTAAAAAAGGCGGCTGTGCGGTGAGGTATAAAACGCTCGTTCGAGATTACGAGCACACGCTTGTCCGCTGTCAGAACCTGAATCTGTATTGCGACTATTTGCTGAAACACTTTCTAGGTCAGTCGCAGCGCGACGCCGTCATGGAACGCTTCAGCGGGATGCCTGGCTATAGCGAAGCGGAGGCGCTCGGAGTCGAATGACCAACTCCTTCATTGTTTCCGCGCTCCACACAGGCCGGAACGTCGAAGTTTATGCTGTTCGTAACGATAAGAACGGCTACCCGCAATTCCTCGTCTATGAAAATCGTCAATGGTGTTGGCGTTCTGCAAAAAACTACGAGCCGCTGTCTGCGGCCGGAAAGGAAATGCCTGTAAACGGATATGAAATTGAGTGAACTGGAAACGATCGAGCAGACTGACCCGCAAGTGTCTGCCCTAATTCGTAAAGAATATCTGCGTCAGACGGGCGGAATCGAACTGATCGCCTCGGAGAATTATCCAAGTCCCGCCGTGCTGGCCGCGGCCGGTTCTATTCTGACCTGTAAATACGCCGAAGGGTATCCCGGCAGGCGCTATTATGGCGGTTGTGAGTATATTGACGAAATCGAGCGTCTGGCCATTGAGCGCGCGAAGCAGCTCTTCGGGGCCGAACATGCTAATGTGCAGCCGCATTGCGGCACCACGACCAACAACGCCGTCTACGCTGCGGTGCTCAAACCGGGCGATAAGGTGCTGGGGATGTCGCTCAGCGGCGGCGGCCACCTGAGCCATTGCAATCCGCAAGGCCAGGGCGGTCGGCTTTACGACGCGGTGCTCTACGGGGTTAATGAAGAAACCGGCCTGATCGACTACGACAGGGTTTATGACCTCGCTCAGCAGCATCGGCCGAAGCTCATCGTCTGCGGCGCTTCCGCTTATTCCCGTGTGATCGATTTCAAAAAGTTCCGCGAGATTGCCGATAGCGTCGGCGCTTATCTTCTGGCCGATATCGCGCATATCGCAGGTCTGGTCGCGACGGGGCTTCATCCTTCTCCTGTCCCCTACGCTGATTTTGTAACGACTACCACACATAAAACGTTACGCGGTCCTCGCGCCGGGTTGATTCTGTGCAAAGCCGAGTATGCCAGGCAGATTGATCTTGCGGTGTTCCCCCGCCTGCAGGGCGGCCCCTTGGAACATATCATCGCAGCCAAAGCTATTGCCTTTAAGGAAGCGCTAGAACCCGGCTTTAAGCAGTATCAGAAGCACGTGCTAAAAAACGCGAAGACGTTCGAGCGGGTTCTTACCGAACGCGGCGTCCGTCTTGTCACCGGCGGCACCGATAATCATCTGCTTCTGCTCAATGTCTCCCATGCGGGCAAGACAGGCAAGGAAATTGAGGCCGCTCTCGGCGCGTGTCATATCACGGTTAACAAGAATACCATTCCCGGCGAGAAGCTAAGCCCCAACGTGGCAAGCGGTATCCGCATCGGCTCTCCCGCCATTACGACGCGCGGCATGCGTGAGCCGGAAGTAAAATTTATTGCTAACACAATCGCCGATATTCTTGAAGGCGCGAACCCGTCGGATTATGCGAAAGACGTTCGCGATCTTGCCCTTAATTTCCCGCTGTTTATGAGGTGAAGCATGAAAACATTGAATGAAATTATCGATGGACTTTCCGCTCTCCGCGACCAGGACCATGAGCTGATTGACGATGCGATTACCACATTGATCTATCTGGATGAGGTTGCCGCCGCAATGGGATGGGACGTTCTCAAGCGGGTTTCTAAAGCCTATGCCGGCGGGGACCTGTACTTGTATGGGCGCAACGGGATGATTTACAGCCGCGTATCGGGCAAAGCAATGCCTGTTGAAGACGCGATTGATGAATTCGTGGCGAAGGTAGAATCCGACTAACTTCGCATATTGCCGGCCTGCGCCGTGCAATGAGTGCGGAAGCCGCCCGGAGCCCATTACAGCTAACACCGAATGGGCAATCCGGACTGTTTCTCGATACTAACCTAAGTACCGATTCGTATCGACTCCCGGCCTGTGGGGACTTTTACGTGTGACGTCTAGCCCTGTTTAACAAAGATAGTGTCTCCGCCCGTCCTCCGGCGTTTGTCTTCTACGAATCCGTGCTCTTTGAGTATTGAGATAACTTCCCGAGAAGATATGTTCTTCTTCAAGAAAATCACCTCCGCACTCATTATACGGCACGGGGCGACAATATACAACCATTAAAAGCAAAGGTGATGATACGGTTTGGCAAAACGAAAAACTATCGATTATTCTAACCCGCCGGAGACACTGGACGATCATCCGTTCTTCGGCCTCCAGCTTGACGGCGAACAGAGGGCGTTTCGCGACGCGATCTGGGACCCCGAAAAGCTGATCGTTCTCTGCGATGCGAAAGCCGGCTGCGGCAAAACAACCATCGCAGTTATGACGGCCGAACTGCTCGTCAAATATGGGCGTTATGAGGGCATCGTTTACGTCACTTCCCCTGTACAGGAACAGAAGATCGGGTTTCTCCCCGGCACCGTGCAGGATAAGCTCTCTGTTTATAACGAGCCGTTTTATCAGGCGGCGCTCAAGGCCGGCATCGATGTAATGCACGCTGTCAAGCAGGAGAACATGATGAACGTAAAGGAGGATACCGCGTATATCGACTGTGTGTCCCACACCTTCTTCCGCGGGCAAAACATCGAAAATAAGGTCGTTATCATCGATGAAGCGCAGAACTATTACTTCGATGAGCTCAAGAAAACCCTGACCCGCATCCATGACAGCTGCAAAACAATCGTCATCGGTCATACCGGCCAGTGCGATCTGTATCACCGGCCTGAACATTCCGGCTTTGTGGATTATCTGGCCGAGGCGAGATATGAACCTTTTGCCGCCGTCTGTAAACTGACCCATAACTATCGCGGTGTTGTGTCCAACTGGGCTGACAGCGTAGAACATAGATCCTGAGAGGAGAACATATGGACGGACTTGTACTTCCTATTCTTTCTGATAACGTTGGCAATTATCAGTTGCCAGATCCTGAACTGGTATCCTATTACACGCTGGAAAAAGAGCGCAAACTCTGGCTCGACGGCGAAGTCGATATCAACATGCTCGAGTATGAGCGGCTGATCCTCCGCTGGAACATTGAAGACGCGGGCAAGCCGGTCAATGAGCGCAAACCGATCTGGCTGTATCTGATGAATTACGGCGGCGACGCCGATATGATGTGGTCTTTCATTGATACAATCGAATCCTCTGTGACGCCGGTTTATACGGTTAACATGGGCGTGTGCGCTTCAGCGGCTGGTATCATCTTCCTCAGCGGTCATAAGCGTTTCATGCTTCCCCGCGCTCGCGTTGTAATCCACGAGGGCAGCGCCTCCCTTTCCGGCGACAGCACCAAGGTGTTCGACGCGGCCGACAGCTACAAAAGTTCCCTAAAAGCCATGAAGGAACATATCCTCAAGAAGACCAACATTCCTGCTAAGCTGCTGAATAAAAAGCGCAACAATGACTGGGAACTGGATTCCGTTTTTTGCCTTGAGCACGGAGTCTGCGACATCATTGTGAAAACAATGGACGAAATTATTTAACCCACCCCATCATTGCGGTCTGCCGTTTACAAACAAAAATGGACATGCCCAGTAGAAGGCCGTCCATTTTGAAGCGAGGTCGCTCACCGGTGATCATCAAAATTCACACCGGTTTGCCGCCCGATACTCTTCTAGGTTCCCGCTGGGAGTTCTTTGCTGCGGGGTACCGTAACGTGGAGCCCGTTCTCAGGGTTCTCAAGAACCGTATGGCTTCCCTTACCACGGTTTTTGAGCTTGCGCCACTGCTACTTTTCGAGTATCGAGATAACCTCTTTGCTACCTAACGGCTTATGCATTGAAGCCACCTCCTGTGGCTATTATACACAAACACGCGGCAGACTGCAATGTTTTCTTTTGTGAACGGGGAGATGGAGCGGTACAGCAATATTAAGGGGCGATCGCGTTAACCCCGCCGGTTTCTATTACCGGCAATGCTGCTCCCAAGTACAAATAGTGTACTTAGGCTCAGGTTTGTTTTTCCTGGCCTTTTCGAGTTGCCCCGTCAGCCAGGTTTTCATCTATGAGATCACCTTTTTGACGACGTACTCAAGAAACAGTTCGATCATAACGTCACAAACATGTTCCATTGGCACATCGCTCCTTTCACATAGCGCTACGCATCCCGATGCATCAGGTGCGGCTATGTAAACGCGATCGCCTCCGCTCCTCTCCCCGCCGACACAATTATATCATAAGGAGAACACAATGACATTTGACTTATTCGATGAAATTCTGCACCGATTGATGGAATGGAACGACTTCTGCGAAAAGGTTTCGGATGCAACAGACGACGCCATACGCCTTCCTGAACTGTGCCAGCTGGACGATCCCATTGTAAACCTGCTGGAAATTATTATGAAAGATAAAGAAAACGACTGGACCGGCTACTTCTGTTGGGAGCTTAACTTCGGCCGGCGATATAAACCTGGCATGATAACGGACGGGGACAAAGACATTCCGCTCGCCACCACACGCGATCTGTATAACCTGCTGCTTGAAAACATGAAGGAGGATAAGGTTTAATGGAAAACTATCTGCGCATCACCGGCACAAAAGAGCAGCTCGATGAAGCCGTCCTGAAACTGTGCGGCAAGAAAGGCGTCGTTAAATTTAAGCCCAGCGGCGCTTATCTTAAACAGCATCCCGCAATTCCTGAAACCGGCGTGAAGGAGAAATCTCCCGTTACATTCGATCCAGGGTTTAATGATGAGCGGCTGCTTGCCTTCAAAACGGTTTATATGCCGCCCTTTATGCTTTATAAAGGCATTACAAAGCAGCTTCCGGATATTGAAATGGAATATGCCTATATGGACCGCTCTCGGTATCATGAAGTCGGTCATGGTTTTTATAAAGCCGGTAAGACGCATAATTGCGAACAGAAAAAATTCAAAGCGTCCTCACCGCAGCTGGAACCCCTATACAGAAGCCTTCTTCAAAAAATGAAATATAATTAAAAGGAGATAAATACAATGCAATATATTTTTAACGCCCCTGAACCAGAGGAAATGAGCAAAGCCTTAAAGCGTCTTCTTGCCGCTCAAAAAGAATATGATGCGGCCATGAAGGAAATGAGGCGCGTTACTTTTGTCCCGTGCTTTGCAGAAATTGAAGCTACCAATGAACAGTTTTCCTCAGAGAAAAATGGGGCGGCAGAATAATTACTGCCACCCTTCCTCGGATATAATTTTCTCCAGCAGATTATAAATTGCTTCAAGCGCATCTTTGAGCCCTGGTACATCGGCGGATTCTTGGATCTTCTCTACAGCTTCACTCAGCTTATCAAGTTCTGCGCCTATTTTCTTTTTCTCGTTGTCTGTCACATGCGCCACCTCCACTTACATTGTAACACATCGCATTTTAGAAAGGAATATTAAAATATGAAGAAGGCAATGTTATCTCAGCCGATGGCTGGCAAAACCGAACAGGAAATTATTGAAACCCGCAACCGTGCCATTAAGGCGCTGGAGAACATGGGCTATGTTGTCGTCAATACACCCTTTACCGATGAATGGTACAACAAGGAGGCGATGACCGAGCGCGGCGTCGTTCAGATTCCCTTGTCTTTTCTCGCAAAGAGCCTTGAAAATATGAGCCTGTGTCATGCCGCTTACTTTTGCAATGGTTGGGAGCAGGCACGCGGCTGCCGGCTTGAACATGAGGCGGCTAAGGCTTATGGGGTCGAAATTCTTTATGGGGAATGATCTACCTGTCTCGTCAAAGGAGGGACTGCTTTGTATTGCTGTATGTGTGGCCGTGATCTGACCAACGTCTTCTATGAACCGGCTGGATTATTTTCGCACGAATACATTTGCCTGGACTGTTTGAGAAAAATTAAAGGAGAATGCCATGTTCGGAATCGCAGAGAAGAATATACTATTGACTGAACAAAAATGCTTTGACGCCGGCAAAGTGAAAATTCTTATAACAGAACATTTCGCTGCGGACGGCCAACCATTCGCCGACCTCTTCAAAGAATTCATCCTTCGCAATCTTAAAATTGCGTCTTAATTCCACTTATGCTATAATCAACCCGCATGCAAATGTGGGTTGTTTCTCTATCGAAAGGAGGATGGGAATGAAACAACCCTGGGTAGCCGCTCTTTACATGCGGCTAAGCAACGATGACGGAGAGCCGGGCGACAGTGGCAGCATTGAAACGCAGCGCCGGATTCTTCATCAATATTGCGAAGACAACAACATTGCGATTTATGATGAATACGTCGACGATGGATGGTCTGGTACAAATTTTGACCGACCGGCGTTTCAACGTATGATGGCGGACATTGACAAAGGCGCGTTGAATTGCGTTATCACAAAAGACCTCTCCCGGTTGGGGCGCGAACACATTCAGGTGGATCGCTACTTGGAATACGTGTTCCCTGAGAAGCGCGTCCGCTATGTGGCGGTAAACGACGGCGAAGACTCCGAGAAAGGTATGAGCGACTTCTCCCCTTTTAAGAACCTCTTCAACGAGTGGTACGCCAAAGACACCAGCCGGAAAGTAAAGGCCGCGCTAAAAGCGAAATATGAAAAAGGCGAACGCCTAGGCCCCACACCGCCGCTCGGTTATATATGGAGTCCGAAAGAAAAAGGCAAACTCCTCATCGACGAAGACACCCGCTGGATCATCGAAAAGATATACGCGCTTGCGCTGGAAGGAAACGGCTACAATGTAATCGCAAGGTATCTGAGGACGTCCAAAGTCCCTACCCCGGGCTGGGTTGGCTATAGCCGCTACGGCGCGTATTCGCAATACTATGAGAACGCCGCCGAAGAGAAGAAAAGCTTCTGGCAAAGCTCCGCCGTGCGTTCCATACTGATGGATGAAACATACATTGGAAATACGATTCATTACCGCAGGCAAAAGATTTCGTACAAAAGCAAAAAACGAATTCACAACTCCGCTGATGAGTTTTACCGGGTAGAAAATACCCATCCGCCTCTTATATCGCGCGAGACATTCGAGCGGGTTCAGGAAAATATTTCACGGCGGCGTCGTTCCTGCGGGGATGGGACGCCCCAGCTTTTCGCCGGTCTGCTAAAATGTTCAACCTGCGGGAAAGCGTTGAAAGCCCGTCCCTGCTATGCTCCCGACGATAAAGCCTACGTCTGCCGGCAATATTCGGAATTCGGTAAAGAACACTGCACCGCGCATTACATAAGGCAGTCTACCCTCTACAATTATGTGCTATCACGGATACAGTATTGGACCTCGACACTCGCTGGGAACGAAATAGATTTTGCCCAGGAGATTATGAATTCTTCGCGCAAAGCAACTCAGTCTAGTGGGGACAAGGAGCAAGCGAAGCTTGATGATAAAAAGCGGCGTCTACGAAAAATAGACGGGATGCTCGCCTCACTCTATGAGGATCGCGCCGAAGGAAACATCACTCCGAACAATTTCTCGACGCTGCTCAAAAAATACCAAGACGAGCAAACCGCCCTTCAAGAATTCATCGCTGCCGCCGAAGAAGCACAACGAGCTACCGACGAAACCCAAAGAGGTCTTAACGAATGGGCTAACATGGTCAAACGTTACACCCATCCAACCAAACTGACTATCCCGATGCTCAATGCGCTGATCGACAAAATCGTAGTCCACGATAGACGCTGTGACCAGAATGGCAAACCAACGCAGAAAATAGAAATTTACTACAAGTTCGCCGGGAAGCTCGACCAATAGAATGTTTCCTTATGAAGGGGAACCCTTCCTTTACACTACGTAAGGAACTACTATACTACACAATGAACTACATCTCCTGCATTTGCATGCGTCCAAAAACAAAAAATGACCCTGCCACCTCCGGAAAGGAAGTAGCAGGGTCAAATTTTTTCTTTATCCTTCGCAGTCTTCGTCGTCATAGACATCATCGTCCACAGAATTTCTCATCGCAGACTCAATCTTCTTGAAATTTTCTATACCAGCTTTTCCGAAATATCCGACATGAACCGCCCCGGCCAATGTGGCCGCGGTCTGCAGTACATCGATCATATAATCCCCTACCGCGGGAAACAAAGCGATCATCACAATAACAAGCACAACCAGCGCCCAGAATATCCAGAAAGTTCTGAAAAGAATAATTTTCGAAGTCTCGGGTTTAGAAAGATTTTGTTTCATTGTTTCCCTGGCTCAGTGGGGAGTTCGTCCAGCGCCTCTTTCAAATGCCGGACAATGCCGTTCCCGCCGAGCGTTATATATTGTTTGAACATATCCTCGACCACTTCGCGCGCATCGATTGGAAAATACCCGAGATGTTCGTATTGATTGTGTGCCTGATAAAGCCGGTCCCGCAGCAGCGCCACCATTCCGTGTCTGAGCGCTTTTTGCGTGCTCGCCTCTTTCTTGATATACGCGACGAACGCTCCAACGACCGCCGTCAGCAGCTACTCAACCCAATACTTTACCAGGAATTGAATTAGCCATTCCACCAGGAATCACTCCTGTCAATATATTTTTGCCTGCTGAAGCAAGGCTCTGAACGCTTCGGCCTCGGCTCTTGTGTCGAACCGGACGCCGACCGTGTAGGCACTAGGCTCGGATTCACCACGCACCGACACATAGGCGGCCATAACATACCCCGTTTGCCCATTGTACTCCACTTCGTACCACCCGTCCGTGATCGTTTCCGTGCTCAGGATATTCACTTCAGCCCCATTAGGAATCTTCAGAATCCGGTCAGCCGAAGCGCCTGGATATTTCCGCATATTGAGCGCGCCGCCGTTCGCGGTCGTTACCGTTCCAATCATTGTTATCGGCACCTCTTTTTCTTGCGCGGGGCGTATTTCGCACCCCGGATAATAAAACGCGAGAATTTCCTCGCAGGTTTTGCCGAGCGCGCCCGCCGCGTACTTCGCGCCTTCCTGGCTCATGCCCACGCCGTGTCCCAACTTCTTTCCGTTTGTAGCCGCCAAGTCCCACGGGTCATCCTGCGAAGGCAGGTATGGGAGCGCCGTTGAATTCCAACGCTCCGCGTTGCTGATTTCGCGCCCGCCATTTGACTTGCTGAACGGGCAGCTTGTCAGAGGTTTGCCGTCATAATAGAGCACGAGTCCGGCCGTTGCTTTTACGCCGCGATGCGCGTTTTCATAAGCAGGGTCTACAGCCCGCTCCGCCCGATACGCCTGCGCCGTAGAGGACGCGTCGCTGATGGGCACGCCCTTCGTTAGATACGGGAGCGCGTATGTTCGAGCCGCGATGGTCTGTGCTTTGCATGCCTCCAGCGGGGCGACTCCTATCTCGCTCGCCACAACGCCCAGTAAATACTGCTCGAAGGGGATGGAAACAACATCCCCTTTGGCAGCATGATAATAGTCCGCGTTTGTTTTACGCGTGAGCTTAACCTTGATGTTCATTATTCAGCCTGTTCGTCATTATTAAACGCTTTGGCGAGCTCCTTCAGTGCCGCGGCACTCATCTGTTTCAGCGCCGCCTCAATAGCCGCGCGGTCGACCTTTAGCCCCGCCTGTTCCAGTTTCTGTCCGATGAGGGCCCACAGTTCGTCGTATTGCTTGGTGAGCTTGTTCTTGTTGAAATTCTTTCGAACTACGCCCGTCACGATCGTGGTCAACAGGCCGAGCACAAAGCATAGCACCGCCACTGCCAGTTCGGTCAGGTCGAAAGCACCGGCAGCGTCCGGTTCAGTCACAGGTGCCACAGGAGCGGTCGGTTCAGCCGCTGTCTCCGCCGCGGCGATACCAACGCATACTGTCATCATAAAAACCTATGTGAGCAAAATGCAAAACACTTTATTCATAATATTTCCTCCTTTTAGCGCGCAAAAACAATGTAATTTGTAATGGACGACATTGTTCCACTGGTTGCGGTAAGCGTCAGTTTTGTGCCCGACAAAACCCACGTTGCATACGCGCCGCCATTCGCAGTTTTTGTAGTAACTGTTCCGTCTTTCGAATAAGACCAGATTTCACGAGAGTACCCACTCGACACACTGTAATCCGCCACGCCCACCCATTCAGTCGGAGCGAACCCCAGATCAAATGTGAAGTTGCCGCGGTCAGCAGTGCCAGCCTCAAAGAAAATTTTCGCGCTCCCGCCGCCACTGCCTGTGGCCAAAGGCTGCATGATCATAGTATCCCTCCTTATACCGGTACGCGGATGTAGACGACGCCTTGGTAACCCGCACCAGCGGTACCGGTATTTGGCCCGTAAGTTCCCATAGAACCCGCACCATATCCACCGCCGCCAGAACCATAAAATGTCGCAGCTTTGCCATTGATCGAGTGACGCGAACCGCCCTGCCCACCGCCATAATTACCACCAGCGCCAGCGTCGCCGATACCGCTTGTTGACTTTGCCCCGTTGCTACCGTTCGAGCCGCCAGCGCCGCCATTGTATTGCCAACTATTATCGTCGGAGGAATAATTCACGCCGCCACCGCCGCCGCCTGCGCAATGACACCTAAAGTTTGTCGTGTCCCCGAAAGGGTATTTAGTTATCCCGTCGCCTGTGGGAGCGTTAAAGTTTGCGCCAATATTTCCACCGCCGCCACCTGTGCCCCCGTTGGCTGTTGTCGTGCCATTCGCACTGACAAGTGAGCCAACTGAGGTATTCCCGCCGGAACCGCCTATGGCAACCACATAATCACAGTGAAGGGACTGAGCGTCTACCTGCGCGCAATACGCGCCAGCACCGCCGCTGTAATACGAGTAGGTTGCCCCGCCCCCGCAGCACCACACATCCACATTCTTCGCCGTCCCCGTCACGGTCAGCGTGCCAGAGCCGGTCAGCGTATACAGGTCATACGTCACGCCACCGGAAGTGATCTGCTTGAGCGTGTAAGCACCGGTATAGGTGAACTCGGCCTTTCCCGCCTTGCCGGGCAAGCTTATATTCAATATCATGCCGTCACTCCTTCTATGACCACCACGTTGTATGTTACCGCTTCGTTCGGCACATCGCCGCCGCAAATAAAAGTAAGCGTTCCTGCCGCCTGTGCCGTGCATCGAATCTCTGCCGTCTGCCATGCCTCAAAGCTTGCTTCCGCCGGCGATACCTGCACCAGATTATCAGCCGTCACATGGGTGGCGGTCACGGTCTGCGTTTTCTCCGTCGCATCCCATCCTGCCGCCGTCAGGCTTACCGTATAAGCATAGAGGGTCGGTATAGTCGGTTTTCCACTCAGGTCGCCGTATGCTCCGGATGTGGCAACCGTCGCAAGCCCCGTAACGTCCGCCGCCGTATGTGTGTGGCTTGCCGCAGCGTAATCCGTTCCTGCCGTCGCAGCCGTAATCCCCGTGGAAGTTCCTTTCAGTAGACCCGTAGCGGTAATCTTGTTCTGCTTTGCCGAAAATAGCGTAGAGTGCGCGGAAGAAGAGGTGTTGTGTGTGTTCACAGCACCGCTCGCCTCAGCCCCCACCTCGCTTGCCGTGTAGGCGGGCTTGCTTTCGGCTTTCGCCCATGCAGGAACCGTGGGATCGGTTTCTGTGTAGCTCGTCAGATATTTAGCGTCGTTTTCAAAACTGGACACCTTCGTGGGGACTGTGGGGATCGTGGGTTTGTTCTTGATGAAAGCGTCTCCGCTTGTCGCCGTCCAGTCCGCCTGTACATTTTTCTGCGCCCCGGCTGCGATGCCACCAAGCTTTGTCTTCTCGTCGTCCGTGTAGTCGTTGCTGGATAGCCCTTTGCCCGTTACGGCACTCACCTTCCCTGCCAGTGCGGTTTCCAATCCAGTGATGTCCGTCTGTGCATGGGTGTGGTCGGCCGGTGTAAAGGCGTCAGGTTTTCCTGTAACGCTCGTCCATGTCGGCGCAACGTTCTTCTGCGCCCCCGCCTCGATTGCAGCCAGTTTTTCTTTCTCCGCCGTCGTGTAATCGTTCGTGGAAAGCCCCTTGCCTGTTACCGCGCTTACTTTGCCGGACAGATCGGACGCTTTCGCGTAATATGCCGGCAGCTGTCCGCCCAGCTTGGCCGCATCGTCCACAATTCCGTCGCCGTTCGCGTCGTAAATGGCTTTCTGCATGTCGCCAACAGAGCCCGCACCATCGCCGTCCGCGCCGTCGTTAATGGTCGCGGTCTTCGTGCCGTCTTTGTCTGTGATGGTCAGTGTCGTGACTTTGCCCGTCTTGCTTACTGTAATGGTCGGGGATACGCCGTCGGTACCCTTTGCGCCTTGGCTTCCTGTTTCACCCTTCGCGCCGGGAGAACCAGTATCGCCCTTTGGGCCCTTGATGTTTACGCTCGCCGGGTTCGTCAAGCTCTTGTTGTTCGTCCAGCTCAGCACGCCCGCTTCGCTTACCGCCGGGGTAAATGTCGCGCCGTCCGCGCCGTCTTTACCATCCTTGCCTGCCGCGCCAGTGTCGCCTTTCGCGCCTTGGTCACCCTTCGCACCCGTCGGTCCCTGCAGCTGTCCCTGATCCTGCCAGCCCTTTGACGTATCCCACATGTAGATCGTGTAAGGCGCAGCCGTACCAATATTGTAATAGTCTCCCTGCGCCGGTGCGGTTACAGCCGCCTGCAGCGCGCTCAGCGTCGCATAGGTTCCGAGCACGCGGAAGTTTTTACCGTCTTCGCCCTTTGCGCCGTCTTTGCCGTCCTTGCCATCTTTGCCAGGTGCGCCTGTGTCTCCCTTTGCTCCCGTGTCGCCTTTTGGTCCCTGCGGTCCCTGAGGGCCTTGCGCTCCGACGAATTCGCCGTTATCCAGTTTTGTCTGCACGGTCGCCACAATTGCCTGCGCGTTGCTCAGCGCGCCTTCGAGTTTGTCCAGCGTGTCCGCCACGGGGCTGTCCGGCGTTTCCGCCTGCCCGATCAGACTGCTGGCCACCGTCGCCGTATAGACCGCGCTCTTCACCCGCTTGTCGCCGACCAGAGCGCGGAGTTCTATCCTCATCTGGCCGGGGATAGAAACGTCCGCGTCGCTAATCGTAATAATTCTCGCGCTGCCGTCTGCGCTGCATTCCTTCAGGTACGCCCCAAGGTCGCCCTGCCGCTGCATCGCGCATACAATACTCGCGCCGGGGTATTCGGCGAGGACTTCGCCGCAGTCAAAGGCAATCTGCCTTGTTCCGTTTTCCCCGCGCCGCCCGATCAGGCCAAGCTCCTGTTCCCGCTGGGAGAACGCCGCGTTAATTGTTATCATCCGCCTCGCCTCCGCTGTTTGTTATGCCTGTTCCGTCCAGCCGTCCGGGTAGTCGGTCGGAGAATAGGTACAGCCGTCCATCTTGCAGATGTAATGCTTGCCATTGAATGTTATCTTGTCGCCGGTCTTGTATGCGTCGTGTGCCCCGGTCGGCTGAACAAACGCAGGCCATTCGTCGGTTTCGGTTCCGGTTTCTTCTCCGTCTGCTTTCCATGCACTCGCCAGATCGGTGGGGCTGTAGTTCGTGTCGGTCAGGCACTCGTAATACTTACCGTCCGTGAAGATCATCCATTCGCCCTTGCGGTACATATCCTGCTCGCCGGTCGGGGCAACCCATGCCCGCGCCGTCTCCTTGGATGTGCCATGATACTGCATCCACAGCGCCGGGTATTTATCCGGGGTCCAGTCCGTGTTTTCGGTCGAGTCATGCGCCTGCACGCACTTGTACGGGACGCCTGCATAAACTCGAACATCGCCTACTGCATATGCGCCCGCCTTCCAAGGGCGGATCATTTCTACTACGGCGTTAATTTCAACTGCGCCCTGCGCCGCCGCAAGCGTTACGCCGCCGTCCATCGCCGCTCGAATTGCTTTCAGTTTGGTTCGCTGGCTTTCGCTCATATTCATTCGTCATCCGCTCCTTCCAGAATTGCAATTGCTTCCGTGACAGCCGCGCTGTCGCCGATGGGCAGCGTGACCTGTTCCCCTTCTATATTGCGCGTCCAAGCACTGCCGTTAAAAAGATCACCGACCGTCAAGCCAAGAGGCCCTGCGTCGATCAGTACGCGCCCCAGCGCGATCTGCAGCTCACTTTGCTGGTCTTCGCGCGCCACAATTACATTTTCAACCATCGTATGGTCCGTCGATAAAACTGCAAATTTCATTCCTTTATATCCTCCTGTTATTCAATTATTCAGTTGGGATGAGCAGATACACAATGCCTTGGTAGCCGGAACCACCGTCATAGTATCTATTCGCATAGCCGGGGTCAACCGTAATCGAATAATGATCGCAGCCACCGCCGCCGCCGCCGCTACCGTAGAAAGTCGCAGCGCTGCCCCTGGCTTCATTGCCGCCATTACCGCCGCCACGAGTTCCTCCAGCACAATTCTCGCTATAGGTTGAGCCGTTACCGCCATTCGAACCGCCGTCATATCCGTAGATGGAGCTCACATAATAATTATAGTCGCTTTCTTTACCCGTGATAACCTCGCCTTTCCCAGCACCGCCACCGGCACAATGGCAATATAGGGACGTATCTCCAAACGGATACTTGGCAACGCCGTCGCCTTTGCCCGGGGAATAACTCGCCGTGCCACCGCCCCCAGTACCGCCGTCTCGACTAGATACGGCTGTAACAGACAGCAAAGAGCCAAATGATGTCGCTCCTTGTGCCGCGCCCACAGTAACAGCATAATCCCCTTTCAGATCTGTGCTGTCTAATTGCACGCAGTAAGCCCCCGCGCCGCCATCTCCGCCCTTCTTACCGTTCGCCCCGCCTCCGCAGAGCCACATCTTTACACCTTTCGCTTTGCCCTTTACGTTCAGCGTGCCGGAACCGGTAATCTTGTAAAGCGTATAAGTCTGCCCGTTCAACGTATAGCTTTCGGTCGTGTGGTTTCCGCTGTACGTAACTGTAGCCTTCCCACCGCCGCCGATCATCCTGTTAAAAATCATAAGATCACCCTTTAGCCCTTATGTTTAAGCGGGCACGCGGATGTACACGATGCCCTGATAACCGGAGCCGCCATAGGCGCTGTTCGGGGTATACGTATAAGGGACGACCTTACATCCAGCGCCGCCGCCACCAGAACCATAAAATCTAGCGCCAGACCCGCTGTTCGGTCCCGAATTGGAGGACGATCCGCCAGTGCCGCCCCCATAGTTACCGCCGCTTCCGCCCGAAAGAGTGGAACTGTCCGAATACCTTCCTGCGCCGCCACTTCCGCCGTTCGAGCCGCCAGCGCCTCCGGTAAACCACTGCAAATCCGCGCCGCGATAATATGCGCCGCCACCGCCGCCCGCACAATGCGGCTTAAATGTAGTACTGTCTCCGAACGGTATCTTGCTTTGTCCGTCGCCGGAACCGCCGCCATAGCCAGATACATTCGTGCTCTCGCTCGACGGGCTTCTATATCCTCCCGCACCACCGCCGCCACTGCCGCCAGATTTCCCGGAGACGGCAGTAACAGAAAGCAGGGTTCCAAACGACGTTGTTCCTTGCGCCGCGCCTACCGTAATAGCATAGGATCCGCTCAGTGTTTGATTTTCCGCTGAAGCAGCATAAGCGCCGGCACCACCTTCCCCACGGCCGTCGTAGGTGTCTACCAGATTCGTTCCGTTCGCCCCGCCGCCGCAAAGCCAGATATCCACGCCTTTCGCGCGGCCCTTGACGGAGAGGGTGCCGGAGCCGGTAATCTTGTAAAGCGTGTAGGCCTGCCCGTCCGCCGTGTAGCTTTCCGTTGTGCAGGTTCCGCTGTAGGCAATTTTTGCCTTCCCGCTCCCTGCTGGTAAATTCAGTATCATACTTTCCCCTTTCTGCCTTTATGCCGGCACGCGGATATACACAACGCCTTGATATCCCGCGCCACCGTTATAGTAAGTATTTTTGCCGTAGTACGGATAGCTATAGTTATCTTGTCCGTCTGTACCGCCGCCACCTCCACCGGAGCCGTAAAATGTCGCTGCGCTTCCGGCTGATTTTCCACCACCGGTTCCACCTCCGACACTTCCCCCGGGTGCGTTGCGAGATTGGTATACAGTCGGAGACCAGCCTTTACCACCCGCCGCACCGTTAGAACCGCCATTTCCAGCATAAGCACAGTTGCTATAAGTCGTATACTCGTCCGGGTCATATCGAATATTGTATTCGCCCGAACCGCCACCGCCTCCCGCACAATGGCATTGGAAGATCGTTGAGTCTCCAAACGGATATTTTGTTACACCGTCGCCCGTGCCGCCATTACTTGACGTACCACCGCCGCCAGTACCGCCGTTCGCGCCGCTAGCTCCGTTGGCCGAGAAAACTGTTTCGCTGCTACGGGTAATGGTGCTATTTCCACCAGCGCTCGCCACCGCGATTGCATATGTACCGGACAAGCTTTGACTGTCATACTGGGCGCAAAACGCGCCGCCTCCGCCAAGTCCACCGCCGGAGGAACCACCTTTCGCACCGTTCGCCCCGCCTCCGCAGAGCCAGACCGCGACGTTTTCATACGTGCCTTCCACCGTCAGCGTTCCGCTCCCGGTAATCGTGTATTGCGTATACGTCACGCCGTTTACGGTAATCTCCTTTGTGATGTGCGCGCCGGAGTAGCTCATCGACTTCTTTTCCTGCACCGTCACGGCCTGCGTGACGGTTTTCGTCCCTCCGCCGAAGGATACCGTCAGCGTGACGGCCGTGGTTTCCAGCGTGAGCGTGGCAGGCGAGACGGTATAGGCGTTCGTTGCGATGCGCGTGCCGTCCGCAAAAACGAGCGAGACTACCATTCCCGCCGGGTCGAACGCTTCGCCCAGATTATACGTCGTTTTCGTGGGCGGGGTGGTGATTTCGACGCTCTGCCAGACCAGAATATCGGTCGAGCCTGTCGAGCTGTTATAGATCATGCGCGCCGCCCCCTTAGCCGAAGATCGCCACATTCGCGGTCACGTCTTCTGTAGGCGTATCCGAGCAGGTGAAGACCAGCGCGTTCGCCGCCTGCGCGGAGCAGTAAATATCCGCGTCCGTCCATGCCGCGCGGCTGCCGGGCGCATAGGTGACGATGACCATGTTATCAGCCGTCACGCCGGATACAGTCACGGTCTGAGTAGTGCCGCTCCATCCCGCCGCCGTCAGCGTGACCTGCGCCTGTGCGACGGTGGGCAAGGTGGGTTTGTTCAAGATAACTGCATCTCCAGTGGTGGCCGCCCAGTCCGCTTGCACGTTTTTCTGCGCGCCGGTTTCGATGCCGCTGAGCTTGGTCTTTTCCGCAGTCGTGTAGTCGTTCGTGGACAACCCTTTGCCGGAGACTTTATCCACCTTGTTTGCGAACAGCGTACTGTGGGCGGACGTGCTGGTGTTGTGCGTGCTCACTGCGCCGCTCGCTTCAGCGCCCACTTCGGCTGCCGTGTAGGTCGGCTTCGACGCTGCCAGCGCCCAGGAGGGGATTTTCGATTTGATATAAGCCCAGAGCGCGCTCATGGGGCGACGGAAATATGTTTTCGTGGTGTCCCCGCCGCCCGCATACTGCGAAATGTAGAAATCTGCGTCTTGAGGAGTGGCTGAAGCGGTATCAAGAGACTGGATAAAAACATTTGCGCTCTCTTTCAGCGTCGTCCTCCCCGACCCGCCGTATGCCGCGCCGATAACGCCCACGTTAACCGCGGCGGAACCGTCGTAGGTTTTGCCGTTGATCTTAATGGAATTGGTAACCTTGTCGGCAGTTCCGGCAGTCGCGGCTTTGCCTTCATACGATGTAATAGGAGTAAACGCCGAACCGCTCCAATAAATCGGTTTCGTCGCGCTACCTTTCGCCGCACTCCCCATTATTCCCGCAAGACTATGCGTGTGACTTGCTGCGGCGTAGTCCGTCCCCGCCACCGCCGCCGTGATGGTGCCCGCGCCATCTCCTTTGAGGATGCCCTTCGCGGTAATCTTATCCTGCTTCGCCGTCACAGTCGAAAGCTTGCTTGCCATCGTGTCAATCTTGTCGCTGTCGGCCACGCTGACCCCGTTCTGGGTGAGATAGTCACCCAGTGTGGTCTTCGCGCCGCTAATGCGATCAATCTCACCCTGAACGTTTCCCATCTTACTTCACCGCCTCAGATCGCCGCCAGCGCGTCGTAGATATCATCGGTGAGCGACACCGTGCCGCCCGTCGTGTACCCCGCCGGGATGGTAACCGAAGTTGCCGTCAGCCCGTCGATGGTCGCGCTGGTGCTGCCATTGTTGGCCATTGTGCCGGTGAGCAGCACGGGCAAAGACTTCGCGCTGTCCCAGCCGATTGCCGTCGTGTCCGCCAGCATGCCAGCGGCTGTGGCGGTCATACCGGTCGCGTCCTTGTACTTGGTCGGGATGCGGGCGACCGTGACGCTCGAGAGCACCTTGCCCGCCGTCGGGGAGATGGTCTGCGCGGATTCGGTCG
>ERZ808258.50-NODE-50-length-65774-cov-5.047323_pt1 | contig 65774 bp, 56 predicted proteins | sample MGYA00521280_ERZ808258 | MGnify/ENA primary metagenome ERZ808258 (study PRJEB31516, sample SAMN03275585) | gut metagenome | biome: mammalia-associated habitat; material: feces | host: Papio cynocephalus | place: Kenya | collected 2012-07-19 ...
GCGGACTCGTAAGAGCTGCGCATCTGAGCCTCAGCGTCCTGAATCTTCTTCACAGAGTCTCTGCGAGACTCGGCGACGGCGGACTTCTTGTCGGCCTCGGCCTGTGCGACCAGGGCGTCGGCGTCCGCCTCCGCTTTCTTAATTTCCGAAAGTATGTCAGTTCGGCTCAAATTCAACACTCCCCGACCCTGTGGCTCGTATCTTTTTGCCATACTTAATGCTAATGCATCGGGAAGATGTAGGGATAACAGGTTCTATATTTAAAGAGTTTAAAAAGGATATTCGCTTCGAGCCTTATCTGCGAGGGAACCGGCGGGATGGTACTCCCTTATAACGACATCGGTCTCCTTGAGGATCGAATGGGACAGATCGTCCATATATCCCTGGTCGTAGACGATCTCCTTGATGCCCGCATTTATGAGGATCTTCGCGCACATAGAGCATGGGAAGGTCGTCGTATAAATAGTTGAATCCTTGACGCTGACTCCGAAATAGGCGGCCTGCGCCACGGCGTTCTGTTCCGCGTGGACGCCTCTGCACAGCTCATGACGGGTTCCGGACGGAACGTTCAACTGTACGCGTATGCATCCGAGCTCCTCGCAATGGCGCGTCCCCTTAGGAGAACCGTTGTAGCCTGTGGAAAGAACCCTCTTGTCCTTGACGATGACCGCGCCCACCTTCCTTCTGATGCAGGTGGATCTGGTGGAGACAAGCCGTGCCATATCCATGAAGTACTCATCGTTGCTGGGTCTTTCCATCCTGTGCATCATCGCATAATGTGTATTTATCTTTAGATGAACACACACCTAGCATTAGAATGGAATGGACGTTCATCCGCCCTTCGAAACACGCCAATTCTGCTGGTTTCAGACTTGTTCCCATCGATTCGTGCGTTCCGCACGTTATCATACGGCTTCATCGCGGCATTCCGTCAAGTCTCGATGAGCGAAGCGCCCCTCACTAGGGCACATTGAACGATATAGTGCTGGATCTTCGTTCATCTGAGGTTTATATCGTATGAAACAGGGAGATGCAAATTCGTTCGCAGAAAGATAGAGTGCATCGTGTTATATCGAAGTACCACTATGGGACATCCGTGGATCGGGAAACGAAGAAGATCGCGATGACCGTATGCGTCGTCATCGTAGCCTGCGCGGGATGCTACGGCTGTCTGGTCGCGACATGCGGATTCATGTTCCCGTTCAGTTCGGTCGTTTCCGAGAGCATGCAGCACGACAACTACCGCTCGGAGATCGGCGTAATAGATACGGGAGACATAGTCGTTGTCCAAGACCCGTCCAAATCCGAGATCGTGAGCTATGTCAAAGGATCCCAGACGGGAAAGGAGACGTTCGGGATGTACGGCAACGTCATCATCTACAACAGAGACGTCACCCAGAATCCCGTGATACATAGGGCGATCGTCTGGCTGGACTATGATGCTTCCGCGGCCGCGGAAGGGAAGAGCGGATGGTCCTCATCCGAACTCATCGGCTACAAGGAGGAATGGCACTCCGATGGAAGCGGATGGAACGATCTGAGAGGTGAACTCGTCATCCATGTAGGAGACAAGATCGCCAACGTGGATCTTGATACTCTTCAGAAGAAGAGCGGATTCCTAACTATGGGAGATAATCCCGTGACCAACGGGAATTTCGATCAGAGCTCCGGCATCATCAATCATCCGATAGGAATGGAGGATATCAGATCCATTCCGATATTGGAGCTTCCCTGGTTCGGTATCGTCAAACTGGTGCTCAACGGAAACACCCACGTTTCCCATGTCCCCAACAGTCTCCCCACATTGGCGATGACCGTCGTCATGATTTTCTCGATTCTCTTCATCATAGACGCGCTTTTCATCACGAAATATGCGAACAAAGCGGGAATCAAGTTGATGAATCTGGAAAAATGGAGGAGATGAGGAAACCTACCCCCCCACCCCTTCATTTCCACTGGAACTCGTTTCAGGGATATGTCACATCAGAGTGGTCTGCTTCGGAGGATGATATTCGCTGAAAATATCGTCTTCTTTGACCATATTGACGATATCCTTGGGAATGCAAAGCTCGATCTCCTTCGTACGACCGGTCCTTCCATTGGATTTGACTCTGGCGTGTATGATACCAAGCATATCGAGCTCCTGAATCAATCCGGTTATCCTTCTTTGAGTAAGGACGGATTGACCTATCGATTCAGCGACATGCTTGTAGGAAGTGTAGGTATCTCCAGTGGTCATAGGGGAAAGATCCATCTCGGTATTGCGGATGATGCCCATGAGAAGGATCTTGGATTGTATGGTAAGAGTCTTGATGACCTCGACGATGGCATCCACTTCGATCTTGCTTCTTGCAGAATGCACATGAGCGGAAGTCACCTTCAGATCTCCGTTGCGTTCTGCGATCTCGGCCGATATCCTCAGAAGCTCGAGAGCCTTTCTCGCATCGCCCATCTCCTGTGCGGACAAGGCTGCACAGTAAGGAATGACATCCTCATCCAGAACTCCTTCATCGAAAGCGATTGCAGCTCTGTTGTAGAGGATATCTTTCAACTGATCCACATTGTAGGGCGGAAACACGATCTTCTCCTCACCCAATCTGCTTTTGATTTTCGGACTCAGAAGATCAGTGAATTTGGCATTGTTGGTGATTCCTATGATCGTCACTCTCGATTCCTTAAGAACTTCGTTTATCGTGGTGAGATAATAGAAGATATCATCACCGTTCTTCTGAATCGATCTGTCAATCTCATCAAGAACCACGACGAATACCTTGTTCTCCTTGTCGATGATCTCCGTCAAAGCTGTGAGAATCTTATCGAGACTCCATCCTGTGAACGGAATCTTGTTGACAGCATCATCACTTATCTGATTGGAGATGCTATACAGAATGCCGTAGTTGGTATCGTTAACTTCGCAATTGATATAGATGAAGCAGACGTTCGATTCCGTCGGATCCGCTTTCTTGAGTTCCTTTCCGATATGGGTGACTACTGCGGTCTTTCCGGTTCCTGTCTTTCCGATGATCAGCACGTTCGAAGGCTTGTCGCCTTTGAGCGCCGGTGCGATGATCTCGACGAGAGCATCAATTTGATCTTTTCTATGAGGCAAGTTGTCCGGTATGTAGGTGGTTTGGAGAATCTTCGAATTCTTGACCAATCTAGGTCTTGATTTGATGTATTGAGTGAAGATGTTCGATTCGTTCTCCAATGGAATCACCGCTATTTCCTTTGATTCTCAATTCCGATATAAAGCTATGCCAAACCTCGATTTCCATTGGAAATATCGACGCATCTTTCATCGGAAGGCTTCTTCGTTTTCTGTTTTTGTTTTATAGTGGAATCCGATTGAGGAACAATCAATTCGAGGAGCGAATGCAATGAAAGGATGGCTTGTCATCGGTGCTTGTATCGCGGGAATAGCTGTTTTCGTAGGTATCCTCTACGTTCTCGCTACTCTCTGAGAATACGTACACCCTTCTTTTCCGGTTCCAGTGGAAATGAAGGGGTGGGTGGGTCTGCCACTCTCGCAAACCGTTTCCGGTGTCGCCAACGCGGCGCCGTCTTCTTTATAACCTGTTTGCAGCACATGTTTCTTCATGAGACTCGATCGGTATGTCATGGCGGGAATCGCCGTCGTTCTCGTCGTGTCGATGGCGGTCGTCTTCGATGGAGATGATTCCGTTGATGAGACGGGGATCGTATACGGAGTCGAACAGAGTTCGAACGGATTCGTCTTCGATCTTCTGACCGAAGATGGTGTGCTGAGATGCTACAGCGCTCTGAGGCCTTTTGAATCCGGTTATTACGGTGTCAGAGGCGCGTCGTCATCGGATGGAAGCATCTTCTTCGTGGAGGAGCTCGTCCGCTTGGACCGAGATGGCTTATCCGAGCTAGTGCATGGGCATGATACGATGTATGTAGCGGTCGATGACACCGATTCCATGAAAGGGAATTGCACCACCTTTCTGGCCACTGAGATCATAGACGAATTCCAGGATCTCGATCTCATAGGCAATCCCCGTCTCGTTCGCCTCAATCCCGCCTCTCCTTGGAAGACCAGGGGCAACGGCGCTCTGGTCATGAGGTTCGGATACGGGCTTGGAGAGAAGAGGTTCATAGGGGAGATCGGCGGACGTAAGATCTTCTGCTACGATCGCTGCGGTTCCCGCGAACCCGATGCCGAGGATATGAAGATCCGCATAATCCCTTTGATGGAGCGCTATCACGAGGAGGAATCGGATCCGGGACTTCTGATATCGAAGTCGAAGCCGTCCCAATCGTTCTATTGGTCCGGAGTCAGGACCATTCTGGATCGGAGCTTCGTGGATCCGGAGATCGAACGGATCGGCGGAACCACCTATGAGATCGGCTGCGGTCGCGGGCTCATAGGATGCACCTGCGCGATGGCTTGGAGACCTCGTGATACGACGTTCGAGCTGCTCTCATATAGGCCCTCTGGCAGATGGGGGACGGAGAGGATCTTCGATCCCTCGTCCATAAGGGATATGGACCACGCCTATCCTTCCACATTCAATTCCTGGGAGGACCGTTTCAACAAGGTAGCGATGGTACCTTCGACTCCCTGTCCGGTGATGTACGGTCTCAGGGGGGATTCTGAGCGGGATCTGATCGAAGCATCCTCTCGCATCAGGACGGAGCCCATCGAGAGGTGGATGGTCTTCCTGACGAATCAGGGCACCGACGACCATATCATCCATCATCCCACGGTCCTGGTCCCCAACCAGTCATATTCCATCCGGGGGACTGTATCTTCTCATGCGAGACACATCGAAGGCGGGCATGTCATCATAGACATCGATACCTCCTTCGGTACGATCCAATGCGCCGCCTATGAACCTTCAAAGGAGTTCCGCTATACCGTGGAATGGCTCTCTCCGGGCGACGTCGTCGAGATGATCGGCGAACTCAGGGATGTTCCTCGTACGCTCAATATAGAGAAGGTACATGTCATCTCCACAGTCCGCGAGATGATCAAGGTGTCTAATCCGGTATGTCCTCTCTGTTCCAGGACCATGAAGTCCTCCGGTTCCGGCCAACCGTACAGATGCAAGCGTTGCGGAACGAGATCCTACGACCCCGTCCTCAGGGAGGAGCCCAGACGCATCGTTCCCGGTTGGTACGAGCCTCCTACCGCTGCCAGGCGTCACCTGTCCAAGCCGTTGAAGAGGATGGGATTGATCCAGCCGGTGGAGTTCGTCAATGGTCGTATATGATGAACGACATTCTTTTATAACCTACAGGGATGGATGGGCCAGAAGGGATATCCCATGGAAGAAGCAGTCATCATCAGCGCGGTAAGGACTCCTATCGGAAAATACGGAAAGGCTCTCGCCGGATTCAAAGCCACAGAGCTCGGAGCCATGGTCGTGAAGGAGGCCGTCTCCCGTGCCTCGATCAAGCCCGAAGACGTCCAGGAATGCATCATGGGAAACGTTCTCAGCGCAGGACTGGGCCAGAATCCTGCCAGGCAGGCGGCCGTCAACGCAGGACTCCCCGTGGATATCGGATCGTTCACCGTCAACGCCGTCTGCGGCTCCGGACTCAAGGCTGCCATGCTCGCCGCCGATGCCATCAAGGCCGAGCAGTACCAGGCTCTCGTCGTGGGCGGTATGGAGAGCATGTCCAACGCTCCCTATCTCATGCCCGGTGCCAGATGGGGCTACAGGATGAACGATCAGACCGTCGTCGACTCCATGGTCCATGACGGGCTTTGGGACATCTTCAACGATCAGCACATGGGAATGACCGGTGAGATCGTCGCCGAGAGGTTCGGAGTCACGAGGGAGGACGCGGACAGGATGTCCGTGGATTCCCATATCAAGGCCGCGGCCGCGGTCAAGGCCGGCAGATTCGACAAGGAGATCATGCCCGTCACCATCCATTCCAAGAAGGGCGACACCGTCGTCTCCCAGGACGAGGGCATAAGAGAGGACAGCACCATGGAATCCCTCGGCAAGCTCAAGCCCGTCTTCAAGAAGGACGGCATCGTCACCGCCGCGAACTCCTCTCAACTGAGCGACGGTGCATCCGCGCTCGTCATCACCTCCAGGAAGTGGGCGGAGGAGCACGGCTGCAAGCCCATGGCCTCCATCGTCGCCTACGGGGAGAGGGGAGTCAAGCCCGAGTACATCATGGAGGCTCCCATCCCTGCTTCCAAGTACGTCCTCGACAAGGCCGGGATGACCATCGACGACATCGATCTCTTCGAGCACAACGAGGCCTTCGCCTCCGCATCCTGCGCGGTCAAGAAGGAGCTCGGAGTTCCCGACGACAGGTTCAACGTCAACGGGGGAGCCATCGCCCTCGGCCACCCCATCGGATGCTCCGGAGCCCGTGTCCTCACCACCCTCGTCTATGCCCTGCAGGACAGGAAGAAGGACACCGGACTCGCCACCCTCTGCCTCGGCGGAGGCAATGCCGTCTCTATGATCGTCAAGCGCGAGTGACGATTCCGAGAAACCTCTTATCCAAACCCTTTCCTATTACAACCCGTCTTCTGGAATCATGGGATCGCATGTTTTCGATGTTGCCGATCATCGTATTCATCATCGAAGGCACAGCGTCATGTAGATAGGGAGATACAGGATATTCCCATCCTTTTTCAGATCCTTCATTTCGAATTGTGTAGCTACTCGCGTGCACGTGTAGCTGCACAATTCAAGATCATAGATCTTCCTCTTCATAGATATGCAGGAATTCGATGTTCTGCTTGTTGAAAATATTTTTTTTCCTCTCTCCTTAGATTGTATTCATTAATTTTTTCCTGTTTCCTTAGATTATGTCGCACGACCTTTGCAATATAGAGGTCTTTCGGAATTCCGATTGGCACCTCTATCGAGAATCTATGACGCATGGATCCAAGACGCTGTTTCCAGAATACTGTTTTTCTACCATGGTGTAGGTCTACCTCGTATGAAGACACTCGATTCTATACTTCACGGAATCGAAGACAATGCTGATGAGATAGTTTCCGTGATGATCGGCATGATCGGTCATCCTGCGCTTGCTCCACTCAACGGTGGCAAGGGAGAGAAGGAGAAGGCGGATTATCTTCAAGGCATGCTGGTCGGGTTCGACGAGGTACGCAGGATCGATGTGCCTGATGATATTGACCCCTCCGTCATGCGCTGCAACATCATGGCCCGCAAGAAGGGCAGGAAGGATGGCACACTCTGGATAATTGCCCATATGGATGTCGTTCCCGCAGGGGATCCTGAACTCTGGACCTCGCCTCCCTTCCAAGGCGTTCTCAGGGACGGAAGTGTCTACGGCAGAGGAACGGAGGACAACGGGCAGTCTATCATATCATCAATGTTCGCATCGAGGCCCTTCCTGAACGAGGATCTGCAGGGCATGTCCATAGGAGTGGCCTATGTGGCGGATGAGGAGACCGGGTCGATCAAGGGGATAAAGCATCTTCTGGATATGGGATGCTTCTCGAAGGACGATGTCATAATGGTTCCTGACAGCTGCTCCGAGGACGGAACTGAGATCGAGATCGGCGAGAAGACTTCTCTGTGGCTACGTTTCGTCATCGAAGGGAAGACCACCCACGGATCCACTCCGGAAGAAGGTATCAATGCATACAGGGTGTCCACGTTGTTGCTGACCGATCTCATGCAGACCCTTCCGGAGCGCTTCCCCGATAGGGATCCGTTCTTCAATAACGGGACATCGACCTTCGAACCAACCAAGAGGCCTGCTACCGTCGACGGGATCAACATAATACCCGGTCATGACGAGTTCTGCATGGATATCCGTCTTCTTCCGAGATACGATGCGGATGATGTCATATCCCTGGTGGAGAACATAGCCGGATGCTATGCACGCGACAGCGGTGCCGAGATCACGGTAGAGGTCGTAGGGAGGCAGGATGCGGGGCGTCCGTCATCGACGGATACCCCTGCGTTCATGGAGCTGGCCGATGCGATCCGTTCGGTGCTCGGTGTGGAGCCCAGAGGAGTAGGGATAGGCGGCGGAACGTGTGCGAACTTCTTCCGCCAGAAGGGATTCGATGCATATGTGTGGCAGTACGGCGGAGGGACGCTCCATGCTCCGGACGAGCATGTGCCCGTCCGCAACATGGTCATCGATGCCAAGGTCTATGCGACTTTGATCTACCGTCTATGCCTTCAAGGATGATCATTCATCGCCGAAGAGGCGATCGATCATCCATGTGGTGTCGAATTTGACGATATCGTCGTATCCTTGACCGTTGCATACGAATGCTATGGGTTTGTTGATGGTGTGCGCGATGGACAGAGCCGCTCCGCCCTTGGCATCGGTGTCTATTTTCGTGAGGATGATGGCATCCAGTCCGATGGCCTGATCGAACACCTTGGCCTGTTCCACCGCATCGTTTCCGGCGAGGGAGTCTCCGACGAAGACCTTCAGGTCGGGTTTGGCGACCCTGACGATCTTCTTCATCTCTTCTATGAGATTGCTGTTGGTCTGCATCCTTCCCGCGGTATCGATGAGGACGACGTCCTTGCGCTTGGATCTCGCATGCTCGATGGCGTCGAACGCTACGGCGGACGGGTCCGCGTCATGCTCCTGCTTCACGATCTTGCATCCGAGCTTGTCGGCATGGAACGTCAGCTGCTCTATGGCTCCGGCTCTGAATGTGTCGCAGGCGGCGAGGACGACCGTGTCGCCCTTCTTCATGATGCGGTTGGCTATCTTGGCGATGGCGGTGGTCTTGCCGGTGCCGTTTATTCCTACGAACATTATGACGGCGGGCTTCTCCTGCTTCTCCAGCCAGGCGTCGAAGTCGAACTCGTTGATCTTCAGGACATCTCTGACGGCATCCTTCACGGCATGCTCGACCACTTCATCCAAGGTGTAGGAGCGGTCGTACTTCTTCCCGACGAGGTTCTCCCTGACTCCTGCCTTGATCTTCTCGACCACGGGATAGGCGACATCCGCTTCGAGCAGGATTATCTCGAGTTCGTCCAGGATCTCGTCGAGGGGATCCTCCTTGATCCTCTTTCCGGAATCCCCGACCATGCTCTCGGTCGGAATGCTCTTCTCCTTGACATGCTGCTGCTTGCGGAGCTTCAGCATCTCCTTCCTGGAGAGCTTCGGTTCCTCCTTCACGGGTTCGGGTGCTTTCGCAGGCTCGACCTTCACGATCTCCGGAGTCTTCTCCGGTTCGGCGGCCTTTGGAATCTCCTCCCTCTTCGATGCAGGTTCGACGACGGGCTCCGCCGGTGCGGGCTCGACGGTCTTCTCCGTCGGAACCTCGTTCGTCCGGGGCTGGACCTCTTCCTTCTTGTAGACGTCCTCCTCCTTCAGGTTCTTGCCCTTGGAGAAGAGCCCTTTCATCTTGGCCTTGAGGGAGTCGAACATCCTCGCCGCCTCAGTTCGCCTTGCCGTTCTGGCGTCTCGCGGCGTATTCGTTCTGAACAGCCTCGTTGACCATCGAGAGGTTCTTCTGGAGCTCGTCGAGCGTGGACGCCGACTTCTTCAGAGCCTCGGAGAGCTCGTAGGCGTTGCTCTCGAGGTACTCTATGGATTCTTCCGACGTCTTCTGGATGGAGATGCCCGATCCGACGCCGGTGACGACGGTCTTGTTTCCGGTGACCTTGACCGGGATGAAGCACGACGCTCCGACGGGAACCATGATCTCATCCCCCTCCTTGGCGTCCTTGAACGCCTTGACGGAGTCGAGCGCGAGGGAGACCTCGTCCAAGGTTGCACGGAGGATCTGGACCTGACGCGTCATGGTCTCGACCCTCTCCCTGTAGGCCTCCATCAGGGACATGGCCTGACGAAGTTCGTCGTCGTTCAATTCACTCACCGATCTGGTATTTCACGACGTGGTTGGTGACTTCGGAGGCGGGGATCTCGGCGGCCTCGGTGATGTCGATCTGCCATCTCTTCAGCTTGTGCTTGCTTCCGATGGTGGAGAGGGCCTTCTCCCTGACGGCGGCTTCGTCCTCTGCGGCCATCTCGATGCTGAAGGGCTGTCTGACCTGCCTTGCGTCTGCGTAGGTTCCAGTGACACGGAATGCTTTCATAGTGATTACCTGACGCACCCCATCCACCCCCTGTTAATAAAGTGTTCGCACACGCGTTTATTAAAAGAAAGGAGGCCCATCCGCCGTCCGCGATTCGGCAAAACGATGTGCCAGACGATCGGAACAGCTTATTTCTGGAAGCTTCCTCGGACGCGTATCCGAAATCCGCCATCTTCCTCCCGATGAGGAACACCGCGGCGTATTCGGGCACCTCCGTCTCTCCTTCCAGGGAGAACCTCTCGCCCTTCATATCCAGCTTCGCGGGCCTGCGCATGGTTATCTTCACCGGGTCGTCGGAGTACGCGTCCGGGACCGCCATCTGCAGGGGATCGAAGTCCGTGAGCTCGGCCCTGCTTATCGGAGTCACGCGCAGCCCGCTTTTTCCATGGACGGATCCGGGCAGGCGTATCAGCCTCTTGATGTCGGCGGTGACGGGCTCGTCCACCTCTCCGGAGAGCCGGTACGCCATGTCCTCCTTCATGATCTTCACGAGCATGTTCTGCACAGGGGTGGAGAGCATGGCCATGTTGTTCTTCTCGAACAGCATCTTGCGCGATCTCTTCAGCTCCTCCTGCGCGGTGAGCACGGTCTTGTTGTCGCTGCCCTTTATGCTGGGGTACTCCTTCTTGAGCTCCTTCGCATCCCCGTCGCAGAAGGTGTCCACGACATCGATGAGGCCGTTCCGCATCCGCTTCTTCCATCCTCCGGAATCCGCCGGAGGGATCAGGCGGTCCTTGGCCACGTTGATCCTGCTTCCCGCACCTGTCGACACCTTGGATGTGGCGACCCTGTTCACGGGGAAGACCCAGTCTATGTTCAGACCCGTCCCCGTGATGTAGTCCACAAGCTCCCTCCTCTCATGCGTGCCCAGCTCCATCACGTCCGGAGTGCGCACGTGGGCATGATACCCCCTTCCTCCGGAGAACGTTATGTGGACCTGATCCTCCGAGAATCCGAGGTCGTCCAGCAGGAAGGAGTCGACCAGGTTGATCATCTCGGACCTTATCTGAACCAGCATCTCGGAGTACGTCATGGCCTTCGCGCCGTCGAGATGGTCCGCGTCCAGATCGAATATCAGCTCCGCTCCGAGCCACATCTTGTCGTCCATCACCGGCTCCGCGGGTTTCCTGTAGTAGGATGTCGAGTAGTAGCTGTGGGCCGGGACGTTGCCCTGCATGTACCTTCTGAGCTCCTCGGGGGAGGAGAAGGAGAGGTGCCTCTGGACATACTCCCTGTCGAAGAACATGAATCCGAACTCCCTGCGGGTGAATCTGTCGGGCATCACGGGGCTCGACGTCTTGTAGTACTTCTTGAACGCCTTGAGCATGAAGCGGGAGTTCTGGTCCATTTCGGGATACCATTGGAGGCGGTCGTATAAGCATCCATCGTATCCGCGTTCGTCACCACCAGCATCTTATGAAATAGAAGTCCGATGCAGGGGACGATGCCCGCCGATGTTCCCGTATACGACAATCACATCCACATGTCCCCTTCCGGGCGCAACGTCGATGCCCTGAAGGAGTACGAGGCGGCCGGCGGAACGGGCCTCACGCTCGTGACCCTCCCTTATCAGGAGATCCCCATACGGAAAGGGGAGGACTTCGCCGAATCGTACAGGATAACCTACGCTCTGGCCGACAAGGCCCGCGGGTCCACAGGATTGGAGATCAACGTGGCCGTGGGTCCGTATCCCGTGCTCATCGTGCCGCTCGCCGAGACGTACGGCCTCGAGATCGCGGAGGACATGATGATCCGCGGCATGGAGGATGCCGCACGGGACGTCCGCGAGGGGAAGGCGGTGGCTCTCGGAGAGATAGGAAGGCCCCATTTCTCCGTGTCGCAGGAGATACGCGAAGCTTCCGACAGGGTGCTTCTCCGCGGGATGCAGCTCGCGAAGGAGCTCGATGTGCCTGTGATAATCCACTGCGAATCGGACGAAGATGCCGATCGCAGTCTCGCCGAGCTCGCCGACAAGGCGGGATTGGACAGAGGCCTGGTGGTCAAGCACTCCTCGCCTCCGCTCGTGACCCCTGAGGAGACCCACGGGGTCATGCCCTCCATCCCCGCTTCCAAGACCAATATCAGGGCGGCCATGGCCAAGGGCACGGACCGCTTCATGGTCGAGACCGACTACATAGACGATCCGAGGAAGCCCGGAGCCATAATGTCGGTGACGACGGTTCCGAAGAAGGTGAAGGCCTGGCTCTCCAACGGCGAGGTGTCCGAGGAGAGCATATGCAGGATCTGCGGGGACATACCAGATTCGCTCTACAGGAGATGACTTGATGGCAAGATTGCTTTGCTTGTACGACGAGGGGGCTCAGATCGATACCCCTCTCATAGGCGCCAAGGGGACGTCGTTCCTCGTGGATTCCGAAGACAGAAGGGTCCTTTTCGACACTGGTCTCAGGGACAGGTACCTGCTCCACAACATGGAGCAGCTGGACATCGATCCCGATTCCATCGATGTCATCGCCGTTTCGCAGGGAGTACCCGACAACGGAAGAGCTCTCGACGGTCTTCTGCGCGCGAGAACCAGGCCGGTGGACGTGTATGCTCCGGATGGAATGTACGATGGAAAGCAGGGTTTCATGTCGGGAAGAATAGGCCTTTCCGAAGAGGCCAGGACTATGGCGACCATCCATCCCATCGAGGGATGGACGGAGCTCGCTCCCAAGGTCTGGCTCACTCCGCGTCTCGTGGCGTCCGACGGATACATGGAGGCGTTCCTGGTCGTGGAGGGAAGGCAGCTGACGGTGGTCAGCGGCAGGGGCTACGACGGTCCCGCCCTTCCTCTCGCTGCCGCGGAGCAGAGATTCTCCAGGAAGCCGAGGGCGTTCGTGGGTTCCGTGCGTCTGGAAGGACGTCGCAAGTCGGAGGGAAGGCTGATAGCCGCCGATTATGCATCGCAGTTCGATCAGTTCGGATGCCTCGATCTCCATCTGAACCATTGCACCGGACGCGAGGGGATGACCTGGCTCAGAACGAAGTTCGGGCTGAAAGGCGTGAACGACTTCTATGCCGGCATGTCGCTGGAGCTGCGAACGACCTAACGATATATAGATATCTTATTATACAATAACAAACACATTCGATATTACGAGGTGAATGATATGAAACTAATGTGGCGTCTAAGAACGGCGGCCATGTTCGCCATGATGACTCTCATCCTTGTCGTACTGGGCACGGTGATCGGCTATGTGTTCAACAGCTGGATGATCGGTCTTGTGGCGATGCTGTTCGTTTCGATAGCGTTCAATGTCTTCTCCTACTTTTTCTCCAAGAAGATGGCGCTTTCGGCCAACAAGGTCCATCTCGTCACCTATGACGAGGAGCCAAGGCTCTATGGGATCGTCCAGACTCTGGCCGACAGGGCCGGTCTTCCGATGCCCGAGGTCGGGATCTCGGAAGTGCCCATGCCCAACGCGTTCGCCACCGGCAGGAACCCCAAGAACGCGGCGGTCGTCGCTACCCGTCCGCTTCTGAATCTGCTGACGGACGACGAGCTCGAAGGCGTGATAGCTCACGAGCTCTCCCATGTGAAGAACAGGGACATACTCGTCATGTCAGTGGCCTCTACCATGTCGGCTCTGATAACCTATGTCGCGAGGATGGCGGTCTGGTCGGCCATGTTCAGCGATGAGAGGAACGGCGCCGGAGTCGCGCTCGCCCTTCTGGCCGATATCACCATGCCTATAGCCGCGATGCTCATACAGCTCGGGGTCTCCAGGAACAGGGAGTATCTCGCCGACGAATCCGGCGCCAGACTCACAGGGAAGCCGATGGCTCTCGCGAGCGCGCTCACGAGGATAGAATCCGGATGCACCGCGCGTTCCAACGACTATTCGAACACGAACTACGAGAACGTGTGGATCTCCTCTCCCTTCGGGAAGAAGGCCGTGCGCGGTCTGGCGAGCCTCTTCAGCACCCATCCTTCCACCGAGGACAGGATCGAGAGGCTCAAGGCTCTCGACGCGGAGATCAACGGCGGTCTCTGAAGCGATCCGGGCCCGGCGACGGGTCCGGACCGCCTTGGAATCAATTGACGGGCTCCCACTTGGAAAGCTCGTTCACCTTCGAGAGGGTGGACCCGCGGATTATCTCCTCCCTGGTCCTGTTCTCCCTCTCATGGACGTCGAGGGCTCTGTTGGCCACTTCGACGGCCGACTCCTTGGGTATCACGACGATTCCGCTCTCGTCGCCCACGATCCAATCGCCTGTGCGGACGCGCTGTCCTCCGACGACGACTTCTATTCCGATTCCGCCGTAGCCCTTTGGTTCGCCGGCGCACGGCGCCACGGTCCTGGAGAATGCGGGGAACCCCATGTCGCGGATATCGTCGATATCGCGTATCGCGCCGTCGATGATGATCCCGTTGACTCCCATGATCATCGCAGAGTGGGTGGCGAGCTCCCCCCATACGGCCACGGGGGCTCCTCCGACGTCGATCACCAGGATGTCGCCCTTCTTCGCGAGATCTATGGCCTCCACCGGCTTCGCCCAGTCTCCATTGGTGGTCTGGACCGTCAGGGCCCTTCCGACCATCTTCTGCTTGTGCCTGAGCGACTGCGGCAGCAGGCCCTGCATGACCCCCTGCTTGTGGAAGGCATCGGAGATGTTGCATGTGGAGACCCTTCCGAAGGCCTCGAAGAGATCCTCTTCGGTATACTTCCGGGCGATATCCGTATCCACATTCGCCCCTTCGATGGAGGCTTTGACGTTCGATGCGGCCTTCCGGATGTCTCCGGTCTTGATGATCGCTCCGCCCACTATGATGTCGGATGCTCCCGCTTCCGCATACAGGCCGGCGTTCTCCGCGGTGATCCCTCCCGCCACGGCTACAGGGATGTTCGTCTCGGTCACGATCCTCCTGAGGACGTCGATTGGGGGCTCCTCCCCCCTCATCTGGGTGTCGATGCCCATATGCATGCACACCATGGTCACACCGAGCTTCTCGACCTCCTTCGCGCGTGCGACCCTGTCGGGGACGTTGATCAGATCGACCATGATAGCCGCCCCGTACTTCCTTCCGGCCATCACGGCCTCCTCGATGGTCCCGTCGTCGGCGAGGCCGAGGACGGTCACGATGTCTGCGCCCGCCTTCGCCATTATCTCCACCTCGAAGGATCCTGTGTCCATGGTCTTGGTGTCGGCGATTATCTTCTTCCCGGGGAATTCGCGACGGAGGACGCGCACGGCCTCGGCGCCCTCGCTTTTGATGAGGGGTGTTCCCGCTTCTATCCAGTCCGCGCCGCCTTCGACAGCTTCGCGGGCTATGACGATGGCCCTGTTGAGCTGCATCAGGTCCAACGCGACTTGCAATGTGGGCATGTCCGAACGAATCCCTGGCGCCGTATTACTATCTTCTGAAGAACCGCCGCATCCGTGCGCCCTTCCTGTCGGCGGACGGCCGCGCCCTCCTCCTCCTCCGGGAGCATCCGAAACAATAATCCCCAGAAGGCCGATGGAGAGTCCATGGAACTCGTGCCTCTGAAGTGCCCGGTGTGCGGCGGCGATATAGAGCTCAATGCCGATCGCGAATTCGGATTCTGCATGCACTGCGGAGCGAAGGTGGCCGTGGACCGTTCATCCCCTAGGAATCAACCCGGATCCGACGATGCCCGGCGCTGGTCCCGCATGGCATCGGATGCCTTCGATTGCGACGATCGCGCGGATGCGTACAAGTACGCGGTCATGGCCATCGATGCGGACGATTCGCTTCCCGAGCCGTGGTTCTACCGTGCGTACTGCTGCAGCGACTCCAACGAGATGGCCTTCTCCTTGACGCGTTTCATCGCCCTTGCGGACGAGAGCGACCCGCGCAGGGCCGTATGCATCGAGCGCCTGGATATGCTGAACTCCCCTCAGACCGGATCATGCGAGAAGGCGGAGGTCAGGATCTCCTTCCCTGCCGAGCCTCTGCCTCGCCTCAAAGGCTCCTTCTCGTACTTCGGCACGATCCTGGATGGGAGGGACCTCCGTACGGCCAAGCTCGGGGAATGGTTCTCATTCTGGACGATCGAGGGGAAGCACATCCTGGAGCTTCGTCAGGTCAACACGGGTTTCCTCGGGTTGTCCGTATCCAAGATTTCCCGTGCCGTGTTCCTCCGCCGGGGCAGCAGGATCGAGGTCCGCTGCGGAGAGGATTCGTTGGATTTCGACGTCGTCGACGATCCAGGCGAGCCGTCAACACATTTCTGAATCTAAGATATTAATTTTAAATATCTATGTTACGACTGGATCCGCATGAGCGAAATCTACTACTGTCCGAAGTGTCAGCGCAATGTGGATGTATCGGTCTGGGACACGACGTCCATCATAATCCTGATCGTGCTCCTCCTCATATGGCTCCTTCCCGGCCTCATATACCTGGTGTACAAGCTCGCCAAGACCAAGCGCTGTCCTTATTGCGGAACCCTCGTGAACGACATGGATCCGCCACGCTACGATGCCCACGGCCCTTCCATGCAGCCCATCGCATCGAACTCTTCCGTCGGCAAGGCGTACTGCCCCAAGTGCGGTGCCGAGAACTCCTCCGAGGCAGTGTACTGCAATGCCTGCGGAGAGAAGATCAAGGAGTGAGTCCTTCGCCGCATCCGGTCGGATCTCCCGAACCGAGGTCCTTCCGGGATTCCGACGGGGCCGGCGCGACATAGCACGAGCGCGGCTCCGTTCGGAGATACAACGGAGACGATTCCAGAAAGCCACTCAGCTCGCCCGTCTATCTTCAACGATCCGCTCGGAAACGATCATCACCGTGGCAGGCGAATGATGGTCGTCGATTGGATTAATGTTTCCCACACGGAGGCGGTATTTTCGGAAGATCGACCTGTCTCCTGATAGAGCATCTATTCCTCCGTGCTCGGTTTTATCAACAGAGATTCGATGGCGGAGCGAGGTCAATCGATGTTCGGAAAGAGGAATTCCAAGCCGAAGGTTCGCGTGCTCTTCATCGAGAAGAAGAACGACTTCGCCTCTCAGATGGCGGAGTACTTCGCAGGGCAGCTGTACGGCGACATGTACGAGGCCTACAGCGCGGGTCCCGAGAAGGACATCGTGGACTGCGACATGATCTCATCGCTCTACGTGGCAGGAGAGGACATCAGGCGCCAGGTGTCCAAGGACTTCAAGGACAAGGACCATCTGAGGGAGGACGAGGATTACGACTACGTCGTGTACATGGACCGTCCGACATTCGAGGAATGGAAGGACAGGACCCCTTGGAAAGGGAGGCAGATCCTCGCCGAGGTCAGGCAGCGTTCCGATTTCACGGCGACCGACGACAAGGAGCTCCACGAGGAGTACCTCGCCTCCATGAACGAGGTCAGGGAGTGGGTCAGAGTCAACATGGCCGATCCCGATTCCCTGAAGGCGCTGGTCGTCGCATGATCCCCGTCCTGATCTACGACGAATGCCAATGCGATCCTAAGAAGTGCACCGCCAAGCGCATGATGAAGTTCGGCCTCGGCAGGGACGTGGGATCCCTCAGGGCAATACCTCGCGGATCGATAGTCCTATCTCCTTTCTCCGACAGGGCGCTGTCGCCGGCGGACATCGGACATGCGCGGAAAGGACTTGTCGTGATGGACCTCACATGGACCAACATCGACCGGTTCCCGAAGGCAAAGAACGTGGAGGAGAGGGCTCTGCCGTACCTTCTGGCGGCCAATCCCATCAACTGGGGGCGTCCGATGGAGCTCAACAGCGCGGAGGCGGTCATGGCCTCCCTGTACATACTGGGCGAGAAGGAGCAGGCGTCTGAGTTCCTCGGCAGGTTCAACTGGGCTCCGGAGTTCATGAGGCTCAACGGCAACATGCTGGAGGACTACTCGAAGGCCGAGGACAGCACGCAGGTCGTGGAGATCCAGAACGAGTACCTCAGATCGATCCTCGGACACGATCCTCAGTACGACGGGGACCTCGCACCGTGATGCATCCCGTCGGACATTCCTCGGTGCATGCCCCGCATTCTATGCACTTGCTGTCGTCCACCACCGCCCGGTCCTCGCAGGTTATGGCGATCTCGGGACAGACCTGTGTGCACGCTCCGCAGTTCGTGCATTCCGATTCGTTGACTTTCGCGGGCATCTTGCGACCTCGTTCGAAGATGTCTGTGCTACGTATAAAAAGGGGCATGCGACCTCGGCGAGACTCCTTCCGAGCATGGCTCCGTATCGTGTGCTTCTGATTTCCTCCGGTTCCGAAGCGAATGCGAGTAGCAGAGATTATGAAGCATGCGAACATCGACACGTCGTATGAGCGGAGACGATCTTCTCGGCATGATTTGGGACGCTATCGGAGACGATCAGGTCACGACGAAGGAGGCGGCCGAGAGGCTGGAGGAGGCGTTCAAATACAGATGCCCCGACGACCTCGCCAAGACCTTCATGAAGTACCGCAAGGCCGGAAGGATCAAAGGGGAGATCTCCATGGAACGCGGAGGATGGGTCTGGTGGGCGGATGAGGAATGCCGCTCGAAGGGGGTTCTGCGATGACGTCCAACTATCAGGACGAGGACATACAGGCCGCATGGAACGACGTGTTCTCCAGCGACAAGTACCGCACCCTTATTAGCTGCATCGCGGAGAACTTCCCTGCGAAGAAGAGCGTGAAGGTCGATTACGCCGACATAACAGCATCTAGCATCGATTTCTCCATGTTCGTCCTCGAGGAGCCGGACAGATGTCTGGAGATCGCGCGCAACGTCGCGATGTCACTCATACCTACGATCAGCCGCCCAGGGCATCTGGTCAACGTCAGGATCTACAACCTTCCGCGTGATGCGAAGGTCGATATACGCAATCTGAGGGCCGATCATCTTCTGAAGCTCGTCGCTGTGGAGGGACTCGCCAGGAAGGTCACCACCGTCAAGCCCAGGATGACCATGGCCCGCTTCACATGCGCCCGCTGCGGATCGGAGATATGGATCCCGCAGCCCGGCATGCTTCTGAAGGAGCCCTTGATGTGCAACAATCCGGACGGCGGATGCAACAAGCAGGCCACCCGCTTCAATCTGGATGTGAAGGGGTCCGTCTATATCGATACCCAGAAGATCGAGATCCAGGAGAGCCCGGAGGGCCTCAGGGGCGGAGCACAGCCCGAGAGGATCACGGGATACGTGGAGGACGATATCGCAGGGGAGGTCACCGCAGGCAACAGGATCACCCTGAACGGGATACTCCGTTCCGTCGAGAAGACGGACAGGGACAAGTCCACCGTGTTCGAGACCTATCTGGATGTGATCTCCGTCGAGTTCGAGCAGCACGAGTACGATGAGATCGTGATCACCGACGACGATGAGCGCAGGATCATCGAGACGTCGAAGGATCCGATGCTCTTCGAGAATATTGTCCGCTCGATATCCCCGTCGATCTACGGTTTGGATGCTGTCAAGAGGGCCATAGCCCTGCAGCTCTTTGGAGGATGCCACAAGGAGATGGACGACGGGACGGTCATGAGAGGAGACATGCACATCCTCCTCATAGGAGACCCCGGAGTGGCCAAATCCCAGCTTCTGAGGTACATGAGCTCTCTCGCGCCCCGCGGAATCTACGCTTCGGGGAAGTCCGCGTCGGCGGCGGGCCTCACCGCGGCGGCCGTAAGGGACGATTTCGGCGATGGAAGATGGACGCTCGAGGCCGGAGCCCTGGTACTGGCCGACAAGGGTCTGGCATGCATCGATGAGCTGGACAAGATGACCGACCAGGACAGGTCGTCGCTCCACGAAGCGATGGAATCCCAGAGGATCTCCGTGGCGAAGGCGGGGATAACGGCCACCCTTCAGTGCAGATGCTCCCTTCTGGCGGCCGCGAATCCTAAGTTCGGGAGATTCCAGGAGGATACGGCGATCGCCGATCAGATAGACCTGCCTCCTGCGCTGATGTCCCGTTTCGATCTCATATTCGTCCTGACGGACAAGCCGGACAAGAAGAAGGACACCGCCATCACGGAGCATATCCTGAACGCGCACAGGCGCGGACAGGTGAGGATGATGCCCGAGGGCGAGACGGTCGACGGAGTGGACGTCGCGGGGATCATGGAGAGGACGGATAACATCCGTCCGGTCTACGATCAGGACTTCCTCCGCAAGTACGTCGCGTATTCGAAGCGTTTCACGCCCGTCATGACCGACGAGGCCATGGCGCTAATCGAGAAGAGCTTCCTCAGGATAAGGAGCAGTGGAGCCGGAGGCTCCGTCCCCATAACCGCCAGGCAGCTGGAGGCCTTCGTCCGTCTCTCTGAGGCGTCGGCCAAGATGCGTCTCAGTCCCGTGGTCGCCGATGTGGACGCCAACCGCGCCGTCGATCTCGTCGAGGACTATCTGCGCAGGATAGCCGGAGACGGAGAGGGAGGATTCGATATTGACAAGGTCGCATCGGGCATAAGCAGCAAGGACCGCAATAAGATCGACGTGGTCCGCGCCATCCTCCGCGAGTTCGGAGCCGACGGGTTGTCCATGGACGAGCTGGTGCAGCACGGAGCCAACCAGGGCCTCGAGGAGGCCGACGTCGCCCGTGCATTGAAGCAGCTGAACGATGCCGGAGAGGTCTTCAAGAATCCGTCCGGCGTCTACAAGGGGGTATGATGATGTATCTTGTCAAGGTGCATCCCCATGAGCGCGAGGTCGTGGTCGCGGCGTGCGACGAGGATCTTCTGGGGAAGACGATCGACGGCGGCCGCGTGCGCATAACGGTCAACGAGTCGTTCTACGGCGGACAGCAGCTGGACGAGGAGGCGTTGATCCAGAGGATGGGGATAGCCACCATACTCAACATCGTAGGGAACGACGTCGTGGAGGTGGCTCTTCGCGAGGGATTCGTGTCGCCGGATTCCGTCATGGACATCGGCGGAGTCAAGCATGCTCAGGCGGTGTTGATGTGAAGAACTTCTGCGTGAAATGCGGGAAGGAGTGCGAGGAGTCTCTGGACGGCCTCTGCATAGACTGCTGGCTCGCCGGCAGGGACATGATCGCCATGCCCCATCACGTGGATCTCCGCGTGTGCGCCAACTGCGGAGAGTTCGATTTCGGCGGAAGATGGGTGAAGAGGGATCTTCTGACCGCCGTCCAGGATGCCGCGGCCGATTCGGTCATGGTGGTGAAGGGCGCGGAGATCACAGGCCTCTCGACCTCCGTGGAGGAGCAGGACCCCAGGATATTCGTCGTCTCCGTCCATGCGGATGTGGACGTCATGGGATATCCCTCGGAGGGCGACGCTTCCACTATAGTGAGGGTCAAGAACACGGTCTGCAGGCGCTGCTCCCGGCAGCTCGGCAGCTACTACGAATCCATACTCCAGATAAGGACCGCATCCGGCAAACTCTCGGAGGAGGTCCGCGAGGAGGCGCTCGCCATGGTGGAGAACTCCGTCGCCAGGCAGGCCGCCACCAACAGGCAGCTCTTCATCACCAAGATGGAGCTGGTCCCTGGAGGCGTGGACGTCTACCTGTCGTCCATAGCGTTGGGGAAGGGGCTCGCCAAGGAGCTGGCTGAAGCGTTCTGCGCCGAGACCAAGGAGTCCCCGAAGCTGGTCGGTCAGACCGATGACGGGCAGGACATGTACCGCTTGACCTATCTTGCGAGGTTGCCAGACTACAGGCCGGGCGACGTCGTCGTCTTCCAGGGCAGGTACTGCAAGCTCGAGCGCGCCAACGGGGGCGGAGGAAAGGTCATGGACCTTCTGGACTTCAGGGAGCGCACCGTCCGCAGATCGGACATGGCCGACGTGAAGCTCTTCGAGAAGGCATCCGATCTCAAGGAGGCGACCGTGGTCAGCCGCTCCGGCTCGGAGGTCCAGGTGCTCGACCCCAGGACGTACGCCACCGTGGATCTCCGCATGCCTCAGGGCATGGAGCCCGGAGAGACCGTCAAGGTGGTCTCCGTGGACGACGTCCTGTATCTGGTGCCGCGATTGCGAGACAGCAGTAAATACAGCTATTCCGCTGGTCCGCTCATGATCAAGCTGCCGGAGCCCGTGGACAGGGTCGTCGAGAACCTGCTCCATCTGGCCAACACCAAGATTCCAGAGGACATAGGGTGGGCCCTCGAGGCCGCCGGCATGTGGGAGACGCACCCCGTCGCATACACTCAGCTCGGAGCCATCATGGACAACATGAAGAAGGCCGAGCGCTACGGAGTGCCGATGTGCCAAGACACAGGCATCCCGGTCTTCTACGTGCGCGGAAGGTTCGACTCCTCGATACGCGCGGACATCGCCAGAGGCGTGGAGAAGGCGACGACCGATGTGCCCCTCAGACCGAACACGGTCGATCCCCTCACCAGGGAGAACCAAGGAAGCAATCTCGGGCAGGGCATGCCGATAATCCATTTCGTTCCGACGGACGACGACTTCACCCAGATCGACGTGCTGGTCAAGGGTGCCGGATCCGAGAACATGACCCGTCTCGGGATGCTGAATCCGTCCCAGGGCATCGAAGGCCTGGAGGATTTCATCGTCGACGCCGTGCTCGATGCAGGAGGGCGTCCGTGTCCACCCACGGTCGTCGGCGTTGGAATCGGCGGCATGTCGGACACATGCGTCGAGATGGCCAAGGAGGCTCTTCTGATGCCTCTCGATGCGGACAATCCCGATCCCGTCCTGAAGGAGATGGAGGAGCGCCTGTTCGTCAGGCTCAACTCGTCTGGACTGGGGCCCATGGGCCTCGGAGGAGCCACCACGTGCCTCGGAGTGAGGATACGCAAGGCCGCCTGCCACACGGCCAGCCTGCCCGTCGCGGTGAACATCGGCTGCTGGGCGACGCGTCGCGCCTCCGCCAGGATAACGCCCGATTCCGTCGAGTACTCCCAGGGGGTGATGCCGTGACCGATCTGGCATCCCCGTTCAACGACGCCGTCGTCAGATCCCTGAAGCTGGGCGACACGGTCTTCATATCGGGCCCCGTGGTCACCGGCCGCGACGAGGCGCACATCCGCGCCTTGGAGCTCGCGAAGGAGGGGAAGGACACGCCCAGGCAGCTCGACGGATGCGTGCTCTACCATTGCGGCCCCATCATGAAGAAGACCGGCAACGGCTGGAAGGTCGTCGCGGCCGGTCCGACGACGTCCGCCAGGATGAACTCGCTCGAACCCGAGATGATAAGGACGTTCGGGATAAGGGCAGTCATCGGGAAGGGCGGCATGGATTCCGCTACCGCCGAGGCCATGAAGGAGTGCGGATGCGTCTATCTCGCGGCCACCGGCGGAGCGGCGGTCTCTCTGGCGGAGGGTCTGGGCAGATGCACCGGCGTGGAATGGCTCGATCTCGGCATGGCCGAGGCGCTGTGGAGCTTCGACACCGAGAGGCTGGGCCCCCTCATCGTTGCGATCGATGCGGAAGGAAACAGCCTCTACGACGAGGTCAGGCGCAATCTCGTCAGAGATGCCCGATGTCGTCCTGCTCCTCCGGTTCGGGACGATCGAGTCCGTTGACGATCGTTATCTCCGAACCGGGGCGCTGCGCCCTCTTGAACGCCACAAAGGACGCCAGCAGCACCAGGATCAGGATGATCATGCCTATGGCCAGGAGGGAGTGGGGGGCGTCCATGTTGCTGAAGAATCCGAACGACACCTCGTTCTCCTCCAGCACCACGTTCAATCCGCTGCCCTTGGTGCTGGCTTCCAGCGGTCCCGAGTCCTTGAATCCGTTGCATGAGACGGTCACGGTGTAGTCGCCGTAAGCCACATCCACCTTGAAGTAGCCGTTCGAGTCGGTCTTGACGGCGTACGTTCTTCCGTCGACGGAGGTGGCGGTGACATCCGCGTTCTCGATCGCGAAGGGGTCCTCTCCGTTCCTGGTCCCGTACACGTTGCCGAACAGCTCGCCGGTGGTGATGCCCATCCCTATGGCGTTGTTCGAGTCCGCGGTTCCGGTTATGAGATATCTGCCGTCCTCGGAGGGAGTCATGTCGCGCGTCAGAGTGAACGAGATCTCGTCCTCCGAGGCGTACGTCTCGGCCTTCATGGTCCCTATGCTTCTGACGGAATAGCCTTCGCGCTCGAACGTGAGGTAGTACTTGGCATCCATCTGGCATTCGAAGGAGAACTCCCCGTCGCTTCCGGTAGTCATCTTCGATATCCGGACGCGCTCGGCGTCGTACAGGGTGACGTCCACATTCTCCAGAGGAACGTTGCCCGTCTTGTTCGAGATGTCGGAGACGTAGCCGTATGCGACCGCGGTCGGAGTCTCCGGAGGAGCATCGGTGGAGCCCGTCTCCTCGGCGAAGGATTCGTCGCAGACGGCCGTCACTAGCACGGTCATCGAGACGATGGCCAATACGGCGGCAAGGCGCAGGTCGCATCTCATGCTCATGCCATGCATCCCGTGGTAGATAACCGTGCAGGTGCCTCGCTCCGAGAATGAAGAAGGATGGGACGACTAGTCCGCCGACCGTTCTGAGCAAGGCTTATCTAACAACGTCCCATGGGTGTCCCGATTGTGGTCCCGATGCTGGAGAAGGTTGACAGGTCGTATACGAAGGATGAGGTCATGTCCATGATGGAGCCTCTGATCTCCACATGGTTCAACGAGAGGTTCGACGATCTCACGATACCGCAGGCCAAGGCCATTCCAGTCATCCATCATCGCCGCAGCGTCCTCGTCTCCTCTCCCACCGGGTCCGGGAAGACGCTCACGGCGTTCACCAGCATCATCAACGAGCTCACCAGGTACGCCCGGGAGGGCACTCTGGAGGAGAGGGTCTACTGCATCTACGTCTCTCCGCTGAAGGCTCTGGCCAACGACGTCAACCGCAACCTCAACGAGCCCTTGGCGCAGATGAGGGAGCTCGCCGCGGAGCGCGGCATGAACGTCCCCGACATCCGCGTGGCCGTGCGTTCGGGGGATACCCCCCAGAGCGAGAGGCAGAAGATGGTCCGCCATCCTCCGCACATCCTGATCACCACCCCTGAGAGCCTGGCGCTCATCCTCTCGGCGCCGAAGTTCAGCGAGTCGTTCAAGAACGTCGAATGGGTGATCCTCGACGAGATCCACGACATCTGCGATTCGAAGCGCGGCGCGTTCCTGTCGCTCACCCTGGAGAGGTTGAGGAACCATTGCGAGAAGGATTTCGTGCGCATAGGACTCTCCGCGACGCTCGCACCCATAGATGCCATAGCATCCTATCTCGTCGGATGCAATCCGGACGGCACATGCAGGGACGTCGCCCTCATCGAATCCGGTTCCAAGAAGAAGCTGGATCTCGAGGTGATATGCCCTGCGGCCGACATGACCGCGCTCCCTTCGGACGTCGTCAACTCGATGATGTACGACATGCTGAAGGACCTGGTGGACCAGCACGAAACCACCCTGGTCTTCACCAACACCCGCTCCGGAGCGGAGAGCGTCGTGTACAAGCTCAAGGAGAGGGGACTGGAGAACATCGAGGTCCACCACAGCTCCCTGGGGAAGGAGATAAGGCTCGATGTGGAGGAGAGGCTCAAACGCGGGGAGATAAAGTGCGTCGTCTCGTCGACGTCTCTGGAGCTCGGCATCGATATCGGGTCCGTGGACCTCGTCTGCCAGATCGGGTCCCCCAAATCCGTGGCCAAAGGCCTTCAGAGGATCGGCAGGAGCGGACACAGCTTCGGCAAGGTCGCCAAGGGACGCCTCCTGGTGTTCGATCCCGACGACCTGGTCGAATGCGCGGTCATGTGCAGGGCCGCCCATCGCGGGGACATAGACCGCGTCGGAATCCCGGAGGACTGCTTGGACGTCCTCTCCCAGACCGTGGTCGGGATGAGCCTCGACAGGAGATGGGGCGTCGACGAGGCGTACGAACTCGTCAAAGGATCCTACTGTTATCGCAATCTGACGAAGGAGTCGTTCCTCCAGGTGCTCAGGTACCTCGGCAGCAAGGACGACTTCGAGGGGGTGTACTCGAAGATATGGTACGATGCCGAGGAGGGGCATTTCGGGAAGAAGAAGGGATCCAGGATGATCTACTTCATGAATCTCGGAACGATCCCCGAGGAATCCAACTACCGCGTCGTGACGAACCACGGGTCGATGGCCGGAGAGCTGTCGGAGAAGTTCGTCGAGAGGCTCACCCCCAGGGACGTCTTCGTTCTGGGCGGGCGCTCCTTCGAGTTCGTGCGCACGAAGGGCATGACCGCGTACGTCAAGGAGGCCAACGGAAGGAAGCCCACGGTCCCGTCATGGGCAGGCGAGATGCTGCCCAGGAGCTTCGATCTCTCCATGGACATCGCGCGCTTCCGCGGCGAGATGGAGGAGAGGATACTCCTTCCGGACAAGGACGCGATCGCAGGCATCTCAGCGGACTTCGATGTGGATGCCGGATCCGCGAGGAGCATCCTGTCGTATTTCAGGGAGCAGAGCGCCGTGGCCGGATTCATACCGGACGACAGGAGGCTCGCCATAGAGGAGTACATAGACCCCTCCGGCAACCAGAAGCTCGTCTTCCACTATCCCTTCGGAAGAAGGGTCAACGATGCGCTCTCCAGAGCGTACGCCTACAGGATAACCTCGATGATCGGTGCCAACGTATCCGTCACCATATCCGACGACAGCTTCATGCTGGGGCTGCCGAGGAAGGTGGATCCCGCCGTGGTTCCTGCCCTGGTGCCTGCCAAGGACCTGGAGCAGATCCTGAGGAAGGCCATACGCGATTCGGAGATCTTCAAGCTCCGTTTCAGGCACACCGCCGCCCGCAGCTTCATGATCCTGAGGAACTACATGGGTCGGCCGATCTCCGTCAACAGGCAGCAGATCCGCTCCACCTATCTGCTCGAGGCTCTCGGTAACATGGACGGCGTCCCCGTCATAGAGGAGACCTACCGCGAGGTGCTCGAGGACGACATGGACGTCAAGAGCGCCAGGTACGTTCTCGAGAGGATAGAGTCGGGCGACATGACGGTGCAGCCAATACGCTTCTCCGGCACGCCTTCGCCGTTCGCGCACTCCGCCATCCTGTCCGGATTCTCCGACATAGTCCTCATGGAGGACCGCTCCGCGCTCCTCAGGGAGCTCCACAGGAAGGTCCTGTACCGCGCCCTCGGCGATGCCGTGAGCGAGTTCGAGTTCACGGAGGACCAGGTGGTCCCGTACTACGCCCAGAAGATCCCCCGCGCCATGTCCAGGGACGACATCCCGAAGCTGCTGCTCGCCATGGGGCCGCTCCAGGCCTTCAGGCAGCGCGGCAGGAACGTCTACGCATACACCGACGAGGACAAGGCCGTCGTGGACGGATGGATGAGAGAGCTGATCAACAACGGGGCGCTGGGCACGGTCTTCCTCGACGACGTTCACGTCATGGTGGCCTCCGAGATCCCGTACTACGCCGCCGCCACCAGGAAGCAGAGGGAGCTCAATGATGCCGATCGGGAGGCGTACTCCATGATCTGCGAGGGGGCGTCCATGGCCGATGTCGCTGAGAAGCTGGATGTCAGCGACGACAAGGCGCTCAGGATCTTCCGCAAGCTCGAATCCATGTATCTGATCACCCGCACGGCGATCGCCGGCAACAACAGATGGACCTACTCGAAGGCCTCGTTCCCGGACGTCGACCGTTCCGCCGCCATCGACAGGATCGTCATGAGGCACCTGGAGTGCTTCGCGCCCACCACGGTCCAGGAGGTCGCCTACGCCCTTTCTCTGGAAGAGTCCGACGTCCGCTCGTCGCTCGAGTCCCTCTGCGCCGAGGAGGAGGTCGTCAAGGGCCGTTTCCTGATATCGGAGACGGACCAGTACATGCTCAAGCTGGACTACATGCGCCTCCGGTCGGGCAAGGACAACGTCTACGACTACGAGACCGTCGAGCGCTACAGGCTCCTGAAGGGGGAGAGGTTCTCCTCCATCCGCGAGTACTTCGAGTTCTACGGTTCGGCCGGCAGCGATCTGGACGTCTACCAGAGGGTGGAGGGGTTCACGGTGGCCGATTGGCAGGAGATGCGCCGTCGCGGAGAGCTCCTTTGCGGCAGATTCGTCAGGGGCAGGGTCAGGTTCGTTCTTGCCGATGATGCATCCCGGTTCGCCGTGCTCAGGTCCGACGAGATGGCGCCGGGCGACGAGCGCATCCTGGACTTCATAAGGACGGCGGGAAAGGCGACCCTCAGGCAGATCACTGCGGCCACCGGGCTGGAGAAGGATGCCGCAAAGGAGGCCGTGATGAGGATAGACAGGTCTTTGCGGATCCTCCGCGCGTACGACGAGAGGGGCGACTGGGGCGCCGAGAACACGTACGAGGTCTACGATCCCGAGGTCCCGGGAGACGACGCGCTCCTGGTGCTCACGGAACGCGCCATCCGTGCCTACGGGCCCGTCTCCGCCACCGCGATGCGGTTCATCACAGGCCTCTCCGCGGAGAGGACGGAGGAGCTGGCCGCGGAGGCCGGCGCCGAGACGATACTGGTGGGGGAGGGCCAGGCACCCATGCTGGTCATGCGCGACGAGCTTCCTGCGCTGGAGGACGTGCCGGACCAGGAGTTCCCGTTGAGGATCCTCTCCCTGTCGGATCCCGATCTGGGCTCCAAATGGGCGGAGATCACTTCGCGCTACGGCGACAAGTGGGTGTACCCTGTGATGAAGGGCGATGCGGTCGTAGGCGCCCTGGAGGCGTGGGAGATGGCAGGAGTAGTGGACATCCGCGGCATCGATATGGACTCTCCGGAGATGCTTCCCGGAGTCCTCGATGCCGTGGACGGGATCGCCGGATACTACGCCCAGAAGGGGATGGAGGTGATCCGCATCCGCGAGGTCCTGACGAAGGACGCGGCGGATCTGGACGAGGGCATGGCGGCCGTCCTGGAGGAGCACGGCTACCGTCAGGTGAACGGATTCTACGCCAAGGGCAGGTTCGAGCCCTGGTCCGTGCCCGAGCAGCTGCTCATAGCGCTGGCCGAGAGGAGGCAGGGCATCGCCTCCGCCGACAGGGTGTTCGATGTCGCCGCGCTGCTGAAGCGCAGAGGGTACATCAGGAACGACCAGGAGGCCCTCATACGCCTGAAGGACACATCCTCTTTGAAGACGCAGCTCGAGGGGACGGGTGCTCTGAAGATCCTCCTGATGCCTTCGAACATCGGATATGCCACCCCTGAGCTCGCTTCGCTCTACAGGGACGCGAAGGGCATGGTCCCCGACGATGTGCAGAAGACGGTTCTCGGGATAATCTCGCGCAAGGGATCCGCATCCAAGAAGGAGATCATCGACGCCTCCCCCTACTCTCAGGAGGTCACGTCCTCCGCCATCTCGGAGCTCTCGAGGGGAACGGTTATAGGACAGGCCACCGACTCGCGCTATGTCGAGGTGAGGCCCGGAGGGATGACGCGCGACCGGGCACTGAAGGAGGTCGCCATGCGCCATCTCGAATCGTTCGGTTCGTTCACCGCGGACGGGATGGCGTCCTTCCTGGAATGCAGGGTGCCGGAGGCTCGCAAGGTGCTTGCGGAGCTGGAGGACGATGGGCGCGTCAGGAAGGGGTTCTTCATGGAAGGGGATCCTGTGCTCAGGTGGATGCGCACGGAGGATGTCGGGAAGGCGCCGCTGGGATTCAGCGAGACATTCGTTCTCAACAGCCAGGACATCCTGAACCTGTATCTCCGCGACTACATCAAGGCGGTCGCAGGCTCAGCGAGATCCGCGGTCATGCACGGCACCGAGATCATAGGGACCTTCAAGGGCAAGGTCTGCACGTCGGGCGCCAAGGTGGAGGAGTTCCAGGGCACCGATCGCGCCAGGAGGGTGCTGAAGGAGGCAGCTCAGAACGTCGGCGTGCGTCTGGAGACCGAGAGGGAGCTGGAGGACGACGATTGGGATGTATCGGAGTTCTATACCAAGCTCAATCTCGGATCGAGGGATCCCTGATCGGGATTTCGGACGGCTTAACAGCCTTAACACTATATACGCCGCATTCATGGGGAGTCGCGATGAAGATTCCGTGCGAGGTCATGGTATGGCAGGTGCTGCCTCTGGTCCGCAGAGAGCTCGCCCGCGAGCTCGTTCGCACCCACGGGATCACGCAGGCCGAGGTGGCGAAGAGGTTCGACGTCACAGACGCGGCCATCTCCCAGTATCTGACCAATAAGAGGGGAGGAGAGTACTCCTCCGCGCCCATGTATCCGGAGTTCCTGGAGGCGGTCCGTCGTTCCGCGGCCCGTATGGCCGACGGGACGTCGACATACGACAGGGAGGTCTGCCAGCTGTGCTCCGTGGTCAAGAGGTCCGGTCTTCTGGCTGTCATATACAAGCATCAGACTGGCGTGTATCCGCCCGAGGTCTGCGGTTCGTCGGTTCGGATGAAGTCCGAGTGATACAGCAGCTCCTGGGCGTATCCTGCGAACGGACCGAATCTCGCGCGTCCGAACTCGGATAATGTGCGATACGATCCGGTCATGCCATACACGTGCTCCATCACCTTCTGTATGCGCACATCCACGGGGAACGCCTCCAGATGGCCGTACCCGAACAGGGCCACGCAATCAGCCACCTTGGGTCCGACGCCGTTTATGTCCTTCAGGACGTTCACGCAGCCCCCATAGTCGAGTTCTCCGATGGCAACCGGATCGATATCGCCGTTCTCCGTGCGCTCTGCCAGCTCTATGAAGCGCTTCTCTCTGAATCCCAGTCTGCAGCAACCCAGGCTCTCGGAACGATCGAGAATCTCCTTCGGCGAAGGGAACGCGTGCCTCTTCCCGAGATTCCGTCCGCAGGTCTCGCAGACCGATTCGACCATGCCCCCGATGCGCTTCACGTTGGCGTTGGTCGCCAGCAGATAGGTGGCGAGGCATTCCCACCCGTCCTGCTTCAGGATCCTGAGTCCCGGGCATCTGCCGGCAAGGGATGCGACGTAGGCGTCCCGGGAGGAGATGCTTCCGAGTATGGCCGGCAGGTCGTCCTCCGAGCGGAAGTACTCCAGCAGCCTTCTTCTGTCAGAGCAGCCCTCTGCCTCGAATCCGTCGGCGGTCTGAACGAGCTCCACGACGTCGTCTCCTATGACGCCCTGCCATCCCGCATCCGTCCTCCTCCATCTATGGGCCTGTCCGCAACCCAGTGTGGGGTCCAGGGAGACGTCGAGTTCGATCTTCATGTCCGCTCGATTCGCAGTACCGTATGAAGTATTTTTGGAGATGGGGCGACCATCGATCGCAACGGCCAGAGCATGGCGTTCCGAACATCTTCTTCAATTTTGCATAACTTTTCATTCAGATGCAAAGTGTAAAGTTGGTGTCCGTGTTTCTGAGAGTCAGGATATGAAGATACCTGAATCGGCACCGGGACTGAATGATCTGTTGGACGGCATCTCCCTCAGCTGGTCCTCTGAGACCATGGAGCTGGCCAAGGAGTACAACGGCAGATATCTCCACTGGTCGGAGCTGGAATACAGAGACGTAGGTCCTGATTCCAGGGAGGCCCTCTGGACCCTCATGAAGATTCTCAGGGAAGGGACCTTCAGGACCATCGAGCTCCGCGATCTGGTCTTCAAGTACAACATCACCGACAATGCCCAGCGCACCCTCCATGGTCTGGACGTTCGTCTTTTGTCCGATCTCGTTCCAGACGGCAGACCGGATGAGAACAGGCGTCCGATCCTCGCTTCAAGCTCCCTCATGGAGGAGTCCATAGCATCGAGCCAGTTGGAAGGGGCGTCCACCACCACGAAGGTCGCGAAGAAGATGCTCCGCGAGAACGCGGTTCCGAAGAACAGGTCCGAGCGCATGATCGCCAACAATTACAATGCCATGCGGTTCATCAAGAAGCATTTGGACGATGACCTTACGCCCGATCTCATCAGGGAGATACATTCGGTCGTTTCCGGCGGCACTCTCGATGATGCGAGATACGAGGGAAGGTTCAGGGACGACAATTCCATCGTCGTGCGCGACGTGTTCAACGATGAGACGTACCATGATCCGCCGGACTTCCGCAGCATTCCCGATCTCATGCAGGCATTGTGCGATTTCGCAAACGACGGCACCGTTTTCGTCCACCCGATCGTGAAGGGGATCGTGCTGCACTTCGGTCTCGCCTACATCCATCCGTTCATGGACGGCAACGGGCGTGTATCGAGATCGCTGTTCTATTGGCATCTGATGCGCAGCGGCTATGCATCCGTGGAGTATCTTTCCATATCCAAGGTCCTGAAGAGCCATCGCGGCAGATACGACAATGCATATCTGCTATCAGAGACCGACGACAACGACATCACCTACTTCATCAATTTCAATCTGGACATGGTCTCCGAGGCCGTCGATGTGTTCTTGAACTACATCAGGCGCAAGACCGAGACCAACTACAAAATGCAGGGGGATCCACGTATTTCCGGTCTCAGCCTACGTCAGAGGGAGGTCCTCTCCGATCTCATGAACAGCACGGAGCCTATGGACGTCTACGAATTGGCGGCGAAGCATATGATCCAGCCCAGTGCTGCAAGGAGGGATCTCAAGAGGCTCGATGAGCTCGGGCTGGCGAAGGTTGTGCGTATCGGACATAGGAACGCGTACCTCTACGACGATCGAGCCAACTCCGCATAACTTTTCATTCCGATGCAAAGTGCAATGTTTGCGACGGCCCTCGTCGCCTGTATCCGCGCGCACGGTTCCGTTCCCATAACGGAAGACAGTTCGTTCCGGCGATATCCGCTCCGGCGTTCCACAGATCCTCCACGATATGGGCGGATTCCAGGTCGTCCAGCATGAACAGGCGTCCGTCGAGCGCATCCGCCAATCTCTCCGGCATATCGTTCTTGGTGGTTCCGAGACCCGTGTCCACCACGATCCAATCCGCTCCGGACGATTTCAGCATCGCGGCGGCCTTCAGCGCCTCCTCGCAGGGGTCGGCATCTGGCTCGATCGACTTGGTCGCCTTTCCGTCGGTGAAGAGCACCACGTGCACGAACCCCTCCGGATGCCTGCCCGTATATCCTTTCACCAGGGACTGGCAGGTCATCAGGGCCCTGCTCAAGGGAGTCCCGCATCCGATCTTTATGGATTCCACGGCCTTCGACACCTCGTCGACGGCCCGCGTCGGAGCCATTATCTCGGCGATCGCCTCCTCGTTGAACGTCATGAGGCCCACCCTGTCCCTCTTCTCGTAGTGGATCCTCAGCATCGACATGATCGCCGCCTTGACCTTGGATATGCGGTTTCTTATGACGAGCGAACCGCTGGAGTCCACCATGAAGTAGAAGGTCTGCTCCGTCTTCCTGGTCCGCACCTTCTCCCTCAGATCGCAGGATTCCACTTTGATCCTCCCGTCGTTGCATGATCCGAATGCCGAGCGGACGGCGGCCGCCCTCACCGTGGCGTCTATCGCGATATCTCTGCACCCGTCCTTCGGGATTCTGGAGCCGCTGTACCTTCCGGACGGGCATTCGACGAACCTCTTGCTGCGCGAATCATCCTCCCGTCCCTTGGAATCGGCCGATTCCATTATGTCGATGACCTCGAACCGTCTCCCGACCTTCGCCTCCAGCTCCTTCGGCTCGATGCCGACGGCATCCTCGGATCCGTCCGCGGATACGGGGGCTTCCGATGGCGTGTTGATCTTCTCGACGAGCGATGAGTTGACGTTCTGCTTCCGGTCGTCATGGACGAAGCGGACGATATCGAATCCGGACCACATCATCGTCTGGGGAGGCGGCGTCTTCTTCTCGGTCTCGAACACGGCCCTGCGGTGGTTCAGGCATAGCATGGACGCGGTCTCCACGTCGAGGTCGGACGTCTTCCTCCGTCCGTTCAGAGCCGCCAGCGCGACGGCGGTCTCGGCGCAGGATACAGGGCCTCTGTACCCCGGCACCCTGTACCTTATGCAGATGCGGGATATGGCGTCGCGATGCCGCTTCAGCAGCCTGACCTCCGGCAGGAGGCCTCTCGCCTCGCGGATCATCTCAGACAGCCGCAGATCCGCATCGCACGAGATCGACGGCACGCAATCGTCTTCTGTAAGGATCCTGCGTATGGATTCCATGCGCGCCTCCGGTTCCGGACGCGTCATGGAGACGCAGATGTCGAAGCGGTCGGTGATATGCCGGTCCATGCTCCTGACAGATGCTCCGGTCGTAGCGACTATCCTGGCATCGGATGCGTATGATGCGGAGATCCCATCCCTTTCCACGATCGCCACCCTATCGATGGACGATTCGAGGATCTCGAGAGATGTCCGGGCGTCCATCAGGTCGATGCCGTCTATACAGAGGAAGCCGCCGTCAGCCTGTTTGAACAGTCCGTCGTCGATGCGAACGGTCCCTTCGCTCATCGCATGCTCGATATCGACGGATCCGAAGAGGCGTTCTTCGCTCGTTCCAATCGGGACATCGACCATGGGGGAGGAGCCATCGAGCGAGCGCATGCTCCGGATCAAAGAGGTCTTCCCGGTCCCTGCGCTTCCGGATACAAGGACGCATCTGATGTGCGGATTGACCATGGTGCAGAGCATCGCGGTCTTCGCAGGGTCGTTGCCTGCGATGGCTGAGAACGATCTCGCTCCCGGTCCAGGCATCTCCTGACCTCGTCCATGCTGAGAGATGCCTTCTCGAATGCGCTCTTCTTCAGGCGATGCGTCAGCACCATGGGGGAGACGGCTATGAAATCCTCTCTGGAGATGGCGCTCCTGCCGTCCAGCGCCGCCTTCGCACGGGATGCGCGTATGAGCGCCAGATCCGCGCGATGTCCTTCCATCTTGAAATGCGATGATATCTTCGCGGCGTTCCGAACCGCATCGTCGTCGACGGGTATGCAGCGCATGCGTGCTCTGGCCTCCGATATCTTCGTCCGGAGTTCGTCCAATTCGTCGGCGCATCCTTCCACGTATCTTTCGGGATCCGATTCGAACTCCATGCGGCGCTTGATGACTTCCATTCTCGATCCGAGCAGATACTCCTCCTTGACCTCCACCGACAGGCCGAATCTATCGAGAAGCTGTGGTCTGAGCTCCCCCTCCTCGGGATTCATCGTTCCGACGAGGACGAATCTGGAGGGATGGGAGAAGGATACGCCTTCGCGCTCTATGTAGTTCCTGCCCATGGCGGCGGAATCGAGCAGCAGGTCGATGATGTGGTCGTCGAGAAGGTTGATCTCATCGACATAGAGGATGTTCCCATTGGCGGACGCCAGGACGCCTGGTTCGAAGCGTCTCCTTCCGGTCTCCAGCACATGCTCCAGATCAAGGGTCCCGGCCACCCTGTCCTCGGTGGCGTTCAGGGGGAGTTCCACCACCCTTGTGGCGGCCTTCTCCCGCACCAGCGGCACACCGTCCCTCAGCTTCTCGGCGCATTCTGGGCACAGGTCGCCCGACCTGTCGGGATCGCAGCCGAATCTGCACCCCGATACAGTTTCATGGGCCGGCAGGAATTGCGACATGGATCTCACGGCAGTGGATTTGGCGGTTCCTTTGCTTCCTCTTATCAGCACGCCTCCGATTCCCGGATCCACCACGTTCAGCAGCAGGGCCGTCTTCATCTCATTCTGCCCTACGATCCTGGTGAACGGGAACACGATTCTCGACGATTCGTTCATACGTACTTCCTCCGGAGAGATCCAGGATGGATGCAACTGACTCTTTTCTATGTAATATGAAGAGGCGATTTATACATTTTATAGCATATAATTGCCATTTATGATTGAAATACGCACCCATCTATCGCTCAATATGATGAAATTCAGATACGTTATTTATATAGTTATCTATAGTTGTCGTTCTTTCCCAAATTTTAGTTATAAATGTTTCTGTTGAATCAATCGATTTGTTGAGGTTTTCATCGAATATGATGATTTTAACAATAAAATTTAAATATAATTGGCTGGCATCCAATTATCGAGAACGGTGAGAGCCGTTCCTAAAGGAGGAAACCACAATGGCACAGAGAACTCCGATCTACCCGTCTAACCAGAGTCAGAACGGGATAAAGTTCGAGCTCTTCAGCGAAGACGAGGCCCGTAAGATCGATATGGCCACCAGGGATGTCCTGGAGACCTACGGCGTGCAGGTCTCCGACGTCGAAGCAAGGCAGCTCTTCAGGGATGCCGGCTGCGAGGTCTGCGAAGAGACCATGATCGTGAAGATACCGTCCTACGTTCTGGACAAGGCACTGGCGACATGCCCCAAGAAGTACTACCTCTACGGCCGCGACGAAGAGAGGACCTTCCCCCTCGAGTGGAAAGGCAAGGTCCACTACACCTGCTTCGGTACCGGAATCCAGGTCTGCGACTACAAGGGCCACGGGCAGTTCCAGACCCGCGACTCCAACGAGGAGGACCTTCAGAACATCGCCAGGCTCTGCGATGCCATGGACGGCCTGAGCTTCTTCTCCCTGCCCGTATCCGCAAGGAACTGGGCCGGCAACGGATCCGAGGACGTCCACGAGGCGTACACCTCGATGAAGAACACCACGATGCACTTCCACCATATCGATCCCGTGGCGGACAACGTGAAGTACTACTACGAGATGGTCAAGGCCTTCTACCACGGAGACGAGTACAAGGCGCTCAACTACCCCATAATGTCTATGCTGGTCTGCCCCACTTCCCCTCTGGAGCTGTCCTACAATGCGGCGCAGTGCATCATCCAGGGCGCAAGGTACGGAATCCCCGTCAACGTCCTGTCGATGGCGATGGCCGGCGGATCCTCTCCTGTGTTCCTCGCCGGAACCCTGGTCACCCACAATGCGGAGATCCTCTCCGGAATCGTCCTCTCTCAGCTCGCGAAGCCCGGTGCGAAGATCATGTACGGATCTTCGACCACTACCTTCGACCTCAAGAGAGGAACCGCCCCTGTCGGATCTCCCGAGCTCGGACTTATCAGCGCCTCCGTCGCAAAGATGGGCCAGTACTATGGCCTCCCCGTGTTCACCGCGGGTATGTAGACCGACGCCAAGGTGCCTGATGAGCAGGCTGCCCACGAGAAGACGATAACCTCGATCGGCGCTGCGCTCGCCGGTGTCAACATGATCTACGGATCCGGTATGCTGGAGCTCGGACAGACGTTCTCCCTCGAGCAGATGGTCATCGACAACGACATCATCGCCATGGAGAGGAAGTTCATGGAGGGAGTCGCTGTGTTCGACGAGACACTCGACATCGAGGAGATCAAGGCCGTCGGAGTCGGAAACGACTTCATCTCCCAGCCCACGACCATGGAGAACTTCGAGATCGCGTCCGACCCCAGGGTCTTCGACAGGCGCATGCTCGGAGAGTGGACTGCCGATGGAAAGAAGGATTCTGTGGATGTCGCGCACGAGATCGTCGTCGATATCCTCGCAAACCATGAAGTCAAGCCGCTGGAGGACGATGTCGATGCGGCATGGCAGGAGATCTGCAAGGCCGCAGACCAGGCCTACTTCGACAGGGTCAAGAAGCTCGAGGCGGAGTGATTTCAATGGTTACACAGCAGGAAGCTAACGACAAGGCGAAGCAGTGCGTTCTCAAGTATGATGTCAAGGGCGCCAAGGCGATCGCGGAGCAGGCCGTTGCAGAGAAGCTCGACCTGGTCGATCTGATCAACAACGGATTCACCGCCGGAATCAACGAGGTCGGCGAGCTCTTTGCACAGAAGAAGCTGTTCCTCCCCCACATCATGGCCGCGGCCAACGCGCTCAACGCCGGAATGGACGTCATCACTCCCAACCTCGGGGGTGCAGCCGCCAGCTCCCGCGGGAAGTTCGTCATATGCACCATCGAGGGAGATATCCACTCGATCGGGAAGGACATCTGCGCCATCATGCTGAAGGTAGCGGGATTCGATGTCGTCAACCTGGGCCGCGATGTGAAGCTCTCCAACATCATCCAGGCGTGCAAGGAGAACAATGCGGTCGCAGTGGGGACCTCCGCGCTCATGACATCCACGATGGTCAACCAGAAGACCTTCGAGGAGATGATGAAGAAGGAGGGCCTCAAGGGCAAGTGCCTCACCAACGTCGGAGGCGCGCCCGTCACGCAGCAGTGGGCTGACGAGATCGGAGCAGACGTCTACACCGAGACGTCTTCCGATATCGCCCCCAAGATGATCGCCGCATTGGACGGCTGATCGTCCCAAACAGGTCGCACTTGTTGCGACCATCTTTTCATTTTATTCCTCCAGGCCGGATGCCCTGTCCGGCCGCCTTTTTTCATGTTCCAGGCCTAGGATTGGAGAGGTGCTGCAGTTCTCAATTTTATTGATTTAAACAATAAATTATTTATATGATATAAATCCAATAATTATCGGGCGCCGCATCCAGAGCGGGGTCTTGAATCCCCTGTCGTCTACTCTCCTCCCACTTGTGGCGACAGGGGATCCGTTGAGTCTTAGTTTTTAATATCGATAATATGTATTCAGAGTCCGTGGAGCCCTACGACACGTATTGGAATTCCTTTCTGCCGGCGTTCTTCGACAGGATGAGCCTTCAGATGAGGAAGAACATGACTTCCATCGTGGAGCCGTACGGTCTCACCCACGCGCATGCTATCTATCTAATAGCATTGAAGCTCCAGGACGGTCAGACGATGGTGGGGCTGTCGCATTTCCTGGATTTGGACACGGCCAATACGAATCGCGTCATCAAGGTCCTGCGTCAGAAGGGTCTCGTCTACGATGACAGGAAGTCCGAGAGCAACAAGAAGTACCGCATCTTCCTCACAGACGAGGGGAAGGAGTTGGCGGAGAGGGTTATGAACGGCGTCAGAGCGCTTAACGAGAGTTACTTTGCCGACGTGCCCCGCGAGAACATACTCATAATGCGCAATACTCTGATCCAGGTGCTCAGGAACATGAACCTGAACATCGACGAGTACATGCACTCGAAGTACGACGATCCGTTCTACACTCTTCTGCATATCGTTCCGCAGTCCGACGATGCCTATGAGGCGATTCCCAGTCGTGTGAGCGCCAAGAAGACCAAGAGAAGGAAGAATCAGCAGGATTGATTGTTTGATTCGAATTAATCACAAAGTTTATTTGGTTGCATCGTTGTTTCGGTGATTTTAATATAAAAAATTATCATTCTTTATTTATATTGATACAATCATCGTATCTTCGATGGCAAGGATTGTCGCCCTGGTTGGAAGTCCCAATGAACGTGGCAACACCGCTGCGATTGTCAATTCTGTTTTGGACGGGGCCATGAGTCTATCCACAAACATGATCGTGTACCACAACCTGTGGAAAGCACCCGTTAACGATCGTGGCAGCTTCATTCTTCATTGCCATGATGATGCAAAGCCGCAGATTGACCCGTCCATGCAGGCCATCCTCGACGATATTGAGGCGGCAGACGTCCTAGTGTTCGGGACCCCCGTCTATTTCGATATGCCGACTTCGCAGTTCCAACTTATTCTGGAGTACATGTACAGCATGCTCTCTGCGGATTTCTCCGAGTCCATGTTGGCCGGGAAGAAGGCCATCGTGGCGGTGAGCTGCAGCAGGATAGATGAGAATTCGATCAACGTGGTCGATACAATCGCCCATTCCCTCGGCCAGTTCGGGATAGAAGTCGTTGATAGGATGATCTACCAGGACTGCAAGGGGCCGTTTGAGGGTGATCCGGAGGCAAGGCGTAGGGCGGCTGCCGTCGGTGCCAGGTTCGAGTACACCGTCGATGTGGGTCCGGAGCCCGAGATGATTCTTCTGAACCGACGTGGTCGGCGATTGCTCATATATCTCCGCGATGATGAGGTGGCATGAGATTCGGTCCGGCAGGCTATCCCGCGGCAGGGAAGACGCCCGAGAAGGCGCTCGAGTACACCCGTTCGATAGGTTTGGACGCCTTGGAGGTGGAGTTCGTTCGCGGGGCCAGGATCAAGCTGGAGCGGGCTTCCGAGATCGGATCCAAGGCCAAGGATCTGGACATCAGGCTTAGTTGCCACGCGCCGTATTTCATCAGCTTCAACTCTGACAATCCCGAGACTCGCGAGAAGAGCGTGGATTGGGTTACCAGTACCGCGCGTGCCGCCCATGCACTTGGAGCGTACATCATCGTCATTCATGCGGCATCTTATGGCAAATCGCCTGGGACAGCTTTGGACTCGGTGTGCGACGGTCTGTCCCGTTGCAAGGATGTGCTGGACGATGAGGGTGTGAAGGACGTCGTCCTCGGTGTGGAGACGATGGGGAAGCTCGGTCAGTTCGGGACCTTGGATGAGATCGCGCAGGTCATCGACAGGGTGGATGGAGTTCGCCCCGTTTTGGATGTCGCCCACGTGCATGCGCGCGGTCGCGGCTGTCTGAAGACGGAGCAGGACATGAAGGACCTCACGGATCAGTTCTTCTCGCTCTCCGGGCCGATCGCCCACTTCCACATAAGCTGCATCAAATATGGGGAGAAGGGCGAGATCAGCCATCTGCCTTTGGAGGCCAAGGATCCTGACATGTCCATGCTGGCACATGTACTTCAGGACGCTGATAGGGACTGCACCTTCATCAGTGAGTCGCCGTTGATAGAGAAGGATGCTGTCGTATTCCGCGACATGTTTCCCCAATATAGACGCGTCTGAACTGTTTATATAGCTGTACTCCATCGCCGTCTCAGTGCCACTGTGGCTCAGCGGTAGAGCAACGGTTTCGTAAACCGTGGGCCGGGGGTTCGATTCCCTCCAGTGGCTCCTTTCCATTCCATTTGCATGGGCGGAGCCTTGGGTTCCGGCCCGTCCTCTCGAGAACGGGCCGTCGTCACTCAGCAGTCGTGCTTCCCCTCGTCTTCGTCTCCCATGTACATCTTCACGATCTTGACTGCGCAGACGTCCCCGCACATGGAGCATCCCTCCGATTCCTCGGTGCATCCCCTGCTTCTGTACCTGCGGGCCTTGTCCTCGTCGATGCAGACCTTGTACATACCTTCCCAGTCCAGAGCCTTCCTTGCTCTGGCCATGGCATCGTCGCGCTCCCTGCCGATGCCTCTGCAAAGGTCTCCGACATGGGCGGCGATCTTCGATGCGATAACACCTTCGCGGACGTCGTCCACGTCCGGCAGGGACAAATGCTCCGCGGGAGTGAGATAGCAGAGGAAGTCTGCGCCTGCACGAGCGGCTACGGCGCCCCCTATGGCTCCGACGATGTGATCGTAACCGGGAGCGATGTCTGTGACGAGCGGTCCGAGGACATAGAAGGGTGCTCCTTCGCACAGGGACTTCTCGAGCTTCATGTTGAGCTCGACCTGGTCCAGGGGAACGTGGCCGGGACCTTCCACCATAGTCTGCACTCCCGCATCTCTGGCGCGCCGCACTAGATGACCCAGCGTCATGAGTTCCGAGATTTGCGCCTGATCGGTGGCATCACTAATGCATCCCGGTCTGAAGCCATCACCAAGCGACAGTGTGAACTCGTACTTCCTTGCCATTTCCAGAAGGTAGTCGTAGTTCTTGTAGAGGGGATTCTCCTCTTCGTTGTGTAGGATCCACGCGGTGAGGAACGATCCTCCTCTGGAGACGACGTCCATGATTCTCCCGCGCTTCTTCAGCCAGCCGACGGATTCGCGGGTTATGCCGCAATGGACAGTCATGAAGTCCATCCCGTCCTTCGCATGCTTCTCTATGCCGTTGAAGATGTCGTCCTCCGTCATCTCCACTACGGCGTTCTTCCTGGCGGCGGTCAGACCGGTCTGGTATATTGGGACGGATCCCATCATCACAGGGCATTCGGAAAGGAGTCTGGCACGTATGGCGTCTATGTCTCCGCCGGTGCTCAGGTCCATCACGGCATCGGCGCCGTACTTCATCGCGACCTTCAGTTTCTCGATCTCCGCATCCAGGTCCACTATGTCCCGGGACGTCCCTAGGTTCACGTTGATCTTCACGGAGAGGCCCTCGCCTATGGCCGCGGGCTTCGCATCGTGGATTGGGTTGTGGGGTGCGCAGATCCGTCCGGACGCCAGTCCTCTGCATACGAATTCCGGCGAGACTCCCTCGTCCTCCGCGATGCGTCTCATCAGCTCCGTAATCTCGCCTCTGCGGGCCTGCTCCATGATGGTGCTCATGGTCGGTGCGTATCGAATCGATGTTTATTGCTGTTGGGTCTGACTTTTTATAATACGCGCGCGCGTGTTGCGCGCACACACGCACGTTATATATTATCATTGCATGGGTCCCGCAATGAGCCTCAATGATGGGAACTTCAAGAAGGCCGAAGAGGAGTACGATGCGGATTCCATCGTTGCACTCCACGGCCTCGAAGCAGTAAGGAAAAGGCCCGGGATGTACATCGGTTCGACGGATTCCCGCGGACTCCACCACATGGTCTACGAGGTCGTCGACAACGGAATCGACGAGGTCATGGCCGGATTCGCCACGGAGGTGGATGTCACCATCAATGAGGACGGATCCATCACAGTCTCGGACGACGGAAGGGGCATACCCACCGCCATAAACCATGCGGAGGGCAAATCGGCACTCGAGATGTGCCTGACCGATCTTCACGCCGGAGGCAAGTTCAATCAGAACAGCTACAAGGTTTCCGGAGGACTGCACGGCGTCGGAGTATCGGTCGTCAATGCGCTGTCATCGAGACTCGTTGCAGTCGTCGACAGGGAGGGCAAGCGTTTCAGGCAGTCCTACCGCATCGGCGTGCCCGACGGTCCCGTCGAGGTCATAGGGGATTCCGATCGTCACGGCACCACGATAACGTTCTGGCCTGATCCGGACATGTTCGAGACCGTCGTCTTCGACTACGCCACTCTTCAGAACAGATTCCGCAACCAGGCGTTCCTCAACAAGGAGGCGACCATCAACTTCGAGGACAAGCGCACCGGCAAGAAGGAGCGCTTCCATTACGATGGCGGGGTGTCCGAGTTCGTCATGTATCTCAACAGGTCGAAGACTCCTCTCCATCCGGACCCTATACGTGTATCCGGCGAGAGGAACGGTGTCGTCATCGACATCGCCATGCAGTGGACCGACGGGTACAACGAGGAGATCGATTCCTTCGTCAACACGATCTTCACGCCCGAGGGAGGAACCCATCTCACCGGGTTCAGGACCTCGCTGACCAAGAGCCTCAACGATTATGGGAAAACCAACGGCCTGCTGAAGGACACGACCCTGGAAGGGAGCGACTGCCGCGAGGGCCTTACGGCGATCGTGAGCATCAGGATGCCGGAGCCCCAGTTCGAGGGGCAGACCAAGGCCAAGCTCGGCAGCAGCGTGGCCCAGGGAGCAGTATCGGGACTCATGAACGACAAGTTCGCCGAGTTCCTCCTGGAGAATCCCTCCGTTGCTCAGACCATCGTGAAGAAGGCCATCTCCGCGTACGAGGGCCGCGAAGCCGCCAGGAAAGCCCGCGATGCCACCAGGAGGAAGAGCGTCCTCGAGACGACCAGCCTTCCGGGAAAGCTCGCAGACTGCTCCGAGAGGGATCCCGCCAAGTGCGAGCTCTACATCGTGGAGGGGGACTCCGCAGGAGGAAGCGCCAAGCAGGGCAGGGACAGGCAGTTCCAGGCCATACTGCCTCTGAGAGGGAAGATCCTCAATGTGGAGAAGGCCCGCCCGGACAAGCTCCTGGACCACGAGGAGATCAAGAACCTCGCCATCGCCATCGGCGGCGGCATAGGGAAGGAGTTCGATGTTAGCAAGATCCGCTACCACAACGTCGTCATAATGACCGATGCCGATGTGGACGGAGCGCACATCGGAACGCTTCTGCTCACCCTGTTCTACAGGCAGATGCGCCCTCTCATCGAGGCGGGCCATGTGTACATCGCCATGCCTCCGCTCTACAGGGTCTACAAGGGGAAGAAGCAGATCTACGCGTACAACGACGAGGAGATGGCGGCCGCAGTCGCCGAGCTCGGGCAGGGCGCGAACGTCTCCAGGTACAAGGGTCTGGGAGAGATGAACCCCCAGCAGCTCTGGGAGACCACCATGAATCCAGAGACCAGGGTGATGAAGAAGATCATGATCGAGGATGCGATCCTCTCCGACCAGCTCTTCTCCGTTCTCATGGGAGAGGACGTCGGGCCCAGGCGCGAATTCATCATCGAGCATGCCCACGAGGTCGTCAACCTGGATGTGTGATAGCCATGGACGGAGAGAAGAAGCTCATAATCCAGCCCATAGAGAGCGAGATGCAGCGCTCCTACATCGACTATTCCATGAGCGTCATAGTCGGTCGCGCCCTCCCGGACGTCCGCGATGGTCTCAAGCCGGTGCATAGGAAGATAATGTACGCCATGAACAGCCTCGGGCTGCAGTACAACCGTCCCCACAAGAAGTCCGCAACCGTGGTGGGAGAGGTCCTGGGAAAGTACCATCCCCATGGGGACTCGGCGGCGTACGAGGCCATGGTGAGGATGGCGCAGCCCTTCTCGCTCAGGTACCCGCTTGTCGACGGACAGGGAAACTTCGGTTCCGTGGACGGGGACTCCGCCGCCGCCATGCGTTACACCGAGGCCAGGCTGACCAAGATGGCCAGCGACCTGATGGCCGATCTGGACAAGGACACGGTCGACATGGTGGACAACTACGACGGGTCTCTCAAGGAGCCGTCCGTCATGCCTTCCAAGTTCCCGAACCTGCTGGTCAACGGATCCGACGGTATCGCTGTCGGAATGGCGACCAAGATGCCTCCGCACAATCTGCGCGAGGTATGCGACGCCATCATGTATCAGGTCGACCACCCGGACGCCACCCTGGAGGAGCTGATGCAGTTCATCAAGGGTCCCGATTTCCCGACAGGCGGCACGATCTACGGCCTCGCCGGCATACGCTCCGCATATCAGACCGGACGCGGAAGGCTCAGGGTCAGGTCGAACACGCACATCGAGGAGATGTCCAACGGCAAGGAGAGGATCATCGTCGACGAGATCCCCTACCAGGTCAACAAGGCCCTGCTGATAGAGCAGATCGCCGACCGCGTCAAGAACAAGGAGATCGAGGGGATCACCGACCTCCGCGATGAATCGGACCGTCACGGGATGCGCATAGTAATCGAGCTCCACAAGGACGCCATGTCGCAGGTCGTCCTGGAGAACCTGTTCAAGAAGACCAACATGGAGATCACCTACGGGGTGATCAACATCGCCCTCGTGGACAACAAGCCCACCACGCTCAGCCTCCATGCGCTGATAGGCCACTACATCGACCACCGCAGGTCCGTAGTCGTCAGGCGCACCCGGTACGATCTGGAGCAGGCCGCCAAGCGCTTCCATATCCTCGAGGGGCTGATGAAGGCCCTGGACATGCTCGATCAGACCATCGCCCTGATCCGCGGGTCCGAGGACGCGGAATCCGCCAGCACCGGTCTGCAGGAGCTCCTGGAGATCGATGCCGAGCAGGCCAAGGCCATCCTCGACATGAGGCTCCAGAAGCTCACGGGGCTGGAGATCACCACCCTCAGGCAGGAGTACGACGACCTGATCAGGACCATGGACGACCTGAAGGACATCCTGGCCCGCGACGAGAGGGTCATGGGGATCATCAAGTCCGAACTGAAGGAGATGGAGGAGACCTACGGCGACGAGCGCAGGACCGCCATCGATCCCAATCCCATCGACTCCGACGAGGAGGACCTCATTCCGAGGGAGCAGGTGGTCATCACCGTCTCGGCGGACAGCTACATCAAGCGCATCCCGCTCAGCACGTACAGGCAGCAGGCCCGCGGAGGCGTGGGCGTCACGGCCATGCAGACCAAGGACGAGGACTACGTCGCCGCCATGTTCGTCACGTCCTCCCACGACTACGTGATGTTCCTCACCAATCGCGGCCGTCTCCTGTGGCTCAAGGCCTATAGGATACCGGAGGGCAGCAGGCAGTCCAAGGGTAAGCCGATCGTCAATCTGCTTCCCGGCCTCGAGGAGGGCGAGAGGGTCATCAACTCCATATGCGCGTCCGAATTCTCCGACGACCGCTATCTGGTGTTCTGCACTCGCAACGGCCTGATCAAGAGGACCGTGATGTCCGCGTACGGCAACGTCCGCGCCAAGGGCATCAAGGCCATCAAGATGGACGAGGGCGACGAACTCATCGAGATCCAGATCGCATCCGACGATGACGAGATCATGATCGCGTCCGCGGAGGGACAGGCCGTCAGGTTCGACTGCTCGGACGCCAGGGCCACAGGCAGGGACACCATGGGAGTCAAGGCGATGACCCTGAACGATGGCGATCGCGTAGTGTCCATGGCTGTCGTCAGGCCCGGAGACAGGCTTCTGACGGTCACCGAGAACGGCTACGGCAAGATCTCGGATGTCGACAGCTACAGGAAGACCCGTCGCGGAGGGAAGGGAGTCATAACCATCAAGACCGACGAGAGGAACGGCAAGGTGGTGGGAGTCAGGAAGGTCGATGCAGGAGATCAGCTGATGCTCACCACGACCTCCGGCAAGACCATACGCATGGACGCCGACGAGATCAGGGAGACCGGACGCAACGCGAAGGGCGTCAGGATCATCGATGCGCGCGACGGCGACAAGGTGATTGCTGTGGAGCCCGTCATGAGCGAGGAGCAGGAGCAGGAGATCGAGGAGGCTGCTCCTTCCGAACCCGTCGCGGTTCCCGAGATCGAGGATATCGGCATCGACGACACCGGCGGGGAGGACGGGGACCTCTGACTCCGAGGCCGGGCTTCGGCCCGGCCGAACCCAACAATTATAAAGGGGCTGTCTATAGGGACGCTCAACGCCGTGGTAACTCAGTTGGGAGAGTGCAAGACTGAAGATCTTGAAGTCGCTGGTTCGAGCCCGGCTCACGGCACCATGACTCTTCTTCCATCATCAGAGGTCGTCCATGGACGACGTCGTGTTCATCGATATCCGCACATGCGAGCTCTCGCTGTCGCAGGCTCTGGCGGAGATCGAGCGCATACGTGCGGAGAATCCCGACTACGACATATTCATGGACGGCGACCGCTACGCGATCGTCGGACGCAGGAGGATCCATCGATGGGACGCGGAAGGATAACGATCGGACTCTACAATTCCTACGACCAGAACTTCAGGGAGCCGCACAGGCGCGTCATCGCGAGGGCCGGGGACCTGGCGAGGGCGTACGACATGGGCCTGGCGCTCTTCGGATTCCCCATCCCGGAGAATGCCCGCACCCCCAAGGAGATCGCGGAATGGGTGGCCGGTACCACCAGCATCGGCGGTCACGGAAGGAACTTCCTGGAGATGGCGGAGGCCGGAAGGTTCAACTGCTTCCCGTATCCGGGCAAGGGATTCCCTCCCCAGCTCGGCGAGGTGGTGCTCACAACCTGCAGGCCGGATCCGAAGCGGAGCATAGGGCTCTCCGATGCGGTCTCCATGGTCGAGCGCGGCCAGAGCATAACCCTCTTGTTCGGTATAGGGCCTCACGGAGTGCCCAAGGACGTGATGTCCATTCCGAGGTACAATCTCGACATAACTCCGGGCGGATACTCGCTGGAGACGTGCACCGCGCTCGGCGCCGTATGCGGGGCCCTGTACGCTAGGCTTTGGAACCGATGCGTCGCATACCATTTTCTATCTGCAACCGGTTGGGAAAAGCATGACTGATGCGGGCTACAGCTCGGAATACGAGGTCTATCTGACCAACCGCAACGGAGTCCAGATAGTGACCAACGAGCTCAGTCTCCAGATCCTTCGCGAGATGCGCCACCGGGAGGTCTCCCCTTCGGAGATGGCCGCTCTCCTGGATCTGCCCAAGTCCACCATCCAGGGGAGCATAACGAGGCTTCTCCGCACGGGGATTGTGGCATCGGAGGTCTGCGTCGACGATGCCCGTAGCGCGGTCTACCATATCGACGCCATGATGCTGTTCTCCAGCGAGACCGGCGAGGAGTGGCAGCTGTATGCGCGTGCGGCCTCCCTCAAGCGCATATTGGCCAACGGCAGATGCACCAACAGAGAAGACCTCTCCCTGTACGCCGTGTCTCTGATGGAGAGCGGGCTCAACATCGTCCAAGGGCTGTTCAATACCGGCGTGGCGCTGACCCGCGGTATGGACGACCTCAACTGGTGGGATTCCACCCTCGGATCGATCGTCTCTCAATGCTCCGCGGACGGAATCTCGGTGGAGATGAACACGTCCGAGGCGCTCACATTGATCTTCAGGTCCTCTGAGGACATCTCCGACGTTCCCCTGATAATAGTCCCTATGCTCGGAGCCCTCCGGGCGCATTTCAAGGCCTTCATAGGCTTCAATCTGTCGCATGAGATCCAGCTGTCGGTGGAGGACAAGGGCCGCTTCGTCTGGCTGAGACTGGATCCTTTTCAAGGGCAGGAGTACGACACCGAGGTCGGATTCGTGGATCCACTCACAAATCTCGCCGATTCAGACCCTTTCGCCATCTATTCCGTTAATGGGAGGGCCACGTTGTTCACCAATCCGACGATGATAGGCATACTGGATTCGCTATTCGATCGCGACCAGAGCCTGAACGAGCTGGAGAAGTCGATGTGCGTGCCGAAGGCCACGGTGTACGCTTCGATAACCAAGCTGATAGCGCTCGGCGCGGTGGATGTGGACGGCGCATCGGGCTCTCCCAAGAGGTACACGCTTATGGCGGAGCCCATCCTCTACCTCGACGAGCCCGACAGAAGCGATTCAGGCAACAGGGCGATCATCGCCGAGAAGTTCCGCTCCGGCGATCTCGACTACTATTCGGCGGTGATCTCCTACGCCCTCGAATCCGCCAGGTGTCTGGGGATACGGTTCGACAAGATGTTCATGAGGTCCGGCCGCAGCACCGCGATGACCCTTATGAACTCGGGTGCGGAGATGGATGCCCAGTCCCTCGTGGATCTCGGTTGTCGCATGGTCTCCGATCCAGATCGGGCAGAGGTCATCACGTTCCTGCCGATCAGAATACGTCTCGACCGTTCCGTGGACACGCTCTGGGACGCGTGGCCCGGCGATTTCGTCATGGGGTTCATCGACGAGGGACTGTCCCACATTCTCGGAACCAGGTATCCGATATCGATCGAGACGTTCTACGAGGGGAGTGATGCTCCCGATTCCGTGCAGGAATCGAACCCCTTTCTCGGAATCAATCCGCGCTATCGATCATCCGACATACATCCAACCTTGAATCCGGGTACATTGTTCGTTTCCCGCAATTGGTATTATTAATAGTTATCTATTTAGTATAAATATAAAACATCGAAATAGACCTGGCGCATAAATTTTTCATAGAATATTTATGTACCTTAAAATCAATTTTATTGATATACTATAAAATAGTTTTTACATACTATTATAAAACGATGGCGATATGATAAAAACAGAACGGGCAGAAGCTGCGTTCAAAGGAGGAAAACAGGCGCTTGCATGACGACATCATAGCACGCGATACGCTCCCCATCGCCATGATGCGAACGCGGGGCGCGATTGACCGATCCGCAGGATTCCACCGTCGATGCGCGACGGTCGCTGTCGGTTCGGATCTCCGATTGTCTTCGGCCTGTCAGAGGCCTTCCGGTGTGCGATGTCAGCGCAAGCGCTAGACTACAGGAGGATTTGTGATGTCTGGAGCGATCGATTCTACAGACGGTTCTGGACTGCGCCCCGTATTGCAAGGGGGTTCGGCGGATGAGCGAGGGCAGCACGGCGCTTGCACGCACGGTGAGTTGGAAGCAGGGCATGTTCATAGCGTTGGGCGTGCCTCTGCTCATCCTTCCATCGATATATGATGTTTCGACGATAGTCTGGGGACTCTGCATCCTGGTATGGACGGTGTCCGTTCTCCAAGGGTTCGTCCAGAATCTGGCCTACGGTGAGATGGTGACGCTGTTCCCCGATGCCACGGGGCTGCCAGGCTGCGCCCAATCCGTGTTCTCGGATCCGGAGAAGCCGGGCGGTGGCAGGGGGAGATTGATAGGCGCGTTCTGCGCATGGTGCTACTGGTTCGCATGGTGTCCCGTCGTTGCGATTTTCACCATGATGATAGGGGACTATCTCGTCCAGATGTTCTCGTTGGACGTCTCGGGATGGTCCGCCGTCGGGCTGTACATGCTCGTGGGCGTTGCCGTGGTGGCGTTGATGTACGTTCTCGGCACGCGCGGGCTCGAGGGAGGCGCCAAGGTCGGAACGGTGCTCGCGTTGATCTCGCTGATCCCCATCGTGATCATCCTGCTCGGAGCATTGGCGAAGGGGATGTTCGAATTCGACAACATAACGGAGAACTTCACGAAGCCCGGATGGTCCTGGTCCTTCGTGGATATCGTTCTTCTTCTGGGGTGCTTCGGTCTCGCACAGTGGAGCGCTTGCGCATGGGAGACGGCCGCCATCTACGGGCCTGAATACAAGGATCCGGGGAAGGATGTTCCGAAGGCCCTCTTCTCCTGCGGGTTCATCTGTCTGCTGATGTACTTCTTCGTCTCATCCGTGGTGTACGGATCGCTCGGGCAGGAGGGGATCGAGTCTGCAGGTTATGCGACGCTGGCGCCGATCGCGGAGTTCGCCTTCGGAGATATCGGCTCCTACATCGCGTTGTTCTTCCTGATCGTCGCGATGATCCTGATCATCCAGACGGGATTCCTAGGTTCTTCGAGGACCCTTCACAGCATGGCTCGCGAAGGCAACCTTCCCCGTTTCTTCGGAAAGGTCAACGGCGCGGGAATGCCGGCGAATGCGATGGCCTTCGTCGGGATCTTCAATCTCGCGCTCGTCTTCATCATAGAGTTCAGCGCGTTCATCCTGGAGATGTCGACGACATCGATGACGGTCCTCACGGCTTCCGCATTGGGATACTGTCTTGCGAACTGCATCGCCCTGGGCGCATACTACATAACGAAGACCGATTCCAGATTCTCTGGATCGGAGCGGCCGTTCTCCGCGCCTCGCGGTTGGAAGAACGTCATCCTGGTGATGTGCGTCGTGCAGATCGCCGTGTTCTTCCCCTGCTTGATGTACTGGAGCTACTACCTCACGGGGGGCTTCATCGCCATCGTGCTGGCGTTGGTGATCCTTCTCCTGTTCATACCGGTCTGGTTCAAGGTGCAGGCTTCGAATGAGGACGAATGCATCGAGGAATGCGGCGGGGAGGTCTCCGAGACGACGGAATGAAGGTCCGGTCAGGGGTTCTCCCCACTCAAACCATTTTCAGATTTTTAGGAACCATTTCTTTTGAACTTGATAGTCAAAATATGAATAACATGGTTGAATGCTGGATGGTATCTACGGATAACAGTATATGGTCATTCATATAATTTACAATAGAATCATTAGATGTTTGTATGAAAATATATGATTATAATATGAACTTTTGAATTAGACTGTTTGAACTTCATACTTGACCTAAAAGTTCTATTATAATAATTTTTTCAATAATAGTTATAAGTCGTTCCCGACATATTGCATTCAGACGAAGCAAGAGCGACGTTAAAGGAGGAAAAACACATGGCATTCGAAGCCGAGAACGAGAAGCTGAAGAAGGCGCTGATCTCGTGCAAGGTCCCGGACATCTCCAAGGCTGTCACGGAGGCTCACGAGGCAGGCATGCCCGCAGCGGACATCATCAATGCACTGGGAGCCGCGATGTCGGACGTGGGCGTCCTGTTCGAGAGGGGAAAGCTGTTCCTTCCCCATGTGCTGAGCGCTGCCGCCGGCATGAAGAACGCGATGACCATCCTCGACGAGGAGCTCAAGGCCGGCGCAGGAGCCGGACTGGCGAAGGGGGTAGCTGTCATGGGAACCGTGGAGGGGGACGTCCACGATATAGGCAAGTCGATCTGCTCCACCATGCTCCAGTGCGCCGGGTTCGAGGTCCGCGATCTCGGAAGGGATGTTCCGTTGAAGAACTTCGTCGAGGAGTGCAGGAACGGAGCGAACTTCTGCGGCATGTCGGCTCTCATGACCACGACCATGACAGGAATGAAGACCGTCATCGACGATCTCAAGGCAGCCGGCCTCAGGGACAATGTGACCGTCATGGTCGGCGGAGCACCCATCACCCAGGGATATGCCGACAAGATCGGCGCCGATATCTACGGCGAATCCGCATCCGAGACCACCAGGAAGGCCCAGGCCGTCGTATCCGACTGAGGTGCGAACGATGACCGAGTACTACACCAGGATGGGAGACGGAAAGAGGGTGCTCATGTCGAGGCAGCAGATCCTCGACGACATCTACGCCGGCAGCGCCGATGCCGCCGACATGGGAGAGATCCCTCAGCTCGATTCCAACGAGATGGAGCACATAGCCGACATCATCTGCTGCCAGGACAGGGTCGTCGGTGTCGCGCCCGGGCACGAGGTCGTGCTCTCGTACGATATCGGACAGTTGGATTTCACCGGCGACAACGGAAATTCCGGGAACGGAGTGGACATGGGAAGGCTGGAGGCCGCCCTGCTCCACGAGAGGGCGCTGGGAGCCGATACGTTCGAGCTCGCGCACTCCGACTATTCGATTAAGCCCGTCAAGCCCGTCATCGCGATGGAGATGCAGACCATGGAGGAGATCCAGGCTGAGATCGTCGCGCCGTTCTTCTACGGAGCGATGCCCAACCAGGGTCTCTACTACGCCCCCGACGGACCTTATGGCAACCCCGCCGACCTCATGAGGGAGTTCAAGATCGAGGAGTCCATGCAGCAGTCGGAGCTCGCCTCCGCCCATGTGACCAGGGACATCGAGTACGTCGCCACCAGGCTCCAGGCCGCCGGATCCGACGGATTCAACTTCGACACCACCGGATCGGCAGGAGATGCGGACTGCGTCGGAACCCTGAACGGAGTCAAGAAGCTCAGGGAGCAGTGCCCCGAGGCCTACATCCAGGTCGGATTCGCAGGTGAATCCATCATGGGAATCCACGGATCCATCGAGTTCGAGGGACAGGTCGTCGCAGGCATGTACCCGCACCAGTACGTCCACCTCGCAGAGAAGGCCGGAGCCAACGTGTGCGGAACAGTCGTCAACACGAACACCAGCAAGTCCCTGGCATTCAACATAGCCAGAGCCGTCACGTTCATCAAGCAGGCGGTCAAGGAGTCCAACATCCCGATCCACGCCGATATGGGAATGGGCGTCGGAGGAATCCCTATGTGCGAGACTCCTCCGATCGATGCGGTCTCCAGAGCCAGCAAGGCGATGGTCGAGATCGCCGGAGTGGACGGCATATAGGTCGGAGTGGGAGATCCCGCCGGAATGGACCTCCCCCACTTCATGACCTCCGGAATGGGAGGAATACGCTCTGCCGGTGACCTCGTCGCCAGGATGGAGTTCGGAAAGAACATGAGGGTCAAGGATGCCAAGCAGTACGTCGCGAAGAAGCTCGGACTCGACGTCCTCGACATAGCCGACGAGTTCGTGATGAGGGATCTCCGTGAGGAGCTGGGCATCGGAGTCGTCACGGGAGTTCCCGGAGCGACCCGCGGAATCGCCGCCAAGATGAACATCGAGAACATCCTCGACATCAAGATCAACAGCTGCGAGAAGTTCCGCGAGAAGACCAAGCGCTGATCGTTTTTCCAAACAAGGGGGTTCGGCATCGCCCGCCCCCTTTACCGGAGCCACGGCTCCGGGACATCCGCCGTCATCGACGGCTCTGCAAAAAAAGGAGGTTTGCGGAATGGATGTTGAGGAACTGAAAGTTCAGAACCATAAGAAGAAGGTGCGCATAGGTCTCACCATGGGGATCCTATGCGCTTTGTACTGGGGTATCTGGTACGTTCCGGGCTATGCGATCTGGAACATGGACATGCTCAACGAGCTCGGCGCCAACATCCTGGATCAGCATCCCGGCATGGGAGACGGCACAGTGGGCGTGCTGGAGGCTGTGTTCCTGACAGGGATCAACGCCATAGCCTGCGCGGTGATGCTGTTCATATGGAACGGGTATCTGGGAAAGACCCGTGAGCTCAAGAGGACCGTCGTGCAGACGAAGGCCGCCACCAAATACTTCGCCGCCGCAGGGATATGCGGCGCCTGCGCCGTATCCGGAACATACATCGCCACATACTTCATCGGGTCGGGCTTCGCCGCGATATCAGGGCTTCTCTATCCGATCATAGGAACGACATTGACCGTCCTGGTGCTTCATCAGAAGGTCTCCAAGAGAGCGTACGCGGGCATATCCGTCATCCTGATCGGAGGCGTGACCCTGTACATGGGCACCATCGTGGCCAACGGTATCGAGGGGTCTGCGATAGGTCTCATCGGAGGGCTCATGGCGGCCATCGGATGGGGTTGCGAGGGCGCGGTTGCCGGAAAGGCGCTCGACCTCTGCGAGCCCGATGTCGGACTCCATCTGAGATTCATATTCGAGGCCCTGTTCTGGGTCATCCTCATGGTCATTCTCGCGATATGCGGAGTGCCCATATTCTCCGCCGCCCACTGGCTCGCGGATCCCGCCGTGCTGTTCGTGGTCATCCTGCTGGGATTCTCGTTCGCATGGTGCTATGTGGCCTGGTACAAGTCGTTCCCGATGCTGGGCGTCCCCCGCGGACAGGCCATCGGCAGCCTCTACGCCGCCTGCGCCGTCATCTTCCTGGTGATCTTCGCGGGACCGGAGGCAGCGCTGGGATACAACGACGATACGATGCTGCTGATAGTCGGTTCGACCGTGGCAGGCCTGCTGATCTGCCTGTTCGGAAGCTATCTGCTCGGAAGCGAGAACGCCGAAGGGCTCGTGTCCCTCAAGGACGACATCGATTGAAACCGTTTATCGATAGGAGGAAAAGGAGATGATGGAGAACACGCCGCTGAAGTTCAGGCTTCTCGAGTACATAGAGGCCAACCCGGACCTGTGGAACGACGAGATCGTTCCCGAGATGCAGTCGGAATACACGATGAACACCGATCACGGTCGCAACATGATCAACTACGACCTCATCGAGCTCGTCTCCGCCGGTCTCATCCGCGAGGAGGGCAACAGGATCGACGAGGACGGCCATTTCAGACAGGGAGCGCTGCTCACGCAGTACAACATAACCAACCTGGGCAGGAGCTATCTGGACGATCTCAGGACGAAGGTAATCCCGAAGGGGGCGTGAGCCGTGTCCCAATGGGATCTCTATGCAGCCTACTTCGATGGAGGCATACCGTACGGAGCGGTGATCAGCTCGGTGTTCATCATCGCGCTGGCCATGTTCGGCATGTGGAAGGCGAAGAGGCTCTACGAGGAGCTTTGAGCTCCCCGATTCGATTCCTCTTTTGAAACGATTTCCGCACGGGCGCATCATCTCCGAGGCGCCCGTGCCTTCTTCTTCAGTAGTGATCGTACAGGATGTTCTCCGGAGCGTAGAGGACTCCGTCGCCCTTCTGGACCCTGCCTACGATATGGGCGTTGCGGTTCGTCTTCACGATCTCCTCCGCGTCTTCCGCAGGGGCGACCATGGCGAATCCCATGCTCATGTTGAACGTCTGATAGATCTCCTTCGTATCGATCCCGCCGATCTCCTGGAGCGCTGTGAACACCGGCGCGGGGGCGATGGGGTCGTCGATGACGTACTGGAGCCCCTTCTTCATCCTCAGGATGTTGCGGAGGCCTCCGCCGGTGATGTCGATGAGGCCGTGGACCTCGTGGGTCGCGGTGATGCCGAGGACCTGCTTCACATAGATCTCCGTGGGGGTCAGGAGCTCCTCTCCGATTGGCTTCGAGACGCCTTCGACGTGGTCCGTGAGCGCGATGTTCTCGGCTTCGAGCACCTTCCTGGCCAGAGTAAGGCCGTTGGAATGGATTCCGGATGATTCGAGACCGATTATGAGGTCCCCTTCGGCGCATTCTTCTCCGGTGATGATGCGGTCCTTGGCGACGTACCCTATGCAGGTGCCGGACAGGTCCACGCCGTTGACGATCTCCGGAAGCACCGCGATCTCTCCGCCGGATATCTCCATATCCGAGAGCTCGGCGCCCTTCTCCAGACCTATGCCGATCTGCTCCCCGATCTCGGGATCGGGTCTGTCGATGGCTATGTAGTCCAGGAAGCTGACGGGCTCCGCGTTCACGCATATGGTGTCGTTGACGTTCATGGCTATGCAGTCGATTCCGACGGTGTCCCACTTGCCGAGGGCCTCTGCTATGAGCAGCTTGGATCCGACTCCGTCGGTGGCCGCGGTGACGTAGAAGTCGCCGAAATCGAGAAGGCTTGCGAAGAGCCCCGGGATGCGGACCGATTTCCCGATGCCGCTCCTTCTGTAGCCGACGACATCCACGAGCGCCTTGATGGTCGCCGATTTATCGTCTATGTTCACACCTGATTTGCTGTACGTCCACCCGCTCATCGGAATCGGTGCTTGCATCGTCCAGGATGGATATTATTGCGACGGTCGGAGGCTCCCGGTCCCGGCCGTCGCGATTACGACGGGAGGCTCAGGCGGCGCGTCCCTCGGCGAAGTTCAGCGACAGCTTCGACGATTCCACCCTCATCATCGCCACCATCAGGACCATGCCTATGACGGTGGCCACGAGAACGCTGTAGATCACGGCTTCGAACGATATCGTGTATGTGAGAGCCAGAAGGACCACGGTGAGAACGTCTCTCGCGAAAACGCACAGGAACGACACCTGCGCCTTCTGCATGGACTGCAGTATGGACGAGGCCATGTCCAGCACTCCCATGAACGGGATGCACAGCGCGTATATGCGCAGGACCCAGGCGAATTCGGGACGTATCTCGGCCATCGATTCGGACAGCGTGAGCGGTATCATCGCCTCGTATGCGAAGACGAACAGTACGACGGCGATCACGGTCATCGACAGGACGGTCAGCCTCATCCCGAACCTGTATGCGACATCGGCCTTCTCCAGATCCCCCTGTCCCAGGGCCGCGGACGCGATGGGAATCACGGCCGATCCTATGGCCAGGGACACGACCTCGGCCAGGACGACGTACTTCCACGGTATGTTGTACAGCGCCGCCCCGCTGGATCCGGCGCAGGCGAAGATGAATATCCTCTGGATCATGCACATGGCGCTCTCCGATGCGAATTCCCCTGTACGAGGGACGGCTACCGACAGGATCTCCTTGGATTCGGGGATGTTCCATGAGAATCCTCTGAGGGACATCGTCAGGTACATGCTTCCGTTGAGATACCACCATAGGCCTACGGCCGTGGAGACGATCGTGGATATGGAGGTGGCCCATCCCGCACCGGCGATGCCCATGTCCAACCAGAACATCAGGACGGGATCTAGGACTATGTTGAGCACGGCGGCCACCAGGAGCATCACCGTGCTCTTCTTCGCGGCCCCCTCGGACCTCAGCAGCCCCGATACCGCGCCGTTCAGCACGAAGGCGATCGTGCACAGGACTATCGGGGCGATGTAGTCCATGCACTCATCACGGATCTCGTCGGCGCCCATGAACGTTATCGAGGGGCCGACAAGCAGCCAGAGGATCGGCGTGAACACGATGCCGACCACGATTCCGATGGCCATGGTCTGGGAGACCATCCCGTCGGCGGATTCCTTGTCCCGCGCGCCGAGATGGCGGGCTATGGCGGTCGATGCCCCCACCCCCAATCCGGTTCCGATTCCGGAGACTATCCAGTATATCGGTGCGATCGTGGCGGTGGCGGAGGCCGAGTCGACTCCCAGCATCGAGCACCAGGACGAATCCGCGAAGCTGTTGATCTGGACGACCAGGAAGGAGAACAACAGGGGGACCGTCATGGCGATGACCGCCTTGCGGGGATCCCCCAGCATGACCTTCAGGTCCTTGTCGGCATCCTCCCTGCTCATGGGCTCTTCCGGGGGTACTTGCCTATGCGCTCCAGCCAGAGCCTCATGCCCTTCTCGTATCCGTTGTCGGACATTCTGTAGAACCTTCTTCCTGCGAGCTCGTCCGGGAGGTACTGCTGGTCGACGTAGTGGTTGGGGTAGTCGTGGGCGTACTTGTAGCCGATCCCACGGCCCAGCTTCGACGCGTCGGAGTAGTGGGCGTCCTTCAGATACGGCGGGATCCCTCCCGTCGCGGAGTCCTTGACGACGGACAGCGCTTCATCGATGGATGCGATCGCGGAGTTGCTCTTCGGTGCGCATGCGATGTATGCGGCAGCCTGGGCCAGGACGATCCTCGCCTCTGGCATCCCTATGGTCCTCGCTGCCTCGGCCGCCGATACGGCGACCGTCAGGGCCTGCGGGTCGGCGTTGCCCACGTCCTCGGATGCGCACACTATCATTCTGCGGGTTATGAAGTCGAGGTCCTCTCCGGCATAGATCATCCTGGCCAGATAGTACACGGCGGCGTCCGGGTCGGATCCGCGCATGCTCTTGATGAACGCGGATACGGTGTCGTAGTGGCTGTCTCCGTCCTTATCGTAGCCGAGCACGCGCTTCTGTATGCATTCGGACGCGACCTCCATGGTAAGATGCACTTTTCCGTTCGCTCCAGGGACAGTCGTCAGCGCTCCGAGCTCGAGCGCGTTGAGCGCCGCGCGGGCATCGCCGTTGGCGACGTCGGCAAGGAACGCCAGAGCATCGTCGTCCGCAATCACGTCCATGCCGCCGAGTCCGCGCTCCCTGTCGGCGAGGGCCCTTCTCAGGATCTTCTCCAGATCGGAGGCGTCCAGCGCCCTGAGCTCGAATATCCTGGAGCGGGAGACCAGCGCCCGGTTCACCTCGAAGTACGGGTTTTCGGTGGTGGCTCCGATCAGTGTGACCGTTCCGTCCTCCACGAAAGGCAGGAGATAGTCCTGCTGGGCCTTGTTGAAACGGTGGATCTCGTCCACGAAGAGGATCGTCCTGCGCTCCTCCATCCCGAGGGCGTCCTTCGCCTTCCGGATTGCCTCCTCCATGTCCTTCTTGCCGGCCGTGGTGGCGTTGATTTGGACGAACCTCGAGCTGGTGGTGTTGGCCACCACCTGGGCCAGGGTGGTCTTCCCGGTGCCGGGAGGGCCGTAGAATATGACGGATCCTATCCTGTCGGCGCGTATGGCGCGCGAGAGGAGCTTGTCCGGTCCGATGATGTGCTCCTGTCCGATGACCTCGTCCAGAGTCCTCGGGCGCATCCGGCTCGCCAGGGGCGCCCCCTTCTCCAGGACGTCTCTTCTTGTGTATTCGAACAGGTCCATGCCCGCCAATCTCTGCGGACCCTATTATATCCGCGCCTCGTCCTTACGGATGTTGGCTCTGCATCCCGATTCCGATCTGAAGACGGCATCCCCCATCTCGTCTCCGATCTTCTCCAGCAGCATCCGCATGTCGTCCAGGTCCGTCGCCCTGTCCGTGAACGCTCTTCTGTAGTCGCGACTGTACCTGCAGCCTGCCAGGAACTTCGGTCCGAGCCCTCTCATACGACCGAGTGCGATCTCCGGTCCCGACTCTTCGATGATCGCGTCCATGAGCTCCAGACACCATTTCGCCTGCTCGGACATCGACGGGTTCGGAAGCGATTCTCCTTTCTCCAGGAGATGATCTATCTGCGTCATCAGGAACGGGTTGCCCACGCCTCCGCGCGCTACCATGACATATTCCGCTCCTGTGGTCTCCACGGCCTTTGCCGCATCCTCGGCGGTGAACACGTCTCCGGATACGATGAGCGGGATAGGAAGCTTGTCCTGCAGGCCCCTTATCGCTTCATGATCGGCGACCCCCGCGTAGTGCTGGTCCGCGGTACGGGTATGGATGCAAACGGCATCGACATCCGCGCGGAGAAGAGCATCGACGACCGTCCTCCATGTCACCGATTCCGCAGTGCGGCCCAATCTGATCTTGGCTGTCACTGGCACGTCCACATGCTCTTTCACGGCCGAGACGATCCTCCCGCACAGCTCCGGGTCGTCGAGGAGCGCGGATCCGGATCTGGACCGAACGACCTTCTTCACCGGGCATCCCATGTTGATGTCTATGAAGCTCAGGCGCGGCTCCAGCTCCAACGCCTTCTCCGCACCTTCCGCCACGCGTTCCGGATCGGCTCCGAACACCTGGGCTCCGGTCGGAGCGATTCCGGACGCTTCCACGAATCTTCCGGATCCTATAGGGTCGTAATGAAGTCCGGATGCGGAGACCATCTCCGTTACGGATGCCGCGACTCCGAACCGCTCCATGAACCTCCTGTAGCAGGGGGTGGTGTAACCCGACATCGGACCTAGGATCACTCTGCCTTCGAACCCGGTTCCGAACCCCATGAGCCTCCATCGGAATCCTGTAGATATCGGTATCGACGTTACATATACTTGCATTTGTGCAACGGTAGAGGGGATTTTAGAAGAATGCAATTAATTACGTAAATGCAATTGAATATATATTTTATAATCAACAGTCTTTTCAAGGTTGAGCTGAGCGTAAAATCAAGGTATCGATTGCTTCTTTGTATCGTGACGATGTTATAGGGTGCAGGTATTCCAATAGGGCATCGATTAGCGTAAAGATTGAAATCGGCGCCATCAGAATCATGAATCCTTCTACAGACATGGTTAATTCTATATTCTTAGCAGATAGGCCCGATGTCTGATCTATCATAACATCAGAAATATCGTAAGTCAGATCCTCTGGTTTAAGGAGTAGCAGTGCGGCTAGCAGTGCAGCCATGATGCATCTCCCTATCAATCTTCTTTTATCGCCTGGTTCGAATCCTCCAGCGATATACGCAACTAATGGGAATAGTAGGAACGGAAGGAGGTATACCAAAGAACATAGTAGGAGATTCCAATCGAATGATGATATCTGGAATTCATCGTACACTCTGTTCAAAGCGTATATACAGAGCATCAGAAGTAAAATGTACAGGATGACAATCTTGATTGTTGTGACGAATGCGTATTTTTTTGCTCTCTTATGATCGAATCCGTCCATCAAAGAAGCCTCCTTGTAAGAGACATGATTGAACCCAGCATCCTGATGGTATTTGCATCCCAGTCCAAGATATCGTCATCGTCCATGCATATGGCATCAGGATAGGAAGCGATTCTTTCCAATACGCCGTCAAGACCATGTTCAGAATGGAATGATGCGAATAGCATACCGTTGTTGGAGGCTAAAACAAGATCGAGGGACTCACCTCCGCCTGATATCGAAACCGTTCTGTTATCTGGAATCAGCCAGTCGGCCAACCCAGTCACGCGAACCGAGAATGAATCATCGGTGTTCTCGTCCACTGATATATCCAATCTGGCGCCGTCTGTTGTGATGGGAATCCTGATATCGGAGGTCAGATGGAATTCTGCTAAATTTAGCATGTATCTGCAATTCATGTTTAGCTCCATGCATAGGGGAGACCCATCCTTTACGGCTTTGTCTCTTATCATAAGCATCACCGTGGATGCGGATATATGGGAATCGACGAGTATCTCATTGCTCCCTGGAGATATTTGAATTCCAGATTCCGAGTAAAGCACAGTTTTGGATGCTCTTTCCCGGTCAATCATTACAAGGGATATGTCGACATCCTTCAGCGTGTATGGCATGTTGGAATCCGTTTCAATCGTTCCTGTCATGCGGATGCTAGTGCCTTCCATCTTGATCATCAGGGGCTCCGATTCGTGAACTTCAATCCAATTGCCTGGTGTCAACAGTGCTAATAGCACGATACCTACGGATATTATCACGATGAAGACGGATGCAACGAGCATGCCGTTCCGCAGCTTCTTCGCAAGAGCATCGTTCATTACATTGAACCTGCAATATGTCTAAGAATTAAACTGTTCATATCTTATGTTAGTTTTAATTAATATGACCTTCTATCAATATCGATGACTGCACGCAGCATTGCATTCGCATTCGTATGCGTCATCGTTTTCGCGGGATGCCTCATGGTATCGCCCGCCACAGACGGTGCGCCTACGGATACGGATACCGATATGGGGCAGCTCGACCAGGTTTTGGAGAAATTCAGAACCGAAGGAGAGTTCGGCCTCTCATTGAATTTGGACAAAGGAGGAGTGCTGCGCATCGCCGATACGTTGGCGGATGCGGTTCCTCCAGAGATCGTCAATACGATCCCTATCATCAAATACCTCCAAGAAACCGATTCTCCAAATCTGGAGAAGTACATCCTGTCCGTATCGCCGGAGATCAAGGCTCTGACGATGGCTGCGGAAGGGGAAGTCTATCTGTTTATGAAGTCGGAGAAGGTTTCTGACGGATACGATTACACCATGCGCTTCAACGGTTCGTTGAAGGCTTCAGAATCGATGAAGTTGGATGCAGTGGATAGCCAGCATCCAGACAAGGCTATGGGATACGATGCCGAGATATCGGTGAAGGTCGATGCCGTGGCGATAGTTCATGCTAACGAGGATGCGATACCTCAGAGCGTCTCTGCCAAGGCGGTTATCTCCGCCGGTGGCTGGGAATTGATGAACTACAAGGTTTCAGAGCGCAACGGCGAGATATCATATGCCTATGCAGATGCCGAGAAAGATCCTGTAGACATAGGATATGTTCTGGAATTCCAAGGATCCGTATCAAAGGAAGTCACACGTGCTGATATCGATGCAATCGTTTCCGGAAAGAGTATGGATAGACGCGTCAATGTTGCATTCTCTGCATCGGAAATCAACAACGGCAGAGTGGCCATATCCGGAATTGAAGCGTCTTATGAGATTGATTCGGCAGTTATTTATTCGGAAATACGCAAATCATTTGATCAGGAAGCACCTTCGATAGACAGTCCTGGCGCAAGTGATCTGAGCTATACGGATTCAATCTACTTCGTCCTGCAGGAGTTCCTACAGAACGAGTACAATGTTTTCTTCTCCGAGCAGACCTATCATGATCTTATCGGTGCAGGCAAGGAGATCTGGATTCAGTTACGGGGCGGAAATCTTGACTTCTTCTATAGCTTCGGAGACAATTTCTACAACACTGCGATCAAGAATAGCATAGTAGGAAAACTCGACACCGAGATGGAACCGAGGTATGAATTCATTGCGACGACTGATGGAGATTATCAGTTGTCGTATTGGAAGGCTTTGAATCATAGGTGCGTTTACGTCGATGCAAAGAATGTGGTCGCACCTGAATACATATGTGGTTTCCCTGTTTGTATTGATCCCTATGGAGATCATAAATGGGAGTATCGGGAATCTGATGATAACAATCTGCAGGTGAACACCTACAATACCGACTCGGGAGAATGGATTTTCGCCATCAAGGGAGATATGCCGAATCGTGTTAGCATATCAGTTGACGGCGCCAGTGAGGGCACTCGTTCTAAGATCAACGTTATTGCAGAGAAGTCGATCGATTTCGATGGTTATTGGCTATTGAGATTGACTGTTTCCGACTCGCTCTATGAGCTGTTTGGACATGAGATTCATATAGAGTATGATTCGAAGGAAATCGTGTTGACGATTTATTCCGAGTATGGAGATCGGTTGTTTGTCGAAGATGGGGTTGTCTATGCTTATAATGATTGGGAGGCTGTTGCGATTGAAGTGGTCAACCATTCGCTGGCGACGATCAAAGCGAAGATAACCATCGACGGCAAAGACTATCAAGTACATAGCGTCATAATCGATGAAGATATTGAGGAGTTTGTTCTTCAGACTTATTCAAATTATCATTTTGATTTCGTGGACCTTCAGGATTCTAAAATCGGAAAACTATCGATTGTGGGTCCAGGGTATGTCGATTTACGCAATTACACTGGTTTGAACGGTGTTCAAGAAATCTCTATTAGTGATGAATTGAAGTGGGTTCATGGAACAGTGGACATTCCAGGGTGGTCCGGAGTCGGCAGTACTTTTATTCTTGACGATGTCGCATATGAAATATTCCGGTTCTATGGGAATGACTATGTCGATGTATATGATGTATTTGGCAGTAGCATTGAAATTCCGAAACAAGTGTCATATGGAGGTAAAACGTATGAAATCGATGCAATCAACCTTAATAATGTCGATCTTAAACGTCTGAAGTGTAGTAGCCTATGGATCTTCCTTAATTCGTGCACCATTGATGAATTGGTGCTTTCTAATACCTGGGTTTCGTGTAGTGATACTACCGTTAATAAAGTAGTCATATCCAGTGATGACGCGGTCAGTATTGATTGTGATCGCATCGCCGGCTTGAATGCCAGATCTATTGTATTTGACGCACCGATCTCAGGAGTTTGGGGCGACGTATCAATTCTTAGCAAGTACGGAATGGATGTTGTATCATTGGACGGGATCGTATATCTCAAAACGATAGTTCGTGGAATAAATGTGATGATGTTTGTTGGAATTATCGAAGGCGACGAAGTAGATGTTACGATTCGCAATGTGATTAGATATGATGGAATCGATTATCCCGTATTTGGTCAGATAGATGCTTATGAAAATAGGAATATTGGAAATGTTATCGTAGAATCTGTTCCTAGCGAGGGTATGCAATTCACCATGTCCTCGATCAAATCATTGATTTTTGTCAACACAGAACCTCTGGATCTTTCCAATTCTTATTTCGTATCTTGTGATAAATTGGGTAGTGTATCGTTCAACGGTCCTATCACATCCATAGGATCCAATTTATTCGAGGATTCGACCGAGATAAGTTCATTGAAATTCGCAAGCGATATCGGGAGTATAGATGGAAACGCATTCGCATCCAACGGATATATCGAGCAGCTGGTTTTCGAAGGGTCGGTCGGACAGATTTATCAAGATTCATTCGGAAGCTTCACCAAGTTGAAATCGGTGATATTCAAAGGCGATGTGGGATTCGTTGACGATGATGCATTTAGCGGATGCTCTAAATTGGAATCGGTGACGTTCGAAGGAAATCTTGATAATTTGAATATGTTCAGAGAATGCGATAGTCTCAGAAGCATAGTTGTCAAGGGAACCGTCAAACTTGTTGATACTGCTGCATTTCACAGTAGTGATGTTTCATCGATTGAAAATCTGAATCTTTCCGTCAATCATTACGACAGAGTTGAATATTTTGCATTCAACGACCTAAAGATTTCGAAAAAGATTATAGATGAAGTCCTTTCCAGATCAGATTATGTAGCACCGGATGCATTCTATGATGTTTCTGTTCTCAATGGAGAGAAATATGAAACTTACGAGGGATTGTGTTCAAATTGTTCTCCTGAAAAAGAAGTGACTATAAACGAGTATACATTGTATTACAATTCGTATATCGAGAGCGGACAAGTATCTTTGAATCTTATTGGTTTAAGGTATTGGGGATCTAGTCCAGATTATAGAATTCCAGATTCTGTAACAATTGACGGAGTGAATTATCCGATTACCAGTATTGCTTATCATAGATATTCAATCTATCACAATGACGTAGTCTCTTTGACCATAGGAAATAAGATCAGACAGATAGGTTCGTTATCGATTTTCCCTGATTTGAAGACGGTCACTGTTGAGACGGGTTCACTGTTCACAGTTCAGAAATTCGGTTCCGGAGACAATTCGATGGAGATGCTCTGCAGTCTTGTTGATGGGAAGAAGTCTATAATATGCTGTCTCGGAACTTTGAACGTCGATGAGTTCGTGATTCCGGATGGAATCGAATACTTCGACCTGGAATGGATAAATGGTTCCACCATCAAGAAGATCATATCCGGCGATGGCGTCAAGGAGATCAACGGCCAGTTGAACATGATTCGTGATCTGGATGTTATAGTTCTTGGAAAAGATGTCGGATACATCAATCCGCATTGGATCTCTTCAACAGTGACAGTCGAAGTCAGTGAGAATAATAGTTACTTCATTTCCTATGAAAACAGTCTGTACAGGATTCTGGGTGACAAGGATCTCGAGCTTATCCATTACGGTGGCGATTCGTCAGATATACCTTCATCCTTTGTGAAGAACGATGCAACATACTATGTAACTTCAATTGGAGAGGCTGCGTTCAGATGGTGTTCGTTGGATAACATTGTATTGAGCGATGGAATCGAATATCTGGATCTGAGCGCGTTCTCCAGTTCGAATGTCAAGAATGTTACGGTTCCCAACGGAATTCTCGGTATCTCTGGAAATATAGCCAATAACATAACTTTTTAGACAAATTGACTATATCCTTTTATGGCCA
>ERZ808258.51-NODE-51-length-65728-cov-4.780062_pt1 | contig 65728 bp, 54 predicted proteins | sample MGYA00521280_ERZ808258 | MGnify/ENA primary metagenome ERZ808258 (study PRJEB31516, sample SAMN03275585) | gut metagenome | biome: mammalia-associated habitat; material: feces | host: Papio cynocephalus | place: Kenya | collected 2012-07-19 ...
CCCCTAATTTATGTAATGCTTGCTCAGGAGCACCAATACCACTAAATACAGTGGCAATATTTAAAACTTTATTCATTTTACACCTTCTTGATAAATTCTATGATATCGCCAATATTAACATCTAAAGCTTCACAAATCTTCATTAATACTTCTAAAGTTACTGGCTCATTTTTACCAAGCTTAGCTAAAGATGATGAACTAATACCGGCCAAATCTTTTAAATCGATTTTTTTCATATTTTTGTCTATTAAGACCTTCCAAAGTTTGTTATAAGATATTTCCATATTCGTACCTCGCTTAGTATTTAATAATTTTATACATCAAAAGTTTTGTTCTGTCAATTGAACTGTCCATTTTCACAAACAAAATATTCGCTCTCACAAACTTATTTGTAATCTTACACGATAGTCTAGACCTTTCGTGGTGCTTTCGTGGTCAACAATGAGCTTTCGTGGTTTTTCAAGGCCTTTCGTGTAAGCACACTTTATCAGCTTGTTTTCAGTAAATAAAAAAATAGGCATATTATCGCTAACGGGATTTAAACCCTACCAAAAATGCCTAAAAATAAAGAAAAAGTGCTGATTTGAGATAAAAATCTCGTATCAACACAGTTGTTTCAATATGGTGGAGATGCGGGGAATTGAACCCCGGTCCATATGTAGCCACACATAAACTCTACAAGTTTAGTGTTGCTTCATTTTAGTAAGGAATTAAACAACACGAACATTCTCTTACGCAAGTTATAATTTTTTCATCAACAACTTATAACTATCATTGTTGCCTATCTTCTTTTATGACAGATGCATTACCTTTAAGAAGCTAACAAAGTAAGATCCGCGCACCTCCTATTAAAGGACGAACATTATCGGCTAAATTAATTAAGCAGCGAATGCGAATGATTGTCGATTATCGGCAATTAATAATTTTTTGAAATATAACGCTTTCACCCGACTTGCACTCTATGCCCTGCATACATATGTCGAATCCAAGACATCCCCAGCAACGATATTTAAGCATATATTAAAAATATATGCAATTTTATTTACTTTTATATACATTCATTTTGTTTTTGTTCCTTATTAGTTTATACTATTAGGGCAAGAAAATTTGTGAAGGATTTACTATGAATAAAAAAGCTAAAATTATAAAACCTAAAAAGAAATTCAACTGGTCTAAAGTTATATCTTATCTAAGATGTTTATGGAGTAACCAAGTAACTACAGAATTTGGTATTACAAAGAAATGGTATGTTGCTGTAATTGTTGCTTTATTATCAATTATCATTTCATTAATACCAACTACAGTTTCAACTGCAACTGCAAGAGGTAGTTCTTTTTTAAATACTACTTCTTATTATAACTATGATGAAGGTATATATAGTTTTTTAGAAGACGCTAAGAAGAATAACTATGATATTACTTTTGATAAAAAGACAGGTGAAAGTAAATTAGTTGGCAAAACAACTTCATCTAGCAATGATTTCTTATTATATGAACATAAAATCACTAAAAGTGATGGCGCAAAATTTGTCGATTTACAAGTTTATTATATTGATTCAACTAATTTAAGTGATGCGGAATTAAGTGCCGCAATTACTAGTGCATATGAAGAAAAACCAAATTCATTAGATGGAAGAGATGCTTCATTCTTATTATTTACAACAAAAACATTTGTAACAAGAATTTATAAACCAAAAAGTTATGTTGCTGTAAGTGGAGTTTATGGAGATTTCTATAATTTAAATGATTCTTTAACTAATGGTTTTGTAAATGCTTTATATAAAAATGATTCAACTAAAACAAGACTTGAAAATATTAGTTCTTCGCTTAGTGAATATAAATTATTTTTAGATGATGTTTATATTAATACTCGTAAAACTGTTACTCTTACACAAGTAGGAATTATTGCTGCTATAAATTCTGGCATTGTTCTTTTAATGGGTCTTGTTCTATTCTTATTAACAAGAGGTAAAAACAACCCACAAAGAACTGTCAAGTTCCAAGAATGTTTCAATATTGCTTATTGGTCAACAATTTCTCCAGCATTAATTTCTCTTATTCTTGGATTTATAATTTCAGCATATCAAGTAATGTTATTTGTTATTGTATTTGGTTTCAGAGTTATGTGGCTTAGTATGAAAACATTAAGTCCAAATAATCCACCAGTTAAAAAGTAAATTATTAAAATACCTACCAATCTTCAATGATTGGTAGGTATTTTTTTAATCTCCATAATCGCTTCCACGACTTATATATCCAGAAAATAACTTAATTTTATTTGTAATATCTTCTATTTCTTGATAAATATATCCATCTTCATGAACTACAGGATTTTCATAGTCGGCAGTAAAAATAACTTTTTTATTTCTTTTAACATTATTTTCTAGTTCTTCCATTATTTTAGGAAATTCATCACTAAACGTATCTTCTAAATATTTTAATTGGGAATAAAAATTTGGTTCTACAAAAAAACTTGATCCATCATCTAGTTCATATTTTTCATATAATCCATGTTTAATGTCTTCTACTTTTTTAAATTTTTTGAATTCAATTTGTTCCATATATAAAATCTCCTAATGATGATAACTTTCATTATTTATAATTTTAAAAGCTCGATATATTTGTTCAAGTAAAATTACTCTAGTTAGTTGATGAGGAAAAGTCATCTTAGATAAAGATATTCTAAGATTAGCAATTTTTCTTAATTTATCACTTAGTCCTAAAGTTCCTCCAATAACAAAACTAATTGAGGATTTTCCATAATCTTTTAATTTCCTTAAATCATTTGCAAATTCTTCGCTAGTTTCTTCTTTTCCATGCAAATCTACTAGAATAAGATAATCCTCGCTTTTAAGAAGTTTTATTATTCTTTCCCCTTCTTCATCAAGCGTTTCCTTGATTAATGATTCATTATCAAAGCTTTTAATTTTTGCTTCCTTAACCTCGATAATATTAAGAATAAGGTATTTAGATAATCGCTTTTTATATTCGTTTATCGCTTCTTTTAAATAATTTTCTTTAAGCGTTCCTACGCAAAATATATTTATCTTTAACATAAATCTTCACTATTCCATTGACTTGCACAGCTTATAATAATCTTATTAATATTGACGTTGTTCTTTTTAAGAATATTCTCACAAGTTTTTAAAGCTAATTCTTTAGTATTACATTCTTGGCTAATATGCGCGAGCATAATTGCTTTTGTTTTATCGCCAATTAATTTAGATAAATATTCTGCACTTCGGACATTTGATAAATGTCCTTTTTCACTCAATATTCTATATTTTAAATATTGTGATCTGTCACTATTTTTTAACATATCTTCGTCATAATTTGACTCAAAAAAATAATAATCACAATTTTTAATAAAGCTTAATGTCTCTTCTGGAATATATCCAGTATCCGTAATATACGCTATTGTTTCGTTATTTTCTTCAAATAAAAAACCACATGGAGCAATTGCATCATGGCTCGTTAAAAGTGGCGTGACAACAATTTCACCAAATAAGTATCTATTAAAAACTTCTAATTCATGAGGATTAACAAAATTAGAAATTGTTCCTTTTCTACAATACCAATCTTTATTTTTTAAATACTTAATACTTTTAGAGTGATCACTATGATTGTGTGTACATAAACAATAATCAATATCATCTATAGTTTTATCAATCTCTTTTAATCCAGCCTTTAATCTTCTTAAAGAAATTCCAAAATCAATTAAAATAGTTGTTTCTTTATCATAAATAAAACTAGCATTGCCTTTGCTACCACTACTTATAATATGCATTTTCATATTTAAAAATCTCTATAATATTTATTAAATTCTTGTATTGCTTCTTCACTTGGATTATCAAATCTTTGATAGGCTTTAAAGAATAACAAAAATACATTGCCTAAGGCACCATTTCTATTTTTCTTGACCATTACCTTAATAAGTTCACCATTTTCAGGATTATATGTTTCAGGTTGTCTCATATCATTAATGCTTCCTGGTTGAGGTGTGGAATTGTTATCGCTCTTTTGGTCTTTTTTACGTTTATTATTTTGGGTAGCCTGTTTAGGATTATAAATAAACATAACTTGGTCTGCATCTTGTTCAATAGAACCTGAGTCTTTAAGGTTACTTAATTCAGGGATTGCTGAATCTCTATCTTCAACGTGACGGTTAACTTGTGCTAAAGCTAAAACAGGAACTTCTAAATCTTTTGCTAATTGCTTTAAAGTACCAGTAATACGGTCGATTTCTAATACTTTGTTTTCGGTTTTCATATTAGCATTAACTTTACCAATATAGTCGACAACAATTAAACCAAGATCTCCAAGATCATTTTTAAGTTTTTTAGCTTTTGTAACTAAATCACTTAAAAAAAGACCACCAGTATCATCAATATATAATGGTACATCAGATATTTCATTTTCAGCTTCTTTTAATTTAATTCGATCATCTTTACTTAAAAAGCCTTTATTTATTCTATCTAATTGAACATATCCACGATTAGCAAATAATCTTTTCATTATTTCATCGCTAGACATTTCAATTGAGAAAAAAGCAACCGGTCTTTTAGTTTTAAAAGCACAATTATAGGCAATATTTAAACCGAGTGCTGTTTTACCACAAGATGGTCTTGCAGCTAAAACAATAAGACTTCCTTTTTGAAGTCCATTTAATATTTCATCTAATTTTGAAAAACCAGTAGTAACTCCAGAGAAAGCATTGCCATTTCCTTTATTAATTTCATCAATTTCTCTACCAAGTTCATGTGCAACTTCATCACTTTTCTTAAAGCCTTTTATATTTCTATTAGCAGTAATTCTTGTTATTTTTGCCTCAGACTCACTAACAAATTTTGAAATATCTTCAACTTTTTGCTTTGTAGCATCATTAATTACATCATTACATGTGACTATTAAAGATCTTAAAAGGGCATAATCTTTAAGTATATTAATGTAATATGATAAGTTTGAAAAACCAGTAACCTTATCAGTTAAATTAATTAAATAATCGACACCACCAATTGAATCAATTACCTTATCTTTTGTTAAATAATCAGTTATTGTATGAATATCAATTGGTTGATTCATTAATGATAATTGCTTTATGGCTCTAAAAACTGCGCGATGATTAACGTTTTCATAATAAAAATCATCCTCATTTAGTTCAGTGAGGGCTTCAATAGAAGCTTTACTGTCCATGATCATAATACCAAGAACAATTTCTTCAATATCGCTATTATGAGGTAGATTCTTTAAATCCATTATTTTTCCTCGCTAACGTGGACTTTAATTTCTGCAACTACACCTTTATAAAGTTCAATATGTAATCTTGATATACCAAAAGCATTGACTTTAATTTTGTCGACAAATTTTCTCTTATCAATTGTAATTTTATATTGAGATTCTAAAACTTTAGCGACTTCCTTTGTTGAAATTTCACCTATCATTCTTCCATCTTTAGCAGCTTTTGCTTTGAATTCTAATGTAAGTTTTTCTAGTTCAGCTTTGTTTTTTTCGGCTTCAGCTTTTAATTCAGCTTGTTTTTCAGCTTCTTTTTGTTGTTCTCGCTTTAATTGATTAAGTGAATCGACAGTTTTTCTTACAGCAAATCCTTTCTTAATTAAAAAATTATTTCCATATCCATCAGAAACAGTAGCGGTTTCGCCCTTTTTTCCTAATCCTTTAACATCTGTTAATAAAATTACTTCCATAATTAACTCCCTTTCTCTACTTCATTAGTTTTGCTTCTTGCTTCACTAAGATATGTAGATAAAACATCTAATAAATTTTTAACAACATCTTCAACAGTACTATTTTTTACACATACAGCAGCGCTTGAATAGTGGCCTCCGCCACCCATTTTTTCCATTAATATTTGAACATTAACAGAGCCATCACTTCTTGCACTAATTCTTACTTCATCTTCAGCAGTTTTTCCAATAACAAAACTTGTTGTAACACCTTTAAATTGAATACATTGATTACCAACTTTTGCAAGAGTAGATCTTTCAACAATTTCGTCTTCATCACATGTACAATAAACGACACCATAATATGGGGTTTTAAGTGTAGCAATAATCTTATTGATTAATGCATATTCTTCGTATTCATCTTTTAATAAATCATCAGCTTCGCTATTATTAGCACCATATTCTTTTAATATCATAGATGCTTCAAATGTTCTTAAACCTGTTGTTTTTGCTTTATAAAAAGATGTATCTAAAAATATACCAGCAAGCATTATTGTAGCTATCGTTGAATCTAGATTAATTTTCTCTTTAAGGCTATTATAGCGAATCATTTCAGCAACTAATTCACAAGTACTTGAAGCTGATGGTTCAATATAAAATAAAAGAGGCTTTTCAATAAATTCAGTAGCTCTTCTATGGTGATCAATAACAATAACGTTATTTACTCTATCTAAAAGTTGTGGGCACATTGTTAAACTTGGCCTTGAAATATCACAAACAACAACTAATGTATTTGGTTTAACTAGATCAATTGCTTCTTTAGGAGAACAAACCATTTTATTTAATTCATCTCTAGCATACAAAGAAGTTAAGGCTGTTCTTGTTTTTCTTTCAGTCAATTTTGGATCATATACTACATATGCATCTTTTTTTCTAAAATTACAAATTGCTCTTACGCCAAGTGCACTACCTAAAGCATCCATATCCATGTCTTGATGTCCCATAATTAAGACATTAGTAGCTCTTTCAATAAAGCTAATCATTGAATCGCTAAAGACTCTAATTTTAACTTTACTTTCAACTTCAACAGCCTCACTTTTGCCACCAAAGAACTCTAATTCGCTTCCATATTTTGCGACAACAACTTGGTCTCCGCCTCTACTCATTGCAATATCAATAGCGTTACTAGCGGATTCATTTAATTTACTTATACCAGGGTAGCCATAAGCAAAACCAATCGATAAAGTAGGTCTGATAGTTTCTTTGACTTGTATTCTTCTAACTTCATCAATAATACCAAAACCATTTTTTATCATGCTATTAAGCGATGCCGAATTACAAACTGCAAAAAATGCATCATTTCTATATGGTCTTAAAATACAATCATATTTTTTGAAATAATTAAAAATAACATCTTTAGCATTGGTAATTATTTCATTTATATCATCGGTATTGCCAACAATATCACTATAATTATCAATCATAATAATACCAATACATGTTTCTTGGTCTTTACTATATCTTAATAAATATTCATATTCTGTAACATCTTTAAAAATAAAGAGTCCAGCTGCTTTTAAATATTTAACATTATAATCAGCACCATTATAGTTTAAAGAAACAAATTCAACTTTATTATCTTTATCTAAAAAAACTTTCAGTTTAGGAAAAATTTCAAAAACATTTTTTGACACAATATTAATTTGTTTTTGTTGAAGAAAATCACTTTCCCAAATGATTGTCCCATCTTCATTTGTAATAAATAATCCTATTTTCCCAAATAAATAAGCGTCTTTTACATCAGCGCCGATAACATCACTAATTTGAATATCGCTTTTATCGCGCATCTTGTTTGTAACAGCAATAAAAATTAAGCACATTATACAATCTAAAACTGTAACAACTAATGCAATGTAGCCAAATATTTCTGGTTGAATATATTTTTGTAAATCAAACGAATTAAAAACATAAAAGACCGAGAAAACACCGACCAAAAGAGTAATAATTATTGTTGATAATAAAACAACTAAATTTAATTTAAATTTTATTTTTTCCATACTGATACCTTTTTCTATTATACAATAGAAAAAAACAATAGACTAACAATTTTGCAAAGATTTAGATTAGATATTTATCGATACAAATGTTTTAGAATCTATTATTCAAAAAGATTTTTAATATATTTTTTAAAAATAAAAGCCCTTTTTCAAGGGCTAATAATTATAATTACTATTCACCAATATATGGTAATAAAGCCATATAACGAGCGTTTTTAATTGCTCTAGCTAATTGTCTTTGACTCTTAGCACATGTTCCAGTTAATCTACGTGGAGAAATTCTTCCACTTGGACTAATGAACTTTTTAAGTAACTCAACATCTTTATAATCGATATGGGTTATTTTGTTTTTAGTAAAATAGCAAACTTTCTTTTTCATTCTTTTTTTGACAAATGCCATAACTAAATTCCTCTTTCTTTAATTAAAAAGGTAAATCGTTATCAGTAAACTCACTATTTGAAGTATCAACTAAATCTTGAGAATCATCTGGTTCATCAATTGGTGCACTATCGACAGAAGTAGATTTATTTTCATTTCTACTAGCTGATGCACCTTTACTTTCTAATAATGTAACGGTACTAACGACAACCTCTAAAACACTAGCTTTGGAGCCATCTTTTCTTTCATAACTTCTTTGTTGAAGTCTTCCTTCAACACCAATTAAGCTACCTTTATGGGTATATTTGCTTAAAAAATCAGCTGTTTGTCTCCAAGCTGTGCAAGTAATAAAACTTGTGGTTTTATTACCATTTACGTCTTTAGTTTGATTATCAACCGCAAGAGTAAACGATGTAACACTTAAGCTACTTGTAGTTTTTTTGACTTCTACATCTCTTGTTAAACGACCAACTAAAACAACGCTATTAATCATAAATTCATCCTCCTATTGATTATCAACAGTAAATAAGTATCTTAATACAGAACTATTGATTTTAGAAAGACGATCAAATTCTTTAACTGGTTGAACATCGTTCATTTCAAGTTTTAAAACGACATAATATCCTTTTTTCTCACCTTTAATAGGATAAGCTAAATCTCTTAAACCTAAAGTTTCGTCGGTTTTATTGACTTTAGCGCCTAACTTAGTAAGTAAAGAATTAAGTTTTGCAATTTCAGCTTTTTTAGCTTCATCGTCTAAACTTGATTTGAGAATGTACATTAATTCGTACTTTTTCATATCTATTACCTCCCTTTGGACATTCTGGTTATCAGTATTTCATGATAACAGAGAAGAACGCAACAATGCGCTTAATAATTTTATATAAAAGCACAATAAATGTAAAGAATAAAAAATTTGAACCTCTTTATATAATTATATGTGGGGAATTTTAAAATTTTACGAAAAATTTGTAATTTTATATAAATTTTATTTTTTATTGTTCATCTTTCATGGTTGGGAACAATATAACTTCACGAATGTTTTCTTGATTTGTTAAAAACATTGTAAGTCTATCAATACCCATTCCAATTCCTCCAGTTGGAGGCATACCATAGTCAAGAGCATTTAAGAAATCTAAATCCATTTCATTAGCTTCATCATCCCCTCTTGCTTTTGCTGCAAGTTGAGCTTCAAATCTCTCTTTTTGATCTTTTGGATCATTCAATTCAGTATAAGCATTAGCAAGTTCTGTGCCATTAACGTAAAGTTCGAATCTTTGAGTAAATCTAGGATCCTTACATTTTTTAGTTAAAGGACTTGTCTCGATTGGATGCTCATAAACAAATGTTGGTTGAATTAATTCGCTTTCACAATGTTCATCAAATAAAGCATTTAAGAAATAACCTGGACTGTTCCAATGTTTTTCAATTTTAATGCCTTTTTCTTTACAAAATTTAACTAAATCTTCAACTTTGAGATCTCCCCTAAAATCAAGACCAGTTTTTTCTTTAACAGCATCAACCATTGATAACCACTTAAATTCTGGCCCAAAATCAAGAACTTTATCACCATAAGGAACTTTTGTTGTACCGCAAACATCTAAACAACAATTTCTAAGTAAACCTTCCCAAAGATCACCCATACCTTTTAAGTCTGAATAAGCTTCATAAAGTTCAATAGTTGTAAATTCAGGATTATGTCTTGCATCCATTCCTTCATTTCTAAAAATACGTCCTATTTCATAAACTTTTTCAAGTCCGCCAACAATTAATTTCTTTAAATTAAGCTCAGTAGCAATTCTTAAATAGAAATCTTTATCTAAGGCATTATGATGAGTAATAAATGGTTTAGCATTTGCTCCACCAAGAATAGGACTTAAAATTGATGTCTCAACTTCAATAAATCCTCTTTCATCTAAATAATGTTGAATTGAACGAATAATTTTAGCTCTTGCGATAGCAACTTTACGGCTTTCTTCATTCATAATCAAATCAAGATATCTATGTCTCGATCTTTCTTCAATATCTTGTAAACCATGGAATTTTTCAGGTAAAACTTTTAAGGATTTAGTTAAAAATGTGTATTTTTCTACACGAATTGTTGGTTCGCCAGTTCTTGTTAACATCATTCTTCCATAAACACCAACTAAATCACCAATATCGCTAGTTTTAAATACTTCATAACTTTCTTTACCAACGGTATCTATAGAAATATAGCATTGCATTCTTCCTTCTCTATCTAAAATATTAAAGAAACTTGCTTTGCCCATTTTTCTAATTTGCATTATTCTACCAGCAATAGTTACATAAACATGATTAGCTTCTAATTCTTCATTAGTTTTGTCTTTTATTTTTTCTCTGCAACTTTTTGTTGAATCTGAACGATCAAATCTTTCTCCATATGGATCAACACCTAATTCCTTTAATTTTTCTAATTTTTGAATTCTTACCAATTCTTGGTCATTTAATTTTTCATCCATTTTTATAACCTCGCTCAATTATTATACATAAAAATAAGCATATTTCTTATTCTTTATTAATATATTTATTGCAAATTGAATAAATATCTTGTTCTTTTTGAATAGTTGACGCTAATTCAATCCTCAGTTGTTTAGTATTTGGTATCTTAAGAAAAAACTTTGGTGCAATACCTCTTAAAAGAGAAACTGCTCTTTTTTCTCCATATTCATTAACAAGATTACTTACGTACTCTTTTAAATATTTATATTGTCTATTGATATCTAAAGTTTCATTATATTCTTCATTATTTAAGGCTTTATTAATATTTAAAACAAGTTCAGGATTACCAACGGCACCTCTTGCAACCATTACAGCATCTGCTCTTGTTATTTTTAGGGCATTTAAAGCATCTTGAACTGAAAAAATATCACCACTTACACAAAAAGGAATTTTAATTAATTTATGAATATTTTTTAAAGCTTCATAATTTGCTTTACCACTATATGCTTGGCTTCTAGTTCTTGCGTGAATTGCAATAAATTTAACACCAGCTTTTTCTAATGTTTTAACCGTTTCCTCAACGTTAACTTTATCAAAACCAAGTCTAATTTTACAACTTACAGGCTTTTTGCTATTTTTTACAACATCACTTACCATTTCAAATAATTTATCTTGATCTTTCAACCAATTGCTTCCACCATTATTTCTGATAACTTTATTTACAGGACAAGCTAGATTTAAATCAAGCACATCATATTTCACATTAGTTTTTTTAATTATTTTAATCGCTTCAACTAATTCTTCTTTTTTACCACCAAATATTTGAATAGCTAAAGGTCTATCCGTTCCATCTGTTTTTAAATAGTCCAGTGTTCTTTCGTTTTCATAAATTAATCCACAATCGCTAACCATTTCAGTGTAAGTTAAAGCAGGTTTAAACTGCATCATAAACTTCCTATAACTAAAAGAAGTTATTCCCGCCATTGGGGCGAGAATAACTTTTCCTTTAATTTCAACATCACCGATTTTAAAAGACATATTTTTATTCTTTTTTATCTTGAGCTTCTTCATGCTCAACTTCTTTTTCGGTTTTTTCTTCTTGCTTTAAATCTACTTCATCTTCTTCCTTAATGGTTTTATCAGTTAAGCTTCTAGCAGTTTCGTTTTGTTTTACTGATTCATCAGGCATTTTTCTATTCTTTAAGAGATAATCAATTTCTTCTTCATTAATTGTCTCGTTTTTAAGAAGAGTTTCAGCAATTAATATGACATCATCTTTTCTTCTTGTAAGAATTTCATATGCTTGTTTATGAGCATCTTCAATTATCTTACGAATTTCTTTATCAATCTCTTCAGCAACAGTGCTTGAGAAATTTCTTTGAGCATTAGTATAGTCTCTTCCAAGGAATACACTTCCGGTATTCCTTTCGTATTGAATAGGTCCTAAAGATGACATACCATATTCAACTACCATTGCACGAGCAATTTGAGTTGCTCTTTCAATATCATTACTTGCACCAGTTGTAACGTCTTTAAAGAATATTTCTTCACTAGTTCTACCACCAAGTAATCCGGTAATTTCGGCAATTAATTCATTTTTAGTTAATAAGAATCTATCATCATCTGGTCCCATCAAAACATGTCCACCAGTGTTTCCACGAGGAATAATAGTAATTTTTCTAACTTTATCACTATATGGTAAAGTTAAACCAATAACCGCATGTCCCGCTTCATGATAAGCAACTTCTTTTCTTTCAATTTCATTGAAACATTTAGAAGATTTAGCAGGTCCAGCAAATCTTCTATCAATAGCTTCATCAATATCAGCCATTGTTATAAGTTCTCTATTTCCTCTAACAGCTAAAATAGCAGCTTCATTTAAAATATTTGCAATATCAGCACCGCTAAAGCCAACAGTTCTTTTTGCTAAAGCCTTAAAATCAACACTTGGATCGATCTTTTTACCTTTTGCATGTACATTAAAGATAGCTTCACGGCCTTCTCTATTTGGTAAATTGACAGTGATTTGTCTATCAAATCTACCAGCTCTTAATAAAGCAGGATCTAATACATCAGCTCTATTTGTAGCGGCAATAACAATAATCCCACTATTTTCTTCAAAACCATCAAGTTCAACAAGTAATTGGTTAAGTGTTTGTTCTCTTTCATCGTTTCCACCACCTAAACCAGCACCTCTTTGTCTACCAACAGCATCGATTTCATCAATAAATATTAAGCATGGCGCATTTTGTTTAGCAGTTTTAAATAAGTCTCTAACTCTACCAGCACCAACACCAACAAACATTTCAACGAAATCACTACCAGAAATTGAAAAGAATGGAACATTAGCTTCGCCTGCAACAGCTTTTGCTAACAATGTCTTACCAGTTCCTGGAGGCCCAACAAGTAATACACCTTTTGGTAATTTAGCACCACATTTTGTATATTTCTTAGGTTGTTTTAAATAATCGACAATTTCAATCATTTCGGCTTTTTCTTCATCACATCCAGCAACATCTTTAAATCTCACTTTAGAATTATCAATTCTTCTTGCACGTGATTTATTAAAGTCTAATGCTTGCTTATTTCCACCAGCAGAAGCCATCAAGAATCTAAAGAAGAAAATAGCAATTCCAACAATGACTACAGTAGAAATAATAGTTGGTAACCAACTTAAGAAAATATTTTCCGTATATGGATATTCATTGTAATATTTTTGATATTCATTTGGGTTGTTTTTTAAAACTTGAGCATAAATTGCTTCTCTTATACTAGCTTTTCCATCAAAAGCTGAACCATTTGAAGGAACACTAAAATAAGTTTGCTCTGGAATAGTTACTGTATAATATTCGTTATTATTAGTTTCAGTATTCTTAACACTTAAATTAAGAACAACACGGTCATTATTTGTAATAACTTCAGCACCAAAAACTTCATAAGCATCATCGTCGTTATAAGCAAGCTTATAAAGTGAACCTGTGCTTATAGCTGAATATTTATTACTTAAATTTGTAATAATACTATAAATAATGGCGCCACTAAAAACAGCAATAATAAGGTAAATAAGGAACGTCATCCAACTAGATCTTTTTCTATTGTTCATTTACGTTTTGTCTCCTTTCACAAGTAGTAATATTTTATAATAGATAATTTTTTTAATAAAGCAATAAACATTTTATTTTATAAAATGATTTAAATCAAAAATAAGTGGTCCTTCATTTTTAATTGAGCTTTGTTCTTGATAATGTGGAACATATATCAATTCGTTATTTTTATTATATATTCCTGGCCATAGTCTTCTATAAATAAAAGGTACTTTCCAATCAATAAAGCAACGACCAATTTTTTTCTTTACACCATTTTGTAATTTAAATACTTCGTTTGTTTTTAAACCATTTTTTAAATATACTCCTTCTTCAATAATTTTTTCATACATTTTAGATTTTGAATTAAGTTTAAAAATAGAATTATCCAAATCTTTTAAGGTATATTTGTAATCATTAATTAACAATTCATAAATATTAACGTAACCATAATCTATAGTTAAATATACATTATTTTTAAGTTCTTTGTGCCAATTAATATCTTTCTTTAGAATTTTTTTAAATTCATTTACAAATTTCTTAGAAATTGGATAATAAATCTCTTTTAATTCTAAGACACGTATTAATAATAATTGCAAATCATCATCGTTTAGGTTAGATATTGTTTTCTTAAAAAAACCACCATCTTCTTCAATGAATTTTGAAATTTCAGTTATTTTCTTTTTTAATTCCTCATTTAATACTTTAATCTCATCTAATATTAATTTGCGTTTTAATTCACTCATTTTACTTACTAGATTTTTTCTAATTTCATTTCTTTCGTAACTTGTATCAAAATTAGATAAATCAATGCCATAATGAACTTTGTTTTCATCACAATATTTAAGTAAGTCGCTTTTTTTATATTTTAATAAAGGCCTAACAATATTTACATCTTTATAATTTGAAACTTCTTTTAATCCATAATATGAAACAATATTTTTTCTTTTAAGTTGTAAACAAAATGTTTCAATTAAATCATCTTCGTTATGCGCAATTAAAACGTCTTTAATATTTAGTTTTTTACCAAGACTAGAAAAATAATCATATCTTACATTTCTTGCCCACCCTTCTTCATTTACGCCACTAGGCATATATACATCTATTATATGTAGGGGAATTTTAAAATTTTTACAAATTTTTTTCATATCCTCCATTTCTTTTGGTTCTTCTTCTCTTAAGTGGTAGTTAACATGAGCAATTTCAAAGTTATAACCACCTTTTAAAAGTAAATCAAAAAGACACATAGAATCAGGCCCATATGAACATGCAAGTAGATATTTTTTATCTTTAGAAAGTTTTAAATTAATTTTCATCTTTTTCTTCAATAATTTTATCTTCAACAATTTTATATAAAGAAGAAGCGTCAACTTTTTTACAATAATCAACAATATTTAAAACTTCAACTTTTAACTCATGCCTTCCAAGTGGCAATATTAAAATATCACCAACATTAACTTCACTTGATGGCTTAGCAACTTTATTATTAATTTTAAATATTCCTCTTTCGAGGAGCTCCTTAGCTATTGTTCTTCTTTTAATCAATCGCGTTAATTTTAAATACTTATCAATCCTCATGTTTACTTTCAGCTTTCAATGTTATTTTATATAAATTATCAATAATTTCAAAAATTTTTAACAACAAATCGACCCAATTATCTCTCTTTTTAAGAGAAATATTAATTTCTTTATTAATATAGGACACATTTATGCTTTTTAAATAGATTACTAATGCAGTAAATAAAGAAGAACCAATTCCCTCTAAATCACTGAATTTAGTAGATAAAATTAAATTTACATGGTCTTGATATTCTTCAAGATCTTTAAATTCTTCAAAATCTAAATACATATCAATCTTTCTTTTTAAATAAAGAAGTTTCATAGATTCTGGAATTGGACCATATATATCACGAATTTCGTTTTCATTAGCCTTCAACTCTTCAAAATTTTTACAATGAAGAATTTTTTGATAAACTTCAACTTTTTCTTTATCAATTATGTAACTTGATGGAATATATGCATCTATTCCTAAATCTTTATGAATTTTAATGCTTTCAGCTTTTTTAATTCCAGTTTTCTTTTCTTCAATAGTTTCGTTAAGAAGTTTAATATACATATCTACACCAACTACATCAATAAAACCAGCTTGTTCGGGACCTAAAATATCACCGGCGCCACGAATTAATAAATCTCTTTGAGCAATTTTATAACCACTTCCTAAAGCTGTTAAGTCTTGAATGGCTTCGAGACGTTTTTGTCCATCTTCATTTATAACTTTATTTTTATTAATCATTAAATAAGCAAAAGCCATCCTATCGCCTCTTCCAACACGTCCTTTAATTTGATAAAGTTGAGCAAGTCCAAAAGAATTAGCATTTTCAACTAAAATTAAGTTCGCATTTTCAACATCAATTCCATTTTCAATAATAGAAGTTGCTAAAAGAAGGTCAATTCGTCCATCATAAAAATCTTGCATCGTTGAGTTTATATCTTCTTTATTCATCTTACCATGAACAATACCTATACGACATTCAGGAACTAAAGATTGTAATTTTTCACACGTGTTATAAATACTAAGAATGTCGTTATGAATATAAAATATTTGACCATGCCTTGATAATTCTCTTTTAATCAATTCTCTAACAACACTTTCATCATATGGTATTACATATGTTTGTATTGCAATTCGCTCTTTTGGCGGAGTAGAAATTGTTGAAACTTGTTTTAAACCAACAAGGGAAGATTGTAATGTTCTAGGAATTGGTGTGGCAGATAAAGTCAAAACATCAATATTTTTACTTTTCTCTTTTATTTTTTCTTTTTGTTCAACACCAAATCTTTGCTCTTCATCGATTATTAATAAGCCAAGATTAGAAATATCTATTTTATTAGATAAAACTTTATGTGTTCCTATTAATAAATCAACTTTCTTAAGTTTTATATCGTTTTCAATTTTCTTTGCTTCTTGAGGGGTAGTCATTCTTGAATAAAGGGCGATATTTACCTTAAAATTAGCAAATCTTTTAAGTGCAACATCATAGTGTTGTCTTGCTAATAAAGTAGTAGGACATAATAAAATGACCATTTTCCCAGAAAGAATTACTCTAAATGCCGCCCTAAAAGCAATTTCGGTTTTACCAAATCCAACATCACCACACAATAGACGATCCATTGGCGTTTCGCTTGATAAATCTTTATAAATTTCTTTTAAAGATTTTTCTTGGTCTTTTGTTAATTCATATTCAAAATCATTAGAAAAAGCTGTTTCGAGTTCTTTATCTCCTTTATAAGCAATACCTTTAATTTTTGCTCTTTCGCTATAAAGTTCCATTAATCTTTCAGCAAGGTCGTTTATTCTTTCTTTAATCTTCTTTTTAGTAGCTTCCCATTTATTACTATATAACTTATTTAATTTTGGAGTATAACCATCCTTACCTATATATTTTCTTATCATATTAAATTGATAAAGTGGAAGATATAAAACATCTGTTCCACCATATTGAATTTGAATATAATCAGAATGTTTACCATTTAATTCTAAAGTTGTAATCTGAACAAATTTTCCAATACCATATTTTTCATGAACAACATAGTCGCCCGGCTCTAAATCTTGATAACTTCCTAAAATAATTCCTTCTTTAAATTTAGATGTATATGTTGAAACGTGTCTTCGATATCCAAAAAGTTCTTTACTTGTTAAAACAACTATCTTTTTAGTTTTGAACTCAAATCCTTTAGGAAAAGAATTAATTGAAAGTGTTACATCCTTACTTTCATCTATCAAAAATTCCTTAGAAAGAGAATAACTATATTTAAGAATATCTAACGATGATTTTATTTTATTTACCTGTTCTTTATTTTCTAAAAGACAAAGAATTTTATAACCATTTTTAAGATACATTTCAAATAAACGCCCAATATCAATGTCTTTTCCATTTATAGATAAATTCGTAGATAAATCAACATTAATGGAGTTTGCATGAGTATAAAATGTATTGAGATTAAACTCATTTTTAAAATTATAAAAAACATTAGCTTTTTCGTTAAAATAAGTGAGTTTTGATATAGTTTTTCCAGTTTTATGGAGTTCATTTAAAAATTCAAGACCTTCATTAAATAGATTACTTTTTGCAGTATAAAATTGATCTTCATTATCAACAATTATTTCATAATCGTTTGTTAAATATTCTAAAATGTTGCTTTTAGAGTTGCTAATAAAGCCAAAATATTTATATATTTTCGTCGTTATATTATTGTTTAAAATATCTTGAATATCTTCTTCGGTTTGACTTTTTAGTTCATTATATGTTTCATAACTAAATTCATTTTCTTCTTTATTTAATTCATCTTCAATTTTTTTAATGCCTTCTTGTTTTTCTTCTTCTGAAAATAAAATAAGATTTGCTGGTAAAATTAACGCTTCTTTAATTTCTTCGAAAGATGTTTGTGTCCCAATAGAAAAAAATCTAATGCTTTCAATTTCATTATCGAAAAATTCAATACGTATTGGGTTATCATAGTTTAAAGAAAAAACATCTACGATATCGCCTCTAATTGAAAATTGTAAAGATTGATCAATTTTTTGAACTCTAAGATAACCAATTTCAGCAAGTTTCTTTTTTAATAAATCAAAATCGTAAGTTTCACCAACTTTAAGTTTTAAACAAGAAGAACTAAATCTTTCTTTTGATGGATAGAATTTATAAAGAGATGATGGTGAAAAAATAATTATCTTATGTTTTGCAGATAAAAGACTATATAAACCATAAATTTGTTGTGATAATAACTCTTTTGATTCACTTAGATATTCGACTCTTAAAAGTTCGTCACTTGGAATTGTGATAATATTCTCACTTTTAATAAAGGTTGTTAAAGAATTAAAAATTTCATTAACCTCAAAATTATTTGGGCAATAAATTAAAATATTATCCTTAGTTTCATTAAATCTTTTTAAAGCTAAAAATGTCGTTCCAATAAGCGGATCCACGACAAAATTCCCTACATTTTCTTTTGTAGGGGTGTATTTAAATTCTGATATAGCTAAATTTTTTAAATCTATCAACAATAATTACTCCTTATTTATTATATAAAGACATAGCTTTTGGAACACCTTCTTTTATCGCAGTTTTTATAGCTTCAATTGCTCGTTTTTCTGCTTCTAAAATTAGGCCACTTTCTTCCTTTGAAGGTTTTCCAAGAACATAATCGATGGTATTAAAAGTAGGTTTACCTGTACCAATTCTAACATGAATAAATTTGTCAGTTCCTAAACAACTTATAATCGATTTTATGCCATTATGTCCGCCACTACTTCCATTTTCTTTCATCTTCATTACGCCAGGATTAAAATCCATATCATCATATACAATATAGATATCTTTTGGATCAATTTTATAATATTGAGCACAATCTAAAACAGCTTCACCTGATAAATTCATAAATGTTTGAGGTTTTAAAAGAATTAAATCTTCTCCCATATATTTAGTTTTAACAAATAAACTTTTAAAATCCTCTTTTTCAATAGAAAGACCTAAAGAATCCGCAAATGCATCCAAAACATCGAACCCCACATTATGTCTTGTGTGTTCATATTTTTTACCAGGATTTCCTAAACCAACTATCATTTTCATACTTGATAATAATACATTTTCGTACAAAAAATATAAAGAGATTGATAGAAAAATAACATAAAAATTTATTTATTTTTTTATTGACTAATAAGTCAATAAGTATAAAATATTTTGAGTAAGGAGATAGAATGCCAAGAACAAATATTCAAAACGAAAAAATTAAAGATAGAAGAAAAATGCAAATCATGAAAGCTTCACTTTCTCTATTTTGTGAAAAAAACTACGAGAATGTTTCTATTGATGATATTTGCAAAAAATGTCGAATTTCACATGGTCTTTTTTATCATTATTTCGATTCAAAAGAAGCTATTAAAAAAGCTTTGTATGAAGATGGTAAAGATAAGAAAGAAAAAGCAAGTGTTATATTATCAAATCCGAATATTGTCGGTTTACCTTATATTGAAAAATCTGTAAGTTTATTAATCGATTGCTTAAAAAACGATCCTGCAGCATGTTTCTTTTTATATTCTAATTATTCTAAGTTACTAACATCTATAACTTCATATAAAGATATCAAAAAGAATGTTGCGGATAAACCACTACTAAAGCGTCTCTTAAAAGAAATAAAAGAGGGACAAAAAAGGAGAGAAGTTGCGCCTGGCGAACCTGAAGAGTTCTTACTTATTTATGTATCTTTAATTGTTGGTCTATCTTTTATGAAAATGCGAAACAAATCAAAAGTAAACTTAATTCCAAATGATGATATAGTTATGAATTTATTTACTAGAAAGAAGGGATTTTAATGAAAAAAGTTATTCAAATTTTATTAAAAAAATGGTACATAGTCCTTTTTGTCGCGGCATGTATTATTTTACAAGTTAATCTCCAACTCACTCTTCCTGAAGAAATGGGTTACATTCAAGGTTATATGAACCAATATGCAGTTGGTGGGATTACTAAAGATGCTATGACTCAGTCAATTTTAGAAACTGGCGGATGGATGCTTTTGCTTTCTGCTGGTATATGTATCTGTGCTGTAGTTCAAAACTTTTTTGCTTCATGGCTTGGTGCCTTCGTTGGAAAAATCATGAGAGCAGAAGTTTTCTATAAGGTTAATTCATTATCTTTATCAAATTATAATAAATTTGGTACTGCTACTTTAATTACAAGAACGACAAACGATATCGAACAAATTAAAAACCTTATCGCTATGTCAATTCGTACAATGATCATGTCTCCAACATATATTATTGTTGCTCTTGTAAAAATTATTGCAAAGGATGCAAGACTTGCTATAGTTTTAGGCATTTGTGTTCCTATTATTTTATTAGGAATCATTATTTTAATGCATTTTGCAACTCCTTTATTTAAGAAACTTCAAGAATCAATAGATAATATTACTATTGTACTTAGAGAAAACTTAACCGGTATTAGAGTTGTAAGAGCTTATAACCAACAAAATACAGAATACAAAAAATTTGATTATGCAAATGGACAAATGACAAAAATCATTATTAAAGTCCAAAGAACAATGAGTTTAGCTGATCCTGTTATTAATATTGTTTTTAATTTATGTTATGTTGGGATCTATGCTCTTGGTTTCTTCTTATTAGATGGTTTTAAAGTTTCATTAAGCAACATGAATGTTATAAGTGATACTTTAACCAATATTGCGGTTGTTTCTCAATATTCAATGAATATTATGATGTCATTTTTGATGTTTGCTATGTTATTTATTATGATTCCACAAGCAAGTGCATCTAATAAACGTATTAATGAAGTTTTAAATACAATTAGCTCTATTAAAGAAAAAGAGTTAACTAATGAAGAACTTCTTAAGATAAAAGATAATAAAGTTACTGGTGTTCTTGAATTTAAAAACGTTACTTTTACATATCCTGATGCCGAGACTCCAGTTATTTCAAACATCAACTTTAAGACAAAACCTGGTTCAATAACGGCAATAATTGGTTCAACAGGATCTGGTAAATCAAGTATTATTAATTTAATTCCAAGGTTTTATGATGCTACTAGCGGAGATGTTTTGATTGATGGAATTAATGTTAAAGATTATCCACAAAAACTACTTCGTGATAAATTAGGCTTTGTTCCTCAAACTGCCATTTTATTTAAAGGAACAATTAAAGAAAACATTAGATTTGGCAAAAAAGATGCTACTGATGATGAAATTAAAGAAGCCTTAAGTGTTGCTCAAACAGAACATTTCATTAACAAATTGCCAGATAAACTAGATAGTTTTGTTGCTCAAGGTGGCAAAAACTTTTCTGGTGGCCAAAAACAAAGATTAGCAATTGCTAGAGCTTTAGTTAGAAAACCTGAAATTTATGTTTTTGATGATAGTTTTAGTGCTTTAGATTTTAAAACTGATGCAAAACTTCGTGCAGCTTTAAAAGTTTATGCAAAAAATTCATCAATCGTTGTTGTTGCTCAACGTGTTTCATCAATTCTTGATGCTGATAATATCATTGTTTTAAATGATGGTAAAATTGCAGGACAAGGAACGCACACCGAATTATTAAAAACTTGTTCAGTTTATAGAGATATCGTCAAATCACAACTTGATGCTGATGAGATTGAAAAAACTATAAAAATGAATCAAGACGCTATATTGGAAGGAGATAAATAATTATGCCAAGAAGAAATATGAATCCTAACAATAAACCAAAAAATGTAAAACAAACAACTTTAAGGATGATCAAAGATTTTAAGAATGAATTACCACTTATTATCGTAGTTGTTATTCTTTCAATCGCCTCAGCTATTTTAAGCGTTTTATCGCCTGTTTTCTTAAAAGATATCTTAAGCACCGAAAACATGAACAAAATGTTTACTTTAGTTGGCAACGTAGTAAGAATCCAATGGAATATATTCTATGAAAAATTTGGAATAGTTATTGGTATTTATGTATTAAGTGCTCTTCTTCAATGGCTTTCGCAATTTTTATCAGCTTCGATATCTGCAAAATATGCTTATAAAATGAGAGATATGGTAGAACTTAAATTAGATAGATTACCATTATCCTATTTTGATAAAAATGCTTATGGTGATACTCTTTCAATTGGTACTAATGATGTTGATAATATCTCACGTAATTTGCAAACTATAATTACTCAATCATTTACTGGATTAGCTCTTTTTATTGGTTCACTTGTAGCAATGTTTGTCACTAATTGGCAAATCACAATGGTTGCAATTGCTTCTCTTCCATTAACCTTATTATTTGTATTCTTTATTTCTAAATTTAGTGGAAAACAATTTACAAATTATCGTAATGAATTAGGTGTTTTAAATGGTAAAGTCGAAGAAGATTATGCTGGTTATAAAATTATTAAACTATTCAATAAAGAAGAAGATATTGAAAAATCATTCGATATTTCTAATGAAAAAATGTGCAAAGCTGATGGAATTTCGCAATTCCTTTCAGGTTTAATCTTCCCTGCTACATTCTTTATTCAAAACCTTGCTTATGTTGGAATTTCAGTTGTTGGTGGCTTAATAAGTGATGCCGCAACAATGATTACTTTCTTCTTATTTTTGAGATTATTTAACACACCTTTCCAACAACTTGGCCAAATCGCTAGTATTATTCAATCTGTTTTAGCAAGTGGCGAGAGAATTTATGCCTTACTTGATGAAAAAGAAGAAATTCCTGATAAACAAAATAGTATTGATGATGAAAATCAAATTAAGGGCAACTTTAAGTTTGATAATGTATTCTTCCAATACACTAACGATAAGCCATTAATTGAAAATTGGTCACTCAATGTTAATGCGGGCGATACAATTGCTATTGTTGGGCCAACTGGTGCTGGAAAAACAACAATTGTTAATTTAATAATGAGATTCTATGAGATTACTAATGTTAAAACTAAAGCTGACATTCTCAATAAAGAATTATTCATTATGAATGAAATTTCTGACTTATTAAAATTAAAACGTATGTCTCTTAATGATTTAAAATATGATGATACGAAGTCAGTTATAGAAAACACAAAACTCGCAAGAACTAACATCCAAAATTATTACTTAAACGCTTTAAAAAATGCCGACAAATCTTTAGTTGATGATGTTTCATTACAAGCAAAATTAAATTTAATTGTAAACACAATTCCTAATCATTTGAATAATGGCGATATTTTACTAGATGGAGCCTCTATTAGTGATTACACTAGAAGATGCTTAAGAGGTTCAATCGGTATGGTTTTACAAGATACTTGGTTATTTAAGGGCTCAATAAGAGATAACCTTCTTTATGGAGATCAAAACGCTACTGATGAAGAAATTAAAAAAGCTTGTGAAGAAGCTCACATTGCTCACTTTATAGATACTCTTCCAGGTGGATTAGATTATCAATTAAATGAAGATGGAAATAACGTATCTCAAGGACAACGTCAACTTCTTACAATCGCAAGAGCAATTATTAGTAAACCAAAAATATTAATTCTTGATGAAGCAACTTCTTCTGTTGATACAAGGACTGAACAACAAATTCAAGATGCTCTTGTTCACATAATGAAAAATAGAACTTCGTTTGTTATTGCTCACCGTTTATCAACTATTAAAAACGCTAAACTTATAATTGTTATGAAAAAAGGTCACATTGTTGAAACTGGTAATCATAATGAATTATTAGCAAAAAACGGTTTCTATGCTGAGTTATATAATTCACAATTCGTTGGTGCAAATCCAATGGCAAAAGGAAATGAAAAAGAGGATAGTTAATATCCTCTTTTTTTAAATTTCAATATAGGTTCTTAGTTATTTTTTCATTATTCGTTTTCAATAGCTTCAACTTGTAAGTCATGTAATTTTTTATAAACACCTTTAAGTTTTGGATAAATTTTCTTATAAATTGAATTATATAATACTTTATATTCCTTTTCAGATTCCTTATTAGGAATGAATTTTGTTTTATATCTTACCATTGCATCTTTAGCTTCTTGTGGTGTTTTAAAAATTCCTAAACTAATAAATTGTGACATTGCACAACCTAAAGATGATGATTCATATGTTTCGCCCTTTAATACCGTAACACCAAAAATATCTGCGGTAATTTGACAAATTGCATCAGACTTTGAACCACCACCACTAACAGTTATATATTTTATTGGTGTATGGGTTCTTTTTTTAATTGAATTAAGACCTTCTTTTAACGCAAAAGCAATACCTTCAATAATCGCTCTATAAACATGATATTTAGTGTGTACATCATAGAAGCCAATTATTGCTCCTTTTGCTAATGGTCTAGATAATCCTGGTCCCCAATATGGTTGTAATACTAAACCATCGCAACCAGGTTTAATTGACATAAGTTTTTTATTTAAAATTTCTTCAACCGCCATGTTTTCAATATTTGCTTCAATAGATTGTTTTTCAGCAAATTCTTCGGAAAACCATTTAATCATCCAATATCCTCTATAGATTTGAACTTCACCACTATAGTAACCAGGATAACACGTTAAATAAGCTGGTAAAAATGGTTCTGGTTCAAAATATTTTTTACTAACAACTGCTATAGAAGAAGCTGTTCCATAAGATATATGGGCGTATGATTTATCAATTGCTCCACACCCTAATGCTTCGCAACTCTTATCATAACCCGTTGTAATATACTTTAACCCTTCAGGAAGACCAGTTCTTTTACTTCCTTCTTCACTCACTGCCCCTATTACCTCGCCTACTTTTGCTGCTAAAGGAACCATTGATGGATCAACTCCATATATACAACCTTTTGGAGCATTTTTACTATAATTTTTACCAGTTTTAAAATTAACTGGGAAATGTCCTATCATATTACTTGCTGAATCTTTTAAAACGCCAATTAAAAGGTAGTTTAAATACAAATTCATTGGAACATAATATTTAACCTTTTTCCAAATTTCAGGTTCATTTTCTTGAACCCATAATGCTGGCGTTCTCTTTCTATTTAGAATAATTGTATTTTTCATTCCAACAAGAAGAAAAGCAACACTATAAACCCATGGAATTTTTCTTTCAAGTTTTGCTTGCCTTTGATCAAGCCATATTATAGATGGTCTTATAGGCTTAATATTTTCATCTAAAAACACAACCGAATCTCTAAAACAAGTGGAAGAAATAGAAATACATTGTTTTAATAGTTTTTCATTTTTACTTGCTAGTCTCTTAGCGGCTTTTGCCATACATTCAAAATAATAATTTGGATCTTGTTCACAATATCCAGGTTTTGGTGAAAAATAAGGTGGGTTATATTTTTCTTGTTCTAAAGCAAGAAATTTTCCCTTATCATCGATAATTGAAACTCTTACACTTTGTGTCCCATAATCTATAGAAACAACATAATTTTTATTTTTTTTCATGTAAATATTTTAGTTAAAAACTTAAAAAAATAAAATATTTTTGTACCATTATAATTGTTTAATTTTATAATTTGTGCTTTTAGAAGAAGAAATCGTTATTTTTTTGTTTCTATTCATGATTTTTTTGTAAGAAATAAAATGTAAATTTAATTTAAAATTTCTTCAATAATGACTTAATTTTTATAATGTTTATATAAAGAAAAGTTTATAATAATTTTATGTTGGAGGTATTAAAAATGAGCGAAGAAAAAGTTAAACTCACAAGCGAGATGATTGAAGACTTAATTAAGAACAAGAATTATCAAAAATTACGTGATCTTTTCGAACAATACCCTGAAATTGATATTGCTGACGCTTGTGATAATATTGAAGATAAATCACAACTTATAACCATATTTAGAGTTGTTAAAAGTGAATTTACAGCTGAATTATTCCATTGTTTAAATCCTGAAACTCAAGAAATAATTGTTAAATTAATGACTGATAAAGATGTCACTACTCTTCTTGATGCATCAAAAAACGATGATATTGTAGATTTTTTGGAAGATATGCCAGCTAACTTAGTTTCTAAAATTTTAAAGAATACTCCAAAAGAAGATAGAGAAACCATTAATAAATTACTTAATTATAAAGAAGGAACTGCTGGTTCAATCATGACTACAGAATTTCTTGAATTTTTAGATACTTTAACAGTTAAAGAAGCAATTGATAAAATTAGAGAGATTGGAAAAGATGCTGAAACTATTTATACAATTTTCGTTAAAGACAATAAAAGAAACTTTAAAGGAACAGTAGACTTAGATGATTTGATCTTTGCTAAACCAGAGGAAACACTAGAAAGTATAATGAATATCGATTTTGTTACAGTTGGTGTAAATACTGATCAAGAAGAAGTTGCTGAGCTTGTTAGAAGATATGATTTAAATGCAATTGCGGTTCTAAATGATGATAAACGTTTAGTTGGTATTATAACCGTAGATGATATCGTTGATATTATTCAACAAGAAGCGAACGAAGATATGTCTTTACAAGCAGGTATTAATCCTCTTGAAGATAGTTATAAAAACACTGGCGTATTAAAAATGGCCAAAAAGTGTATTCCATGGTTAGCTTTTTTATTAGTTATTGATGTTTTTTCTTCTATAGTTATATCGAATTTCCAAACATCAATTGCAAAAGTTGCAGTTTTAAGTGCATTTATTCCTACTATTATGGATACCGGTGGTAATGCAGGTAGCCAAACATCAAGTGTTATGGTTCGTTCAATTGCTTTGAATGAATTTAAAAATAAAGACTTCTTAAAAGTAATGTGGAAGGAATTTAGAATTTCTTTATTAGTTGCCTTTATTACATCAGTTATTGGTTGGTGCTGGTTTATGATTGAAATGTACGTTGGCCTTATCCAATATAGTGGCCCAGCTGGAGCAGAACATGTTGGTTTTGATTTATTTGTTGCAAGATCTGGCATTGCTTTACTAGTTGCAAGCACATTATTCTTAACAATTTTGATTTCAAAATTTTTTGGTTTAATATTGCCTTGGATTGCAAAATTAATTAAGAAAGACCCTGCTATGATGAGTGGTCCATTAATTACCTCCGTCGTTGATGTTTCAAGTTTATTAATTTATTTTGGAGTCTTCGAACTTATTCAACAAATATTCCACGTTCCTTTCTAAATAATAAATTTCTTTATAAAATGATAGCGCATACTTTTAATATCTATATTAAAATATGCGCTTTTTTGATATAATCTTTATGCGTTGAAAAACAACTGCCAATTAAGGAGGAAAAGTTTAATGGCAAAAGAAAAACAATATGTATTTCCTTTCGATAAGGCCTATGGATTAGGCAAAAATCTTCTCGGAGGAAAAGGTAATGGTCTTGCCGAAATGACACACGCTGGTGTTCCAATTCCACCAGGATTCACAATTTCGACTGAAGCTTGTACCCTTTATTATGAAAATGGCAAGAAAATGCCAGATTGGTTACTTAAACAAGTAGATGAAGGTGTTCAAAATATCGAAAAAGAAACAGGAAAGACCTTTGGTGGAAGAAATGGAAATCCATTACTTGTATCTGTTCGTAGCGGCGCTCGTGTCTCTATGCCAGGTATGATGGATACTATTTTAAACTTAGGTTTAAATGATGAAACTGTCGAGTTACTTGCAAAAGTTTCAAATAACGAAAGATTTGCTTACGATTCATATCGTAGATTTATCTTAATGTTCACAAATATTGCAAAAGGTTATCCAAGAACTGAAATGGATAAAATGCTTGATAAGATTAAAGAAGAAAATGGATATAAACTCGATACTGAAGTTACAGCTGATCAACTTAAAGGTTTAGTTAAAGAATATAAGAAATATTATAAAGAACACTTTGGTGAAGATTTCCCAAGTGATCCATTAGTTCAATTACATGAAGCTGTTACTGCTGTCTTTAGATCATGGGATAACCCAAGAGCTAACGTTTATAGAGCTATGAATGGTATTCCATATGAATGGGGTACTGCTGTTAACGTTCAAACCATGGTTTTCGGTAACTTAGGCGAAACATCTGGAACTGGTGTCGCATTCTCACGTGATCCAGGAACAGGTGAAAACAAGATCTATGCTGAATTCTTACCAAATGCTCAAGGTGAAGACGTTGTCGCTGGTGTTCGTACTCCACTTCACATTAGTGAATTACAAGCTAGAATGCCAGATGTTTATAACCAATTTATGGTAACCATCAAAAAGATGGAAAACTATTTCAAAGATATGCAAGATATGGAATATACCGTTGAAAATGGTAAACTCTATTTCTTACAAACCCGTAATGGTAAAAGAACAGCTGCTGCTGCTGTCAAAATTGCATGCGATTTAGTTGATGAAGGTTTAATCGATGAGAAAGAAGCTTGCTTACGTGTTGAACCAAAACAATTAAACGATTTATTACACCCAACATTTGATCCAGCAGAATTAAAGAAACAAACTCCAATTTTAAAAGGTCTCCCAGCATCACCTGGTGCAGGAACTGGTCATTTAGTCTTCACTGCTGAAGAAGCAAAAGCTGAAAAAGAAGCAGGAAGACCAGTAGTTTTAGCTCGTGCCGAAACTTCTCCAGAAGATATCATCGGTATGGTTAACGCTGAAGCTATTTTAACCGCTCGTGGTGGTATGACCTCACACGCCGCAGTCGTTGCTCGTTCAATGGGTAAATGCTGTGTCGCTGGTGCAACTGAAGCTGTTATTGATGAAGAAAAGAAAACTTTAACTATTGGCGATAAAGTTTACACTGAAAAAGACGTTGTTAGTGTAAATGGTTCAACTGGTGAAGTTTATGCCGGTGCCGTTAAGATGGTTCCAGCTTCATTAAGTGGTGACTTTGGTCGTATTATGGCTTGGGCTGATAAGTATAGAAGACTCAAGATTAGAGCAAACTGTAACTCACCATTAGATGCTGAAAATGCTAGAAAATTTGGTAGTGAAGGTATTGGTCTTTGTAGAACAGAACGTATGTTCTTCGGTGTCGATCGTATTTTAAATATGAGAAGTATGATTTTAAGTGATACCACTGAACAACGTGTTGCTGCTCTTGAAAGATTAAGACCATATCAAGTCCAAGACTTCTATGAAATGTATATGTCAGCACCAAATGAAAATGTTTGTATTCGTTTACTTGATCCACCTCTACACGAATTTTTACCAGATATTCATGATGAACAAAATATTAAAGATATCGCTGAAAAATTACATGTAAGTGAATCTAAGGTTAAAGATAGAATCACACAATTACATCAAGCTAACCCAATGATGGGCTTCCGTGGTGTCAGATTATGTGTTGAATATCCAGAAATTTATAGAATGCAAGCTACTGCTATTATTCAAGCAGCTTTAAAAGCCAGTAAAGATTTAGGATATGATGTCGAACCAGAAATCATGATTCCATTAGCTGGTGAACTTAAAGAATTCAAGTATGCAAAGAATGTCGTTGTTGAAGCTGTCGAAGAAGAAATGAAGAAACAAGGACATACCTTAAAATACGAAGTTGGTACAATGATTGAAATTCCACGTGCTTGCTTACAAGCTGGAAACATTGCTAAGGAAGCTAAATTCTTCAGCTTTGGCACAAACGATTTAACTCAATTAACTCTCGGTTTCTCAAGAGATGATTGCAACCAATTCTTACCAGTTTATCAAGAGAAGAAGATCTATGAATTCGATCCATTCCAAACCATTGATAAAGAAGGTGTTGGTGAATTAGTTAAAATTGCTGTTGAAAGAGGTAGAGCTACAAATAAAGATTTAACAGTCGGTGTTTGTGGTGAAACTGGTGGCGATCCTATCAGTATTGATTTCTACAATAGAGCTGGTTTAACTTATGTTTCATGCTCTCCATTTAGAGTCCCAATCGCAAGATTAGCAGCTGCTCAATCAGAAATTCAAGTTCAAAGAGAAAAAGAACTTAAAAAATAGTTAAATAAAAAAATAAACCTTCGCTTTATTAAAAGCGAAGGTTTTTTTAATCTTTATGAAACTTAGTTAGTTCAACCTCGTATTCTTCTGGTTTCATATATAGTTCTTTAAATGTTTTCTTTGCTAATTTTTTATTTTTAGTAAGAGCAATAATTGAACTACCACCACCAGTCATGAATACTGCGTCAAATCCTCTTGAAGTTAAGTCTTTTTTAATTTCTTCGATTTTTGGGACAATATAATATCCAGGTTCTTCTAAACTATTACCAATATCTTTAATAAAACTATTATCATCTTTTTTTAAGTCTTCAAATACTTTATCAACATCGAAGTGTTTTGGTTTTTTCATTTGATCATACTCATTATAAATTCTTGTTGTAGAAATTCCTTCTAATGGTTTACAAATCAAAACATGATAATCGTAAATTGAATCATTAATGTCATCTAAAAATTTAATTTTATTACCTATTCCTGAAACATAAGCAGGTTTGTTAAATATCATAAAAGGAACGTCAGCACCTATACGAGTTGCAACATCAATTAATTCTTGTTTAGTAATATCAAGTTTTAATAATTTAATAATTGCTCTTAAAACCGCTGCAGCATCAGCGCTCCCACCACCAAGTCCAGACTGTAAAAATATATTTTTATGTATTGAAACATCAAATCTCTCTTTAAAACCCCATGTTTCTCGGGCAATTTGTATTGCCTTGTGACATAAATTATATTTTGAAATTCCAACTTTAAAATTATCACAAACAATAAAATCGTCACCATTTAAATTATCGATTGTATCAATAATAATAGAATCGTGTAATTCTAATGGCAACATAATACTTTTAATGTCGTGATATCCATCAGTCCTTTTATCAATTACATCAAGGACTATATTTATTTTTGCATAAGCTTTTTCTATCATATCTAATTATTATAATTTTATTATTTCCAGTTTCAATAGTTCGTTTGTTAGATGTATAAAATCTTCTAAATTAAGACTTTCAGCACGCGCATTATATTGAATACCTAAATTATCTAATATTAAATAAGTTTTATCTTTATTTTTAACTAAACTATTTAAATTATTAAAAATAGTTTTTCTTCTATTCAAAAACATCGCTCTAGTACATACTAAAAGTGGTTTAATAAAACTAAACTCAACATTTTTTCTTTTTAATGAAATTACAACTGAGTCAACTTGTGGCATTGGAAAAAAACTTGTCCTTGAAACATTCATATTTTTAACAATTTCAAATGCATAATCTAAAACTATATTCAAAGCGTTATAATCTTTATTGCCTTTTTTTGCAGTTATCCTTTCATAAGCTTCTTTTTGTATCATAAAAACAGCTTTATCAAGTTTACTAAAATTTAAAGCAACATAAAGTAAAATATCACTTGTAATATAATAAGGAAGATTTCCAATTACTTTATTTGCATTAAAATCCTTATATTTAAGAATATTATTTTTAATAATTTTTATATTTTTATTCTCACCATAAGATCTATTCAAAAAATCAACAAACTTAGCATCATATTCCACTACAGTATAATTTTTTGCTTTTTTAATTAGGTCGTCAGTTAAAGATCCAAGACCTGGACCAATTTCTAATAATACATCTTCGTCTTTTAAATCTATTAATTCTACAATTTCTTCAATTATTTTTTTATTAACTAAAAAATTTTGACCTAATTCTTTTTTGGCATGTGAATTTTCTAATTGAAAATAATCTTTGATTTCATCTTTTGTTAACATATATTTATTTTACTTCTTTTATAACTCTTTCTAAATCTTCTTTTGTTAAATTTAATGAATTTAATTTCATTAATAAAACTTTGCTATTTGAAAACCCAATATTTAAATAATCACAAACTTTTTTTCTCAGTTCTTTTGAATTATTATTACCACTTAAACCAAGTTCTATTAAGTCATAATTTCTAAAATTATTGCTTTTTTTAGAATAAGTAATTACGTTTTTTAAGGCATTTGTAACTTCTTCCTTTGTTGATTCAGCTACACCAACTTTATGATGTTTTATGGAACATTCTTTTCTTACAAACGCTTCTTTAATATTTGGTATTTCTCTTCTTATTTTTGATCTTATTTGTAAACCTGGATAATCTGGATCAGTTAACACAATAATTCCACGTTCTGCATTAGCTTTTTTTAAAAAATCAATGTCGTCTTTATCTATTGCGCTTCCACCAACTTGATAAAAATCTGCATTTAAAAATGATGACAAAAAATCAATGTCTGTCTTTCCTTCAACTACAATTAATTCTTTAATTTTATCATTCATAATTTTTCACGTGAAAATATATATTCAGCATTTTTAGTTGTTATATCTTCTAATTTGTTAAGATCAATATTTATCAATTTAGAAGCATATTCAACAGTATCATAAATATACTTAGGTTCATTCAATTTACCTCGATGTAATTGTGGTGGTAAATATGGAGCATCAGTTTCAAAAACTATATGATTTAATCCTATATTTTCGAATGTTTTCTTTACATTTAGACTATTTTTATAAGTAAGATTTCCACCAAACCCAAAAACAAAATTTATTTTAGCGAACTCCTTTGCCATTTCATAGCTTCCAGAATAGCAATGAAGAATACTTTTTCTTTTCACGTGGAAACTATTTAGAATATCATATGTGTCTTGAATGGCGTCTCTTGAATGAACAGAAATTGGTAAGTTAAATTCATTTGCTAATTCTATTTGTTTTATAAACATTTCCTTTTGAATCTTTTTAACTTCATCTGTTTTTTCATAATGGTAATCAAGCCCAATTTCACCAATTGCTCTTACAACAGGATCTTTGCTCAATTCCCTTAAAACATTTATAGTTTCATTATTATATTTTTCATATTCAGTTGGCATAATTCCAACTGCTGCAAAAACAATACCTTCATATTTATGCGCTATTTCAATAGCTTTTTTTGAACTTTCAATATCCCAACCAGCACACAAAAACTTGGTAACGCCCTTTTCTTTTGCTTCTTGTAAGTAAAAATCAATATTATTAATTAATTTTTCATCATTTAGATGAATATGAGTATCAAATATCATTTTATTTTCCTAAACAAAACCTTGAAAAAATTTCTTTTGCTATATCAAAATCATGATCTTCACCAGTTAATGATAATGTTTTTAAGCAAGCATCTTGTATACTAACACTTATTAAATCAATTGGCACATTGTTTTTTGCATCATTTAAAGCTTTACTTAAACTATCTTTAATTGATTCAAGAACACCAATTTCTCTAGAATTATTTAAAGATGGGTTAGAATAATTTTCTTTACTCAAACCTAATAATTCTATTATCTTATTTTTTAAAGGATTAATATCGTTATTTAAGGCGCTTATATAAATCCTATCATCTTTATAATCACCTTTTGTTATTAAATCTTTCTTATTAAAAACAATAATATGTTTTTTATTTTTAATTAATTTTAAAATTTCTTCATCTTCTTTATCGAAAGATGTTGAATCAAATACGGCCATAACAATATCAGCATCATCAAGCATTTTTTTACTTTTAATAATGCCTTTCTCTTCAATTATATCGTCACTTTCATGAATTCCTGCTGTATCGTACAAATTAATTGTAATTCCGTTTAAAACAAATTTTCCATCAACAATATCTCTTGTTGTGCCTTTTATGTTTGTAACAATTGCTCTATCTTCACCAAGTAAAGAATTTAAAATACTTGATTTACCAACATTAGGTTTGCCAACAATTGCTATTTTGATACCATCTTTAATTATTTTCCCTTTTTTACCATTAACAATTAAATTTTTAATATATTCAATGTTTTTTGTACAAACTTCATTAATTTTATTAAAGTTAGCATCTTCTATATCAGTATATTCAGGATAATTAATATTAACTTCAATAAGACTTAATAAATCACCAAGAGATTTTTTAATAGGTTCAATAAGTTTACTAGTTTCGCCTTTTAAAGACATCATCGACATTTTTTTACTTTCTTCAGTTTCAGCATTAATTAAGTCGTTTATAGATTCAGCTTGAATTAAATCCATCTTGCCATGTAAATAAGCACGAGATGTAAATTCACCTCTTTCAGCAAGACGAGCACCATTTTTAATAGATAATTCAATAATTTTATTAGTTATTAAAGGGGAACCATGAGAAATTATTTCTACTGAATCTTCGCCTGTAAAAGAATGAGGATTTTTATAAACTAAAAGAACAACTTCATCAACAATATCCTTTTCGTTATATATAAAACCATGTAATATTTTATTTTTTAAAATATCTTCACTTTTTATTTCTTTCGAAAAAAACTTTGAAACAACATTAAAACAATCATCACCTGATAATCTTACGATAGCTAAAGCGCTCCTCATTGGAGGAGTCGCTAATGCAACAATTGTCTCAAACATAGTTTAAAATTTCTTTATTTAGTTTCTTCTTTAACTTCGTTTGTAGAAGTTTCTGAAGCAGTAGTGGTCTCTTTTGCAGCTACATTTTGTGTATTAGCAACATATTTAATAACAATAGCTCTATCTTTTCCATCGCCGACAGACTCAGTTTTAATATTTCTAAAAGTTGATAAAGCATTATGAACTTTTTTACGTTCATCTGGTGTCATTGGATCAAGTTTAACATCGATATGTGTTTTTTGAACTTCACGAGCGGTTTTCTTAGCTAAATATACAACTCTAGAATATTTTTTGTCTTTATATTCACCAATATCTAATAAAATTCTAATTTTCTTCTTAAATTTTGCGCTAACAGCTAATTTAGTTAATTCATTTAAGGCTTGTAATGTTTCGCCATTTCTGCCAATCAACAATGAATTATGATTAGTTTCAATTAAAATCTTAATAATCTCACTTTGATATAAAGATTTAAGGCTAACATCTAAACCTAATTTGTGGATAATATCTTTAATATAATTTTCAGCATATTCTACAACATCACTCATCTCACTGATACTAATAGTAATTTTCTTAGAAAATAATGTTCTTTTTTCCTCTACTACATTGTATAAGAGCGATTCAGCAGGTATATTTAAATCTTTACTCGCCTCTTCAAGAGCAAGTTCTAAGTTTTTAGCAGTGTATAATTTCATATTATTTAACTTCTTTCTTTTTTCTATTCATTATAAGTTGTGTAATTAAGGTTTGAAGAATTGAGAAAATAGCTCCTGCAAACCAATAAACACCCATAGCTGATGGTAATGTAAAGCCCATAATAATAACAACAGCAGTCATAACCCAGCTCATCATCTTCATTTGTTTTTGACTATCACTCTGAGCTTTATTAACGCCTAATTTTGGCATTGCTTTTAAACGTTTTTTATTAATCCATTGAGGAATCATCATAGCAAGAATTTGTGCACCAGACATTAATATAATTAAAACAAGTGCAGTCCACCAACCAGGTAATGCTGGCCAACCAGCACTATTTGTTAATGTAGACCAGATTGTATCACTTAAATATAATCCCAAAACACTATCTCTTGATAAAGAAGCTGCTCCTGTAAGGGCATTCCAAACACAAATAAATAATGGGAATTGAATAATAATTACTAAAATTGATAAGAATGGATGAACTTTATGTTTCTTATATAGAGCCATTTGAGCTTGTGCCATTCTTTGTTTTTCATATTGATTAGTTGTTGAATTTGGATATTTTGCTTGTAATTTAGCAATTTCAGGTTGTAAGAAAGTCATTTTTTGTTGAGAAATTGTTGATGGCAAAGTAACCAACATAAATAATGATCTAACAATTATTGTCATAATTAAGACAGCCCAAATTTGTCCCCAACCATTAAGACCAAAGGAGTGAGATAAAAATTCGACTCCATAACCAATTGGATAAACAAGTAAACCTTCTAAAAATCCGTGTTCTTGGAAAGCTTTTCCCCAATTTTTAAAGAATCCACCTTCACCTTTATTTGTAATATAAACTGTTTCATTTAATGGATCAGTTGAAATATGTCCATATAAATCTTCATCAATTGAAATACAAGTTTTAATTTGTGAAACTTTTTGAGTCAATGTTGTTTCGTAAAGATACAAGAAATCACTATTCATAGCAAAATTTGCACCTTTTTCTTGAATAATTTCGTTATTCCATTTCTTTAAGTAAACAAATGGATCATTTAAATTATCTTCATTATAAAACTTTAAATATCCATATTTAACAAGTAAAGAATTATCTCTACCAATGTTATCTTTTCCACCTTCTAGCATGGTTTTTAATAACTCGCTATTAGAAGTATCTTTTTTATAAGTTAGATATTGATCAAATGAATACCCATATAAAGTTTTGAAAGTTAAATCTTCCTTATTTAAATCTTTATAATTCTTATCATTTACTTTTTTAGCTTGATTTAATGCTAAATCAATAGTTTTTAAATCAATTTCTTCATAAAAACCACTAAATGGAAGGTTAATATACTTAGATGTAGCAGTAGTTTCTAAAGATTGAATAAATGAATTTTTGCTAAAAGTAATATTTAAAGTACTTTTTGCATTACCTTCATCGTCCTTTTCTATGGATGGAATAGATAATGTACAAGGATGGATATAATACATACTTCCATTGCCATCAAAAACTTTTTCTTCACTTATAAAATATGTTTTTTCGCCATTTTCATCTATTGAATAAGCAAAACTTGAATTTTCAGTTATTTTTTCGTATTTATCATCAATTAATGAATTTGCATAAGTAAGTGCGTCGTTTTTTGTATCAAAAAAACTAGTATTTATCGAATCATATCCATATCGATAACTACTAGAATCTTGTTCATTACAAAACGAGTTACAAGCTGTAAGCAAACCTAGAGTAAATGCAATAGCAATTCCCCCAATAATTTTTTTATTTTTATTTATCATACTCGCTCCTAATTTTTGATAGAAGTGTGGTTAATTCTTTTTCGTTTTCTATAAATTGATTAACATCATATCGTTTTGATACTACAACAATTACATCTAATGATTTTGAATAATCACTAACTTTATCAATTATTGTTCTAACTTGTCGTTTTATTTTATTTCTTATTACTGCAATTCCATTTTTCTTAGTAACAAGAAGGCCATAGCGTTCAAAACCGTATTCGTTTTTCCTAAAATAAACTTTAAATAAGTTATCTTTTAAAAAAACATGTTTATTTAATATCTCCTGGAATTCCTGATATTTTTTAACACGGTTAATTTTCTTCATTCAAAAAACTATAAAGAAACTACTAATTGCTTTCTTCCTTTTCTTCTACGAGCAGCTAATACTTTTCTACCAGTACCAGTTGACATTCTAGCTCTGAAACCATGAACTCTCATTTTATGTAATTTACTTGGTTGATATGTTCTTTTCATAATATACTCCTTTTCTTTACAAAGAGGGGAAAGTATTACCCTTCTCTTAACTTACCTTACTCAGTTTTCTTTGATACTTCCTTTCAGTGCTCCAAGTTTAACGTCATATGAGCGGACAAAACTATGCTGATAAATTATATATGTATTTATACATATAAGTCAATTATTCTTTGATTTACTCATAAATATTTTATTTTTCCAAAAAAAATTTTAATTCACATTTGTGTCGAAATCGCAAAATTAATTTGGTTGAAAAGTTACTTTTAGTTAGTCTGTATCATAATATTTCTTATGTGAACAAAATCAACAAAAGTTGAAAACTTTTTGACTATTCCACACTTTCAACAGTGTATAAGTTTTCCACATAGTTATCCACATTTTACTAATTTTTTCTATTAAAAATGCCCATAAAATCGTACTTATTTTAATTAAAAATGTGGAAAACTAAAAAATTGTAAGTTTTCTCTTTAATTTTTATGTGGATATGCTATATTATTGATACTAAAAAAAGACAAGTATATGAACACAAATACATTGACACAACTAACATCTTTATGGAGTAAAACATTAGATATACTTTCAAAAAAAATTAATGATGATCGTATATTTAATGCTTTCTTTAAAGACTCATATATTCACTCTATAAATGGAAAAGAAATGATTGTAGCGTGTAATTCAAGCTTAACGTCTACAATTTTACATGATAAATATAAAGATCTCGTTGATAATACGGTTGATGATTTAACTGGTACTAATTTTGAAATAACATTTGTTAATGAAGCTGATTTAAAAAATCAAAACCTTGATAAAATTATTTTAAAAAGTAAACCTAAATTTCTTCAAAATTGTGAAATTTCACCAAATTACACTTTTGATAATTTTGTAGTTGGTTCTTCAAATAAAGAAGCAAGTCAAGCTTGTTTAATAGTTGCATCCAATCCTGGTGATATTTATAATCCTTTATTTATCTATAGCCAATCAGGTTTAGGAAAAACTCATTTGTTGAATGCTATTGGCAATTATATAAAAGAACAAAATTCAACTAAAAAAATATTATATTGTTCGAGTCAAAATTTATTTGAAGAATATCAACAATCCATACATAATCAAGAAGATAGTGATGCTTTTAGAAATTACATTAAAAGTTTTGATGTTTTATTGGTTGATGATATTCAATTTTTTCAAAATAAAAAATCAACAGAAGAATTCTTTTTTAATATTTTTGAACATATGAAAGCCAACAAAAAACAAATTGTTCTTACAAGTGATCGTTCGCCAAGCGAATTACAAGAATTAGATCCTCGTCTTCAAACTAGATTTGCTAGTGGTTTACAAATTTCTATTTTAAAACCAACAACTGATATGTGCGTTGATATTTTAAAAAAGAAAATAATTGGAGCTGATCTTAAACTTTCAATGTTTAGTGATGATGTTATCTTTTTATTAGCTGATAAATTTAAAAATTCAATAAGAGATTTAGAAGGTGCGTTAAATCGTCTAGTATTTTACGCCAATATAAACCATGCCCAATATATAGACTTAAATCTTGCTCTTGATGCTTTACAACCTTTAATTGATATTAGAGATTCAAAATCAAAAGTTAATAGCCAAAAAATTCTAAATATTGTTGGAAGTTATTATAACTTAAGTGTTTCCCAAATAACTGGTAAAATAAAAACCGGTCAAATTGTATATGCAAGACATATTGCAATCTACCTAATAAGAACAATGCTTAATTTGCCACTCAAACAAATTGGTACAATATTCTCAGGTAGAGACCACACAACCATTATGCATAGTTTAGAAAAAGTTAATGAAATGTTGAAAACTGACCAGCAAACAAAAGTCGCAATTAGTGAATTAAAGAAGAGAATTGGTTCATAAATATATAAAAAATCAAAAATTATGAATATTCTAAAAAGTTATCCACACTTTCCACAGCGCTTATTATTATTAATAAATATATAGAAATAAAGGAGAAATTAAATATATGAAATTTACTATTAATAAAGATGAATTTGTTAAATCATTACTAAACATAACTAAAATTATTCAACCTAAAAACATAAATCCAATACTTACTAATGTTAAACTTGTATTAGATAATGTTGGTCTTAATTTAACTGGAAGTAATGGTGATTTATCTATTACACAAAATATTCCACTTTTTAAAGGTGATCGAGAAATTATTCGTGATGTAAAACCTGGTGGATGTTTAATTAACGCAAAAATTCTTTCTGATATTGCAAGAAAAATTGATGGTACTGAATTATATTTTGAATTAATCGATAATAGTGTTGCTAAAATTTCAAATGGAAAATCAATTTTTAAATTAAATACTGTTAATGTTGAAGAATATACAGATATTGATTTTTCTAAAAATGGAACTATTGTTAAATTTACAAAAGATAAATTTATTAATTCTATTAACGAAGTTGCTTTTGCTGTTGCAGTAAAAGAAACACGTCCAATTTTAACTGCTATTAATTTTTATGGCGAGAATAATTCTTTAACCATGACCGCTACAGATGGCGCAAGACTTGCTACTAAAAATTTAAGTATCGATATTGAAAATAAATTCAATGCAAATATACCATCAAAAACTTTACTTGAAGCTCTTAAATCAATAACTGATGAAGAATTTATTAATTTATATATTTCAGATAAAAAAGTACTTATTGAGCTTAAAAATTGTTTAATAATTTCTCGTTTAACAAGTGGTGATTATCCAAGTATTAAAAATTTAATTCCTAAAAATTATTTTTATATACTAGATGTTAATGCTAGTGAATTTTTAGGAGCAATTGAAAGAGTATCATTAATCAGTCAAGAAAATGAAAGTGTTGTTAAATTAATTATGACCGAAAATTCAGTTGAAATTTCAAGTAAATCACAAGCTATGGGTAGTGCTGTTGAAAAATTAAATGTTTTTAAATATGAAGGTGAAAGACTTGAAATTAGTTTTAGAGCTAATTTTGTTACAAGTGCAATTAGAGCTTTAAAATCTGAAGATGTAACTCTCTCTTTTGTTGGTGAAATGAAACCTTTTGTTGTAACTAATAAAAACGATCCAAATTTAGTACAAGTTATAACGCCTGTAAGAACGTATTAGAGAGTATTTTTTAAGTCCTCGTATACATATATATAAATTTATAAAAAATCTTTAAAATTAGCCTCCTTTAATATATAATATTAAAGGAGATTTTTTTATGAGTGAGACACATTTTATAAACGTTAAAATAACTACTGAATACATTACTCTTGGTCAATTTTTAAAATACCAAAATATTATTAGTGAAGGTTCTTTAGCTAAAAGTTTTATTAATGAGCATCTCATAAAAGTTAATGATGAAGCAAATAAACAAAGGGGCAAAAAACTTTATCCTGGTTATAAAATAAACATTGATGATAAATTGTTTTTTGAAATAGTTAGATGATAGTTGAAGAATTATTTTTAAAAAACATTCGTTGTTATGATAATTTAAAAATAAATTTTTCAGATGGGATAAATTTTTTATACGGACCAAACGCAAGTGGTAAAACATCTCTTGTAGAAGCGATTTATTTTTTATCATTAGCAAGATCATTTAAGACATTTAAAGATAAAGATTTAATTAATAGAAAATTTAATGAAGGTTTAATTAGTGCAAAAATTTCTTATTCTGATATAAAAAAGAATATTGAAATTAGATTACTTCAAGATGGTAAAAAAATTTTTATAAACAATAAACAAATTCATAAAATTAGTGAATTATCAAAGATTGTAAATGCAATTTATTTTATTCCAAAAGATGTTTTATTATTAAAGGATCCCCCCTCTTTAAGAAGATTATTTTTAAATATTGCTATATCAAAATTTTCAACAACATATCTTGATTTATATATAAATTATGAAAAATTACTTCACTCAAGAAATGATGTTTTAAAAGATGAAAAACCAAATCTTGATTTATTAGATGTCATTACTAAACAAATGATATCAATATCTAAAAAAATATATTTATTTAGAAAAAAATATTTTGAAGATTTAAATTTATCAATTAAAAATATTTATAAAAAAATAACTGATAAAAGTGATGATATTAATATTATCTATGATACTTTTATTGATAATTATGAAAATTATGAAGAAATTGCCTTAAAAAAGTACGCTTCAGTTCAAGAATACGATTTATTAAAAAAAGTTACAAGTATTGGTGTACATAAAGAAGATTTTAAAATTTTATTAAATTCAAAAGACGTTTCTAAATTTGGTTCGCAAGGTGAAAATAGAATATGTGTTTTAGCTTTAAAACTATCGCTATATGAATTAATTAAAGAAGATAATAATAAACCAATTGTTATATTAGATGATGTTTTATCAGAGCTTGATAGTGAAAATCAAAAACGATTAATTAATTACTTAATAACTTTAAAACAAGTTTTTATTACTTCAACTTATAAAATTGATAGACCAAATATTAAATATTACGAAATTATAAATTCAACAATTAAAGAAGGAGAGAATGTATGATTAATGACAAAGAGATTAAAATTGATTCTCAAGAGAATGAAAAAGAAGAAAAAGATAGTAATTCTATTGAAGAAAATTTAGATGAGGGATTTTCTAGTGGATTAAGTGATGAAATTATTGAAAATATTGATGAAAAAGAATTAGAAAAAGCTGATGCTCATTATACAAGTTCTAATATTCAAGTTCTTGAAGGTCTTGAAGCTGTTAGAAAAAGACCTGGTATGTATATTGGTTCTACTTCTTCAACAGGTTTACATCACTTAGTTTGGGAAATTGTTGATAATGCCGTTGATGAAGCATTAGCTGGATATTGTACAGAAATAGACGTTACCATTAACAAGGATAATACAATTACCGTAAAAGATAATGGACGTGGAATACCTGTTGATACTGTTGTAAAAACTGGTAAATCAGGTGTTGAAACTGTTTATACCGTGCTCCATGCAGGTGGTAAATTTGGTCAAGGTGGCGGATATAAAGTTTCTGGTGGATTACATGGTGTTGGTGCATCAGTTGTTAATGCTTTATCAAGTTATGTTGAAGTAACAGTTTATAAAGATGGTGGAGTTTATTTTATTCGTTTTGAAAATGGTGGACATCCAATTGCTCCATTAAAGAAAATTGGAACATGTCCACTTGAAGAACATGGAACAACTGTTACTTTTAAACCAGATCCATATATTTTTAAAGAAACTACTGTTTTTAATTACGAAACAATTAATAACCGTTTAAGGCAAATGGCTTTCTTAAATCGTGGAATTAAAATTAATTTATATGATGTAAGAAATAGCGAAAAAATTGAAGCACACTATAAATATGATGGTGGTATTGTTGAATATGTTAAATTTTTAAATAAAGATGAAGAGCCTTTAACTAAAGATGTTATTTATTGTGAAGGTGGTCAAAAATTTGATGATAATGGTGTTGAAGAAATGATTACTGTTGAATGTGCTATGCAATATACCACAGGATACAATAAAAAAATATATTCATTTTGTAATAATGTTACAACAAGTGATGGTGGTATGCATGTTGATGGTTTTGCTCTTGCTATCACAAGAATTTTAAATAGTTTTGCACGTGAAAAGAAAATTTTAAAAGATTCTGATAAAGAAAGATTTTGTTATGACGATTGTATAGAAGGATTAACATGTATTATTAGTGTTAAACATCCTAATCCACAATATGAAGGACAAACTAAAGGTAAATTAGGTAATCCTGAAATTAAAAAATTAGTTTCAAATGTTGTTGGTGAATTCCTTAATCGTTATTTGTTAGAACATAAAAACGAAGCAATGTTGATACTTGAAAAAGTAAAAAATGCCTATATTGGTAGATTAAAAGCAAAAGAAGCTAGAGATCTCACACGTAGAAAAAATTCTATAGAATTAAGTACATTACCTGGTAAATTAAGTGATTGTTCAAGTAACAAACCAGAAGAGTGTGAGTTATTTATTGTTGAGGGTAACTCTGCAGGTGGTAGTGCTAAACTTGGAAGAGATTCTCATTTCCAAGCAATATTACCTTTAAGAGGTAAAATTTTAAATGTTCAAAAAGCTCAAGAGCATAAAATTTTAGATAATGCCGAAATTGGTAATATGATAACGGCAATTGGAGGGGAATATGGCCCTAATTTTGATGTAACAAAAATTAGATATCATAAAATTGTTATTATGACTGATGCTGATGTTGATGGAAGCCATATTAGAATATTACTTTTAACCTTCTTCCATCGTTTCATGAGACCTTTAATTGAAAAAGGTTATGTTTATATTGCGCAACCTCCTTTATATAAATTAACTTATAAAAATAAAGATTATTACGCATATAACGATGAACAATTAAATTTAATAAGAAAAGAATTAGATATTAAAACTAATTATCCAATACAACGTTATAAAGGTCTTGGTGAAATGGATCCACAACAACTTGAAGAAACAACTATGGATCCTAAAAAACGTAAGATGCTTAGAGTAACAATGGATGATGCAATTGAAGCTGATCAAGTATTTAATGATCTTATGGGTGAGGAAGTTGAACCACGTAGCGAATACATTCAAAAGAACGCTACATTTGTTAAAAATCTTGATATTTAGGAGAATGAATTATGAGTGAAGAAAATAAAAATATCAATAATGAAAAAGAAAATATCAAAAAAATAGAGGAAGGAATTGTTCCTTCTTTAAGAGACACTGAAATTGTAAGTGAAGTTCAAAATTCATTCTTAGATTATGCAATGAGTGTCATTATTTCAAGAGCTTTGCCAGATGTTCGTGATGGTTTAAAACCAGTTCATAGACGTGTTGTTTATGGTATGGCTGTTAATGGATATACTCCTGACAAACCATTTGTAAAATCTGCAAAAGTTGTTGGTGATGTTATGGGTAATTATCACCCACATGGTGATTCTGCAATTTATGGTACGCTTGTTAGACTTGCTCAACCTTTCTCCATGCGTTATACCTTAGTAACTGGTCATGGTAATTTTGGTTCAATGGATGGAGATGAAGCAGCGGCCATGCGTTATACTGAATGTAAATTAAGTAAACTTGCTCTTGAAATGACAAGAGGCATGGATGAAGATACTGTTGATTTTGTTCCAAACTATGATGGTAATCTTTTAGAACCAACATGTCTTCCTTCTAGATTTCCAAACTTATTATGTAATGGAAGTGATGGTATTGCTGTTGGTATGGCAACAAAAATGCCTCCACATAATTTAAATGAAATTGTTGATGCAATTGTTGCAGTTAGAAAAAATAAAGATATTACAATTGATGAATTATTAAAAATTGTTAAAGGTCCTGATTTTCCAATGGGTGGAATTATTTATGGATTAAGTGGTATCAAACAAGCTTATGAAACAGGTAGAGGAACTTTTAGAGTAAGAGGTAAAGCAGAAATTATAGAAAAAGAAGGTGAAAAGAGTAAAATCATTATCACTGAAATACCTTACCAAGTTAACAAAGCACAATTAATTCAAAAAATTGGCGAACTTGTTAGAAATAAAGTTATTGAAGGAATAACTGCTATTAGAGATTTAAGTAAAGAAGATGTAAATATTGAAATTGATTTAAGAAGAGATGCAGTTCCTCAAGTTATTCTAAATAAACTTTATAAAAATACTCAACTTGAAATTTCTTTTGGTGTTATAAATCTTTGTGTTGTAAATGGTGCTCCAAAAATTCTTTCATTAAAAGAATTATTACTTAATTATTTAGATTTCCAAATTGAAGTTATTGATAGAAGAACTAAATTTTTATTAAGAAAACACGAAGGTAGATTAAAAATTGTTGAGGCTCTTTTAACTGTTCATGACAATATTGATGAAGTTGTAGATCACGCAAAATCAAGTAAAAACCAACAAGAATTTAGTGATTGGCTTAAATCACGTTTTGGATTTAGTGATGAACAAGCAAAAGCTATTGTTGCAATGACTCTTGGTAGATTAACTGGCATTGAAACAATTAAACTCACTGATGAAAAAAATGATATTTTAAAAGCAATTGCTTTAGATAAATATATTCTTGAATCAAGAGAACATGAAGCTGATGTTGTTGTTAAAGAACTTTTAGAAATTAAAGAAAAATTTGGTGACAAACGTCGTACCGAAATTTCTTATTCTATTGTCTCTGTTGATGATGAAGATTTAATTCCAGAAGAAGATATTGTTATTACTTTAACTGAAAAAGGTTATATAAAAAGAATGTCTTTAAATGAATTTAGAGTACAAAATAGAGGTGGAGTTGGTGTTAAAGGAATGAGTGTTTATAGTGACGACGAAGTAATAAAAATGGTCACTAGCAAAACTCATACAGACATCTTATTTTTCTCAAGTCTTGGAAGAGTTTATAGAAAAAGAGGTCATGAAATTAACGCTGCTAGCCGACAAGCTAAAGGAATTCCAGTTTTAAATTTATTAAACTTAGAACAAAACGAAACAATTAATTCAATAATTTCTGTCGATGAATATAAAAATAAATATTTATTCTTTGCTACAAAAGATGGAATTGTAAAAAGAACTTCTTTAGAAGAATTCGAAAGAATTAATGTTAATGGAAAATACGCTATTACTTTAAAAGAAGGTGATAGTTTATTAGATGTAAAAGTTACAAATGGCGATGCAAAAATAATTCTTGCAAGTGATGCTGGTAAGGCTTGTGTTTTTAAAGAAACAGATGTTAGAAATATGGGTAGAACAGCTGCAGGCGTAAGAGGTATGAAACTACATAATTCTAAACTTGTTTCTCTTGCTACGTCTTTAGAAGGAAGTGATGCTTTTGTTTTAAGTGAGAATGGTTTAGGAAAATTAAGTGAATTATCAAGTTATAGAGAAACTAACCGTGGTGCTGGAGGTGTTATAACTTTAAAAGTTAACGAAAAGACTGGCAAACTTGTTGGTTTAAAAATGGTTAATGGCGATGAAGATATTATTGTTATTACAAATAATGGACAAGTTATTAGAACTTCTTTGACACAAATAAGAGTAATGGGAAGAAATGCACAAGGCGTTAAGATTATTAATTTAAAAGATAATGAAATTGCTACTTCATTTACTGTTGCTCCAAAAAGTGAAGATGTTCAAGTTGAAGAATCAACAATTAGTGAGACTAAGGAATAAAAATGAAACCATTAATTATTGGGAATGAAAAAAACAACTTTGATGTTGCAAGGTTAAGAAAAAACATAAAAGGAGCATTAGAATTAAATGATTTTAGTTATGCTGCTTCTATTTATGATGAATCTTATAAAATTGCTCACTTTGTAAGTCTAGAAGATTTTAGAAAGAATAGATCAGAGTTAATCAAAGGTACAAAGGTTGTTTTAAGTCTCTTTTATTGTGAAGAAGATAATGATGGATGTATTTTAAAAAACAAAAAAGATCAATCGCCTTTAATATCTGTATTCGATATGGATTTAATAAACAAAGCAGATTTAATTTTAGTTCCAAGTGATTATTTAAGAACATATTTAATTTCTTGTGGTATAAAAATAAGAATAGATGTGTTTTCAAGTGGAGTTAATATTTCTAAATTTTCTATTAAAAATACTTATATTCGTAATATAGCATATCGATATTTTAAATGTTCTGAAGATTTTGAGTTTGCTATATCAATATTAGATTACGATGATGTAGATGCTTTTAAAAGAATAAAGATTATTGCTTCATTATTTCCAAAAATTAAGTTTGTTGGTATCACCGATTTTAAATATATTTCTCGTCTTGTAAAAAAAGAAATTAAAAAAATTCCTAGTAACTTAATAATTAGTAATATTATTGATGAAAATGTGTATTTATCATTAATTTTTAATTCAATTGGCTTTTTATTTATTAATTCTTATAAGGGGGACGTTTTACAATATTATGAAGCTATGGCTAGCGAAACCCAAATTCTTGCTTTAAAATCAAGTGTATATCAAGATTTAATAATTGATAAAGAAAATGGCTATGTCTATAATGATTTTGATTCATTGATTAATGGTTTTACTAAATTATTAAATAACGAATTGGTGTTAACAACAAAAAAAGCGAAGGCAATATCTATTGAAAATTCGCTTAAAAAAGTTGGTGAAAAATTAATAAATATTTATAAAGGATTATAACTATGAACGATTTAAATTATCTTATTGAAAACAAAGAAAAAGTTGAAAAATTATTAAAAGGCAAGCTTTATGATGTTAATCTTGATGAACTTGTTAAATTAGTTCAAGAAAAGAAAGAACTTCAAAGAATTACTGAAACAAACAAAGCTGAACAAAATAAATTATCTAAATCTGTCCCAGAAGTTAAAAAAGCTGGCGGAGACGTTAAAGAAATTTTTGATAAAGTTAAGAAATTAGCTAACGAAAATAAAGAAAATGAAGAACGTCTTAAAGTTGTTGAAAAAGGTATTGATGATATTTGGTTTGCTTTACCAAACTTACCTGATGAAGATCTTCTTCCTGGTGGAAAAGAAAATAACAAACCTATTTATAAATATAAAGAAAAACCAGTTTTTGATTTCCCTGTTAAAAATCACGTTGAACTTGCAGAAAGTTTAGGCTTAATTGATTATAAAAGAGCTGCAAAAATTAGTGGAAGTGGTACTTGGATATATACAAATTTAGGTGCACGTCTTGAGTGGGCTCTCATTAATTTCTTTATAAGTGAACATTTAAAAGATGGTTTTGAATTTATTTTACCACCTCATTTATTAAATTATGAATCTGGTTTTACCGCTGGACAATTCCCAAAATTTGAAAAAGATGTCTTTATTCTTGAAGATGTTCAACCTGAAAGATTTTTACTTCCAACTGCTGAAACTGCTCTTGTAAATTTACATAGAGATGAAATATTAAGTGATGAATCATTACCAAGAAAATATTTTGCCTATACCCCATGTTATAGAAAAGAAGCAGGATCATATAGAACCGAAGAACGTGGTATGATTCGTGGCTATCAATTTAATAAAGTAGAAATGGTTGAATATACAAAAGATGATGATAGTGATAGAGCTTTTGAAGAACTTGTAAATAAAGCTAAGACTTTAGTTGAAAAACTTGGTTTACATTTCCAAATTTCAAAACTTGCTGCTGGTGATTGTTCTCATTCAATGGCAAGAACTTATGATATCGAGGTATGGATCCCATCTATGAAAATCTATAAAGAAGTATCAAGTGTATCTAATGCAAGAGACTATCAAGCTAGAAGAGGAAAAATTAGATATAAAGATGAAAATGGAAAAATGCATTTCTGCCACACTTTAAACGGAAGTGGACTTGCAACTTCTAGAGTCTTCCCTGCTATACTTGAACAATATCAACAAAAAGATGGTAGTGTTTTAATTCCAGAAGTTTTGCAACCATTTATGGGTGGATTAAAAGTGTTAAAACCTATAAAAAAATAGTATTTCTATAATTATTTGATATAATAATAAAGCCATTACAAATTTAACCTTCGAACCAGGTCAGGATAGGAATATAGCAGCCTTAAGAAACGTTAAATTGTGTAATGGTTTTTTATTTACTTTTACAGTGTCAAAATGATTTTAATTGCTTTATAATACTATATTGAGGTGAACAATGTTAAAACTTGAGAATATTTCTAAAGACTATATTATTGATAAAAAACCTTTTAGAGCATTAAATAAAATAAATTTAAATTTTCCAAAAAATCAATTTTGTTGTATTTTAGGCCCTTCTGGCTGTGGTAAAACTACCTTGCTTAATATTATTGGTGGGTTAGATCAATATACCGAAGGTGATTTACTTATAGAAGGAAAATCAACTAAATTTTATAAAGAAAAAGATTGGGATAATTACCGTAATAAAAGAATAGGCTTTGTTTTTCAAAGCTATAATTTAATTCCACATCTTTCTATTTTAGAAAATGTAGAACTAGCTTTAACTCTCGATGGGGTAAATTATAAAGAAAGAAAAGAAAGAGCAATTGAAGCTCTTAAAAAAGTTGGTTTAGAAAATATTTATAATAAAAAACCTAATCAATTAAGTGGTGGGCAAATGCAAAGAGTTGCAATTGCTAGAGCTTTAATCACTAATCCTGAGATTATTCTTGCTGATGAACCAACTGGAGCATTAGATTCAAAAACAAGTGTTCAAGTAATGGATATTATTAAGGAAGTTTCTAAGGAACACTTAGTTATTATGGTTACACATAATGAAGAATTAGCAGAGAAATATGCTAATAGAATTATTAAGATGAAAGATGGAGTTGTTATTAATGATTCTTCGCCAAAGAACGATATTTTTAATAATACTAAAGAAACTACAAAAGAAAAAAAGAAAAAGACTTCTATGCCTTTTTTTACCGCGCTTAAAATTTCAATAAAAAGCCTATTTACTAAAAAAGGAAGAACCGCTTTAACCTCAATTGCAGCTTCATTTGGAATTATTGGTGTAGCTCTTGTTTTAGCTTTATCAAATGGCTTTACAAAATACGTAAAAAGAGTTGAAAGCGAAACTGCCTCTCAAACACCAATTAACGTGAGTTCCTATACAATAATTGATGTTAAAATTGATGAAGAAAGTGAAATAAATGAGACAACAAAATACCCAGAAACAAATGATATTTTTCCATATATATCCCCTTCAAATTCATATACATATAAATATAATATTTTTACTCAAAAATATTTTGATTATTTAGATAAATTAAAAAACGAAGATGGATTAATTAATGATTATTTAATAAATTATTCTAATTATTATTCGTTTAATTTAATAACAAATTATCCTGATTCTATTGATGGTAATCAAACAGGTGGAGTAGGATCTGTTAATTATATTTCTAATAATCTTATAAATTCTTCTTTATCTCAAGTTACGGGACTTCCTACTAATTATTTTCATCCTTTATATGGAGAAGAAGAATATATAACAAGTTCTTATGATGTAATTGAAGGAAGTTATCCAACGAAAAGTAATGAAGTGGTTTTAGTTGTCGATAGTTGTAACCGTATAAGCTTTGAAACTTTAAAAGCTTTAGGATTTTATAATAAAAGTGATAGCTCATATAATGTTGAAAATACTGATGGCAAAACTAAAGTAAAACCACTTTTATGGGATGAAATCAAAACCAAAAAATATAAAGTTTTTGGTTTTAATGATTATTATGATAAAGGTGAAGTTGTTTCTTTAGAAGATGGTGATGGGAAAACTAAAGAATTACAAAATTATGTTGTACATGATTTAGATGATTTGTATTCTAATTCTTCAAAAGGTATGGAATTAAAAATCGTTGGAATATTAAGACCAAAGAAAACGACTTTAATTCCTTTGATGACAACTGGATTATGTTATTTAAAATCATTACAAGAAGAAATAGTTGAAGAAAATGAGAAAAATGCAAAAGATATAGTTAATGATTTTGAAAATAATGTATTAATTAAAAATGGTAATAAATATGGTAAAGGAAATTTTTTAAGTTTTTTAGAAGAATTTGGTGGATTATTAAAAGAATCAAATTTATCTACAACTTCTTTATCAAACTTATACAACAAATATTTTGCAGGGCATGGTGCTACGAATGTTTCTAAAAGCTATCTAAATATTAGTTATTACTTAAGTGCTGCTGAAGGTTTTGGTTGTGAAATGGTTCCTGAGGATTTATTAGAAAACGGTTTATCAAATACTGAATTTTTAACTAAATATTGCGAGGACATGCTAAATACATATTTATCTGGCAATGAAAATCTTGCAATCAAAAAAGCAATAGGCATTTTTGCTTACGTATCTTCTTATAGCAAAATCAGCAATGTTGTTATTTTTCCAAAAGACTTAAGTTCTAAAACAAAACTTAAAGAAGCATTGGATGAATATAACAAAATTGGTGAAGGAAGTAATCACGCAAATAATGAAAAAGAACAAATTTACTATAGTGATATTGCTAGTGAAATAACTGGCGGACTTGGTCAAATGATTACTATTATCTCCGTTGTTTTAATTATTTTTGCATCAATTTCTTTACTTGTAAGTTGCGTTATGACAGGAATAATTACCTATACTTCAGTTTTAGAAAGAACAAAAGAAATTGGTATTTTAAGAGCACTAGGTGCAAGGAAAAAAGATGTAGGAAGATTATTTGAAGCTGAATCATCTATAATTGGTGCTATGAGTGGAATTATTGGTTGTGGATTAGCTTATTTAATTTGTATTCCTGCGAATATTATATTAAATAACGTATATAGTGATTATAATCTTGGCGAAATAGCGCAATTAAACATAATGCATGTTATAATTTTAATTGTTATTTCTATTTTATTAACTTTAATAAGTGGATTAATTCCATCAAGAGTTGCGGCACATAAAGATCCTGTTATTGCACTAAGGAGTGAATAGTGAAAAATAAGAAAGAAAATTATAATATTGAACGATTTTATCCTAGTTATGAGGAAGGTTTAACTGATGAGCAAGTTGCTTTAAGAAAAGAAGAAAAACTTGTAAATAAAATAAAAAAAGATAGTTTTAAACAATACTTAAAAATAATTGTAAGTAATGTTTTTACTTTTTATAATATTTTACTTTTTGGTATTGGCATCTTCTTATTAGTTTCAGATTTTAAAAAACAAATTACCAATTGTTTTTTTATGATAGTTGTTCTTTGTAATACAACAATTGGTCTTGTGCAAGATATTAGATCAAAATATAAAACTGATAAATTAACAATTATTGATTCAAAAAAGGTAGAAGTAGTTAGAAATTCTAAGATTATTGCGTGTAATATCGATGAAGTTGTTTTAGATGATATATTGCATTTAAAAGAAGGAGATCAAATTCCTTGTGATTCATATGTTTTAAGTGGAAAAGCAAGAGTTGATGAATCTATTTTAACAGGAGAATCTTTGCCAATTGAAAAGATTGCGGGTTCGAGTTTAATGAGTGGTTCGTATATTTTAAGTGGTTCTTTATTTAGTAAAGTTGTGGCTGTTGGGAAAGATAATTATGCAAATAAAATACAAGAACAAACAAAGAATTATAAGACACCTAAATCACAAATGTTTTTACAATTAAATAGATTATTTAAAATAATATCTTCGGTTGTAATTTTACTAGGTGTATTAACAATTATTTCAAAAGGTTTAGTTAATAGTGCTTTTAAAAATTATGAAAATTTTAAAAATCAAATTGCGCCTATTGCTGGGGCTTTGATTTCAATGATTCCATCTGGAATGTATCTATTAATTTCTACAACTTTAACAGTTGGTGTTATTGATTTAACAAGTAAAAAAGTTTTAGTTCAAGATATGTATTCAATTGAAACGCTTGCTAGATGTGAGGTTTTGTGTCTTGATAAAACAGGAACAATCACTGATGGACATATGTCGGTATATGATATGATTTTGTTAAAAAATAGCATGTACGATGACGAAAGATTAAAAGTAATTATTGGAAGTTTTTTAAGTGCTACTGATGATGATAATTTTACTGCGCAGGCTCTAAAAGATTATTTTGGTACGAATAAAGTATTTAAAAAAATCAACGCTTTACAATTTTCTACCTATAATAAATATTCTTCTGCTACTTTAGAAGATGTTGGGACAATTACAATTGGTGCATATGGATATGTACCAATTAATGATGATAATGGACAAGTAAAAAATATTGTTGATGATTATAGCAAAAAAAGCTATAGAGTACTTGTTGTTGGATATTCTAAAAAACCTATAAAAAATGATAAATCTCCAGAGAAAATGGAAGCTATTTCAATTATTTTAATTCAAGATAGAATTAGAACTAACGCAAAAAATATTATTAATTGGTTTATTAATAAGGGTGTAAATGTAAAAGTTATTAGTGGTGATAATCCTTTAACTGTTATGGAAGTTGCAAAAAAAGTTGGTATTAAAAATAGCGATGATTATATTTCTCTTGAAGGCTTAACAAATGAAGAGGTAGAAAAAGCAGCTTTAAAATACAATATATTTGGAAGAGTTACGCCAGAACAAAAAGAAATTATTGTTAAAACTTTAAAAGATAATGACCATGTTGTTGGAATGTTTGGTGATGGAGTTAATGATCTTTTAGCTTTAAAAGCTAGTAATGTTGGAATAACTGTTGGAAGTGCAAATAAAGCCGCTAAAGATTTAGCAAATATTATTTTATATAACAATGATTTTGGATCATTACCTGATGTTATTGCTCAAGGCAGAAGAGTAATTAATAATTTACAAAGAACTTGTAGCTTATTTTTAATTAAAACATTATATGCAATTTTGATTAATATTTTCTTCCTTATTACTGCAATTACACCATTAAAATTAACTTATCCATTTGAGCCAAGTCACTTTTATGGATGGGATGTTATATGTATTGGTGTAGCAGCATTTTTCCTTGCGCTTGAAAAAAATAATGATGAAATTGTTAAAGGAAGTTTTCTTGGTACGATTTTTAAAGCAGCAACAATTAATGGGACTATAATGGCCTTTGAAGTTATTTTGTTATTTTTAATATCTCCATTAATGAATAAAGAATTTAATAGTGAAATTGTAACATTTGCTGTTTATTTTATGGCTGGAGGTTCTATTGTTGCGCTCTTTGGAGTTTCATACCCATTTGATTGGTATCGACTGATTATTTTTATTGGTTCTATTATTGGAACTTTTGCTATATTTGTTTTAAGTTACACTTCTCCATGGAATATATTAAAAATTAATAAAAATATTGATTTAGGCCACATTTTTATAATTGATTTAATTATGATCATTGTTATGATTATACTTTCAATCGGATTATATTATTTAAGTGCTAATATTAATAAGAAACATAAATTAAAAAAAGGAGCAATAAATGGTTAACACAGAAAAAGATATTCAAAAAGCGTTTGAAAAATTATTAGATAAATATGAATTTAATGAAATTGATGTTAATAAAATATGTTCTTCTTTAAATATTAAAAGGCAAACTTTTTATTATCATTTTAAAAATATATATGATGTAATTTTTTCAATATATTGTTATCAAAAAATTCAAGATTCTTATGATAACGATTTAAATTCAATTACAAGAAATATTTTTAATTTTTTATTTAAAAATCAAAGCTTTAATTTAGTTATTGCTAAAAGTAATGCAAACGATATTTTGAATAATTTTATAGCTAGTTATATATCGATTATGCTTACAAGATTATTAGATAAATATAATCTTAGAATTAATGATAAGAAAGATATTGCTAGGTTTTTTTCTAAAGGTATTAGCGAACAATGTATATATTATTTTGCTCAAAACGAGTATAGCATTAATGAATCAGTTAAAAGAATTTCATATTTATTTAATGATGATGTTTTAAAAACAATAATTAGAAAATATCAAAATAGTATCGAATAAAATTCTTTATCATATAATTTTTACTTAATTATTTTTTGTGTTATCATAATGAGCGTAAATCTTTGGTTAATTCACGTCGGTTGCTTAACCTTAGGAGATTTTATGACAAAAGAAGATATTTTAAGTTTTATAGTTTACCTTTTAATGCTTGCAACAGCAGCAATTATTGGTTTTGCTGTAATAACTCCCGCTTTTAAAGGTGTTTATGAAGTTAATGGAATGTCTGTTAATGCTTTTTTAATTTTATCATTAATTATTGCATGTGTTTTACAGGTTTTATTATATGAATTAGGACATGTTATTGGCGCTAAACTTGGAAAATATAAAATTATAAGTTTTAACATTTTGGGTTTTTGCTTTTATAAAAAATATGATGAGAAAAAGAAAAAATTCATTACTAAATTTAAGTTTCCAAAACCTTTTGATGGTTTAACTGGCGAAACATTAATTATTCCAGAAAGTGAAAAATCTACACCTATTCCATTTGTTTGGACACCTTTATTTATTTTTGCAATTGAGGTTGCTTTACTTGTATTTGCCTATACTTTTATAAGTGATAAAGTTAAGGGAACTCAGAATCCTTTAATGTTTTTAAAGTATTTCCAATTAATATTAGTTACTGTTGGCGGAATGCTTTTTATATATGATTATTTTCCAGCAAAACTTGACTCAATTACTGATGGATATCGTTTAGTTTGTTTAAATAAAAAAATAAATATTAATGCATTTAACGAACTTTTAAAAATAGAAGGCGATGAGTTTTTAGGAATTGATAAGGAAACGTATAGGGTTTTTGATGATATAACTGATTTTACAGCAAAAGTTAATCTTTTAACTGTTAGAAATTATTTAAAAAACAACGACTATCAAAAAGCGGATGAATTGCTTGCTAAAATTATTGAAAATCAAAGCAAAATTTCATCAGAAAATCTATGTAAAGCTAAAACGTATAAGTTAAATATATTATTGATGGAAAATAAATTAGAAGATGCTCAAAAATTTTATGATTCATTTAATGCAAAAGAAAAAGAATATCTTAAAAAAACTTATTCTATGTTAACTATAAGAACAGCGATATTATATTTTGGAATTATTGAGAAATCTAAACAAGAAGTTGATGTCCAATTAAGCCGTGTTAAAAAAGCTCTTGAAAGAGAAACTGAAGTTAATAAAAAGAATGAAAAAATCTTGCTTGAAAATGCTAAAGAAGTTTTAAATAAAATAATCATTAAGGAGGAAAAAGAAAAATGATTTATAACTCAATTTTAGAACTTGTTGGTAATACTCCATTGGTTAGACTTAAAAAAGTCGAAGAGAAATATGGTTTAGATTGTGAATTGTATGCAAAACTTGAAAAACAAAATCCAGCCGGATCTGTTAAAGATCGTATTGCTCTTGCAATGTATCAAGATTATATAAATAAAGGTGTTTTAACTCCTGATACCGTAGTTATTGAACCTACAAGCGGAAACACTGGTATAGCTTTATCAGCTTTTGGTAATTATTTTAAAAATCGAGTAATTATTGTAATGCCAAAAAGCATGAGTGAACAAAGAAAAGCATTAATGCGTGCTTATCATGCTGAACTTGTTTTAGTTGATGGCGGTATGAAAGAAGCTGTTAATGAAGCAAATAGAATTCACTCTGAAATTAAAAACTCAATTATTGCTGGTCAATTCTATAATGAAGCAAATATTGCTGCACATTATAATCACACTGGACCAGAAATATATAAGGATTTAAGTGATGTTGATTATATTTTTGCTGGTATTGGAACTGGTGGAACTGTTTCTGGTATTGGTAAATTCTTTAAAGAACATAGACCTGAAACAAAAATTATTGGTATAGAACCTGCTTCATCACCATTATTAACTAAAGGTTATGCTGGACCACATAAAATACAGGGTATTGGTGCAAACTTTGTTCCTGATAACTTTAAAAAACAATATGTTGATTCTATTGAAGATATTAAAGATGATGATGCAATAAATACAGCAAAAGAAATTACAAAATTAGAAGGTCTTTTTGTCGGCATTTCAAGTGGTGCAGCTTTAAAAGGTGCACTTCAAACCATAGAAAAAGAAAATTTACATCATAAAAAACTTGTTGTTATTATGCCAGATACTGGCGAAAGATATTCATGGAATTAAATAAAGATATTCCTAATAAAAAAGGAATAATGTGTTTTGTAAATTCCTTAAAAATTGCTTTTTATCCATATTTAGTTGCAAAAAAAATTAATACAAATCACGAACTTAAAAAAGCTAGAAGATATTATAAAAAATATATTTCTAAAGAAAAGGTTGATGATTTTTTTAAAAATATTGATCATTTAAAAGATTTATATGATAGAGACATTAAAGCGATTTTTAATGGAGATCCTGCAGCTGACACATATAGTGAGATAGTTTTAGCCTACCCTGGTTTTACTGCAATCTTTTATTATCGAATTGCGCACATTATTTTTAATCAAAATTTTAAAATAATTGCGAGGATTATAAGTGAAGAGGCACATTTCTTGACTGGAATTGATATTCATCCAGGCGCTCAAATTGGTGAATCATTTATGATAGATCATGGAACAGGAATTGTTATTGGTGAAACAACAATTATTGGAAATAACGTTAGAATTTATCAAGGTGTCACTTTAGGAGCGTTATCTTTAAGCAGAGGACATGCATTAAAAAATACTAAAAGACACCCAACTATCGGTAACAATGTAATTATTTATAGTGGAGTTTCTATATTAGGTGGAAAAAGTGTTGTTGGGGATAATTCGATTATTGGTTCAAATGTTTATATAACAGAAAGTGTTCCAAAGAATTCAGTTGTAACAACAAGAAAATTTCATTTAGTAACTAAAAATATTAATAAAGAAAAAAACAGCCAACATTCGAAATAGTTGGCTGTTTTTTTGTTAATTAAGTTTTTATTTTATTTTTGTTGATTAGCTTTTAAAGTGTCACGAATTTCTTTTAATAATGCAACTTCTGGAGTATCAACTGGTTTTCCAGCGACTGGTCTTTCTTCAGGATGTTTTTTATAATAAGCTTCTTTTTCTTTTGCTTCTAATTCAAGTCTCTTAGCTTTTAAAATAGAAAATACTTTAAGAATTATAAATAATACTAAAGCAATAATTAAAAATGATATGATAGCATTAATAAAAGTTCCCCAATCAATTATTGCTGAACCATTATAGTAATATGTACTGCCATGAAGTGTATATTTACTTAAAATTGCATTTTGAGCATTTCCAAAGGCAGCAGCATCTTTAGGATCAAAACCAGATGCTTTTGCATATGTGCTTATTATTTCATTTAATTTCGCTGCATCAAAAGTTTGGCCAATTCCTTCAAGACCGCTTTGACTACTATTTACAGCAGGTAAAACTGTTACTAGTCCTTTAATTCCTCCAGGTACTGCCCAAGTGCAAACGCTAATTAAAATATTAACGAGAGCAGTTACGATAGCGCCAAAAGCAGAGCCCATGATAACGCCTATTGCCATATCAAGGACGTTACCTTTTGAAACGAAAGCTTTGAATTCAGCCCATAATTTTACTTTTTTCTTCTTAATTTCTTGTTTTTTCATAAAAATTCCTCTTAAAGTATTATATAACAAAGACTCTACTATTTATAGAAATTATTTATTATTAATTTTTAATGTATATAATAATAAAAGAGAGGTGGGATATGAATAAAATACAAATTATTGTTGATAGCACTGTTGATTTATCAAATGACTTAATTAAAGAAAATAATATTGTTGTTGTGCCATTACATGTTGCTTTTAAGGGCGATCCACACGATTATCATGATGGTGTTGATATTAATAGTGAAGAATTATATAAAAAAGTTGAAGAAACAGGTAGCACTCCTAAAACAGGGGCTATTAATGTTGCTGAATTTATTAATGTTTTCAAAAAATATATTGATGAAGGTGATGATATTATATTCACGGGTATAGGAAGTAAACTTTCATCAACATATCAAAATGCTTTACTTGCTAGTCAAGAATTTCCTGAGGGAAGAATTAAAGTATTAGATAGCGGGTCGCTTTCTACCGGAACTGGCTTACTTGTCATGAAAATGGCAAAATTCATAAAAGAGGGGCTTTCCGTATCAGAAATTTATGAAAAGATGAATGCACTTGTCCCATTAGTAAGTGCAAAATTCTGTATTGAAACATTAACATATTTATATAAAGGTGGTAGATGTAGTGGAATGACAATGATTGTTGCGCACGCTTTACACATTCACCCAGTTGCTAAAATGATAGATGGTAAATTAGTTGTTTATAAAAAACCACGTGGCCCATATAAAAAGGCTGTTGATGCTCAAATTGAAGAATTTATGGAAGATTTACCTAATATTGATGATGATTGTTTATTTATTACTCATTCAGGAAGAATTGATGGATGGGATAAATATATCTACGATAAAATTTCTCCTTTTTTTCCAAAAGAAAACATTCATATAACTGAAGCTGGTTGTACTGTTTGTTCACATTGCGGACCTAAAACAATTGGCATACTTTATATACTTAAAAAGCCTAAAGAAGGTAAATAATTTCCTTTAAAAATAAAAATACTCTACTAGAAACCTAGCGGATTTCGAAGTAGAGTATTTTTTTATTCTTTTAATTAAGAACTTACTTTTAAATTTTTGATTGCAATTGATGGTGTAGTTATTGCGGTAACAAGTAACTTTGAGTTATTACCAACAGCTAATACATCTTTAAAAACATCAACTAAATTTCCGCCAACAGTTATTAATCCTAATGGTTTAGCAATTTTACCATCAACAACTTCATATCCTTCAGCTTGTAATGAAAAATCACCAGAATTTGGATTTAAACCTGCATGTAAACCAGTGATTGAAGTAATATAAACACCATTTTTTATTTTCTTAAAGAGTTCTTCTTCACTTAATCTCCCTGGTTTTAAATATAAATTCACTGCATCAATACCTATTTTAGAACCGTGATCATATCCGTTTCCGGTTGATTCAACGTTGTCCTTCTTTGCAGTCTCTAAATTATATAAGTAAGTTTTTAAAACGCCTTTATCGAAAATTTTCTTATTATAAGTAGCAACACCCTCATTATCAAAATAAGTGAAGAAACAGTTTTTCTCTAATGGTTTTTCTTCAACTGTAACTTTATTTGATAAAATTTGTGTTCCAAGTTTCCCTACGAATAAGGAAGACTTTCTTTGAACGTTTTCAGCACTGCATGAATTGTTAATTAAAGCATTTAACAAATTTCCAACAACATCTTGATTTAAAACAGCTTTATAGGTTTTACTCTTAATAGAAATGCCATGGAATTTAGAAAGAGTTTTTTCACAAACGCTTTTAACAAAATCTTTAGCTGAGAATTTTGAAAAATCAGATTCTAAGAAAAGATCGCCATCAGATTTTACTTCATCGCCTTCTTTAGCAACAACATATAAATAAAAATAATAATAATTTGTTTTGCTTTTAAGTTTTAAACCATAGCTATTAACTAAAACACTTTCGACATCTTTTTCAAGGTAAGAAACTGAAACTTCAGTAATTCTTTTATCATATGCATAGGCCAAGTCTTCAACTTCATGTAAAGTTTCAATCTTTTTATCAATTGAAACATTTGCTAATTCTCTATTATAAAGATTTTTCTTATGATATTTTTTACTGCCCTTAAAAATAATAGGTTCTTCATCTTTTTCAATATAATAAGCGGTTGATTTAATAGTAGAAATTAAATAAGGTATAGCATTACTGGTTAAATCTTCAGTTGTAACTGTTCCAAGTTTTCCTTCATAAATACCACGAGCCTTTAAAACTGATTGATTGCTAATTAAATAATTATCTAATTCTTTATGGAATAAGGAAAAAGATGTTGATGTAGATTTTGAAAATGAAACTTCTGAAGTAGTTATTCCTGCCTCTTTAGCTTCCTTAAAAAATTTATTAAAGTTCATCAATATTACCTCCTCTTCCACCAACAATAATTTCATCAATTCTTATAGTTGGTTGACCAACATTTACTGGAATACTTCCACTTACTGATCCACACATTCCTTGACCAAAAGCAACATCGTTTCCAACCATATCAATATGTTTTAATATTTCGGTTGCTTTACCAATTAAAGTTGCACCTCTAAGTGGCATAACGACTTTACCATCTTTTACAAGATATGCTTCACTACAACCAAAGTTAAATTCTCCAGTTGCTGGATTAACTGAGCCACCATTAAATGAAACTGCATATATTGCAAGTTTAGTATTTTGAATAATTTCATCTTTTGTTGATTCGCCAGCAGCAATATAAGTATTTGTCATACGACTTGTTGGTTCATATTTATATGATTGTCTACGACTGCATCCATTAGGTTTAAAACCTTCCATTCTACGTGCATTAAATGGATCAACTAAATATCCTTTTAAAATACCATGATCAATAAGAAGGTTCTTTTTATTTGGATAACCTTCATCATCTATATTATTGCTTCCCCATTCATTTGGGATTGTTCCATCATCATAAGCACTGACAATTGGGTTAGCAATTTGGGTATTAAAAGCATTAGTAAATACACTTAAGCCTTTAGCAACAGATGTAGCTTCTAATTGGTGACCACAAGCTTCATGGAAAATAACTCCTCCCCAACCATTACCAATAATAACAGGGAATTTTCCACTTGGACATTCTTTTGCACCAAGCATTAATATAACTTTTCTTGCGTTTTCTTTTGAGAGTTCATCAAGATTTAACTCATCAGTAAAGAAAGACCAACCTTTTTGTGTTCCTGGACCATCAAACCTTGTTTCAATTTTACCATTTTCGCTAGCAATAGAATCTAGCATGACTCTACCATGTTCACGATGGTCTTTAAAAACATGACCATCACTATTAAATATAGTGACGTCTTGCCAATCGGCACTAAAACCAGTGATTACACGAACAATTCTCTTATCATAATCAGAGATTATTTTTGAACATTTTTTCAATCTTTCAACGACAGTCTTTTTATCTAAATCTTTATAGGATTCAATAGGTTTATTTACCAATTTAAATCTTTTAGATTTTAAATTTTCAACAGTTTTTATTCTTTTTCCATTAAAAGATTTTGAAAGATTTTTAGCTAATTCAAGTAAATTCTTTTTTGATAAATCATTAGTATGTCCATAAACACTTCTTAAATCTTTTAAAATACGAATTCCAACACCCGTTATTAAATTATCGGCGCAGGTTTCAACTTTATCACCTTCAAGAGAAACACTAGAATAATAATGTTCTTCATAGAAAATTTCAGCGAAATCGCCACCAGTTTCTAAACAGGTATTTAAAATTTCTTTTGCAAAATTTTTACTTAACATTTTTTTACCTCCACAAGAAATATTTTAATAGTAATAAATTATTTTAAAAGCGATTTTACTTATCAAAATATAAATAATCCTTTACTTTTGTTTGTTTTTAACTAGTTTTCATTATTTATAAATCAAAATGTCTTGATTAGTTAAAAACTTACTAATATAATTCTAATACATGCTTTCTTTGATTGAAGATAAGTAGATCAAGGCGGAAGGAGTTAAGAAATGAAACCAAATATTCACCCAAAGTACCACAAATGTAAAGTTACCTGCATCTCTTGCGGTAATACATTTGAAACCGAATCAACTTTAGATGAAATTCGTGTTGATACTTGTAACAATTGCCATCCTTTCTATACTGGTAAACAAAGATTTACCCAAGCTGATGGTAGAATTGATAAGTTCAATAAGAAATATCATTTAGAAGATAAAAACGCTAAAAGATAGTAGGTAAAATTAATAAAACAATCCTGCGGGATTGTTTTTTTGTTATAATAACAATTGCATTCAAAGGAGTTTAAAAATGAAAAAAAGATTTTATATTACAACACCTATTTATTATCCAAGTGGAAACGCTCATATAGGGCATGCATATTGCACTACTTTATGTGATGTTTTTGCACGTAATAAACGTATGCGTGGATTTGAATGCTATTTTTTAACCGGTACTGATGAGCACGGAGCAAAAATTGAAAAGAAAGCTAAAGAAAATAATATGACCCCTCAAGAGTATGTTGATGGTATAAGTGAAAAGTTTAAAAATTTATGGAAAACTATGGAAATATCTAATAATGATTTTATTAGAACAACTGAAGAAAGACATTGGAAAATAATACAAAAAGTTTTTTCTCATATGATAAAAAACGATGATGTATATTTAGGAAAATATGAAGGTTGGTATTGTACGCCATGTGAATCTTTTTGGACCGATACTCAAGTTGGAGAAAAACATCTTTGTCCAGATTGTGGTAGACCTGTTCAAAAAGAAACGGAAGAATGTTATTTCTTTAAAACAAATAAATATTTAGACGTTGTTAATAAATTCTTCGAATTACCAGAATCTATTACTCCTGTTAGTCGCAAAAATGAAATGATTAATACATTTATTAAACCAGGATTAACTGATCTTTGTGTTTCTAGAACATCATTTAAATGGGGGGTTCCACTTTTAGAAAATCCAAAACACGTTTCTTATGTTTGGGTTGATGCCTTATTTAATTATATTACTGCTTTAGGTTATGGAACTGATCACGATGAACTTTTTAAGAAGTTTTGGGAGAGTGAAGATTCAGAAATTATCCATGTAATTGGTGCAGATATTACAAGATTTCATACTATATACTGGCCTGAATTTTTAGCATCAATGAATTTAAGACTTCCTGATAGAGTATTTGTTCATGGCTTAATCATGATGAAAGATGGCAAGATGTCTAAATCGAAAGGGAATGTTGTTTCGCCATATCCACTAATTGAAAGATATAGCGTCGATGCTTTAAGATACTATCTTGTTAGAGAAATTATTTTTGGTGAAAATGGAACATTTACACCAGAACAATTTATCGAAAGAATTAATAATGATCTTGTAAATAATTTAGGAAATTTATTGAGTAGAAGCGTTGCCATGGTTGTTAAATACTTTAATGGTGTTGTTCCTGAATTTGTTTCAAACGTAAATAAAGAAGATAAAGAGTTAGAAGATTTAATAAAAAATACTATCAAAGATAATGAGACTTTACTTGATGATTTAAAAATTAGTGAAGCTTATATTAAAGTAATGGAAATGCTTGATAGAGCAAATAAATACATTGAAGAAACCGCTCCTTGGAATCTTGCAAAAGATGAAAGTAAGAAAGTTAATCTTCAAAGTGTTATGTCTCATTTAATTTATACGATATATGTCGGAGCAAAACTTCTTGAACCTGTGCTTGTTACAAAAGTAAAAGAAATATATTCCCAGCTTGGTTTAACAAAAGAACAAGAAGAATATAAAAACATTTATAATGAACATATTCTTGATTCAAATAAAGTAACTAAAGGCACTAATTTGTTTCCAAGATTAAAAGTTGACGAAGAAGTAAAATACGTTGCTTCTTTAATGCAAAAGTAAATGACAAAACGAGAACTATATACAATTATGTATATAGTTTTTTTAATATGATTAGGTAAATCTTTACCGATTTTAATAGAAAATTTAATATCGTAGGACTATAATAATTTTTAAAGAGGTATCCTTATGGAAAACAAAAATAAAAAAGATGTAAGAATCTGTATAATTGGTGGCGGACCAGCCGGTATGAGTGCAGCTATGTACTTAGAAAAAAATGGTTATGATAATTATGTCGTTTATGAAAGAGATAATCGTGTTGGTGGAAAATGTTTATCTCCAATGATGAAGGTTGTTGACGCTAATGGCAAAGAAACTGAACGTTCTTTTGAAATGGGTGCAGTCATGGGATGCGATACATATTACGCTGTTCATGAATGTGAAGTTTTTGGTGGAACGACACACGAAAATGGTCCTAAGATGGGGCGTGTCTTTAAAAACACTGATGGAAGTGATTTAAAGTCTTCAAAACTTGCTTTATTAAAGAAAGTTCTCAAAATGAGAAAACTTGGTAAATTATTAGCCAAAAAATATAAGGGTTATGATTTAAACGGACATAGAGGCGTTTCAGAAGGCTATTATGATGGTCTTCAACCAAAACAACCAAATGAGCCAGGCGAAGGATTAAGATATGTAAAAGGAGTGAATCCACATCTTAAAGATTTATCAATGTCCTTTAAAGATTTCTTAAAACTTAATCATTGTGAAGACGCTGAACTTGTTTGGAAAGGACCATTCACCTCATTTGGTTATGGATATTTTGATGAAATTCCAGCTGCTTATGTAGTTAAATATCTTGATTTCTTTACTGTTAGACAGTTCTTAAAAACTGGTAAACTTTGGACATGGTATGATGGAACTGAAAGTATTTGGAGAGGTGTAAATAGTCACCTTAAACACCCGGCATTACTTAATAGTGAAGTCACTAAAGTCGTAAGAAAAGACGATAAGGTATATGTAACTGTAAATGGTAAAACCGAAGAATTTGATAAATTAATTATCTGTACTCCTCTTGAATTATTTGCAAAGTATGCCGATGCTACAAAAGAAGAAAAAGATTTATTTTCTAAGATTGTTCATAAAGAGTATTTTACAATGGCAGTTGATGTAGAACCAACTCCTGAAATTTCATACTATTATTTTGATAATATGACACCTGAAACTTTAGGACATTTAATGGTTTTTTATCATAGATGGGATAATAAAGATATTAAAGAGCAACCAGTAGTTACCTTTACTTTAAGAAATCATTTAAATATGAAAGATGTTCCATTTAAAAAAGCAAAAGATACAACATTAAAGGATCTTGAACTTTCAAAACTTAAAGTTAAAAATACTAGAAGAGTAGATGACTGGTATTATTTCCCTCATGTCACTAGTGAAGATTATAAAAATGGTTGGTATCAAAAAGTTGAAGCTTTACAAGGAAATAAAAACACTTATTTTGCGGGTGAAGTTATGGCTTTTGGTGATATGGAAGAAACTTGTGAATACTCAAAAGATTTAGTAAGAAGATTCTTTGAAAAATAATTTAGTA